>Ga0163144_10002793_pt1 | contig 39954 bp, 33 predicted proteins | sample OliLak19BULKMAT1_FD_123175 | JGI IMG/M metagenome (GOLD analysis project Ga0163144, IMG submission 123175) | Freshwater microbial mat bacterial communities from Lake Vanda, McMurdo Dry Valleys, Antarctica - Oligotrophic Lake LV.19.BULKMAT1 | ecosystem: Environmental > Aquatic > Freshwater >...
CTGTGCGTGAATCGGTCGGTGTCGCCGACGCGGCCGCGGCGTCGACGACGAGGACACCCGGCGCGGCGCCGACTCCGAGCAGCAGCGTGCCGTCCGCGTCGGCAGCGAAGATGCGCTCGAGCCCGATCGCATACGAACCGGGTGGCGCGTCGACGCGCAGCGGCGCGGCGCAGGCGAAGAGCGGGCCGTCGCCGAGTTCGCGCGCCGGCACCGACCGTTCCGAGACGACCAGGCGGATGCGGCGCAGCTCCGGCGGCGTCGGCGGGTCGCCGACCTGGGTAGCGCTCAGCGAGTGCGCGCTGAGGCGTGCGGCGAGCCCGCAGCTGGCAGCGACGGCGCGCGCGTCGAAGACGGCGTCGGGCAGCAGCAGGTCCGCGGTCAGGCCGGTCACGCGGCCGGCGCGATCGACCATCTCGACCGCCAACCGCGCGCTGCCGCCCGCCGCCGCGACGTCGGCGACGACGCGCAGCCCGACCACCGGCGTCGGCGTCGCGGTGGCGCTGCGCGTGCGCGTCGGCGTCGGCAGCGGCGTGCGCGGGGTGCGGGTCGGCGTGCGGGTGACGGTCACGGTGCGCGTCGCGCTCGCGCTCGGCGTCGGGCTCGGCGTCGCGCCGGGGGTCGACGACGGCACCGGGGTTTCGCTCGCCGGCGGCGTCGGTGTCGGCGCCAGCACCGTCACCGCGCCGCTGGCGCCGGCGGCGGCCAGGGCGCGGCCGGCGGCGCCGGTGGCGCGCGGCGCCAACAGGCGCAGCGGCAGCGTCGCCCCGGGTGCGGCGGCGGCGCCGACCGCGACCAGGCACGTATACAGCGGGCCGGCCGGCAGGGTGCCGCCGCCGAGAACCCGGAACACCAGGCCGCGCAGGCGCGTGCATGGCCCCGGCGGCGGCGAGACGCAGGTGAAGCGCGGCGGCTGCAACGGCGCCAGGGCGGGATTGGCGGCGCACTCGAAGGCGCCGTCCGGCCGCAGCGCGAAGGCCAGCGGCGGCGCCAGCTCGAGGTCGTTGCCGGCGCCGATGACGGTGTTGCCGGCTGGGTCGACCGACACCGTGATGGGCACCGCACCGCCCGGCGTCGCCGCCCCGGTGCCGACGGCGATGCGCACCGGCTCGGCCGCGGCGGGCGCGCCAGCGGCGAGCGCGGCGAGGAGCGGCAGGACGCGGCGCAGCATGCGCGACTCTGCGTCGGCGTCGGCGCCAGGTGCAAGCCACCCACGCGCACGGGTTGCGGCGCGCCGCCGGCGCGGTTACACGAGGGCGGGGCGGCGCGCATGGGTTTTGTTTTCGTCGATCGCATCACCGCGCTGGACGCCGAGTCGGCGCACGGCCAACTCGATCTCGTCGCCGGCGACCCGGCCCTGCCGCCATGGCTGATCCTCGAGGCGGTCGGCCAGCTCGCCGCGTGGATCGCCATGGCGCGCACCGATTTCCGCAGCCGCCCGGTGGCGGCCCTGATCGGCGAGGCGCAGCTCGACGACGCCGCCTGGTGCGACCGCGCCGACGCCGCGGTCGAGATGACCGCCCGCATCGAGCGCATCGACGCGCGCGCCATCCTCTACTCCGGCACGGCGCGCTGCGGCCCCCGGCTGATCGCCAATCTGGGCCGCTGCGTCGGTCCGCTGCTGCCGCTGGCCGCCTTCGACGACCCGGACCTGGTGCGCCGCCGCCTCGCCATGCTGCGAGCCGGCGGCAGTGGCGTCGCGCGCGGGCCGCTGCCGCGCCCGGCGCTGACCGCCGTCGTCATCGGCGCCGACGGCGCGCGCAGTGCGCAGCTGGTGGTACCGGAGTCGGCGGAATACTTCGCCGACCACTTTCCGCTGCGGCCGGTATTTCCGGCCTCCCTGCTGGCCGACGCGCTCAGCGAACTCGCCGCGGCCGGCGCCGCGCAGGCGCTCGGCATTGCCGCGGCGCACGTGCGCACGATCGCGCTGCGCGATCTGAAAGTCCGTGCCTTCGCCGAACCGGGCCAGTTGCTGGCGTTGCGCACCGGACCTGCGACGGTCGCCGGCGGCGTCGCGACGGTGCCGATCGTCTGCGAGATGCACGGCAAGCGCACCGCCAGCGGCCAACTCGCCTACCGTGCCGTCGCGCCGTGACGACGCCGGCCGCCGCGCGCCCGACCCTGCCGCCGCTGGCGCCAACACCGACGCGCATCCTCGTCAAGGAGGTCAACTGGCTCGGCGACCTGGTCATGACGCTGCCGGCGTTGCGCGCCGTGCGGCGCGCCTTTCCGCACGCGCGCTTGAGCGTGTTGGTGAAACAGGAACTGGCCAGCGCCCTCGACGGGGCACGCTGGCTCGATGAGATCATCCCCTACCGCATCCGCGGCGCCCTCGCCGGGCTCGGCGACCGGCGCCGCCTGATCGGCGCCCTGCGGGCGCACCGCTTCGACCTCGCCATCCTCTTCCCGCGCAGTTTCGAATCGGCCCTGTGGGCGGCGCTGGCGCGCATTCCGCGCCGCGTCGGCTTCGTCGGGGACGGCCGCGGCCCGCTGCTCACGCACGCCGCGCGCCGCGACGCGGCGTTGCTGCGCCAGCACCAGGTGCACGACTACCTGCAGCTGCTGCGCGCCACGCTCGGCATCATCGGGGATACGGCCGACGCCGGGCTGGACGTCGAACCGCGGCACCGCGCCGCCGTCGACGCCTGGCTGGCGGCGCGCCGGCGGCGGCGCGGCCCGCTCGTCGCCCTCGCCCCGGCGGCGGCGTACGGCCCGGCGAAGGAATGGCCGGCGGGGCAGTGGATGGCGTTGATCGACCGCCTCGCCGCGCGGCATGGCGCCGAGTGCGTTCTGGTCGGGGCGCCGAGCGAGCGTGCGCGCGGCGAGCAGATCGCCGCCGGCACCCGCCACGGCGCGCTGGTCGCCGCCGGCGAGACGACGGTCGGCGAGGCGATCGCGATGCTGTCGCGCTGCACCGGCTTCGCCGGCAACGACTCCGGCTCCATGCATGCCGCCGGCGCGCTCGGCGTGCCCACGGTGGGCATCTTCGGCTCAACCGATCCGCGGCGTACCGCGCCGCTCGGGCCGCGCACACGCGTCGTCTCCCACCAGATCGCCTGCAGTCCGTGCCTGGCGCGTACCTGCCGTTACGGGCACTACGAGTGCCTGACCAAGGTTTCGGTCGAAGAGGTGGAAGCGAACCTAGTGGCGCTCGGCGCCTTCGGGTGAGGGCCGTGGCACACGACCCGGGTGTCGGTTTCCCTGAGGAAAGAGGGACGTTGGGGCGAAAGGGGCGATTCCCTGAGAATCGCCCCTTTCGCCCCAACGTCCCTCTTTCAATCAGCCGTAGGCCCGCTCGACGAACCAGAAGACCCCGACGGCGAGGATCGCCGCCGACGCGTATTCGACGATCGGGCGCTGCCAACGGCCGTCGGCGACGCGCCAGGCACGCTGCAGCAGCGGCCACAGCAGCAGCACGCAGGCCACCTGGCCGAGCTCGACGCCGAGGTTGAAGCCGAACAGCGCCCGCGCCAGCCGCTCGCCCGGCAGCTCGGCCTCGAGCAGCACGCCGGCGAAGCCGAAGCCGTGCACGAGCCCGAAGACGAAGGCCACCGCGGCGCGCAGCGGCGCCGGCCGCGCGACGCGGGCCAGGAGCGCGAAGTAGCAGCCGGCGAACAACGCCAGGCCGAGGAGCGTAACCGCCGGCACGCCGCCGACCCCCGCCGCCGCGGCCGCGGCGGCGAGCAGCAGGGCGGCGGCAATGGCATAGCGCACCGCCGGCGGTCGCGCGGCGGCGAGCCACAGGTTCTCGGCCGCAACCAGGGCGATCGACAGGCCGATCAGCGCCTCGATGGCGCCGGCCGGCGGCCGCGCGATGCCGAAGACCGCCAGCGCCAGGGTGAGGCTGTGGGCGAGCGTGAAGCCGGTGATGATGCGCACCACATCGCCGAGCCGGCCGCCGAGCAGCACCAGGGCGAGCAGGAAGACCAGGTGATCGTACCCGGTGAGGATGTGCTCGACGCCGAGGACGATGAAATCGCGCAAGGACTCGCCGATCGGCGCCGGCCCGGTGGCGGCGTCGAGGCTCCATACCGGCGCCGCGGCGCTGAGGACGCGCTCGCGCGCGGCGCCGTCGGGATAGCGGACGCGCGCGAAGTGCAGATGCGAGGGTGCCTCCTCGCGCAACAGATCGCTGCGCAGCTGCAGCGCGGCGCCGGGCGGGCAGGTGAGCTCCCAGTCGAAGGCCAGGCGGTCGGCGCCGGTCGCGAGGCGGCGCGGCGGCCGCGTCACCGCGCACGGTGCATCGCCGACGCGCGCACTGAGGCGCTCGGCGAGGTAGCCGCCGAGGCGCGCGTCGAGCTCGCGGCCGGCCGCCGCCGCCCAGGGCAGGCGCGAGACGTCGAGCGGCGTCAGCCGCGCCGTGACGCGCAGGCGCGGCCCAATAACCTCCCAGGTCGAGAACGAGACGGTGCGCTCATGCGCCGCCGCCGGCGCGGCGACGAACAGCAGCGCCAGCAGCGTGACGAGCGCCCGTCGACGGCGCCGGGCGGTCACGGCAGCGGCTCGCGCACGACCACCTCGGCGTCGCCGCGCAGCCCGTCGAGATAGGCGCGCAGGGCCGCCTCCCCGGCGCGCCGGCGCAGCTCCGCCACCACTTGCGGGCGGATGTCGGCCAGCGCCGGGGCCGCGTCCGGCTGTCGTTCGACGACCTGCAGGACATGGTAGCCGGTGCCCGAGCGGATCGGGTCGCTGACGTCGTCGCCGTCGAGTTCGAGCGCCGCCCGCAGCGCCGTCGGTCCGAGATAGTCGCGCAGCTTCGCCGGCGGCAGGGCCGTGTCCGGCAGCGGCGCCAGCGGCGTCTCGCCGAGCGCCTTCTGCACGACGGCGATGGCCTCGCCGGCGCGCAGGCGCTGCGCCGCCTGGTCGGCGCGCGCCAGTGCCGCCGGATCGCTCGGCGCCGTCGTGCGCACGAAGACCTGGCGCACGCGCAGTCGGCCGGGTCCGGCGAAGAAGGCGCGCTCGGCGTCAAAGAAGGCCTGCAGCTCGGCATCGCTCGGCTCGCTCTCCTCGGCCTGGGTGACGACGCCGTCGATCACCGTCTGTGTCAGGTCCGCACGCACGCGGCGATCCTGCCGCGCCAGGTCGAGGGCCAGGCCGCGCTGCACCAACAGCTCCTCTTCGATGAGGCGGTCGAGGACGCGCGCGCGGTCGGCGGCGCTCGGCGCCTCGCGGCGATCGGCGGCGATCCCGTCGATCGCGCTCAGATAGTCCTCCTCGCGAATCGGCGCAGCGTTCACCAACGCCACGACGCCCGGCGGCAGCGCCGCGGGCCCCGGCGAGGACAGGCCGGCGGCGGCGAGCAGCGCACCGACGGCGGCGCCGAGGACGAGGAGGACGACCGGCCGGCGCCGCGCCGGCGCGGCGCGACCGGCACCCTGCCTGGGCGGGTGGGGCATCGCTGCCTTGTCGCCGCCCGCGCGCGCGACGTCAACCCGACGCACTGCCGACGAACCGCCCGCCGCTTTGCAACCGGCGCAACGACGCGGTAGAGCGCGACCAGTCTCGTGTTGGGGGGAGGTCCGATGCTCAGGATCGTGTGCCGGGGGCTGGCGATGGGGGCGGCGCTGCTGGGCGCCGCGACGGCGAGCGCGCAACTCGCCGGCCAGATCGGGGATCAGATCACAGGCGGCGTGCCGATCATCGGCGCGAATGTCGGCGCGGCCCTGCCGATCTCCGACTTTCGCAAGTCGGCCGATCCGGGCGGCGCCATCGCCCCCTTCATCGGTTGGCAGATCGGCGACCTCGGCGGCTTCACCATCACGCCACTGCTGGAAGCGCAGTACGCCGGCCTGACCGAGGGCGGCAGCCAGGGCGACGGGACGCCTGGCGTCGTCTCGACCGGCGGCGGCGCGCGCGCCGCGCTCAATGACGAGCACGCTGAGGTCTTCTTCGGCATGGGTGGCGGATACTATTGGGGCACCGGCGGGGCGATCGAGGACGCCGACGGCGGCGGCTTCAATTTCAACGGCGGCGTCAACTACGAGTTCTGGCGCGGCACCGCGCTCGGCGTCTTCGCCCGCTACGATCAGGCGAGTTTCGCGCCGTACCCGGGATCGACCTCCGACGACACCAAGTTCCTCACCACCGGCCTCTCGGTGCGGCATCGTTTTCTGCCGCCGCCGCCGGTGCCGCCGGCCCCGCTAGTGGCCGCCGCCCCGGCGCCGCCACCGCCGATGAAGAAGAAGATCATCCTGCGTGGCGTCAACTTCGACTTCGACAAGTCCAAGGTCCGGCCCGACGCGGTGCCGATCCTCGACGAAGCGGCGAAGACCCTGGTCGGCGAAGCCGACGTCAAGGTCGCGGTCAACGGTTACACCGACGGCATCGGCACGGCGGCATACAACCAGGCCCTGTCGGAGCGCCGTGCCGGGGCCGTCAAGGGCTACCTCGAGACGCACGGCGTCGCCGCCAGCCGCATGACCGCGACGGGCTTCGGCAAGACGAACCCGGTGGCGACCAACGAAACCGCTGAAGGTCGGGCGCAGAACCGCCGCGTCGAACTGCTCGTAAATTAAGGGGGCTCGCCGGCACACGCGGGGGCGGAGCAACGGAGACGAGGCGAATCGCTCCCTGCCGCCGTGTGCCGCGTCTGCTTCAGGAGGCGGGGCTGAAGCGCCGCACCAACGCCGCGCGGTGCAGCTTGCCGCTGTCGGTGCGCGGCAGCGCGTCGACGCGCTCGAGTTGCTCCGGGTGCTTCTGGCGCGCCAGGCCGGCCGCGGCGAGGCCGGCGCTCAGCTCCGCCACCGTCAGCGTCGCACCACCGCGCAGCACGACGACGGCGCAGACGCGCTCGCCGGTGGCGGCGTCGGGGAGCGCGATGACGGCGACCTCGGCAACGGCGGGATGCGCGGCGATGGCGTCCTCGAGTTCGCGCAGGCTGAACTTCTCGCCCTTGCGGATGACGATCTCCTTGATGCGTCCGGTGATGCGCAGATAGCCGCGCGCGTCGAGGTGGCCGAGGTCGCCGGTGCGAAACCAGCCGTCGGAGGTAAAGGCCTCGCCGTTCAGCGTTGCGTCGGCGTAGCCGACGCAACACTCCGGCCCGCGCGCCTGCACCTCGCCCGCCGCGCCGGCCGGCACGGCGCGACCGCGGGCGTCGGCGATGCGCACCTCGCCCGGCGCGATGGCACGGCCCTCGGTCTCGGCCCCCATCTCGGCGGCATCCGCCGCGTCGGTGCAGGTGATGGTGGGGAACTCGGTGGAGCCGTAGACCCGCTTGGCGACACAGCCGAGGCGGGCGCGAGCGCGCCGGATGAGCGCCGCGGACACCGGCGCCCCGCCGCAGGAGAACAGCCGCAGCGAGGTGGTGTCGCCGTCGACCTCCTCGGCCTGCGCGACGAGGTCCTGCAGGAACGTCGGCGCGCCGACCATGTAGGTCACCCGCTCTCTGGCGATGGTCTGCAGAGCGGCGGCGGCACCCCATCGGTCCATGAGGACCGCGCTGGTGCCGACCACCGCCGGCGTCAGGATCGCATGCACGACGCCGGAGATATGCGTCAGCGGCGACGGCATCAGCGTGCGGTCGCCCGGGGTCAGGGCGTGGACGCGGCGCAGGCTGCGCACCTCGGCGAGCAGCGTGTCGTGCGTGTGCAGGACGCCCTTCGCTGCGGCGGTCGTGCCCGAGGTGTACATGAGCATCAGCGGCGTCGACGGGTCGACCTCGACGGCGGCGCTGGCGTTGGCGGCCGGATGCGCCCACAGGGAGTCGAGGGCGCCCGTCCCGACCGGCGGCGCGGCGCGCGCCACCAGCACGTGGCGCAGCGCCGGCAACTCCGCGCGCAGGTCGGCCACCATCGCCGGGTAGTCGCAGTCGCGGTAGGTCCCCGGAACGACGAGCACCCTCGCGCCGGACTGGCGCAGGATGAAGGCCAGTTCGCGGGCGCGGAAGATCGGCAGCACCGGGTTCACCACCGCGCCGCGGCGCGCCGCGGCGAGGAACAGCACGGTCGCCTCCCACCAGTTGGGCAGCTGGTAGGCGACGACGTCGCCGGCCCCGACGCCGAGCCCGCCGAGTCCGTCCGCGGCGGCGGCGCTGAGGCGGTCCCACTCGGCGAACGCGAGCCGGCGCTCGCCGTCGATGAGCGCCGCCGCCGTGCCGCGCATCGCACAGGTGCGAGCGAACGCGCCGCCGAGCGACTCGACCCCCCACTCCCCCGCGGCTCGCCAGCGCGCCGCGTCCTGGCGCCGGAGCGCGGTCGGGTACAGCGCCATGACGCCTATAAGGGGACGGTGAGCCAGGCGGTCAAGTCGCGAAGAATCGGTTGAAACTCCCGCCGCGGCACCGGTACTGTCCCGCAAGCCCTCCCCGCATCACGTTTCCTTGACTCGCTTGAATCAAACGCCCTATAAGCTGCCACTCTTTTTCCAAGGACTTCGACCAGTGCAACGAGCCGCTGCAGGTGACGCCGCTCCCCGATGGAGCGGCGTTCTAGCTTTTGTGATCGCCGTTGCGGCCGCAGGCGCGGTCTTCGCGACGCCGGCCCCATCGACACCGCGCCTGAAGGACAACCTCTACGGCACGTCGTTCGTCGATCAGAACAACGGCTGGACGGTGGGCGCGTTCGGCACCGTCGCCCGCACCAGCGACGGCGGCACGACGTGGGAACCGCAGGTGTCGCAGACCACTCAGCAGATCTACGATGTCGACTTCGTCGATGCGCGGCATGGCTGGGCGGTGGGCGCGTCGGGGCTGATCCTGCACACCGCCGACGGCGGCGCGACCTGGACGGCGCAGAGCAGCGGCATCGACAAGCACCTCTTCAGCGTCGATTTCGTCGATGCCCAGGCTGGCGTCGCGGTCGGTGACTGGGGCGCGGTGCTGACCACCCCCGATGGCGGTCGCACGTGGGAGAACCACGCGCTGCCGGACGACATCATCTTGAACGACGTGTCGATGGTCGACCGCACGCGCGGCTGGATCGCCGCCGAGTTGGGGACGGTGTACACGACCTCGGACGGCGGGCGCACGTGGACGACGCAGGCAACCGGCGTGGCGAAGACGCTCTTCGGCGTCTTCTTCGCCGACGCGCGGCGCGGGTGGGTGGTGGGCATCGACGCGCTCATCCTGCGCACCGAGGACGGCGGGCAGAGTTGGACGGTCCTCAACGGCTCGACCGAGATCCGCGAGCTCGAGCAGGTCGGATTCAGCAGCGCCTACGAAAACCCCAGCCTCTACGCGGTGCAGGTCGTGGGCGACCTCGGCGTCGCGGTGGGCGAGGCCGGAGCGGTGTTCCTGAGCCCGGACGGCGGTCGCACCTGGACGCGGCGACCGAGCCCGCCGCTGGGCGGACCGAAATGGTTCCGCGCCCTGTCGCTGGTGTCGGGCCCGCACGGCGCGATCGTCGGCGCCGAGGGCGCGCGGCTGCGCGTCGTCGACGGCCGCATTGAGCAAGCAGACGGGGGGGGACGTGCTGCCGAAGCGCTACATTGAGTCGTTCCTCCTCTTCCTCCTGCGCTACCGCGTCCCGGTCGCGGCGGGCGTCGCCGCGATCACCATCTTCTTCGTCTGGTTCCTCGCCGCGAACCTGACGATCTTCACCAACTTCTTCGATCTCTACCCGCCGAATCACCCGTACATTCAAGTCTACCAGAAGTACCGCAAGATGTTCGGCACCTCGAACGTCCTGCTGATGACCGTCGAGGCGACGAACGGCGACATCTTCTCCGATCCCGAGGTGATCAAGACCGTCGACCGCATCACCATCGAGCTGCTGCACAAGACGCCGGGGGTCAACGGCGAGCAGGTGATGTCGATCACCCACCCGAAGATCAAGACGACGCTGACCACCGGTGCCGGCCTGAAGACGGTACCGCTGACCTACCCGCGCATTCCCGAGGACCAGGAAGACCTGGAGTTCTTCCGCCGCAAGGTCGACACCACCCAGGGCGTGCGCGGCTTCTTCGTCTCCGAGGACGACCGGGCGACGCAGATCGTCGCCGGGTTCTGGGAGGAATACTTCGACCTCGACGGCATGTGGAAACACATCCAGGAGATCGTCGCGCGCGAGGAAGCGAGCGGCAAGGTCAAGATCTACGTCTCCGGCCCGCCGATTCTCTTCGCCTACTTCGGCGAGGCGATGTGGAAGACCGTATTCTACCTCGGCGGCACGGCGGTGCTGATGATCGCCCTGCTGTGGTTCTACTTCCGCACCATCCAGGGCGTCGCGATCCCGACCTTCTCCGCCCTGCTGAGCGCCGTCTGGGGCCTCGGCTTCGCCGGGCTGTTCGGGTACAGCCTCGACCCGCTGGTGGTCGTCGTGTTCGTGCTCATCACCGCCCGCACGTTGTCGCACTCCGTGCAGTCGATGGAGCGTTACCACGAGGAGTACTTCCGCCTGCAGGACAAGCACCAGGCGATCGTCCACTCGTACGTCAGCCTGTACGCGCCGGCGATGGTGTCCATCGTCGCCGATGGACTGGCCATCATGACCATCGCGGTGGCGACGATCCCGCTCATGCAGAAGCTCGCCTTCGTCGCCGGCTTCTGGATCCTCTCGATCTTCATCAGCGTCGTGACGCTGCATCCGATCATCCTGTCCTTCGTGCGGCCGCCGGTCGGCCACCGGCAGAGCAACGCCTTCGACCGCATGGCCGACGCGCTCGGGCGCCGCCTGGTGACGCTGGCGGTCGGCAACATGCGCTACTGGGTGGTGGCGGTCTTCCTCGCCACCATGGTGTTCGGCGTCTACTTCGGCCACCAGCTGAAAACCGGCGACACCTCCCCCGGCATGGCGCTGCTGTATCCGGATCACCCGTACAATGTCGCGACGGCCAAGGCGAACCAGTACTTCGTCGGCAACAGCCCGCTGGTCATCATCGCCGAGGGCAAGAAGCCGGGTGCCATCAAGGACGCCGAGGTACTGAAGCAACTCGACCTCTTCCAGCGCCACATGGAGCAGGGCGAAAACGCCGGCGGCTCGATCACCGCGACGACCATGCTGAAGACCATCTTCCGCGTCTTCCACGAGGGCGACCCGAAGTGGGAGATGCTGCCGACGCGCAACGACCACGTCGGGCAGTTGTTCTTCATGGTCACCGCCGGCACGCGCCGCGGCGAGCTCGACCGCTTCTTCTCGCCCGACTACACCAACGCGACGATCACCGTCTTCTACCGGGACTACGACCACGCGACGATCCAGGGCGCCATCGACCGCGCCAAGGAGTACATCGCCACCCACACGCACCCCGACGACGCGGTGCGCTACCGCCTCGCCGGCGGCCTGTTCGGCATCCTCGCGGCGCAGATCGAGGAAGTCGACTGGTCGTACAAGGTCAACGTGCCGCTCATCTTCGCGGTGGTCTTCCTGCTGAGCTTCCTGACCTACTGGTCGGTCCTCGGCGCGCTGATCGTCCTGCTGCCTTCGATCGTCGCCCAGCCGCTGTCGGAAGCGGTGATGTACCTGATGGGCATCGACTTCAACATCAACTCACTGCCGGTCGCCGCGATCGGCATCGGCATCGGCATCGACTACGGCTATTATGTGCTGAGCCGCATCGTCGAGGAGTACGAGGTGACGCACGATTTCGACGAGGCCAACCGCCGCGCCCTGACGACCACCGGCGAGGCGGTGATGTTCACCGGCGTGACGATCACGCTGAGCATGGTGCTGTGGCTCTTCCATCCGCTCAAGTTCCAGGCCCAGATGGCCTTTCTGCTGATGATGTTGATGGTCTTCCATGCCATCGGCGCCCTCGTCTTCATTCCCGCCATGGTGTCGCTGCTGCGGCCGCGCTTCGCCACTGGCAAGAACGTCGAACAGCCGGTGCGGATCGCCGCCGAGGCGTGACGCGCGCGCCGGGCCGCCCGGCGCCGCCCTGCTCTGCCGATGGAGTTCCGCCTGTCCGCCGCCGAGGAGGGATTCCGTAGCGAGGTGCGCGGCTGGCTGCGCGCGACGCTGCCCGCCTTTCGCGCTGATCCCGCCCGCGGGGCCCCCCGTGACGCGGCCGAGAAGATCGCCGCCTCGAAGGCCTGGCAGGCGACACTCGCCGCCGGCGGCTTCGCCGGCATCGCCTGGCCGCGCGAGAACGGCGGCCGCGGCGCGACCCTGGTCGAGCAACTGCTTTTCAATGAAGAGTGCGCCGCCGCCGGCGCGCCGGACAGCATCAACCTGGCCGTCGCCCTTGGCCTGGTCGGGCCGACACTGATGTCCTGCGGCACCGCCGAGCAGCGGGCGCGCTTCCTGCCGCGCATCCTGCGCGGCGACGACATCTGGTGTCAGGGCTTCTCGGAGCCGAACGCAGGATCGGATCTGGCCGGCCTGACGACGCGCGGCGAGGTGCGTGGCGACGTCATCGCCGTCACCGGGCAGAAGATCTGGACCAGCTTCGCGCATTATGCGGACTGGTGCATCCTCGTCGTCCGCACCGACACGGCGGCGGCCAGGCACCGCGGCCTCACCTTCCTGTTGCTGGACATGCAGAGCCCCGGCATCACCATCCGACCGCTCGTCGAGATGACCGGCGAGGCGTGGTTCAACGAGGTCTTCTTCGACGCCGTCGAGGTGCCGCGCGCCAACGTCGTCGGGACGATCGACCGCGGCTGGGACGTGGTCATGACGACGCTGGCGCACGAGCGCGGCGGCGCCGCGCCGCACGCCCGCCTGCGCCGCGAGTTGCTGGCCCTGTGTGCGCTGGCGCGCCGCGGCCGCGCCGGCGATCCGCTCGTCCGCCAGCAACTCGCCCAGCTGGCGATTGAAGTGCAGCTCGCCAAGCTCACCGCCTACCGCAACGTCAGCGGCATTCAGCGCACCGGACAGCCGGGCCCGGAAGGGTCGATCCTGAAGCTGTTCTGGAGCGAGGTCGAGCAGCGCCTGATGGACACCGCCTGCGCCCTGCTCGGCCCCTACGCCGCGCTGTGGCGCGACGAGGCGCGCGCCATCGACGATGGAATCTGGCCGCGCGAGCTGCTGTGGACGCGGTCCGCGACGATCTACGCCGGCACGTCCGAGGTGCAACGCAATATCATCGCCCAACGCGTGCTGGGATTACCGAGAGCATGAAGCAGATCTCACCACGGAGGCACGGAGACACGGAGGTCGTCCGCCGGCTCCGCGACTCCGTGTCTCCGTGGTGAAGAAGCCGGAGCGTGACATGGACGACATCATCGACGTGTGGACGCAGTACCTGTCGCCGACGCCGCCGGAGAAGCGCAGCGCGGCGGCGGAGAACGTCTTCCGCAACTACGGGCGACTGAACTGGTACCACGACGGCACCGACGTGGCGCAGATGCTCGCCGACATGGACCGCAACGGCGTCCGCCTGGCCGCCATCTCGGGTGAGCCCGCGCACGTGCGCGAGGCGGTGCGCCGACACCCGGACCGCTTCATCGGCGAGTACCACGCCGACCCGACCGACATCATGGCGGCGGTGCGCGGCCTGCAGGAGCACGTCGAGGTGTACGGCTTCAAGGTCCTGCGCATCGAGCCGTTCATATGGCGCAAACCGCCGACCGACGCCTGTTACTATCCGCTGTACGCCAAGTGCGTCGAGCTCGACGTCGCCTTCCAGACCCAGGTCGGCCACACCGGGCCACTGCTGCCGTCGGAAACCGGGCGACCGCTCTACATCGACCAGGTGGCGCTCGACTTCCCCGAGCTGCGCATCATCTGCGGCCACATCGGCTGGCCCTGGACCGAAGAGATGATCGCCGTCGCCTGGAAGCACGCCAACGTCTTCATCGACACCTCGGCGCACGTGCCCAAGCACTACCCGCCGGCCTTCGTCCACTTCATGAAGACCTTCGGCAAGACCAAGGTGCTGTTCGCCACCGACTACCCGTTGCTGCCCTTCGAGCGTGTCCTCTCCGAACTCGACGCGCTCGGCCTCTCGCCCGAGGTGCGGCAGCTCTTCCTGCGCGACAACGCCCGCCGCGCCCTCAAGCTGGACTGACCCGCCAGCGCGTCTGACCCGAAAGGAGATCCGATCCATGGCCGACTTCCAGGCGATCCAGGTTCGCCACGAGCAGCAGGTGACGACCATCACCCTCAACCGCCCCGAGGCGCGCAACGCCGTCAACGACGACATGCGCGAGGAGCTGCTGGCGGTGCTGACCGACGCGCGCACCAACCTCGACGTGCGTGCCGTCGTCCTCACCGGCGCCGGCAAGGGCTTCTGCACCGGCGCCGACCTGAGCCGCCGCGGCAGCGGCCCGACCGGCCCCGGCGCCGCGCGCGAGATGCTGCGCACCCGCTCGCAGCGCCTCATCCGCGCCGTCTGGGAACTCGAGAAGCCGGTCATCGCCGCCGTCAACGGCGTCGCCGCCGGCCTCGGCGCCCACCTCGCCTTCGCCTGCGACCTGGTCATCGCCGCCGCCGAGTCGCGCTTCATCGAAGTGTTCGTGCGCCGCGGCATCGCCGTCGACGCCGCCGGCGCCTACCTGCTGCCGCGCCTCATCGGCCTCGCCAAGGCCAAGGAGTTGGTCTTCTTCGGCGACGACCTGGCGGCCGACGATGCGCAGCGCATCGGCCTGGTCAACAAGGTCGTGCCCGGCGACCAGTTGCAGGCCGTCGCCGCGGAGTGGGCGCTGCGACTCGCCAGCGGCCCGACCTACGCGCTCGGCATGTCGAAGCGGCTCTTGAATCGCTCGCTCGACGTCGACATGGAGACCGCCCTCGACGAGGAGGCCATGGTGCAGTCGCTGGTCACCCAGTCCGAGGACACCAAGGAAGGTATGCTGGCCTTCATGGAGAAGCGCACCCCGGCCTTCAAGGGCCGGTGATGAGGGCGTCCGGCACGCCCAGCCCGCTGGCGGACTGCAGCGGGCCCTTCGAGCCCGACGTCGCTCTCGGGCGCCTCTCGCGCGCGGCCCTGGCGCGCCTGGGTCGTGAGTACATGCTGGTCGGTCACGTGCAGAGTCGCGTCATCATGCCAATCGTCGCGACGCGTTTCGGACCGGCGGCCGCCGCGGACTTCGCCCCCGATGCATGGCGGGGTGGCAGTCCGGTCTTCAATGCCCGCAACCGGAATGCCCGCAACCGGCGCCTGCTGCGCATCGAGGGCGACGGCATGTCGGCGATCCTCAAGGGTCTGCAGTTCGACGTCGGCGCGCCGCACCAGTACATGGACTTCCCCTTCGAGCTGGTCGACGAGACGCGCGGGTTCTTCTGGCTCGACTAATGCGGCGCCCTCGACGCCGTCTCGGCCGCCAACCTTCCCGCACGAGTAGGTCCGCTTCGGCTGCGCGCTCGTCGATGCGCGCCACGGCCTGTTCTGGCTGGAGGACTGCGACGGCCTCGCCGACGCGGCGCCGCGCGGCTGGCTCGAAGTGCTCGACGACGCCAACGAACCGCTGCCGGAATCCCCGTGGGCTCGCGCGCCGCGCAACTGCTCGATCGCCGGCCTCGGCTTCCGCACGAGACCCGCCTGACCATCGCCAAGACGTTGGCCAAGACCTTGGCCAAGACCTTGGCCAAGACCTTGGCGGCGATCCACGTTGTGGCGCCGCAGCGCCCCGGTCACTCGCGCTCGTAGCGCCAGCCGTCCTCGCGCATCCACAGGCGGTGGCGGGCGCCGGGGCGCTCGAGCTCGCCGTCGGCGTAGCCGACGTCGCCGGCATAGAGCGTCACCGCGCCGCCCTCGATCGGGAACAGGCGCGGCTCGAACACCTCCGCCTCGTCGCGCGCCAGGCCGCGCAGCGCGTCGGCGGCGTGGCGGTAGTCGGCGATGGCGGTAATCGTCACGAAGGTCGGCGGCGGCAGCTCGATCTCGCTGGCGCGCTGCGCGGCCAGCGCGGCGCGCGCCGGCATCCAGCGGTGGTCGTGGATCTCGCCGCCGTCGACCGCCACCGGCGCGTCGCTGCCGGCGCCGGCGAAGAACCAGGTGTCGAAGCGCTTCGGGAGTTGCACCGGCGTCACCCAACGCGAGACGATGACCAGCGCGTCCGGGGCGAGGAGCAGCCCGGCCTCCTCCTGCGCCTCGCGCACGGCGGCGCAGCGCGCCGCCCGCAGGACGTCGCGGCTGTCGTCGAAGTCGCCGGCATCGACCCTGCCGCCGGGGAACACCCAGGCGCCGCCGTGAAAGGCGAGCTGGGCGTTGCGGCGGACGAGGAGCACCTCGCACCCTTCGGCGCCGTCGCGCAGCAGGACGACGGTGGCGGCGGGATGTGCGGCAACGGGCTGGTCGGGCATCGTCGTGTTTTAGTCGCCCATGGAGGGCACGGCTACCGCCGCGCCCTGCATGGGCCGTGACGCACTGCGGCGGGGGGCAGAAATTCTTTTGAATGATCCCCCACCGGGCGCCGTCGATAGGGCCACGTAGCAACAACGCGGACCCCCCTCCGCACGCTACAGCGCACATGCGGCCCCCCAAATGCCGCATGTGGCTCCTCCCCCCGAGTGCCGGCAGCCAGCCCCCCCTGGCTGCCGGCTTTTTTTTGCCCGCTTGGGATCAACGCGAGATAAGCCGCCGCGGCGGTGAATCAACCACCGCGCTCGGCGTCGACAGGCACACGCGACTGGTCGACCCCCTCCACCAGTCGCGTGTCTCCTCCCCCCGAGCGAGACGTGCCGGGGGTCGGCCCGCGCCGGCCCCCGGCGCACGCCCCCCCTCTCAGCCCGCCGCCCGCGGCCGCGGATGGAAAAAGCAGTCGGGTGACGGCACCAGCCACATCGTCTCGGACTCGAGTCGCAGCGATTGCTCCAAGCGAGTCCACCCGCGCAGCTCGGGGTCCGCATCCCAGCCGGCAGTGAGCCGGCACAGGTGACGGAAATCCGGCGCCGCCCAGAGGACGACCACCTCGTCCGATCGCATGGTCGACGCGTAGGCGCCCATCAGCGTGCCGCCGCGCGCCGCCAGCAGGCCGCCCAGCGACTCCCCCGTCGCCGCCAGGTAGGCGCCCGCCATTCCCGCAGGGGTGCGTGCGATGGTCTGCACGCACACCCAGGCGCGCAGGCCGCCGGCACGTAACTCGTCGCGCGTCGGCGAGCCCGGCCCCGGCACCAGGATGCGATCGAAGCCGCCGCTGCGCCACTCGATCGCCTTCGCCCACCACGGCGCCAGCGCCGCATCGACCTTGCCGGGCAGAAACTGGCGTTCGAGCGTCTCGGCCCAGTGTTCCCAGCCGTCCATTTCCCACAGGTTCACCACGCGCGGCCAGCGATTGGTGCTGCCGATCACCTTCCAGGTGCCCATCAGGCGCGAAATGCCCTCTCGCTCCGAGTGGCGGGCGCGCTCGCCAACGGTCTCAAGGTACTTCTCCTGGCCGGCGCCGACGATGTCGATGACTTCATGCAGGTAGAGCATCGGCCGGTCCTCTATCCCCGATGAGAAGAAAACAGAACTCACACGGAGACACGGAGGAACGGAGCCGAAACGGTTGCACCGGACCGACGCGGGCTTCGCCGTTCCTCCGCTTCTCCGTGTGAATGAGTTCTCTGCCGCGATGAGTTCTCTGCCGCGATGAGTTCTCTGCCGCGACAAGTTCTCTGCCGCGAATTGACAGCGGGTTCCAGGCGCTGGTATCGGCCAGCTAACGCGTGTTAGCCCGCTGACGGTCGTCGGCAGCCGCGACGCGCCGACCGAGGGGTTGTCCGTGTCCACTACCGCGCCAGACATGAGCGCCCCGCCGCCAACGATGGCGGCGGCGATCCGCGCCCGCGCCGAGGATAGCGCCGCGCGCGTCTTCCTGCGCACCGAGACGGCCCGCTGGACTTTCGCCGAGGCGCACCGCGAGGCCTGCCGCTACGCCAACCTGTTCCTGTCGCGGCGCCGCGCCGGCCCGTTCCACGTCGGCGTCCTGATGGACAACCTGCCCGCCTTCGTCTTCGCCGAGTTCGGCTGCGCCCTGTCCGGGGCAGCGCTCGTCGGCCTCAACCCGACGCGCACCGGCAGCGCGCTGGCGCGCGACATCGACTATGCCGACTGCCAGTTCGTGCTCAGCGAGCCCCGCTATGCCGAGCACCTGCGCGAGGCCATCGGCGACCGCCTGCCGGTGCTGCTCGCCGACGCACCCGACGGCGTCGCCGGCAGTGGCGCCGAGCGCCTCGACCAGGCACTGGCCGGCGTCGCCGACAGCGACCCCGGCATCGACGTCGACGGCGCCACCCTCCTGATGATCGTCTTCACCTCCGGCACGACGAAGGCGCCCAAGGGCGTCCTCAACAGCCAGGGCCGCCTGATGATGCTCGGCTGGGGGGCCTCGATGCACATGTGCCGCAACAGCGCCGACGACGTGACGTACTGCGCTATGCCGCTGTACCACGCCAACGCGCAGATCCTGGCGCTGGCGCCGCCACTGCTCGCCGGCGGCGGGCTGGCCCTGGCACGCCGCTTCAGCGCCTCGCAGTTCGTCGACGACGTGCGCCGCCACGGCGCGACGCTGTTCAACTACGTCGGCAACCCGCTCGCCTACATCATGGACACGCCGGCGCGAGCCGACGACGCCGACAACCCGCTGCGCCTCGCCTACGGCAACGAAGCACCGCGTCAGCACATCGCCGCCTTCGCCGCCCGCTTCGGCTGCGAAGTCATCGACGGCTACGGCGCCAGCGAGGTCGGCGTCGGTTTCTCGCGCAGCGCCGACGACCCGGCGCGCAGTCTCGGTCGCGCCCCGGGCGTGAAGATCATCGGCGAGGACGGCGGCGAATGCGCAACCGCGCAGTTCGACAGCGCTGGCCGCCTGCTCAACGCCGCGGCGGCGACCGGCGAGATCGTCAACACCAACGGCCGCTTCCTCTTCGAGGGCTACTACAAGGACGAGGCGGCGACCGCCGAGCGGGTGCGCGACGGCTGGTTCCGGACCGGGGACCTCGGCTACGCCGACGCCGACGGCTTCATCTACTTCGCCGGCCGCGACGCTGAATGGATCCGCGTCGGCGGCGAGAACTTTCTCGCCCGGCCGATCGAGGAGGTGCTGGCGCGCCATCCCGACGTGGCGCTGACCAGCGTTTACGGCGTTCCCGATCCCGAAGCCGGCGACCAGGTCATGGCCGCCATCGTGCTGCGCCCGGGCGCCGCGTTCGACGCGGCGGCATTCACGCGCTTTATCGACGGCGCCGACCTGCCGCCGCGCTGGCGCCCGATCTTCGTCCGTGTCGCGGCGGCGCTGCCGACGACCGCGACCAACAAGATCCTCAAGCGCGCCCTGCGGGGCGAGAAGTTCCTTCTCGACCGCGTCGCCGATCCGCTCTTCTGGCGCCCGCGCGGCGCGGCGCAACTCGCACCGTTCACCGCCGCCGATCTCGCCGGCCTGCGACAGCGCTTCGTCCGTGCCGGCTACGCCGACCGCCTGGAGGAGTGAGGTGGCGACGCCGCACGGCCAGGCCTTCGCGCCGATCAAGATCGGCGTGCTCATCGACATGGACATGGGCACCAAGGCCGATTTCCTGGCGACGCTGCGTTTCGCCTTCGCGGAGGCGCACGCGCGCCAGGTCATCAGCCGCCCGGTCGAGCTGCTGGTCGAGGAGGCGATCGGCCTGCCGCGCCTGGAGGCGAAGAACACCATCGACGGCTACCGCCGCCTGGTCGAGGCGGGCGTCCTCGGCACCATCGGGCCGCTCATCACCGACAACTCACTGGCGTTGGCGCCGGTCATCGACCAGCTCGGCGTGCCGGCCGTCACCTGGACCGGCACCGACCGCTACCACGGCGAGTACTGCTTCAACCTCGGCAACGGCGGCCTCGCCGAAGAGGCGGCGCTGATGGCGACCTGGATCCGTCGGCGCGGCTACAAGTCGGTCGGCATGATTCACGAGATCAGCCCCGGCGGCATCGAGTACGCGAGCAACTTCCGCTGGTACGCGGCGCGCGCCGGACTGACGGTGTTGATCGAGGCGTATACCACGCAGGTTCCCGACGACCTCGAGCAGACCTTGGCCACCATCCGCGACCAGCGCCCCGACTGCCTCGCCTATCTCGGCTACGGCTACCCGACCATCCTCATGGGCCCGATGTTCCCGCGCCTCGGCTGGAACCCGCCGCGTATCATGACCACCGCCTTCCAGTTCTGTTACGCCAAGCCGGAGTGGATGGCGGCGCTCGAGGGCTGGTACGGCATCGACCAGATCTGCGAGGACAACCCGCGCCTGCGTCCGATGCTCGACCGCTTCCACGCCGCCACCGGCAGCACCAAGGACCACACGATCATCGCGCTCAGCTACGACACCGCCGTGCTCATCGCCGAGGGCCTGGCGCGCGCGCCGCTCCTGACGCCGCGCGGCCTCAAGGAGGGGCTCGAGAAGGTGCGCATGCTGCCTGCCGTGAACGGCGGCCCGCGCACGCACATGTCCCTCGGACCATACGACCACAAGGCCTATAAGGGCGATTGGCTGCTGGTGCGCCACATCGTCGATGGCCGCACCATCTTCGACGAGCTGTACGAGCCGTGAGCACCCCGCGCGAGATGCGCCGGTCTGGAAGGGCGCGCTGATGGCACCGACCCTGCGGAGGCTGCGCGTCGCCGGTCGCGGACCGCGCCGCGCCACCGGCGGCGACGGCTCGATCGCCATGCTGCTGCCGACGACGCCCGCCTACCTGCGTCTGCAGGGGGCGCGCCGCGGTGCCGCCGGTGGCCTCGTCTTTCGCGACCAGGCGCGGCCCTTCGGCGCGCTGGCGACCGCGGCCGACGAGCTGGCCGCCTGGCTCGCCGCGCGCGGCGTCGGCGCCGGCCAACGCATCGGCCTGATGGCCGGCAACACGCCGGCGCTGGTCGTCGCCAGCTACGCGGTCTGGGGTCTCGGCGCGGCGACGGTGCCGATCGCGACGCGCGCCACCGCCGGAGACACGGCGCAGATCCTGGCGCACGCGCGTGCCACGGCCCTGCTGTGCGATGCGCCGCGCATCGACGTCGCGCGCGCCGCCGCCGCCGACGCCGGCGTGCCGCTGTTCGCCGTCGAGGCCGACCTGCCGCTGCGGCCGCGCCAGGCGCGCCGCGGCCTCAGCCGGGTGGCGACGCCGCGCGCGCCGCGCCCGGGCGATCTCGCCGTCCTCGCCTACACCTCCGGCACCACCGGCGCGCCGAAGGGCGTCATGCTGCCGCACGGCAACCTGCTGTGGGCGGCGCTGGCCTGCGGCACGGCGCGCGGCGACACAGCGGCCAGCGTCGGCGCCAGCCTCAGCCCGCTGACGCACACGCCGGTCTTCGTGTCGCACCTGCTCTGCCGCATCGTCGCCGGCGCGACGACGGTGCTGCTGGAGAAGTTCGACCTGGCGACCCTCTTCGCGGCCGCCGCGCGGCACGGCATCACCGACCTGCCGCTGATCGGCGGCATGACGTTCGACGTCGTCGCCGGTGGCGCCGTTCCCGAGGCGGCGCGGCGCACGGTGCGCAAGGTCAGCGTCGGCGGCGCGCCGACGCCGATGGCCACCAAGCAGGCGCTCGCCGGCCTGTTCGACGGCGCCGAGATCATCGAGGCCTACGGGCAGACCGAGTCCACCGACGGCGTCTGCATGGCGCGCGGCGCCAGCGTCTTCGAGCGGCCGGGCACCGTCGGCTGCCCGAATCCGCACGTCGTCGTCGCCATCCGCCGGCCCGACGGCCGCTTGGCGGAGGTCGACGAGGAGGGCGAAATCGTCGTCGGCGGGCCGACGGTGATGGCCGGCTACTACCGCGACCGCGCCGCCAGCGAGGCCGCCGTGCGCGACGGCTGGCTGCACACCGGCGATCGCGGCCGCCAGGACGGCGACGGCTACGTCGTCATCACCGGGCGCGTCAAAGATCTGATCATCACCGGCGGCGAGAACGTCTCCCCGGTGGAGGTCGAGGCGGTGCTGCGTCAGCACCCGGATGTTGACGACGTGGCCGTCATCGGCACGCCGCACCCGAAGTGGGGCGAGCAGGTCACCGCCATCGTCGTCACCCGTGCCGGCGCGCATCCCGACGCGGCGGCGCTGGTCGCCTTCGCCGCCGCGCGCCTGGCCGGCTTCAAGAAGCCGCGCCGGGTCGAGTTCATCGACGCGCTGCCGCGCAACGCCACCAACAAAGTCATGACCGGCGTCCTGCGCGAGCGCTTCAATCCCAGTCCGGAGATCGCCTGACGGCGAGGAATCGCATGGCCGAGGCCCACATTCTGTACGCGGTCGCCGACGGCGTCGCGACGCTCACCTTCAATCGCCCCGAGCAGATGAATGCCCTGCTGCCGGAGATGAACGACCTGCTGCCCGAGTTGGTGGGGCGGGCCGAGGACGACGCGGCGGTGCGCGTCATCGTCCTCACCGGCGCCGGCCGCGCCTTCTCCGCCGGCGCCGACATCAAGCGCTTGGGCGAGCCGGGGCGCCTCGGCCGCAGCGCGCTGGTCGGGCGCCAGCGCGCCCTGCACGGCGCCGCGGTCGTCGAGCGCCTGCTGCGGCGCGAGAAGCCGATGCTGGCGGCGGTCAACGGCGTCGTCGCCGGCATGGCCTGCTCGTTCGTGCTCGCCTGCGACTTCGCGCTCGCCGCCGATACGGCGCGCTTCGCCTTCAGCTTCGTCCGCGTCGGCTTCATCCCCGACTCCGGCTGCACCTGGTTGCTGCCGCGTCGCGTCGGCCTCGCCGCCGCGCAGCGGCTGTGTCTCACCGCGGCGCCGGTCGATGCCGCCGAGGCGCTGCGCCTCGGGCTGGTCACCGAGGTCGTCCCCGCCGCCGAGCTGGCGACGCGCGCCCAGGCCCTGGCCGTCGCCATCGCCGGCTGGGCGCCGCACGCCGTGCGCCAGACGCGCGGCCTGCTCGAGCGCGGCGCGGCGAGCGACTATCGCGGCGCCACCGAGGCCGAGGCGCTGGCGCAGGGCATCCTCGGCGAGACCGCCGACCACCAGGAAGCGGTGCGCGCGTTCGTCGAGAAGCGGCCGCCGCTATTCACCGGCTCGTGATGGAGACCCTCGGCGCCTTCCTCGATGCCGTCGTCGCCGCCGCACCCGAGCGCGAGCTGGTGGCGCACGCGCCGGCCGAGCGCGTCACCGGGCGCCTCACCGGCGCCGCGTTGCGCGCCGCCAGCCGCCTGGCGGCGAAGCGGCTGATCGGGCTCGGCGTCGGCAAGGGCACGCGTGTCGGCCTGCTGTGCCCGAACCGGCTCGACTGGCTGCCGATCGCCTTCGGCGCGCTGCGCATCGGCGCCGTGCTGACGCCGTTGTCGACGCTGTGGAAGCGCGACGAGATCGCCTATGCGCTGACACACGGCGACGTCGCCGTGCTGGTCGCCGTGCCGGGCTTCCTGAAACACGACTATCTCGCCCGCCTGCTCGACATTGCCCCGGCCCTGCGCGCGCATGCCGGGCAGCCGCTCTACGCGCCGCAGGTGCCGGCCCTGCGGCGGGTCGTCCTGCTCGACGACGGTGGCGCCGGGCTGCCGCGCTGGGACGAGCTGCCGGCCGCCATCGACGATGCGCTGCTCGACGCCCTCGAGGCGGCGGTGGCGCCGACCGACCTGGCGACAATCTTCTTCACCTCCGGCACGACCGCTCAGGCCAAGGCGGTCGTGCACGCGCACGCCGCCCTCACCGCCTCGGCGCGACGCCTGGCGCCGTGTCTGGGCGTCACGCCGGATGACGCCTGGTGGGGCCACATGCCGCTCTTCTGGAGCGGCGGTTTTGTCCTCGGCGCCCTCGCGACGCTCGCCGGCGGCGGCCGGGTCGTCCTGCAGGAGACGGTCGAGCCGGGGGCGGCGCTGGCGCTGCTCGAGGCCGAGGGCTGCACGATCATGGCCGGCTGGCACCAGGCGGCGCCGCTGCTCGAGCACCCCGACTTCGCGCGCCGCCGCCTGCGGCTCTCGAAAGGGACCTACCACGCCCAGGCCGTGCGCCTGATGGGGCCGGAGCACCGCACCATCGGCGTCTACGGCATGTCCGAGACGGCGACCTGCGTCACGGCGGCGCACCACGACGACGCCGAGTCGATCCGCACCGGGACCTTCGGGCGCGTGCTGCCGGGCATGGAGGTGCGCATCGTCGACGCCGAGACGCGCCGGACCCTGCCGGCCGGCGACAGCGGCGAGATCCTGGTGCGCGGTTCGACGTTGATGGAGGGCTACTATCGCGTCCCGCGCCAGGCGACCTTCGACGCCGAGGGCTTCTTCCGCACCGGCGATCGCGGCTTTCTCGACGCCGACGGCACGCTGCACTTCGGCGGCCGCATCAAGGACGTCATCAAGACCTCCGGCGTCAACGTCGCCGCGGCCGAGATCGAAGCGGTGCTGGCGCGCCACCCGGCGGTGCAGGCCGCGCACGTCGTCGGCGTCCCCGACGCCGCGCGCGGCGAACTCATCGCGGCGCTGGTGGTGCTGCGCGCCGGCCAGGCCGGGGACGCGGCCGCGCTGCGCGCCTTCTGTCGCGGGGCGCTGGCGAGTTACAAGGTGCCGCGCCACGTCTTCGTCGTCGACGCCGCCGCGGTGCCGCGCACCGGCACCGGCAAGGTCGAGAAACCGGCCCTGCGCCGCGCCGTCGCAGCACTGATCGCCGCGCAGGGGGCGTAGGGCCGAGTTGGGGACCCAACTCGGCCCTACGCCCCCTCCAATCACTCGTCGACGTCGAGGTCGCCGTCCCAGTCCTCGTCGTCGCTGCCACAGGCGCCAGCACCCAGCGGCCGAATCGGGGGGACAGGGTGGGGCGCATCATGGATCCCTTCTGCGGACTCAGTCGTCCACATCGATATCGCCGTCGGTGTCCAGATCGCCGTCGAAGTCGGTGTCGAAATCGCCGCAGATCAGGCAGCCACCGACCTCACAGGTGTCGTTGCCGTCGTTGAAGATGTCGCTGTCGCAGTCGAATTCACCTGCCAGGTCGTCGCAGTCGGCCGCCGTGGGAACGTCGTTGAACACGTAGCCGCAACTCTCGTCGTCGTGGCGGCAGGCGCCGAGCGAGACGGCGAGCGCCACGCTCAGCCCCACCAACCCGAGCCGTACCGCCCGTAGCGGCCCGCCGCGCCCCCATCCGATCCCTGGCATCGTGCCTCCTCCATCGTACGCCCGCCCCCCAAGGCGGGGTTCCACGCGGCGCTCTACCACACAGCGGCCCAGGGCGGGCCAATGCCAATTGTCCGGCGGCCGCCAGGGCGCTAGACTGTTTCGTATCCGCAACCCCAGGAGGATCGCATGAGCCAGCCCTATCTCGGCGACGATGTCGCCCGCACGCGGACCGCCGTCAGCAGCCGCGCCGAATTCATCGCCAAGACGTACACGCATCTCCTCGGCGCCATCGCCTTCTTTCTCGCCATCGAGGTCTGGCTCTTCCAGAGCGGCCTGGCCGAGTCATTGGCGCAGGCGATGCTCGGCACCAGCTGGCTGTTGGTGCTCGGCGGCTTCATGATCGTCAGTTGGCTGGCCAGCGCGGCCGCCGCCTCGTCGATGTCGCTGCCGCTGCAGTACCTGGCGCTGGGTGGCTTCGTCTTCGCCCAGGCGATCGTCTTCGTGCCGATGCTGTACATCGCCAACACCATGGCCCCGGGCGCCATCCAGAGCGCCGGCCTGCTGACCGCCATCGGCTTCGGTGGTCTCACCGCCGTCGCCTTCATCAGCCGCAAGGACTTCTCCTTCCTCGGCGCGATGCTCAAGTGGTCGTTCATCGTCGCCCTGCTGGCCATCGTCGGCGCGGTGCTGTTCGGCTTCGAGCTCGGCACCTGGTTCTCGGTCGCCATGGTCGGGCTGGCCGGCGCGGCGATCCTCTACGACACCTCGAACGTCATCAACCGCTTCCCCGAGGACCGCTACGTCGCCGCCGCCCTGCAACTGTTCTCGTCGGTGGCGCTGATGTTCTGGTACATTCTGCGCCTGTTCATGGGCGCGCGCCGCTAGATGCGGGTCATCCTCGCCGCCGTCGACTTCTCCCCCGTCTCCGACGCGGTCGTCGCGCAGGCCGCCGCCCTGGCGGCGGCCCTGCGCGCCAGCCTGTATCTGGTCCATGTCGCCGCTCCGGATCCGGATTTCGTCGGCTACGATGCTGGGCCCGCCACGGTCCGCCACTCCGTCGCCAGCGAGCTGCGCGACACCCACCGGCGCCTGCAGGACCACTCCGCGGCGCTGCGCGACGGCGGCCTCGACTGCACCGCGCTGCTGGTCCAGGGCTCGACGCCGGAGACCCTGATCCGCGAGGCCGACCGCCTCGACGCCGACCTGATCGTCCTCGGCTCGCACGGCCACGGCGTCCTGCGGCGGGCCCTCCTCGGCAGCGTCAGCGAGCACGTCCTGCACCACGCACGCCGGCCGCTACTGATCGTCCCGACGCCGCGCGCCGCCTGAGCCGATGCCGATCGTCGCGCGGGCCGGCGCCACGCTCTACTACGAGGTGCATGGCGAGGGACCGCCGCTGGTGCTGGCACACGGGGCCGGCGGCAACACCCTGGTGTGGTGGCAGCAGGTGCCCTACTTCGCCTGCCGCTGGCGAGTGCTGACTTTCGACCACCGCGGCTTCGGCCGCTCCACCTGCGCCCCCGACGCCGCGGCGGCGCGCCACTTCGCCGACGACCTCGCCGCGCTGCTCGACGCCGCCGGCATCGAGCGCGCGGCGCTGGTCTGCCAGTCGATGGGCGGCTGGACCGGCCTCCAGTTCGCCCTGGCGCAACCGCGGCGCGTCGCCGCGCTGGTGCTGTCGGGCACGCCCGCCGGTGTCGTCACCCCGGGCTCCTCGCGCGCCCTGGCGGCGCTCGCCACCGCCGCGTCGACGGCGGCGGCGCTGCAGGCGCCGGGGTGGAACGAACCACACCCGGCCCTCGCCGCCGACATCTTCCAGCGCGACCCGGCGCGTGGCTTCCTGTACGCGCAGCTCGCTGCGCTCAACCCGCCGGGCGGGCTGGCCCGCCTCGCCCTGCACGAACTCGCCGTCGTGCCGTCGCGCCTCGCCGGCTGGTCCATCCCGACCCTGCTCGTCGGCGGGGCGGCCGACCGCCTGTTCGCACCAGCCGCGCTGCGCGAGGTTGCCGCCGCCCTCCCCGGTGCACGCTTCGCGGAGCTTCCCACCGCCGGGCATTCGCCGTACTTCGAGGCCCCTGCGGAGTTCAATCGGATCGTCGACGAGTTTCTGCAGAATTGCTGCGCGGCGTCGGCGGTTGCATCAAGTTAGCCGTTGTGAGACATGGCCTAGCGGCCCCTTTTAGCTGATTGCTGGTCGCCGGTTTCTTGGGGCACCCGGGAGGATCACAATGACGTCGCATCGCATCCTCGTCGCATTGATGGCGGTATCCACGTCGGTTCTGCTCGCCGCCTGCGGCGACAGCGGCGGCGGCGGCAGCGGCACGGCCGCGCAGGGCTCGACCAGCTGGGTGCGGCACTGGAACCACATCGCCATCGACGCCAGTGGCCTCGACCACACGCCGGTGGCGCCGGGCGAGAACCGCGTCTTCGGCGAACAGGTCGGCCCGGGCCGGGCGAGTCGCGCTATGGCGATCGTGCACGTCGCGATCTTCGACGCCCTCATCGCCGTCAAGGGCGGCTACGAGAGCTACACCGGACTGCCGCGGGAGACGACCGCGACGTCGCTGAAGGCAGCGATCGCGCAGGCGGCGCATGACACGCTGGCGGCGCTGTACCCGTCGCAGGCGGCGAGCTTCGCCACCGAGCTGGACAAGGATCTCGCCAAGATCGCCGACGGCCGGCCGAAAACGCGCGGCATCGACCTCGGCAAGCGCGCCGCGGCGGCCATCCTGGCGCTGCGCGCCAACGACGGTTCGGCACATGCGGAGCCGCGCTACGGCGTCGACTACGTGCCGAGTGGCGCGGTCGGCGAGTGGAGCCAGGACCCGATCAGCCGCCATCCGCTGGCGCTCGGGGCGCGCTGGGCCGAGGTCGAGCCGTTCGTGCTCACGTCGGCGTCGCAGTTCCGCATCCCGCCGCCGCCGGCGCTGGACAGCGCCGAGTACGCCGCCGCCTTTCAGGAGGTGCAGAGCCTCGGCGGCGACGACGTCACGACACCGACGGTGCGCACCGCCGACGAGACCCGCGCCGGTGTGTACTGGGCCTACGACGGCACGCCGAGCCTGTGCGCGCCGCCGCGCCTCTACAACCAGATCGCCCTGCAGATCGCCCTCGACCAGGGGGCGGACATCGTCGAGCTGGCGCGCGTGCTGGCACTGGTCAACGTCGCCATGGCCGACGCTGGCATCGCGGCGTGGGAATCCAAGTACTATTACAAACTCTGGCGTCCGGTCTCCGGCATCCGTGCCGCCGACCTCGACGGCAATCCGGACACCGTCGCCGACCTGACCTATTCGCCGCTCGGCGCGCCTGCGAGCAATCTGACCGGGCCCAGTTTCACGCCGCCCTTTCCCGCCTACCCGTCCGGGCACGCCGCGTTTGGTGGCGCCCTGTTCCAGGTCCTGCGGCGCATCTATGGCGACGACGTGCCGTTCACCTTCGTCTCCGACGAGTTCAACGGTACGACGCTCGACAACACCGGCGTCCTGCGTCCGCTCATCCCGCGCAGCTTCAACACCCTCTCGGAGGCGGAGGAGGAGAACGGCCAGAGCCGCATCTACCTCGGCATCCACTGGTCCTTCGACAAGACCGAGGGCATCGCCCAGGGCCACGACGTCGGCAATTTCGTCGTCGACCATGTCTTCCGGCCGAAGCGCAGGTAGCCACTGGACAGTGGGCGAATCGACGCGAACCTCGGGTTGACGATGCGCGCACTGTGGTTGGCGGTGGGGCTTGCGGCGGTGGTGGCGGCTCGGGCGGCTCCGTCGACACCCGCCTGCAGACGCCGACGGGGCGGCGCCCTCCAGTTCCCCAGGTTCGCCGCGCGCGGGGCGAAGCCGCAGGGTTCATCACGACGTCCCGCAGACGATGCGGGATAGGGAGCGCTCAGTCGATCTCCAACCGCAGGAACTCGACGGTCACCGGGCGCGCCCCGAGCGGGGTGGAGAACGGCGACATGGCTCGCACCGTCATGCGCGCCACTTCGCGCGGGCCGAGCGGCGCGACGCCGCGCTCCATCAGCGCCGTGAACTCGTTGTTCGACAGGATCACGGGCGAGAGCAGGATACCGTCGTGCGCGATCGCCGAGACCAGGCGGAAGCGCCCGGCGCTGCCGTTCGCGTACGCGACTTCGAGGAAGATGATCGGCGCCGATAGCAGCGCCGCCCCGACGCGGTCGCCGAACGATTCGCCGACGTCGATGCGCGCCCACACCGGCCCACCGGCCATCGCCGGGACGGGGATCGCGACGCCGCTCGTCGTCTCGACCCGCTCGAGCGGCGTCAGGCGCCAGGCGCGCGGCGCGGCGCGGCGTTCGAGGATGGTGAAGCCGGCGGTGCGGACTGACGTCTGGTAGCGGGTCAGGATCTCCGGCCACGCGGCCGCGTCGTCGAGGGCCGGCAAGCGGCCGTCGATCGCCGCCAGGTAGAGGACCAGCCACCGCGGCGCCGCGTCGCCGGCGAGGAACTCGGCGTTGGCCCGCGCCAGACGCGGCGTGTAGGCCATGTAGCTCTGGAAGACCGGCCGCGGCGTGAAGGCCAGGTCGTGCGCCAGCAGCACCGACTGCAGGTAGGAGACGAAGTCGACCGGGCCGTCGAGCGGCGGCAGTTGCGTCTGGCCGCGCGTCAGGCGGGCGCGGTGACCGGCATCTGCCGCCGCCGCCGTGCCGCCCGCCAGCATCCCCGGCGCGGCCCGCGCCCGGCGCAGCAACGTCTCCGGCGTCAGCGCCGCGAACAGCCGGCCGGGCGGCTGCTCCTCGGCGGCCAGTTGCCGATAGAACCCGACCGGCAGCAGCGCGACGAGCAGCACGCCGAGCGCCAGCGGCGCCGGGCGCGGTCCGTACAACACCGCCAGCAGCGCCGCCGCGAACACCAGGCCGAGGGCGGTGATGGCCTGATGGTGCACGTCAGCGCGCACGAATCCGGCCTTGAAGAGCAGGAACAGCCAGCCGGCCAGGGCCAGGCCGTACACCCACCAGCCGGCGCCGACACGCCGCCGCGCCAGCCAGGCGCCGGCGACGAGCACCGCAACGCTGACCAGCGCCGCGTGGCCGACGCGCCACGGCGTGGTCGGCAACTGCATCGCCTGGGCGTAGCCCGGCGTGATGTCGCGCAGCGACCAGTCGAGAAACGCGAACCAGTCGCCGACGCCGCGCCCGGCGCCGAACCACAGTAGCGCGGCGCTCGCCGCCGCCGCCAGCGCGGGCAGCGGGGCGCGGCGCAGCCAGAGATCGCGCGCCACCAGCGGCCCGAGCACCGCGACGGCGGCGACGAGGTAGGTGACCTTGATCAGGCACACCGCGCCGATGGCGGCGCCGAGCGCCAGGCGCAGGGCGACCGGGGGACGCCGCCCGGCGGGTAGATCGACGAACAGCGCCACCGCCGGCACCGCCAGCCAGCGCACGTCGGCGTTGCCGAACAGCGGGGCGCTCGCCGCCAGGGCCAGGGCGCCGCCCCACGGCGAGGCCCAGGCCGCCCAGCCGATCCAGGCCACCGTCGCGCACAGGACCGCGCCGAGTAGTGCCTGCCCGGCCACCAGCCAACCCCAGGTCGCCGGCAGGTAGGTGGGATACTGCAGGAAGCCGAGCAGCCCGTAGGTGCTGATCAGCTGCGTGCCCGGCGTCGCCGCGGCGTGGTGCAGGGTGGCCGCGAAACTGCCGTCGAGGGACAGATCGAGGTAGCTCGGCTCGATCGGCAGCAGGGCCAACATCGCCACGCCGGCGGCGGCGACGAGCGCCAGCCAGCCGAGGCCACGCACGATGCGCATGCGGGCGGGTACTACGACGGCGGCGGCGGACGCAACGCCCGCCGCCGCCCGCCCGGGTCAGGGGAGTTCGACTTCGATGCGCGCCTTGGCGGTCACCTCGTCGCGGTGGTTCTCGCAGCGCACCTCGAGGGTGACCATGTTGCGGCCGTCGACGCGCTCCTTGCCGGTCACCTCGCCGCGCATCCAGGTGACGTCGCCCATGTAGTTGAACTTGCGGTACTGTGCCTCGATCTTGCGCAGGATGCCGTCGTCACCCATCCAGTTCGTCGCGCCCTGCATGAGCCAGGCGCAGCGCTCGGGACCGAGATCATAGGCGCCGGGCAGGCCAAGCAGGTTCTTGGTGAACTGGTTGTCCCAGTGCACGCGCTGCGGCGGCTCGGGCACGCCCTGCTCGTTCGGGATCATCAGCTTCGGGTGGCGCTTGTAAAGGTTGGACGCGACCTTGTTGCCGACCAGATAGACGCCGAAGAACGATTCGAAAGCGATCTCGGCGGTCGGCGTCAGCGGCCCCTTGAGAATCGGGCTGAGCTTGTCGCCGACCTGCACGTCGGCCCACTTGCGCGCCACGGTGCGCTCCTCGGTGTCGTAGGCCTTCCACAGCTCGTGGATCTCGTCGAGCGTCCAGGTGGCCAGCTCGGTCTCGCTGTACTTGGCGGTTTTCTTCGTCGTGTGGCGCTCGTTGCGGATCCAGGTGTCCTGGCGGACGCCGAGTTTCTCGTCCTTCTGGTTCCAGTACACCGCCTCGTAGGTCTGGAAGACGGTGCGGCCGCCGGCGAACTTGCTCTCCACCTCGCGGACGTCCTTCAGATACGACTTCGAGCGCACCTTGTCGCCGCACTTGAGCGGCTGGTCGAACTCGTACATCGACCCCGACCAGATCGAGTGCACGCCGGGCAGGCCCTCGGGCAGGCCGGCACTGCCGACGGCGCGCAGCGTGTCGAAGCACTGAATCATGATCGGCGGCGCCAGCAGCGTGCCCCACTTCGACTTCGCCGCGTACGCCTCGTCGATATACAGCGGGTGCAGGTCGCCGATCGCCAGCGCCAGATGATAGATCGCGTCGACCGTCACCTCGGTGCGCCACGGGCGCCGGTTCTCGAAGCCGTGCCCGACGCGGGCGCGGATCTTCGCCAGCCCCTCTTCGCTGATCTTGCCGTATTCGACGTCTGCCGTGCTCGTACCTGTCATGTCCGTCACTGCCTTTCTGGGAGAGGCGTGCAGGGTGACCACTCACCGTTCACGCGGGGTTCCGTTCCTCATCCACCACCCGCGCGGCCTTGAAGGCAAAGCGCGGCAATGCATTGGGCGCCAGCAACTCGAGTTCCACCGGCACGCCCAGGCGCTGGCGCACGGTCGCGGCGATGGCGGCAGCGACGGCGGCCGCCTCGCTGGTCGTCGCCGCCGGATGCTCGACGCGCAGCGGCAGCGCCGTCAGGGCGGGGCGGCGCGCGATCTGATACTCGATCGCGGTGCCGCGCAGCAGCGCGCACTCGAGCAGCGCCAGCAGCACGTCGATGGGCAGGATCTCGTGCCCGGCCACCGGTACGACGTCCTTGACGCGCCCCTCGTAGAACAGGCGCCGGTGCGTCTCGCCGCACGGGCAGGGTTTGCTGTTGACGCGCAGGATGTCCTGCAGGTCGTAGCGCAGGAAGGCATTGTCCTTACCGAGCACGGTGACGATGAGGTTGCCGCGCTCGCCGTGGCCGACCGGACGGCCGCTGCCGCGGTCGACCACTTCGGCGATGGCGAGATCCTCGTGCACGTGCGCGCCATCGTCCTCGGCGCAGGCCGTGCCGAGCATGCCGAGCGCTTCGAGGCCGGCGCTGACCGACTTGTACTGCTCCTTCGGATCCTCGCCCTGGACGCGCAGGTTGAGGTCACGCTCCGGCTCGTAGCCGGCGGCGCGCGCCGCATCGGCGTACTGCGCACCCGCGTTACCGAAGAAGCGGTAGTGCTCGGGCTTCACCATCGCCAACAGACGCACCACCTCCGGCGTCCACGGCCCCGTCCCCGGCGGCGCGCAGGGGATGTTGAGCAGGCCCAGCGCCTCGATCCCCTTCGAGAAGCTGATGCCGCCGCCGTACTGGCCGAAGGGATGGCCGTGCGCCAGGCTCGAGCCGGGCCGCAGGCCCCAGCGCCAGCGACCGCGGCAGACGGCCTCGAGATCGACCGCTTGGTCGGTGCGGGTCCAGAAGATCAGCGTCGGCTTGCCACTGGTGCCGGTCGAGCAGCCGATGCGCACGCACTCGTCGAGGGTCGAGCCGCGGTAGTCGCCGAGCGGCGGGTGCTCCGCCTCGCTGGCGCGCAGGTCGTCCTTCACCGTCGTCGGGATGGCGCGCAGGGCGTCGAGCGAGCGGATGTCGCGCGGCGTCAGCCCCGCCGCTTCGAGCTTGCGGCGAAAGAACGGGATCGGCCGCTCCCAGATGCGCTTCACCAACGCCTGCAGCCGCTCGAGCTGCAGCGCGGCGATGCGCTCGCGCGGCATCGTCTGCACCTCGGGCCGGTAAAAGGGTCTATCCGTCATCAGATCTCTTTCACACGGAGGAGCGGAGTCCGGTCGCGATTCACTTCGCCCTCTTGTCGAGCACCGGCTCGAGGTCGGCTGGCAGGTCCGGGACGAGGTCGACGTCCATGGTGATCAGCACATGCGCCTTCAGGCGGTCGCGCACGGCGGCGGCGAGGGCCGGCGCCGGCGCGGCACAGGCGATGCGGATGACGGCGCTGTCGTAGCGCTCGCCGGGCGGGTGGTCGACGACGATCTGGAAGGCGCCGAGCTCGGGAAAGTGCGCCAGGGTCTGTTTCACCTGCGCCGGGTGGACGAGGACGCCCTTGATCTTGCGAATGGCGCCGACTTGGCCGACGAAGGCGAGGCGCGGCGACGGATCGCCGCAGGCGCAGGGCTCGGCGTAGGTGCGGAAGATGTCGCCCGGCGCGTAGCGCACCAGCGGCATGGCGCGCTCGCCGAGTTGCGTCACCACCACCTCGCCGCTGCCGCCCGGCGCCACCGGCGCGCCGCTCTCGGGATCGAGAAACTCGACCCACATCTCGCGCGCGTGCAGGTGCATGCCGTCGTGCGCGTGGCACTCGCCGGCGAGCGGACCCATCACCGCCTCGCCGCAGTGGTCGAACAGCTCGACGCCGAGCCGCTCGTGCAGCGAGCGGCGCAGCGCCGGCGTCAGCGCCTCGGCGGTCGAGAAGCCGAGCCGGTAGCGCAACGGCAGCTGCTGCTGCGCCGCCGCGTCGGCGAGCGTGGCGAGGAAGGACGGCGTGCCGACATACACCGTCGCACCGAGGGCGCTGGCGAGCTGCGCCTGCAGCTCCGAGTTGCCGACGCCGCCGTTGATCACCCGGCAGCCGAACGACTCGAAGGCGCGGTGCATGCGCAGGCCGCCCGGCATGATGTGGTAGGAGAGCGTCACGTGCGCGACGTCGTCGGCGCGCACGCCCATATGGCGCAGGCTCTCGTGCAGCGCCTCGACGCCGGTCGGCTCGTCCGCCGTGCGCGGGATGTAGAGCGGTCCCGGCGAGATGGCGACGCTGGCGATGCGCTCGACGGGCACCGCCAGCATCGGCCCGAAGGGCGGCGCGGTCTTCTGCGCCGCCGGCACCTCCGGCTTGCGCGTCAGCGGCACGCGCGCGAAATCCGCCGGCGTGCGGATCTCCTCCGCTCGCACCCCTGCCGCCGCGAACTTGTCGCGATAGAACGGCGCGTCGCGCGCGACGCGCAGCAGCGCCTCGCGCACCTGCCCCCAAGCATCTGATTGCGGCTGCACGGATGACACGGAAATGCCCAAACGACCGTTTGGCTATCAGACGTTAGCCTGAAGGGTCAAGCCGGGAATGCACGCATGAGGCAGCGTCCGGGAGCGCCGGCGGCTCGCCAACAACGTCGCGCGCTGCACTGCGGGCGAGCCGCCCGCGCTGGTGGACTCTACCATCATTCCACCGCGGGTTTTCGCGCTTGTGAATCAGCCGCGGCCACGACTAAGACCCAGAATCATCGCCATGCGTCCCCACCTCACGGTGGCCGCCCTACTGGCGGCGCTGCTGCTCACCGTCGCGCCCGCCGCGGCGCTGCGGCGCGTCTATGTCGCCAACCTGCGTGCCGACACGGTGGCGGTGGTCGACGCCGACCGGCGCACGGTGCTGAGCGAAATCGCGGTCGGCGCCGAGCCGGACGGCGTCGCCGTCAGCCCGGACGGCGCGGCGGTGTATGTCGCCAACTACGCCGACGACTCGGTGTCGGTGATCGACACCGCCACCGACACCGTGGTCGCCACCGTCGCCGTCGGCGACAGACCGGTCGGCCTCGCCGTCAGCCCGGACGGCGGCGAAGTGTACGTTGCGCACAAGCTCGGCGGTAGCGTCGGCGTACTCGACACCGCGACGCGTGCCCTCGTCGCCACCATTGCGCTCGACGCCGGCAGCGGGCCGAACGCCGTCGCCTTCACGCCCGACGGCGGCCAGGCGCTGGTGACGCGCTCGTTCGGCGATTCAGTGGCGTGGATCAACACCGCGCGGCGGCGCGTCGTCGAGTCGGTCGTCGTCGGCGACCGGCCGAATCGCATCGTCGTCGATGCCGACGGCGCCTATGCCTACGTCACGCTGTTCGGCGGCGTGCAGGGCGCCGACGGCAACGTCTACCGGCTGATCGAGCTCGAGCTGTCGAGCTTCACCGTCACCAGGCGCGGCATCGCCGACCGGGAGCCGATGGGCCTTGCCCTGTCCCCCGACGGACGGACACTCTTTGTCGCCGAGAAAGGCAGCGTCGGCCGCTTCGCCGTCGCGTCGCTCAGCCGCGTCGGGAACGTGCCGTTTTCGACGCTGGTCGGCGCGCTTGCGGTGCTCGAGGCCCCTGACGTGCTGCTCACCACCCTGCCCTGGCGCGATGGGCTGCGCTTCCTGCCGACCGGGTTCGGCTTCGATCCGGTCCAGGGCGACACGACGCTCGCCATGCCGGTCGGCGCTTACGCGCTCGCCGCCCTGCCGACGCGCGATCCGGAGCCGCTGGTCGCCGCGATCCACGAGCCGGCTTTCGGCGTCAAGCTCGCCCCCTCGGCGCGACTCGACGTGCGCGTCACTGCCGCCGCCGGCAGCGCCCCGCTCGGCGCCTGGTCGCTGCTGCTGCGCCGCCGCGACGGACGCGAACAGGATCGTCCGCTCGCCGGCGGCGACTCGCCGGTGCGCGCGGCCGTCGTCGCCACCGTCGCCGGTGCCGACCTCACGGCCGGCGCCGCGTGGACGCTGCTGCTCACCGTCACCTCGCCCGACGGTCCCCACACGCGAGCGCCAGTTCTTCGTCCCCGACCGCCGCTACGCCGCGGTGCCGCTCAGCGGCTCGCGCATCGAGTCCGAGGCGCGCGTCGAGATGAGTGCCGACGGCCGCCGTTTCGTGCGCCCCGGCAGCAACGGCGTGTCGGTGACCGACACCGCCACCGGCGTCACCGAGAGCGTCATGTCCAGGCTGACGCTGACCGATCTCGATCGCGCCCGCCTGAGCCGTGACGGCCGTCGGCTCGGCGTGCTCGCCGGCGCCGCCGCGGGGACCTTCGACCTCGAGAGCGGCTTCTTCGCCCTCGCGCCCTACCGGCCGTACTTCATGGACCTCGACGCCGAGGGTCGCTGGCTCGCCGGATATCGCACCAACCACCGCGACGAGCGCTACCAGCTCTTCGACCTCGCCACCGGCGAGCGCCGCCAGCTCAGCGCGCCGGCCAGCGACGAGGCCGCGTGCGCGAACGAGGACGCGCAGTTCGCGCGCATCAACGCCGACGGCACGCGTCTCGCCTTCGTCACCGGCCTCGAGCTCGGCCTGGGCCCGGCGAGCGGCTGCCGCCTGATCGCCTACGACCGGCTGGCGGATGCGCTCTCTGTCGTCGCTGACCTCGGCGACGACGCCATCGACGCGCCGTCGCTGGACGACGCCGGGGCGCAGTTCGCGGCGGTGCTCGGGCCGAGCGGCCGCACCCCTGGGCCGCGCCGCGCGACGCTCTTCCATCTTGACTCCGGCGCGACGCGCGACCTCCTGCCAGACGTCGCGGCGGATGCCTACGACGCCGTCCTCAGTGGCGACGGCAGCGCCGTGCTGGTGTCGAGCTGCGCCGATCTCGACCCGACGGTCGGCAACGCCGACGGCAACCACGAGCTGTTCCGTCTCGACCGGGCGAGCGGCGTGCTGCACCAGATCACCGACACGCGCGGCGGCGCGGCCGACTGCGCCGGTGGGGGCGGTGGGGCGTACGCGCCGCTGCCCAGCACCGACGGTCACTTCGCGTCCATCGGCGGCCGCGACGGATCGCAGTACGGCCCGCAACGCAGCGAGCGCAACGGCTTCGCCTTCGGCGCCGTGCGCACCGTGCCGGTGGTGGCCGGCAACACGCCGCCGAAACTGGAGATCGAGGGCGCGACGGCGATCGCCCCGGGCGAGTACTTCTCGCTGCTGGCGCGCGCCGGCGACCGCGACGGCGAGATCCCGGTGCTGTTCGCCCAGGTCTGCGGACTCGGCCTGCCCGAGGGCGCCGAATTTCGCGTCGACCGCAACGACCCGCAGGCACGCTTCTCCTGGAGCCCCACCGTCGACGACGCCGGCGAGCACGTCCTGCGTGTCGGCGCCTTCGACGCCCGCGGCGGCGAGATGGTGCGCGAGGTCATGCTCGCCGTGTGCCGCTTCCGCGTCGACGCGGCCGACCGCCGCACCATCGCCGAGGCGCTCTTCGCCCAACTCCCCGCCGGCTGCGGCGACGCCGACCGCAACGGCGACGGCGTGCTCAGCGCCGCGGATCTGCGGTGAGGCGGGGCGCAGCCGCCGTCATTCGCACCCCACGGACGATCGCGCCACTGCACGTCCGCCCAGGCCATGCTATGCCATCGGCATGCACTCGTGGGACGGTCTGCCTGGCGCGGAGTTGGTGCGCCAGGGCCTCGCCGATCTGTGCGCCGGCCGACACACGGCGGAGGGGCTGCTGGTCGCGATCGGCGGCCCACGCCTGCGTGGGCTCGGCCTCGACGTGCCCGTGGTCGACGGAGCCGAGCACGCGCTGTACGACCTCCTCGCCAATGTCGAGCCGGATGCGGCGCACTCGCGATACAACGCCCTGATCCGCCGACTGGTCAGCTTCGAGCGGGCACTGGAATGCGCGAGCGCGCCAGCCGCCAACGCCTGATCGCCTTCATGAAACGGCTGGGCCGCGAACCCGGCGCGCGCGGCCGCATCTACTTCACCGGCGGCGCAACCGCGGTCATGGAAGGCTGGCGCGCGACGACAGTGGACATCGACCTCGAGTTCGACCGCGACGCCGAACGCCTGCTCAAGGCCATTCCGGCGATCAAGGAGGAACTGCACGTCAATGTCGAGCTCGCGGCGCCGCATCACTTTCTCCCCGCGCTGCCGGGCTGGCAGGAGCGCAGCCGCTACATCGGCTCCGAGGGTGCGCTGCAGTTCTACCACTACGATCCCTATGGCCAGGCATTGGCGAAGATTGAGCGCGGCCACGCGCAGGACGTGGCGGATGTCGCGTCGATGCTGACCCACGGCCTCGTGCAGGCGGCGGAACTCCGCCGTCTGCACAACTGCATCGAGCCGGAACTCTACCGGTTCCCGGCGGTCGACCCGGCAGCCCTACGCCGCAAGCTCGACGCTGCGCTCGGGCGCTGACCGGATCTGCGGTCGTCTTCGCACACCCGCGCCACCGCGGCTCGCTTTGCGGGCGCCGGGCGTGCTCTAGACTCGGCCATGGCCGACGACCTCGCGATCCTCGACGCCACCGCCCAGGCGGAGCTCGTGCGCAGCCGCCAGCTCAGCCCGCGCGAGCTGGTCGCCGCCGCCATCGCCCGCGTCGAACGGCTGAACCCGCAGCTCAATGCGGTCACCCTGCCGGCGCTCGAGCAGGCGCGCGAGCGGGCCGCCGCGGCCGACCTACCGCGTGGGCCGTTCCACGGCGTGCCGTTTCTGATGAAGGATCTCGGCGGCCCGGAAGCCGGGCGGCGCTGCACCGGCGGCATGCGCTGCCTGAAGGACGCGGGCTGGACCGAGACGACCAACGGCTACCTGACCGACAAGCTCCTCGCCGCCGGCCTGGTGATCCTCGGGCGCACCAACACCCCCGAGCTCGGCCTGCTGCCGACCACCGAACCGCAGGCGTTCGGACCGACGCACAATCCGTGGAACCCGGCGTACAGCCCGGGCGGCTCGAGCGGCGGCTCGGCGGCGGCGGTGGCGGCCGGCCTCGTGCCCGCGGCACACGCCAGCGACGGCGGCGGCTCGATCCGCATCCCGGCCAGCATGTGCGGCCTGGTCGGCCTCAAGCCGACACGCGGTCGCAATTCCTTCGGCCCGGCGGTCGGCGAGCGTTGGGGCGGTTTCTCTGCCGAGTTCGTCGTCACCCGCTCGGTGCGCGACGCCGCCGCGCTGCTCGACGTCACGCACGGGCCGATGCCCGGCGATCCCTATGCCGCGGCGCCGCCGACGCGCCCCTACGCCGCGGCGATCGCGACGCCGCCGAAGCCGCTGCGCATCGGCCTCATGCGCCAGGCGCCACGCGACCGCGGCATCGAGCTGCACGCCGACTGCCGCGCCGCCGCCGACCGCGCCGCGGCGCTGCTCGCCGGGCTCGGCCACCACGTCGAGGAGGCGCACCCCGAGGGGCTCGACGATCCAGCGGCGATCCTGCAGTTCGTCGGCGTCATCGCCGCCAACATTGGGCGCGTGCTCGACGCCACCGCCGCCAAGCTCGGCCGCCCGCTGCAGCGCGGCGACGTCGAGCCCCTCACCTGGGCGGTCGCCGAGCGCGGCCGCGCCATGTCGGTGAGCGAGTACATCACGTGCATCGAGTTCGCGCATGCCTACGGCCGCCGCCTGGCGGCGTGGTGGCAGGGCGGATTCGACCTGCTGCTGACGCCGACCAGCGCCGCCCCGCCGCCGCCGCTCGGCCTGCTCTCGTCAACGCCCGACGAGCCCCTGCGCGCCTTCATGCGCGCCGCGCCCTACGGCGCCTTCACCGCGCCGTTCAACATGTCCGGTCAGCCCGGCATCTCGCTGCCACTGCACCACGGCGCCGACGGCCTGCCGATCGGCGTGCAGCTGGTCGCCGCCAGTGGCCGCGAGGATCTGCTGCTGCAGGTGGCGGCGCAGCTCGAAGCGGCGGCGCCGTGGGCGGCGCGCCGGCCGACGCTGCACGCCTGACGATTGCGATTGGGGACGTTGGGGCGAAAGTGACACTTCTCGCAGCGAGAAGTGTCACTTTCGCCCCAACGTCCCCAACGTCCCACCAACGTCCCCAACGTCCCCAATCGGACAATCGGAGTGCCCGCCGGTGGCAGGCTCTCGACGGGGCGTGCTATCGGCCTGCGCCATGGCGATCCACTACGAGAAGACCGGCCACGTCGTC
>Ga0163144_10002794_pt1 | contig 39945 bp, 32 predicted proteins | sample OliLak19BULKMAT1_FD_123175 | JGI IMG/M metagenome (GOLD analysis project Ga0163144, IMG submission 123175) | Freshwater microbial mat bacterial communities from Lake Vanda, McMurdo Dry Valleys, Antarctica - Oligotrophic Lake LV.19.BULKMAT1 | ecosystem: Environmental > Aquatic > Freshwater >...
CCTTCCTCTCGTTCGCTTGGCGGAAGTGGCTCGTCCGGATCGGCCTGTCTGGCCGGGATCGTTATACAAGCTTCTACTCCGCCTTCGTGCCAGTTCCGTAACTCGAAGCTATGGTCATCGCCGTAAAGCGCCCTTAGCCTTGCCGAGGTATTGGTCAACCCAATCCCCCTTCGCTCGTGCGAGCCTACTTCAGGAGCCCTTAGCGGATCAGACGCCAAAAAGGGTCCACTGTTAGCAACGAAGACAGATAAAGTTTGGTTCCGTAGTTTTGCGCCAATTATTAGTTTTCCTCCGCCAGGAATTCTGGCGATTCCATGTTTGATTGCATTTTCAACAAGGGGCTGTAACAGAAGGTTTGGAACGAAGTAGTTAAAAGCTTCGGGCTCCACCTGATACGAGACATCCAGGCGTTCTTCGAATCGGGCACGCTCGATTTCAAGGTATCGCTCGATGAAATCAAGTTCTCTGCCGAGCAGCACTTCCTGTTCCCCGTCATTCTCAAGCGAGATCCGAAGAAACTCACTCAAACGGACAACCATTTCGCTGGCCCGGTCTTTGCTCTCATACATCAACGAATTAATAGTGTGCAGAGTATTGAACAGGAAGTGTGGCTGTAACTGCATCCGAAGTCCGGACAGTTGCGCCTGAACCAGTTGGGTCTCGAGTTGCGCGGAAAGCACTTTTCCTTCCTGGTACTTACGGTAATAAAGCGCACCTTGGTGAATAGCCAGCGTTACCCAATACACCATTGCCTGATAGTCAAAGCTTGTAACGATGTCACTTAGCACGCGTTGCATCGTGATCGGGCGAAGCGGCCGGATTGCGGGGATGCCAGCTTGCGCCATGAGAAATACCAGTCGTACACTGATGCCGATGATTACGCTAAAGAGAAGGTGTAGAGGCAGGTTATAGGCAATGGTCGACCTCTCGATTGGGAAGATGCGGGCCAGCAGCAAAACCAATGGCGTGAACATAGCCCAGAGGATGCTGAATAGGAAGGCCAGATAAACTGCACGAATCGCAGGGGGGCCTTCCTTCATGGTCGAGAAGAAGTAGTAGGTCTGGAACGAAGACACTACGGCCATGATCAGCCAAAGAACAGTGATCAGCAACAGGATGCTCCAGCCGCCTTTACGCAGTTTCAACTTCCAAGCTACAACCGAATCAATCCACGGCCTGTTCATTTCAGCACGCTCAGCGACCAGTTCAGCACATTTCTTTTTGAGGCGAAATGGCTAACTCAGGTTTGGAGACGCGCAACAATGGGTTCGAATGGCGGAAAATACATGGAATGCAGAGGGCAATGCCAAGCATGCCCGATTTGTCTCTGACTTGGGTGCGCCGGTGGTGGAATGGTTACAGCCAATTGCCGGTGAAGCTGTGCTTGACCTGGGCTGTGGCGATGGCGCACTGACGGAGAAACTTGCCGCCGCCGGTGTCGATGTTGTCGGAATTGATCAATCGCCTTCGATGGTCGCCGCCGCCCAGGCACTGGGGTTGACCGTCCGCGAGGCCGACATGCATAACTTTGAGCTTGGTCGAAGGTTTGACGCCGTATTTTCGAATGCCGTGCTGCACTGGACCCGTGACATCGATGCAGTTGCTGTGGCAGTCAAGAACCACTTGAAGCCGGGTGGAAGATTTGTCGGGGAGTTTGGCGGATTTGGAAACGTCGCTGCGATTTCTGTTGCGCTCAGAGCGGCTCTGCAAATTGAGGGAGAACAAGACAATGGCTTCCACTGGTATTTCCCGACTCCTGCCGAATTTGGGGCAATACTGACAAGCCACGGTTTTCTGGTAGTGCGGGCTGAGCTGATACCGCGGCTGACGCCGTTGCCAACGGGAATGCGTGCGTGGCTCGAAACTTTCGGGCGGCCTTTTGTTGCGGGTCTGGCGGAGGCAAAACAAGAGGCAGTCTTGACTCGCGCGGTGGGGTTGCTAAAGTCAGCTCTCGAAGACAGTCATTCCAATTGGTTTGCCGATTATGTTCGATTGCGTTTCCACGCCGTCTTGACTCCTGGAGCGCAGCGCTGAAACATTTCATCTACTCTCTGTTTTATGGTAGCGGCAAGATCCGTCAGAAAATCCCGGTCGTCCTGAACGACTTTGGGGCGGCTGCGGTCCACCGTAAGAAAGTTATTTTCCGTGAGATCGGTGAAACTGGTTGAATCGAGGCCATAGGCTTCGTTGAGCCTTGAAATGTTGTAGGCGTAACGATCTTTGAGCCAGGCAATGTAGAACTGTTTACCGTCTGCGCTCGACGGCATTGTGGCAATTTGAGGCGCGCCCGTCGTAGTTCCCCACTCAAGTTCGAGGCCGACCGCCTCCAGTTTTTTCACTTCCCGGCAGGCCTGTTCCACACGAGGTGCGAGATCGATTTCGAGAAGGCGTGGTCCTTCTCCGTTTTGCAGCAAGGCAAGGGCGACCCAAATCTCTGCCACATCAATCACTTGAATTGATACCCCCCTTGTGTCGGTTTCTTAATTTTCATAGAATGGCGGATAATGCGCACTTTACTGGCCGTTGTACTTTGCTTAAACTTGGTCGCTGCGAATATTGCCCCACTTGGCAAATATACAGCAGTGGAGAAGCGGCATTGGGCATTTCAGCCGCGCTCGAGCGTGGAGCCGCCGAAATTCGAAGCACCCGCAGATCAGGCATTTGCAAGAACTCCCATCGACGCATTCGTGTTGGCCAAGCTGAAGAAGTCTGAACTTGCGCCAAGCGTAATGGCGTCCCGCCAGACGTTGGCGCGCAGGGTCTATTTCGATTTGACCGGACTTCCACCAACGCCTCAACAATTGGACGCGTTCGTGAATGACAAGCGTCCCGACACCTGGAAGCGGCTGGTCAATCAGTTGCTGGACAGCCCGCACTACGGTGAACGTTGGGGGCAGCATTGGCTGGATGTCGTGCGCTTCGCCGAGACCGACGGCTTTGAATACGATACGCATCGCACGGAAGCATACCGCTACAGGGATTATGTGATTCGGGCATTTCAGAATGACAAGCCCTACGACAAATTCATTACCGAGCAATTGGCGGGCGACGAAATTGAGACTCAGGAACAGGAAGCGCTGATTGCCTCGGGATTCAACAGACTGGGTCCGCTTCGCAAGAATGCGGGCAATCAGGAAGTTTCCTCATCCCGCAATGAAGTTTTGACGGAAATGACGAACGCTGTTGGAGCCGCATTCCTCGGCGTGACTCTCGGGTGCGCCCGCTGCCACGACCATAAGTTCGACCCAATTCGCCAGAGCGACTACTACCGCATGCAGGCCTACTTTGCGGGAACGCTGGAGAACGATTTTCCGCTGAGCAGCCGCGAAGAGCGCGTTACGTGGGAAGCGACGATCAAGCCAATCGACGCAAAGATCAAGCAGATGCAAGGAGAGATGGCCAAGTCAGACCCAGTGAAGAAAAAGGAGATCGAGGACGAAATCCTGTCTCTCGAAAAGGGCAAGCCCGCGCCGCCTCCAACTTTGTATAGCGTGAAGTCCGACATGGAGCAGAAATCCCCGATCCATCTTCTGGCCCGGGGTGAGTATTCAGCCAAAGGCGATGCGGTTGGTATGAGGCCCATGGGTGTCCTGCTGCCGGAAGGCACGCCAGAGGAAGGTCCGCTCGACAAGCCGCGCGCCAAGCTGGCATCGTGGATTGCATCGAAGGACAATCCGTTGACAGCACGGGTCATGGTGAATCGCATTTGGCAGTATCACTTTGGCCAGGGCATTGTTGTGACTCCCAATGATTTCGGTCGCATGGGCGGCAGGCCCTCGCACACCGAACTGCTGGATTATCTGGCCAATGAATTTGTGAACAGCGGGTACAGCGTCAAGCACGTGCACAGGCTCATTCTGAATTCCAATACCTGGATGCAGTCGAGTGAGACGGTGAGTGCCAAGGCCTTTGAGAAAGATCCAGAGAACAAACTGTATTGGAAGTTCAGCCGCCGCCGGTTAGGCGCCGAGGAATTGCGTGATTCCATGCTGATGCTGTCCGGAAAGTTGAACCCTAAGCAAGGCGGGCCCTCGGTGCTCGTGCCGATCGAAAAAGAATTGACTGAAGCTTTGTACAAGCCGTCGCAATGGCAGGTGACGGAAGACCCGGCGGAGCATAAACGACGCAGTATTTACCTGATAGCGAAGCGAAACCTGCACTTGCCGATGATGGAAGTTTTCGATGCGCCGGATGGGCTTGTAAGCTGCGCTCGCCGGGAGACTTCAACCCATGCGCCACAGGCATTGGAGTTATTGAACGGCACGTTCAGCAATGAACAGGCTGAGGCATTTGCGGCTAAGCTTCTGAAGCTGAGTGGCGGCAAGACCGAGCGAATGGTGGAGCAAGCATACCGTCTCGTCGCGGGCCGTCTGCCGAGCCTGAAAGAACGGCAGGTGGCGATTGAGTTTGCCCGCACCGCCAAGCCAAGAGAGTTTGCTTTGGCCATGTTGAATTTGAATGCGTTTCTTTACGTGAATTAGGAGCAACCATGAGTGAACACATCCGATACACTCGCAATCGCCGCGAATTTTTGAGCGATGCCTTTTGTGGATTTGGAGCTCTGGCTTATGGAGCACTCGAAGCGCAAGGCGCAGTGGTGAATCCTCTGTCGCCCAAATTGCCGCACCACGCAGCCAAGGCCAAGAGCATCATTTTTCTGTTCATGGCCGGCGGCCCCAGCCACATGGAAACTTTCGACCCGAAGCCGCTGCTGAACCAGTTGCATGGCCAGAAACGGCCGGCTGAGTTTGGCGAAGCGAAGTATCAGTTTGTCCAGCCGAATGCGACCTTGTTGGGCACCAAACGAAGCTTCAAGAAGTATGGCAAGAGCGGCATCGAAGTCTCCGATCTTTTGCCATATACCGCTGAATGCGTCGATGATTTGGCAATACTTCGGTCGTGTCATGGCGACATGGTGGTGCATTCCGCAGCTCAATATCAGATGATGACTGGCCGGATCATTCCTGGGTTTCCTTCGATGGGTGCCTGGACAGTTTACGGCTTGGGAACCGAGAGTGACAACCTGCCTGCTTATTGCGTGCTGCCGGATCCGCATGGCGCGCTTGAGGCTGGACAGCCGATGTACATGCATGGTTTTCTGCCCGCTGTTTACCAGCCGACCATGATGCGCCCTGGCAATAAGCCCGTCTTGAATCTCGGCCTTCCCCCGGGTGTCCAGCTTGAGGAACGCACCAAGACCATTCAGTATTTGAAGGCGATGAACCGGGCAGGCATTCAGGGCGAAGACACAGAGCTCGAAGCCCGGATTTCAGCTTACGATCTGGCGTTCAAGATGCAGATGGAGGCGCCAGAGGTTTTCGATATTCAAAAAGAGGACGAAGCCACGCGAGAGATGTATGGCGTCGGCAAGGAACCCACCGATGACTATGGCCGCAGGTGTTTGTTGGCGCGTAGGCTTGTCGAAAAGGGCGTTCGCTTTGTTTGCGTCACCTCAGGCGGCGGGCCTGGCAACCTGCAATGGGATGCCCACGATGACGTCGAAGAAAACCACCTGAGGATGGCAAAGCAGACCGATCAGCCGGTGGCTGCTTTGCTAAAGGATTTGAAGCGCCGTGGCTTGCTCGATCAGACGCTTGTCTTGTGGGGCGGCGAGTTTGGCCGCAGCCCTGAATCGCAAGGGAACAAAGGCGGGCGTGACCACCACAACCTTGGATTTTCGATGTGGATGGCTGGCGGCGGGATCAAGGGCGGGACCGTTGTCGGGGCCACGGATGCGATCGGCCTTAGGGCTGTTGAGAAGCCGCAGCACTTCCGCGATATCCACACCACGGTGCTCAATCAAATGGGTCTCAATCAGCATGCATTGAGCTACATGCACCTGGGCCGAAAAGAAAGACTCACCGAGATAGAGGGAATGGTGATAAAAGAGATCGTCTGATCTCATGATTACCAATCACACACTCACCTCCACACAGCGCAGTCTGCTGTTCAACGGCAGTTGCATGGCTTTGATAGCTACCGCGCTCTGTTTTGCGATTCGTAGCGATGTTTTCGACGCCCAGGCGGCCGAATTCGCATTGTCCAAAGAGGAGATCGGGTGGACTGCATCTACCGCCTTCTGGGGCTTCACGGTAGCGATGCTGTTTGGCGGCCCCATGTGCGACCGGATCGGGATGAAACCGCTGCTTGCCGGCGCATTTCTGATGCATGTGGTTGGGGTGATCGGAACGATCTCTTCGCAAGGATTCTGGAGCCTGTATGGAGCAACGCTGGCCATCGGAGTGGCGAATGGGCTGGTGGAGGCGGCAATCAATCCTTTGGCGGCGACGCTGTATCCGGAACAGAAGGTTCAGAAGCTGAACTTGCTGCATCTGTGGTTCCCCGGTGGGATCGTGATTGGCGGGCTATTGGCCTGGATGTTGACTGGTCTCGATGTGGGCTGGAGGCTCAAGACGGCGACGATTCTGATTCCGGCCGTGATCTATGCCTGGATGATGTTCCGGCTTCCCTTCCCTCAAACCGAGGCGGTGGCGCAGGGGCTTTCCTTGAAAACAATTTACTCTGAGGCATTGCGCCCGATGTTTCTGTTGCTCCTCGGCTGCATGATTTTGACTGCCGCTACAGAGCTCGCGCCGAACCAGTGGGTGCCGTCCATCCTTTCGAAAACGACTGGCTTGCCCGGGATCGCCCTGCTGGTTTGGATCAGTGGCATCATGGCCTTTGGCAGAGCAATGAGCGAATGGGTGTTTGAGCGGATCTCGTCGATACCATTGATGATGGTCAGCACTTTGCTTGCTGGCGCGGGCCTCTATTCGTTGAGTATGGTGAGCGGTGCGGTGTCCACATTGGCCGCATCCGCGCTGTTTGCCATGGGCGTGACTTTTCTTTGGCCGACCATGCTTGGAATTACGGCGGAGAGGTTTCCGCGCGGGGGAGGATTTCTGCTGGCAATGATGGGAGGTGTCGGAATGTTGAGTGACAGTTTTGCGGTGCCGCTGATTGGACGCGTCTACGACCAATCCGGGCCTGCGGCGGCCTTGCGGACAGTTGCGGCTTTACCTCTGGTGGTCTGCGTTGTCTTCGCGATCTGGTGGTTGAGTGAGCGCCGCGCCGCGGCGGTAGCCCGTGCTTAGACGAACCTTCATCGGCTCGCTGGCCGCACCCTTGATGGCGCAAAAGGCTGCCAGACGGCCGAACGTGCTCTTCATCGTCGCCGATGACTTGAATCTTGCGTTGGGATGTTACGGTCATCCCGTTGTGAAGACACCCAACATCGATGGCCTCGCAAGACGAGGGGTCCGGTTTGATCGCGCTTATTGCCAGGTTCCTTTGTGTTGTCCAAGCCGGGCCAGCTTTCTGACCGGGTTGAGGCCTGACTCAACTGGGATCTGGGACAACGACATGGACATTCGGGTGAAGCACCCGGATATCGTCACCTTGCCCCAGCATTTCAAGAACAGCGGTTGGTTCAGCGCTCGCGAGGGCAAGATGTTTCACATGAACGTGCCAATGGGCGTGGGCACACCTCAGTTCCAGGATGAAGCGAGTTGGAATCACAATGGCAGCCCGCAAGGTATGGAAGACATGAGCCCCGGGACACTGCATCAACTCACTCCCAAGTCGAATCGCGGGGTGGCGATTGACTGGATGAGCGTGGACGAAGCGAAAGGCCAGGCAGATGAAGATGCGGCCTCGCGAACCATCGCTCTTCTTGAGGAGCGCAGGAACGAACCGTTCTTTATGGGCCTGGGTTTTGTGCGCCCTCATGTGCCGTTGGTCGCGCCCGCCAGGTTCTTTGACATGTATCCTCTCTCGGTCTGTGAGCCCATAAAAAATCCGCCCGGCGATGAAGATGATCTCTCACCTATGTTTCGCAAGATCAGGCCGGACCTTTGGAACCATATGGACATGGATGAGGCCAAGCAACGCGAGGCCTTGCGGGGCTACTACGCCACCACATCCTTCATGGATGAGCAATTGGGAAGAGTTCTTGGCGCACTCGATTCCATGCAGTTGCGAGACAATACCGTGATTGTATTTGCGAGCGATCATGGGTGGCATCTTGGGGAGCATACGCGCTGGCAGAAGCGCAGCTTGCTTGAAGAATCGGCGCGGGTGCCTTTGATCGTGTGCGATCCGAGACGAAGGATCAGAGATCGGTCGACAAAGGCGCTTGTAGAGATGGTGGACTTGTATCCAACTCTTTCAGAACTTGCCGGCCTGCCAACGCCAGACCACTGCGAAGGTCAAAGTTTTGTTCCACTCCTGAATTCTCCGAATCGCCGCTGGAAAAGAGCTGCATTTACGCATTTTCAAACTGCTGAAACTCGAGGCAATGGAGTAAGGATGCCGAATTACCATTACATGGAATGGCGCTCGCCCGACGGTCGAGTGGAAGAAGAATTGTATGACTCGCGGAAAGATCCGCGCGAATTCCGCAATGTTGTTGCGCTCGCAGCCTATTCGAGGCAACGTGAGCAGGCTAGAGTCTTGCTGGCGGAGGGATGGAAGGGAGCGAAAGCTTGAAGCGTAGAGAATTCGTATCGCTGGCCGGTTTGGCTGCACTGGCTCAGGATGCTGGAAGGGCAGGCTTTGCCGAGATGGATATCACCCCGGCTATCGGCAGTGAGATCCCCGGCAACTACCGCAAGCAATTTCACAAGACGCTGCATGACCCGTGCAAGGTGCGCGCGGCTTACTTTGAGTCGAGTGGAAATGCCGTTTGCCTGGTTGGCCTCGATGCGCTAATGGTTCCCAGGCATATTGTAGACAAGGTCCGGGCGCGCATTCAGGGGATCGAGTTGATGATCGGTGCATCGCACTCCCACTCCTCAGGGCCAGTGGGCATGGTGCAACCTGGGGAATACGATCATGCCTCCCCCGAGATTCAGGATCTCGCCTACAAGCAGAGTTCCGCTGCCGATGCGGGCTATCTGCAGTTGGTCGAGAACCAGACCGTGCGGGCGATTGAAGCAGCGCGCAAGAATGCGCTGGTGTCGCTATGGGGCTTCGGCGCCGGCAAAGAGGATGCAGTGATCTTCAACCGGCGTTTCGCCATGAAGAACGGTTTGACGGTGACGCATCCACGGCCGGGTAATCCGGAGATTGTGAAACCCGCGGGGCCCGTGGACGGCACGGTCACAGTATTGGGTGTCTTCAACGAGCACCGGCAATTGACCGGATGCGTGGTGAATTACTCCTGCCACGCCACCACGAGCCCGAGAGGGATCTCGGCCAACTGGATCTATTTCATGGAACGGACGATCCGCGGGGTGTTCGGCGAAAACGTTGTGGTTGTGTTCCTTCAGGGCTTCTCGGGCGACGTCACCCAGGTGGACAATCTCGATTTGAGTGAAGCCCCGGATGGGGAGGCATACGCCAGGCTTGTAGGGGGTCGCGTTGGGGCGGAAGCGGCAAAAGTGTTGTTGACGATGAACCCTGGGCCCGCGCAACCAGTCTCAACCGCCGTCAAGCAGTTTGTGGAAGGCCGGCGCATACCGGGTGAAGAACGCGTGGCCAAGGCCCGCCAGGTTCTGGCCAAGCCGGGTGTGAATCAGGCTACGGCTGAATGGGTGTTCGCCAAGGAGATCGTACTGCTCGATGCCCTGCTGGCCAAGAACAGATCCGTTGCGGTAGAGATGATGGCGGTCGCAATCGGGCCCATGGTGTTTGTCTCCGCACCAGGGGAAATGTTTGTGGAATTAGGACTGGAGCTCCGTAAGGCGAGTCGATTTGCGTTCACCAGCCCCGTCTCGTTGGCCAACGGTTGCGTCGGTTATGTTCCCACCATGAGTGCGTTCTCTGATCGGGGCGGTGGTTATGAGCAGAGGTTGAGCAGCTACACGAATCTGGTGCCCGATGCGGGCCCCCGTATGGTGCGGGAAGGAATTCGGTTGATGGCGGCGCTGTCGGGTTCGACGTTAAGCAAGAAGAGGAGTGGCGCCCCGTTTGTATCGGCCTGGGATTACGGCAATGTCGGCGCGGACAATCCTGCGTTGACGCCGAAGGTGCCGATCATCTTGTTCAATGGGCGTGATCTTACGAACTTTTATCACTACACGCGCGAGAGTAAGTTGAATGATCCGAACCATGTGTTCACAATCGCGAATGGTTTGCTTCGGATTTCAGGCGAGGAATGGGGCGGGATCACAACGAGAGAAATGTTCCGCGATTACCGTTTGATTGTGGAATGGAAATGGGGCAGCAAGGCGTGGAGGGAGCGCGAGAAGAAAGCCCGGGACAGCGGCATTCTGATTCATGGTCACGGGCCCGATGGGGGCTATAACGGCATCTGGCTCGAGAGCTTTGAATCGCAAATCATCGAAGGCGGCTCGGGCGACATTCTGGTGGTAGCCAAAACAACTCCGATGTCGGCTTCGTGCCTCTGCAACATGGAAGGCAACGAGATGTACTTCGATCCCAAAGGTAAATCGATGACCCGGACTACGGGACGGATTGACTGGTATGGACGGGCAAGAGACTGGAAAGACGAATTGGGCTTTCGCGGCAAGCTCGACGTCGAGCGACCGGTTGGGCAATGGAACCGTCATAAGGTCATCGCAGCCGGTGACAGGATGGTGAACCTGCTCAATGGCAAAGTTGTCAGCGCGGCGTTTGATCTATCCCACACACAGGGCAAGATTCAAGTGCAGAGCGAACTGGCTGAGATCTATGTGCGCCGCATCGAACTCCAGCCGCTAAGGGAAGCGGACTGGAAGCTCGCTGCATCGGTATCGGCCTAGAAGCTATACCGGAGTGCAACCTGAATCTGTCGTGAGTCAATTCTCGTGCTGGTGATTACGCCGTAGGTTGGGGTGCGGAGTGACGAACCCGGTTGCGAGAAGTTTGCGTGATTCGGCAGGTTGAAGAACTCGCCGCGAAGGTCAATTTTTTGACGGCCTTCCTGCCATGAGAACGCCTTGTTGATTGAAGCATCCAGTCCGATGATTCCAGGACCAATCAGTATATTGCGTCCACTGGTGCCAAAACGGAAGTCGGTGATTGCGGCAGGATTCTGTCCGAGGCGAACTTCAAACGCCCCAGTATTGAAGAACTGTGCCACCGTCTTGGGGCCGGAATTGGGCTCCGATCCCGCGATTACGTCCGGCGCACACCAGCCGCCAGCGCCATTCTGGATGTTGCCTGGGCCGCAAAAAGCGCTGAAGGGGAAGCCGCTTTGGAAGGTCAGGATTCCACCCACCTGCCATCCGCCCAGCACCGCATTAGCAACAGAGTTCGAGATTCCGAACTGGCGGCCCTTGCCGAACGGCAACTCGAACAGGAACGAGTTGGTCAGGCGATGCCGAAAGTCAAAAGCCGAAAGACCACGATCCCGCCACAAGGCGTTATCTGGATCCATTGGCGTCAACGGATCACCGTCCGTGGTGCGGATGCCCGACCCATTGTCGATTGACTTCGAATATGCGTAAGAACTCAACAGCGTGAAGCCGTGTGCAAAACGATGCTGCAAGCGGGCCTGTAGTGAATGGTAGTTAGAATGAGCAGCGGCGTACATGTTTTGGAATGAGCCGTTGAACTTGGGGAACGGCCGGTTGGCATTGGGATTGCCGGGACCGAGCCGCGGCTGGTTGTAGCTGGCAAGGCGGCGGAGCTTGATGCCTGCGGAACCCATGTAGGTGACTTCAAGCGACATGTCTTTAGTGATTTGACGCTGGATAGCGGCCTGCCATTGGGCAACGTATGTGGTGCGCTCCCCGTATTGGTTGATCAGCAGGAAGCTGGGAGCGCCTGCTCGTGTGAAGAGCCGGTTCCATGTGAGGTTGGGGGCAGTCGTATCGGCGGTCTCAGCCTGACGGATGGTGAATGGGATATTTCGCACAATGTCGAAAACTGCATTGCCGATGTCGCGAACGAAGTAAATGCCCCCGCCCATTCGCAATACTGTTTTCGAGTTGAGCTGGTAGGCGAGGCCAACGCGCGGGCCAATGTCGTTGTAATCGGGTTTGCCAGCGCCGCGACCAAATCTGCCATCACGGACAAGGTTCCAGGTTGGAGGAGCCGGGAAGGCAGGGTTGCCCTCATTCAGGTCGCCTGTACCGGCTCGAACGAAGGTGGGTTCGACTGAATTGTCCCATTTAAAATCCACATTGACGATGGCGTCGTGCTTATCGAGAAATGGCGACTCATACTCCCAACGCAGACCCATGTTCAGTGTGAGCTTCGGAGTCAGTTTCCAGGTGTCCTGCACATAAAGCGCCATGTAGTTATTTCGGAAATTCGCAATCGGCGCGCCGACTTGACCCTCAGTGCTGTTCATCACACCCAAAAGCATGTCTGCCATGGGCTCGCCAGTGTACTGGCCGTTCCAGGAAAAGCGCCCGCGAGGAACCACTGCTCCGATCTGGTTGTAGCGAAGCCGGCGATATTCTCCACCGATCTTGACGTTGTGTTTGCCGATGTTCCAGGAAAAATTGTCAGTCCATTGGAAGGTCGTGTTCCAGTTCACAAATGGACAGTCGTTGCATTCGCCAACATTGGTGAACCCGGCAATCTGAAATACCGGAATACCCCAAAACAGCGGGTCTTGAGAGACGCCCTGCAATCCGAGTTCGCCTACAACATTCCTCACAGAAGCGCGCTGTTGGATGTTCTGCGAATTGAAGTAGTTCATGCCGAACTTGAAGTCGTTCACCTTGTTCGAACCAATGACTAAGGTGTGTCCCAAGACGCCCTGCTGCCCAAGAATCTGCACATTATTGCCCTGGTTAAAAATGGAGGAAGGGATGTACTGTGGCTCCTGGGTCTGGCTGAACCGGAAGAAGTAGGTCTGGTTCTGGGTGCCGGTCCAATCGCCGCGAGTGGTAAATTGATTGCCGTCGGTCTTGCGTCCTTCATCATTCAGGTAATTGCCCGCAATTCCAAGAGCTCCACCGCCAGGTTGATTTGGAAGTGGAAACCAGTCATTCAACACCTTGCGCGATGTCGCGTGAATGCGGCTGTCGGGAATCGTTGCATTAGGAAATACAGTGCCAGGATTCAACGGGTCTCTAATGCCTGCTGCGCGGTTCAAGAATCCGAAGTTGCCGGAGCGAAACCGGGCGTCTGGGAGGGTACCGGTTTGAGTCAACGAACGGCGCTCACGAAGCCCTTCGTAATTGAACATGAAGAAGAGCTTGTCTTTACCATTGAAAAGTTTGGGGATCGAAATCGGACCCGACAGCGTCCCGCCGAATTGATTGCGCTTAAACGGAGGATTCACCCTCGCAAAGAAGTTGCGGGCATCGAAGTAGGAGTTCCTGAGGAATTCGAAGGCAACACCGTGGTACTGGTTTGCGCCGGACTTGGTCGATACGTTCACCTGTGCAATGCCACGGCCATATTCAGCAGAGAACAGGCCCGATTCCACTTTGAATTCCTGTAGCGCATCGATCGAAGGTAGAAACAGGTATGTGTTGAAGTTCGGGTCGGTATTCTCCATGCCATCGAGCGAGTAGTGGTTGAAGTGAACCCGTTGGCCTGCAATGTTGAGCGCGAATGAATTTCGTGCGCCGCCCATACGCTGTTGGCCTTGAGATGAGGCCGGGCCATTGGTAGTCGCTCCAGGGATCAACGAAGCCAATTGCAGGTAGTTGCGGCCATTGAGCGGCAATTCCACAATTCGCTTGTTCTCAATCACAGTTCCGACAGAAGTAGATTCGGTCTCAAGCACCGGAGCGCCGCCAGTTACTTCGATCACCTCAGCAACGTTGCCGACATTCAGCATGAAATTCAGCGATGGGGCCTGGCCCACCTGGACTTCGACACCAGCGCGAGACTGCGCCTGGAAGCCCTGCTGCTCGACCTTGATTGTGTAAGCGCCCGGCGTCAGCGCCGGGGCAGAATAGACGCCGCCAACGTTCGTCTTCAAGATTCGGTTGAACCCGGTGGCTGGATTGGAGATTGTGACTGTGGCGCCAACAACTGAGGCGCCGCTGGCGTCGGTGACGGTACCGTTGAGTTCGCCCGTGCCGGACTGGGCAAACGCAGAAGCTGAAGCGAACAGGACTACAGCTAGACAGGAAATTGTGAAGCGCATTGGTGTTTGTTTTATCAGGATTGCATCGGTAAGTCAACGCACTAACCAAGTAATGAGAAAATGGTCTCTCGATGAGACCGCTTTCCTTGTTGATCCTCTGCTACGTTGCCAGCGCCCATGCTGAAATCGATTTGTCCGCCAGAAAGGTTTCCGCGGCCCCTGGCAGCATTGCCGCAACGGTGCTGATCGAAGAGGTGCAAAAGCGCATTGGAGGCAATTGGGGCTCTAAAGGCCAACCCCTCACGCTCACGCTCAACCCATCTGAACCCGGTATCAACGACGAAGGCTATCTTCTCGAAGTATCCTCGACCGGGATCACAAGGCTTACGGCTCACACCGAGCGCGGCCTCCTGTTCGGCGTCGGCGCACTCCTGCGAAAGGCAAATTGGTCGCAAGGCAAATTCTCGCTCCCGTCAGAACTCCGCGAGCGCACCTCGCCCGCTTACCCGATCCGCGGCCATCAGCTCGGTTACCGCGCAACAGCCAATAGCTGGGATGCCTGGACCGTCGAACAATACGACCAGTACATCCGCGAACTCGCCTTGTTCGGCGTCAACGCAATCGAAAACATTCCCTTCCAGGACACCAAACCTGCCCCGCTGATGAAGCTGCCTCGCCGCGACATGAACCGCGAGATCAGCCGCATCTGTCAAAAATACGACGTCGAATACTGGATCTGGCTCCCCGCGGATTTTGAACTCACCGAGGCCCAAACCCGAGCCACGTTTCTTAAGCAATTCGAAGAGATGGTCGCCGAAACTCCACGCCTCGACGGCATCTTCGTGCCCGGCGGCGACCCCGGCCACAACGCTCCAGAACACGTCATGCCCCTGCTAGAAGACCTCGCCAAGCGCGCTAAGGCGAAAGTCTGGCTCTCCCTACAGGGCTTCAATCGAGAGCGCGAAAACTTCGTCTACCGCTGGATCAAGGACCAACAGCCTGTCTGGCTCGGCGGCCTGGTCGCCGGTCCCTCCAGTCCACCAGCCGCGCGCTCCCGTGAAAATCTCCCGCAACAATACGGCATCCGTCTCTACCCCGACATCACCCACAACAAGATCTGCCAATTCCAGGTGCCCGGCCTCGATCAGGCCATCGCTCTCACCCTCGGTCGCGAAGCAATCAACCCCCGCCCCGCCGAGATGGCTCGAATTCACAATCGCTACGCCGGCCTAAGCACCGGCTTCATCACTTACTCCGACGGCGTCCACGATGACATCAACAAGGCCATCTTCAGCGCCCTCGGCTGGGACCCCGCCCGCCAACCCCGCGACATCCTCATCGAATACGCCCGTCTGCACTTCTCTGGCAATCACGCCCAGGAAATCGCTGACGCCATCCTCGCTCTCGAGCGAAATTGGCGTGGCCCGTTAGTCGACAACGGTGCCATAGAAGCCACCCTCGACAAGTGGGATGCCCTCGCAAAACAACTTCCACAACTCGACACCAACTGGCGCTGGCAAATGAATCAACTCCGCGCCGTCTACGACACCTTCGTGCGTCGCCGCCTCATCTACGAACGCAAGCTCGAAGCCGATGCCAACCAGATCCTGCTAACAGACGGCAGACCCGCCGACGGTCGCATCGATGCAGCACTAGCCATCTTGAACGCAGCACCCATCGCCAGCAACCTACGCGACCGCATCATCAACCTCTGCGAAAAGCTCTTCCAATCCATCGGCCTCCAAACCAGCGTCGCCAAATACCAGGCCAGCGGCGCAGAACGAGGCGCCGTCCTCGACTTCATCGACTACCCAATGAACAACCGCTACTGGCTCGAAGATGAATTCAAGAAAGTCCGCAACTTGAAAAACGAAGCAACCAAGCTCGCCCGCCTCAAAGAAATCGCCACCTGGGAGAACCCCGGCCCAGGCAGTTTCTACGACGACATCGGCAATGAAGGCCGCTCCCCTCACGCCGAAGAAGACGAGCGGGACGAACCCATGTTCTGGTGGCTCGATCAGGGCATGAGCCGCCTCAGACTCTCCTCACAAACCACCATGTGGCCCAAGCGGCTCTTCTACCAGGCGCTGGACCGAAGCGCCAGATACATCGTCAGGACTGGGGGCCAGGGACAAAGCCTCCTCAAAATAGATGGCAAGCCAGCGCAAGGCCAAAAGACCAATGACTTCTTTGAATTCGTAGTCCCACCAGAAGCATACGCCGATGGTCAGATCGAACTGACGTGGGACATCCCCAAAGACGAAAGTCATCTTAATTGGAGACAACGTTCAAGACTGGCCGAAGTCTGGCTGATCAAAAAATAACCAGACTCTGATCGAAAATCACATGTGTTGTCGCCCCTACCCAGTGCAACCATGTGCCCTGCTGGCAGGCGAACCCCTCTCACTCGTTGGCGAGAGCTACAATCCCCAGCGCTCCCTCTGGAGCGACGGCGCCTCAAAAGCTCCACCAACACCTTGAACGCCGTATTCGGATTCGTCTCCGCTAAACCGATTTGGCCCGCGCCTTCTGTCGGTACATCGCCGTATCGGCGCTTTGCAACAGTTCAGCAGGCGACATCCCGGGCTGCCACAGCCCGATGCCAATCGCAGCAGTAACTTGAACCTTGATCGATGGGGCACCTTTCTCGACTTTGATCGGATAAGCGCCCCAAGCCCATTGTTCAATCCTCTTGCGGGCGCTCTCGGCCTGCTCCATCTGCCCATTGATCAAGACAAGAAACTCGTCCCCGCCCCACCGGCCCACCAAATCGGACTGATGGCATACCTGCTTCAGTTCCGCCGCAAATTGCCTTAGAATCTGATCCCCAGCCAGATGCCCATACGTGTCGTTGATCCACTTGAATGCATTCAGATCCACCATTAACAACACAAACTGCTGGCCCCGGCGAATGCGCAGATTCATGTCCGTTTCCAACCGCTTCCGGTTCGCCAACCCCGTGAGCGAATCCACCAGCGCCGCCTGTTCGCTATGCTCCAGCCGATTGCGATACTTCGATAATTCACCCTCAAGCGCCCGCATCGTCTGCTCGCTATCGCGAGCCATCTGCTCAACCGTTTTCGACATCTCTTCCACACTCGACATCAGGCTTGCCCGCAGACGCGTCACATCCTCAAGCCCCGCGATAGTCTTCAGCCGTTCCGTCAAACCCTTCAGATTCGTGTTGTGCTTCTGATCCCGATCGCCGACCGACTGCGCGGTGGTCGCCACCAGCACCATCAGATCCTTCATCTCGGTAGCCTTCTGCCTCAGGTATTCCTCGGTGCGGTCATGCCATGCCTTCAATTGCCGTTCGGCCGTCTCCTGAGCCAGAACAATTTCTGTCGCCCTGGATTGAGAAGAAATCGACTGCTCCAGCAGCCGGAGCGTAGCCGCCAAATCCCCCGCCGACGGACCGCAAAGATCGGAGTTGCATTGCCCCGTCACCACAAGCAACCGCTGATAGCAATCCATCAACGCCGGCAGCAGCTGAGTCTCGTTCGAATCCAGAAACGGTTTAAGGGATACCACTGTCTGATTTATCGACGAGCCATAGGGAAGCTTGAAGCAATTTCAGTCACCTCAGTTCTACTCGGTACGGGTGTGGAACGGAATAGGCCTTACATTTCCTACGAAGACTGATACGCTAACCAACACCATGCTCAGCGAAGCCCTCTTCATCGCGATTGCCATCGCCGCCGAAGCCGCCGGCGCTAGCGGACAAAGACCAGCATGCGGCACAATGACGCGCGGCCTGATGTGGCCACTGGAAGCAAACGCAAACCCCAGATTAGCCGTCAAACTCTCCAGACACGGATTGCTCGACATCTGCACCCGAGGTCCCTGGCGATTCAAATGGAATGCCCCGGTGGTCCACATCTCCCAATTGCAAAAAGCAGCCAAGGCAAAGGCCGAAGACTAGCTCCGGGATTGGTGCGATGATAGGGGCAGAATGCTGCGATCGGTTTTGCTTGTTTTCTTGAGCGCCGTCGGCTGGGGGCAATTGCTAATGCCGCCCGGCAGCAGACAGGCAGTCGAATTGGCCCGCTTCTTTGAATCCGCGGACGGAGCCAAGGAAAAACCCGAAATGCGCCTCGCCTGCCGCATCCTTCCCTATCCAACCAGACTCTCCTTCGGCTTCCAGCACTGGACCGGCTACGACATCGCATTGCCCGTACGCCAATTCGCCAACGGTGGCAGGCAAAAGCCGATCGTCATGACAGTCATGGTCAAGCCTCTGGCCGAAGGCAAGCAGCCAAGCTACTTCTATTCCAAAGCCGCCTTTCCGCGCAAAGTGCCGCCTGAGTTCTGGACTATGAAATCCGTCGAAATGAACCTCGGTGGCGGCTTTGTTGTCGGCGAAGGTAAGTACGCGGTCTCACTTTGGGTCTTCGATGGCGCGGGTCGAAGTTGCAAGAAGGATTGGAAGATTGAAGCCAAGGCCCAGGGCGTGCCCCTGCAGACCGCTGCCGGAGAAGTCGCCGAAAGCGGCATGGAGGGATGGAAGGGCATCGCCGGCGGCAGCGGCACGATGAGCATTTACATGCACGCCGCACCAATGATGCGCCGCCGCATCATGACTAAGCTCTCGTCCTGGGATCGCGCCGCACTCACTAATTCGATGCGCAGCCTGATGGACGTTGGCGGCTACGCCAAGGCTCGAGTCAAGGTTTTTGATTTCGACGGCAGACGCGTGATCTTCGAAAGCGATGATTTTGGGCCTGCCGATTATGAGCGCCTGATGGACGCACTACTGGGCTTGAATCTTGGCACTGTCTCAGTGGACACACTCAAGGGCCCAAACGAAGAACAATTCCTGAGCGAATTGGTGCGTGATGAATTAGCCCGCAAAGAACCCAGCGATGCAGTGGTCTTTCTCGGACCATCCTGGCGTTGGGGCCAGAAGATCTCACCCCTCCTGCGGGAGTTGCGCGGCCAGTTACCCATGACCTACTACGTCTCGCTCACCCCCTGGTTTTCCACCTCCACCGACCTGCTCGAGAAATTCGTCAAGGCAGGCCCCAAAGGCAAAGTTCTCACTGTTTATCAACCTGTCGACTTGGCAAAAGCCATTCGCGAGATCAGAGACAGGCGCAACTGAAGCCCAACTGGTATTTTGGTTAAGACCAAAATGGAGCTCAGCCAAACCGAGAAGCAACTCATCCGCGACAGCTACGCCAAAATCGCTGGACGCAAGCAGGAAGCCGGCCAGATCTTCTATGATCGGCTTTTTGCGCTCGATGCCTCGCTCCGCCCAATGTTCCATCGCGCTCCCATCGAGACGCAGGCAGCCAAATTGATGCAGGTCTTCGATTGGGTGGTCGAGCACCTCGACCGGGTGCCCGAGTTGAAATCGGAACTGATTGCCCTTGGCGAAAAGCATGCCGGCTATGGGGTCAAAGTCGATCATTATCCGATCGTGGGCTCAGCCTTGATCTGGACACTCAAGAACACACTGGGCAAGGATTTCTCCGCCGAAGCCGAAGCGGCCTGGATCGAACTTTACACATATTTATCCAACCAGATGGAACCATAATGTGATGGAATGATGGCTCACGTATGAACTCTACTTGGGCACAAAGCTATGAGATGGGCGGGCTGGGGTTGTGGGGCAGCGCGCTGGTTGCGGCAATTCCAATTTTTGTCTTGCTGTTGATGCTGGGCGTATTCCGCCGGCCGGCCTGGATGGCCGCCGCTGCGGGCCTCGCCTCAGCGCTAGGCGTAGCACTACTCGGCTACGGGATGCCAGGTTCGATGGCCATCGGCAGCGTCGCCTACGGAGCCAGCTTTGCGCTCTTCCCCATTACCTGGATCATCATCTGGGCGATCGTTCTATACCGGCTCACGCTCGTCACCGGCAAGTTTGAAGTCATCAAAAACTCCATCGCCTCTCTCACCGACGAGCGCCCCCTTCAGGCGCTGCTGATCGCATTTGCCTTCGGCGCTTTCATCGAAGGCGCAGCCGGCTTCGGCACCCCAGTCGCGGTCGCTGCAGCCATGCTTGTCGGCGTCGGCTTCGGCGCATTTGAGGCATCGGCCATTTGCCTCCTCGCCAACACCGCTCCGGTAGCCTTCGGCTCCATCGGCATCCCTGTGGTCACTCTCGCAGGAATCACCGGGCTGCCCCTCGCCGAGCTCAGCGGTCAAGTCGGCCGCATCTGTGCCCCGGTATCCTTCATTATTCCCGCCTACCTGATTGCCGCAACCGAAGGCTTCGCCGTTATGCGACGCGTACTGTTCCCTTCCCTGCTCTGCGGTGGCGCTTTCGCGATCGTCCAGTTTCTAGTCTCCAATTACATCGGCGCGCAGCTGGTGGACATCCTCAGTTCGCTCAGCGCCATCTTCGCGCTCATGATCTACCTGATCCTCAAGAAAAGCTCCGCACTCAATCTTCCGTTGAAGGAAGTCCTCCACGCCTGGAGCCCATACCTCTTACTGGTTGCCTGCGTACTGATCTGGGGCTATGAACCAATCGCCAAGATGCTGGCGGGCACCGCAACCAAAATTGAATGGCCCGGGCTGCACAATCTTGCAATGCGCATGCCCCCTGTAATGACCAAGGCCACGCCCTATGCCGCTGTATTCAACTTCAATTTCCTCGCTGCCTCCGGCACCTCCTGCATGATCGCCGCCATCCTCAGCGCCTTTGTCCTTCGAGTCACTCCCCGGCAGTTCATCAAAGTCGTGGGCGAAAGTCTGATGCAGTTGCGCATCCCAACTCTTACGGTCTGCTGTGTACTCGGCATGGCATTCCTCATGAATTACTCCGGCGCCACTGGCACCCTAGGTCTGGCCTTCGCCGGCACCGGCGTACTCTTCCCCTACTTCAGCGCGATGCTCGGCTGGCTGGGCGTATTCCTGACAGGCAGCGACACCAGCGCCAACGCACTCTTCGGAAACCTGCAAGTCGTCACCGCCGGCAAGCTTGGCCTCGATCCGGTCCTGATGGCCTCATCGAATTCCGCTGGCGGCGTCATGGGCAAAATGATCTCATTGCAAACCATCGCGGTGGCTGCGGCAGCAACCAAAATGTCCACCGAAGATCAGGCGCGCCTCTTCCGCTTCACCTTCGGCCATAGCGTTCTGCTGGCCAGCGTCATCGGCGTCATCACCTTCATTTACTCGAGACTCTAGTCGATGACCCGGCGTTCGATGTTCGCAATTCCGGCGCTGGCCCTCGCCGCCGAACCGCCCATCGCCCTCGGCTCTCGACGCGAATTGTTCGTCGATCGGTTGCTGATCGAGCAACTTCAAGGCGCTGACCTCAGGCTGGGCAATGCACGCGACGAAGGCGTCGCATTCCGCTTCAACCGCCCCTGGGATGGCCGCTTCAGCAACTACGCAACTGTCATTAGCGGCGAGGGCAAGATCCGGCTCTACTATCGTGGCGTCCCCAATGCCGGCCCCGATGGTCGTGGCGACGAGGTGTACTGCTACGCGGAATCAACCGACGGAACCACCTTCAAACGGCCCACCCTGCGCATCCACGGCGACAACAACATCATCCTCAAAGGCACTCCGCCTTTTCAGCACAACTTCTCACCTTTCCGCGATCGCGACGTCTCCTACAAGGCGCTCGCCGGAACCAGCAAGAGCGGTCTTGTCGCATTTTCATCCACCGACGGAATCCGGTGGAAGACCGTCCGACCTGAACCGGTCATAACCGGCGGCGCATTCGACTCCCAAAATGTCTCCTTCTGGTCCAAGCTCGAAGGCTGTTATGTCTGCTACTACCGCACCTTCAAGCAAATCGGCAATACTCGTTATCGCTGGATCTCCCGGGCCGTCAGTCATGACTTCCTCGATTGGAAGACTCAGGGCGAGCTGGATTTCGGCGCAGCCCCGCCTGAACACCTTTACACCAACCAGACCAGCCCTTACGTGCGCGCACCGCACATCTATCTTTCGCTGTGCGCCCGCTTCCTCCCCGGCAGACAGGTTCTAAGCGAATCAGAAGCAAAGAGCATTGGCGTCGATCCCGGCTACTTCAAAGATTGTTCCGACGCAGTCCTGATGTCCTCACGGGGCGGTCTAAAGTTCGATCGCACTTTCATGGAAGCCTTCCTCCGCCCTGGCCTCGGGATGCAAAACTGGGTATCCAGATCCAACTACCCTGCGCTCAACGTGGTTGAAACCGGAGCAGACCAGTTGTCCTTTTATGTTGTCCGTGATTACGGCCAGCCCACCATCCACTTGCGAAGGTACACGCTCAGGCTGGATGGCTTTGCTTCGGTCCACGCCGGTTACGCCGGCGGCGTCATGACAACCAGGGTCTTCACCTTCTCAGGCACTCAACTGTCTGTCAACTACTCCACCTCAGCGCCTGGCGGCTTGAGATTCAAACTCGAAGATCCGGGCGGCGCACCTTTGGCGGAATCGGCGGAATTGATCGGGGACCAGGTCGAGCGCAAAGTAGCTTGGAGGGGTCTCGATTCATTGTCCCGATGGGCAGGTCAACCAGTTCGCCTGCGGGTGGAATTGAAAGACGCTGACCTCTATTCGCTCCGTTTTGTCTGAAGGCCCGAAGTGAGAATATCCGCGTCGGAGTGCAATTCCTACGCGCTGAACCTGCTTTTCTGGATGCTTGGGCCAGGTTGCGCTTAAGCTGGGATGGAATTGCACAGCACCGTCCTGCTTAGTCCTTCATTAACCGGCGAATTCATCCTGTTTGCCAACAGCTTGATGATCGCCTTGGTCCTGTTGGCCCTCACACTCAAAGCTGCTCGCATCCCAGGCAATCCTGCCGCCAACATTTTCTTCAGCCTCTGCTCTGTAGCCTGGAGCGCAGGCGCACTGGCCCGCGTCAGCCTGGTTGCCTCGGGGTTCCCCCGCGAACATGAATTCTGGCAGGTGGCCCAAGGCCTTCAACTATCCGGCGCTGCCGCATTGCCAATTCCAATTCTGTGGACGTGGCGGCATTACTCCACCACTCCAATCCAGCAAAAGGTCGGCCGCTGGATCGAAGTGCTGGCCATAATTTCCGCAATGGCGATTCTCGGGCTGCTGGTGGCCAGGCCCGGCATCGACATAAGAGCCCTCACACTACACAACGCTTCCGTCCTCTTGATCGCCGGGGCCGCTATCATGCTCAGACCGGCATCCACTCCGCGCTCCGTGCTCATCCCCTCACTATCGCTCGCCGCAGCAGCAGGCGGTAGTTCGCTGTTCGCACTTCTAGCACCAGGTCGAATGGCTTTTGGGCTGCGCTTCATCTCCAGCCACCTCGTGATCGTGGGAGCAATCTGTAGCTTTGTTCTCTTCGCACGATTCCGTTATGCCGACGTGTTTGTGAAATACGCGCTTCGTATTATTCTGGCCGGAACTTTCACCAGCATTTTGGGCTTGATGATTGTTGGCGGTGGAGTCGGTCCTCCCATCCTTCATGGCCCGGTCCCGCGCGTCTTGCACTTGTTCCAAGTCGTCATCGTCGCAAATTTCCTCTTGCTGATATTCACCCTGATCGACGATGTCCTCGGTCGCGCTTTGAATCGCTGGCTGTTCCAGACTACCGACTACCAGGCTGTCGCCCGCGAGCTGGGTCATCGAATGGAATCAATCCAGAGCGATGCGGAAATTGGCCGCGAGTTGGAGAGAACCGCCGTCGAGGCCATGAATCTAAAACAGGCAAGCTTCGTCAATCTAAACCCGCCCGCCATGGATTGGCCCGACGCTCTTCTCGCCGGGGACATTGTCGAAATTGAACCCAGGGCAACTGTTGAGTATTTGGCGCCCGTACAATCCGGCGGCACAATCACCCATGTGCTGTTGATCAGCCCCGGCTCGGAACGCCCCAGTTTCGTGCTTCAAGATCTCAACTTCCTGGCGAGGATCACCCAGCTCGCTGGCAATCGACTCGAATCGCTAAGCCGGCAGCGGGAACTGCTCGATCGTCAATCCAGAGAAAGCGCTCTCCAAAAGCAGATTGCCGAAGCGGAACTGATTGCCTTGCGCGCTCAGATTCAGCCTCATTTCCTGTTCAACTCGTTAAACACCATCGCCAATCTAATCGTCGTTGACCCCGCTATTGCCGAAACCATGACACTCCGGCTATCGAGTGTCTTCCGGCACGTCCTGACCAACGCATCGCGGCCTTTGACAACCATCGGTGAAGAGATCGAGTTCATTCGCTCATACCTCTCCATCGAAGAGATCCGCTTCAGCGACAGACTGAAAGTCGTGATCACTTTGCCTGAGATTCTCGAGCACGAACCGATCCCATCTCTAATCTTGCAACCTCTGGTGGAAAATGCCCTAAAACATGGCTTGGCAAGAAAACCTGGACCCGCAAATCTCTGGATCTCAGTCGAATCCACCGCAGACCAGATTCGAATCATTCTGGAAGATGACGGACTCGGCCCGGATAGCTCCCCTGACGAATCCTCCAGTGGACTCGGCATGAAGAATGTATCGCAGCGGCTGGCTACGCACTATCAGGACAGCGCAGGCATTCGACTCGAGTCTCGAATCGGGGGCGGCAGCCGCGTCACCCTCTGGTTGCCCCGTGAGCCTTCATGAAAACGCTAATCATCGACGATGAGATTTCGGCTCGATCGCGACTGAAGCGCTTGTTGGCCCAATATCTCGATGTATCGGTGATTGGGGAAGCCCGTGACGGTCTCGATGCAATCGAGAAGATTGAATCGCTCAACCCCGAGTTGCTTTTTCTCGATATCGCTATGCCTGGCATGGATGGCTTTCAGGTATTGCGCTCGCTCTCCGATTCAGTCCCCCTGCCGATGGTCATCTTCGCAACAGGCTTTGATCAGCATGCCCTCGCTGCCTTCGAGGCCAACGCGCTCGCCTATCTGCTAAAGCCCATTGAAACAGACCGGCTCGCTGTTGCCCTCGAGCGAGCCCGCTTGCTAAAGAGTGCCGGCAAACGCGAAGCCGACCTTCACCTCAAAAAGGCGATTGCCTCCAGCACCATGCCTCTGCGTCAACTCGTCTGCCGCAAGCGAGACCGTGCAATCCTTGTGCCTCCTGAACAGATCTGCTGGTTTCAGGTGGAAAGCGGACTCCTGTGGGCGCGCACTGCCTCCGATACGTTTCTGGTCAATCATTCGATCAGCGAACTCGAGGCGCGACTGCCTCAGCAAGACTTCTTCCGTGCACGCCGCGAAGCACTGGTCAATCTCACCAGAGTGAGCGAGATCAAACCCTACTTCAAGAGCGGTTTCTTACTGGTAATGGCCGACCAGGCCGCAACCGAGATAGCCGTCAGCGAGCGCCAGGCTAAGATTCTGCGCCAGCGAATTCCAGGTCTCTAACCAAGCAATTCTGCGCTCGTGCCGGTCTGATCCGCGCTCATCGAAATCCGATTGGATTTCGGAAATCTCCAACCTACAGTGATAAGCATGAACATGAACACTGCATTACTGGCAGCCTGTCTGATGTTTGCCTCACACGCATTCGCTCAAACGCCGCTCACGGGCACCTGGAAAATCTCATTGCACGGCGACCACGTCATTCCGATGGGCCTGCAATTGACTCAGCAAGACGAGGTCCTCAGCGGCTTCGTCACTTTCATGGGCAAGGACATTCCGGCCACAGGCGAATTCAAAGACGGCGCAATCACTCTTGCCGGCAACGCCGCGCTGATGAGCTCAGGTGGAGATAGCTCTACCCAAACCAAGTTGAGCCTGAAGGGCAAGCTTTTGGAGGATGGCACGATGTCCGGCGAGATGCCTATGCCTCACGGCAACATGAAGTGGACCGCTGACCGCTTCCGCCAGAGAAAGGCAAAGACGACCGACACGTCGATCAATGGAAGCTGGGTTCTGACCACCCAGGGAGATCGAGTCATTGAGGCCCCACTTGAACTGAAACTCACAGGCAATGATGTGGCCGGCACCTTGCAGGTTCACGGTCAGCCCGTCCCGGTGATTGGCTCATTTGAGAATGGCAAGCTGGATCTCAAGAACGACCCGCAAGCCAAATCAAACCCAGTAGGCAACTTCGCAATCAATGGGACACAGTCATCCGACGGCGCCCTCACTGGCAGCTTGAAGAGCCAGCAGGGCGAGATGCGCTGGACTGCCAAACGCCTATGATTTTTGTCGTCCTGAGTCTGGTCTTGGCTGACTTCATCGCCGACCATTGCCTGAGTTGTCATAGCGATCAGTCCAAAGCCGGTGGGTTGACCCTCGCGCGATTCGAACCCACTCTTGCGGCGGTGGCCGAGAAAGTCATCCGCAAGGTGAGGGCCGGAATCATGCCGCCTCCTCAGTCTCGCAAAGTGGATCCCGCGGAAAGCCTCAAATTTGTGGAAGAACTCGAGGCAACCATGGATCGCCAAGTCGCAAAGGCTAGCCCATCGATCATCAAACCACCCTCGAGGCTCAATGTTGCCGAGTACCGCAACTCAGTAAAGTCACTCTTGGGAGTCGACCTCGATGCCGCCGGCTTCCTCCCGGCGGATACCAACAGCAATGGCTTCGATACGATCGCCGATGCCCAAGCTCTGTCCACCACGCTGCTCAATGGCTACCTCCGCGCAGCCTCCGAGGCTGCAAGAATCGCCATGCAACAACCGGGACTGCGAGGTTGCAATGAACCCTGCGCTAAGCGTCAAATCGAGCGGCTGGTCAAGCAGGCTTACCGTGGATTCGCGACCCCAAACGACATCACGGAAATCCAGGCCTTCTTAGCCACTGTAGGCTTGCAGGCAGCCATCAGGGCCATATTGATGAGTCCGCGGTTCCTCTATCGTTCTGACCAGGCTGGTGATATCAGCCTGGCATCCCGGATCTCGTACTTCCTCTGGAGCGCACCTCCCGACGCCGATTTGTTAAGGCTGGCGCAATCCGGTGTGTTGCACGAACCTGAGGTTGTGCTTAAAGAGGTCAAGCGCATGCTTGCTGATCAGAGGGCCGTTGCACTGTCGAAACGGTTCGCCGGCCAATGGCTTCGATTGGGGGAGTTGAATGCGAGTGAACTCGAGAAGTCCATGCGGACCGAGACTGAGTTATTCTTCGGCTCCATCGTCCACGAGGATCGCAGCGTGCTCGAACTGCTCACCGCGCCTTACTCATTTGTTGATGCCCGGCTCGCCAAGCTATACGGCCTGCCTTCCAGCAGTTCCTCCGGATTCAAACGGAGGACCATGCCGCCCAGCCGTGGCGGCCTCCTCGGCCAGGCCAGCATTCTGGCAACTACGTCGCTCCCCGAGCGGACTTCTCCTGTCTTGCGGGGCAAGTGGGTCATGGAAGTGCTCTTGGGCATTCCCCCGCCTCCACCACCACCAAACGTCCCTTCACTTGAAGACACCGCAAAGCCGGTCCGCAACGGCGTCAAACAAACTACACGCCAGCGCATGGAACTGCATGCAAAAAACCCTCGCTGCAACTCATGCCACCGGATGATCGATCCGCTCGGGCTTGCTCTCGAAAACTTTGACACGGCTGGAGCCTGGCGCGATATGGAGGACGGAGGGCCTGTAAACGATGCCGGTGAGATGTACGACGGGCAGAAACTTGCTGGTATTGAGGGGCTCAGGCAAGCGCTGCTGGCGCGGCAGGATCTCGTCATGCTCAGCTTCACTGAAAACTTGATGACCTATGCCCTGGGCCGTAGGCTCGAAGCCTCCGACATGCCCACCGTTCGAAACGTCATTCGCCAATCTGCCAGTCAGAATTATCGCTTCTCCGCATTCGTGAATGCGATTGCCCTCAGTCCAACCTTCAGAAGGAGTTCGAATGTACTTGACAGGTAAGAAGCTCTCCCGCCGGTCGATGCTGCGAGGCGCTGGCGCAGTACTGCTATTGCCCGACCTCGACGCAATGGCCCCCGTCATCAAGCCAAGAGTCAGACTGGTTTGTGTCGAGATGGTCCACGGTGCTGCAGGCAGCAGCAAGTACGGCATCGAAAGCAACCTCTGGGCCCCAGCAAAGACAGGCAGGGATTTCGACCTCAGCTCGACGAGCCTGAAATCGCTGGCAGGCTTTCGCGACAGCCTCACCATCGTAAGCAATACCGATGTCCCCACTGCTGAGGCAGATGACATCCGAGAGTTCGGCGGAGATCACTATCGCACCAGTTCGGTCTTTCTCACTCAAGCCCACCCGAAACGCACGGAAGGGCCTGATCTTGAAGCCGGCATCTCCCTCGACCAGGTTTGTGCGCAGTCACTCGGCAATGCCTGTCCGATCCCAAGCCTGCAGCTCTGCATTGAAGGAGCCGATCAGGGCTGTGGCTTTGGATACTCGTGCGTATATACCGATTGCATCAGTTGGGCCGCAGCAAACAAACCACTGCCCATGATCCGGAATCCCCGTATGGTGTTTGATGAACTCCATAGCGTACTCGGAGGCAAGAGCTGGAAAGAAGACAAGAGCATTCTCGACTGGCTCAAGGATTCCATCACCCGCCTTCGCCTCGATCTTGGCGCATCAGACCAGGCCCGGCTGGCCGATTACCTCGACCACGTCCGTCAGGTCGAACAACGCATTCAGCACGCAGAAGCCGCAGGAGCGCGTCAGGTTCCAAAGGGCCTGGTGCGTCCACCTTCGGGCATTCCAGCCTCGTTTGCGGAGCATGTCAAATTGATGTTCGACTTGCAGTTGCTTGCTCTCACGACGGATGCAACCAGAGTCATCTCATTCAAGCTGGGCCGCGACAATCCAAACCGCAGCTACCCCGGCAGCGGCATCAGAGCCGGATTCCATCCCGCCTCGCATCACGGTGACAGGCCGGATCGGATTCAGGAATTCGCCCAGTTGAACGCCTACCATGTGGGTATACTGCGCTACTTCCTCGAGAAGCTGCAAGGCGTCAAGGAGGACGGCGCAAGCCTGCTCGACAACTCTCTCATCCTCTACGGTTCCGGCATGGGTGACTCAAACGAGCACAAACACAAAAGCGTCCCCTTCTTCCTCGCTGGCCATGCCGGCGGAAAGATTCAGGGGGGCCGTCATATCCGTGCAACTCGCTACACTTCGCTTGCCGACGCGATGCTCGGGGTTCTACACAATCTTGGCCTGGAACAGTTGAAGGAGTTCGGGGATAGTGAACGAGCATTGGGCTTGAACGGCTAATGCTACATTTGAAAACTATCCATGAGAAGACGTGAATTACTGGGCAGCCTTGCCGCAGCCGGTTTGACCGGTTGCGCAACCAAATCGACGACTGTAGCTCCACCGCCAGCGAACCTCCTTCCCAAGCTGATGCCAGTGAAAGCTCAAATGGATCGGGTCTTCAGAACTACGGTGTGCCTCAGGCCATTCCGCGCAGCCGGGCCAAGGCTGGATGTGGAGAAGATTGGCGAAAAGGTTGTAGTTCACAACTACGGTCACGGCGGAAGCGGCTGGTCCTTGTCCTGGGGCTCAAGCAACATTGCCGTCGAAAAAGCGATGGCGACTGGGGAGAAGGACATCGCTGTAGTTGGCTGCGGAGCTCTCGGCCTCACCTCGGCAATCCTCCTGCAAAGAGCAGGCGCCAAAGTCACAATTTATGCCAAAGAAAGGCCACCAGAAGTTCGCTCTGCCCGCGCCACAGGATCCTGGACTCCCGACTCCCGCATCGCCCTGACCAGCGCGGCCGGACCCGATTTCGGCGCACTCTGGGAGAAGATGGCGCGTTACTCATTCCACACCTACGAGAGCTATCTCGGCATGTCGGGCAACCCGATTGAATGGACTGACAATTACATGCTTTACGACCAGCAAGGTAGGTCTCGCGGGTCTGAGGGAAGTCTCGATTTCGCCCATTACCAGGACCGCATCGATGATCTCACTCCGCGCCGAGAAGAGCTCACACCAGGTACAAACCCATTTCCGACCAAGAGTGCATACCGCGCCCCTAACCTCCGGTTCAACGTGGCAGGCTATTCCCGTCAATTGGTCAATGACTTTTTGGTCGAAGGCGGAAGGATCGAGAAGGCTGAGTTTCTCTCCCCTTCCGACTTCGCGAGATTGCCTCAAAAAACGCTAATCCATGCCACGGGCTATGGTGCAAGAGCGCTGTTTAAAGATGAGTCAATTGTCCCCGTCCGCGGCCAGATCACCTGGCTGATTCCGCAACCAGAGGTCAACTACAGCGTGATCTATAACGGTGTATTGGTGTTGTCCCGCCGCGATGGAATCGTAGTGCAATCCATTGGCTCGGGCGAAATGGATGGTTACAACGTCGACAACGAGCAACCTGACCGCAAATCATCTGAAGAGGCCATTGCGATCGCAGCCGGCCTATTTAACCGCATGCGTTAGTTCGCGGTCTGGCAGCCGACCTCAATACCCAGAAACCATCGTGGCTGGAAGCCCTTCCCCGGCTCAAAGTAAGTCCGCTTTGCCGTCTCTCCCTTTAGCTCAGAGTCGAGGAAGGCGGTAATGAAGTGTTGGTTGATCGCCGTTATTCGGTCCTTCCGCCAGACAGGTTCCTCAAAGCTCTGTAGTGCAGCGAAGTCGAGTCCTTCAATCGCAGGCGCGGGATTGCCTCCCGTGTTGTGGCGAGCATTTTGATAAGTGATCAGGCATCGATTCGAAGCAGTCGACCAGTTGTAAAGTCTCTTCACTCCTTGCTCATAGCCCGAGATGTCGTCTTGGCTTCCGACAATGAACAAAGAAGGTAGCTTGAAGCCCTTCGCAGTCTCCGCACTCCAGGCTTCGACCGGCGGCTGCGCTCCCCAGGGAGCAATCGCGACGATCGCCTTCAAGTTCGCTGGTGTAGTGAGCTTGGGCAATGGCAACTGCTTCAACATCCCCGATGTGGCGCTATAACTTGCCCCACCGCTCGCCATTGCCCCGTAGCCTCCCATCGAATAACCAATGATCGCGGCGCGGGCTGGATCGACGATCTCGGCGAGAAAAAGGCCTTTGTCCGTCGTCAGCTTCTCAAGCGTAAACAGTTGATCCGGCGCCCGGTTGACCAGTGTGCTTTGAAACGCCCTCACTTCCCCAAACACTGAGTCAGTATGATCGATCGCGGCAACAATGTAGCCTTTTGAGGCGAGATTCTCAGTCAGGTAACTTAAGAAGGTTCGCGAACCGGGATAACCATGGCTCACAATGACGAGCGGATATGTGGCGCCAGCTTTCGGCTCCGCATCCCGCGCAGCCTTACCCTGGATCTCAAAGGTCTTGGGCAACCCCGGCCGCGATGCCCTGCCCGCCATCGGGCTCGTGTACACCGTGTGTGCCTTCTCACCTGCCTTCAGTTGTGCCGGATACCAGACCTCAAGTTTCAAAGTCCGGTCAGCAAGCGGCGCCTTGCCGGTGGCCGCGTCAAACTTCAACATGTCCGGTTGCTGCGGGTTGGTGATCTCTATGGTTCGCACTCCAACATCATGCGATCCGAAGCGGGCAAGTTCAGGGGCGTCAAGCGGTGGGACGCTGAAATATTGGGTCTGGGCAAGAAGAAGGATTGGAAGCAGCATGGTAATTAAGGGAGCAGTAAAGGCGTTTCGAACAAGTTTTGTCTGAAGTAGAAGCGTATCAAACCGTTGACATCTGGCACTTGTCGCAACCCGCTATTCAGGAACTCGCTGGCCTGCGTGAGAGTCGCAAGTGCGATCAGAAGACCCGCCTGGTCCAGTTGCGCAAATGCAGCCATGAAGGCATGAGGGTCTTCTGGCAATGTAGGCACAACCTGCCGCGCCAGATCATGCCGGTAGAGGCTTACCAAGTCATATTCGAAAGCGGCTCGAATCAATTGGCCATTCGCATTGTTGGGCACGCTCTGGTCACCAAGCGCGTATTGAAACAGCACGCGCTTGATCGGGTTGCCATAAAGCGTCGCCTGCTTGAGGAATGGTGCGAACGAAGCCGGCGCACCGGGAGCCTCGAGGATCGATAGCCGATCAAGCATCTCAAGGTACTTCCCTTGCTGTGCGCTGATCAATTGAGCCAGCGCATGCCGTTTCACAAGAGGGTCGCGGACCCCAACCAGTTCCGGGTAATTCGCGGCGAGATACTGGTCAAGGATTGCCTTCAACAAAAGACTGGTTCTCGCTGCTTCGACTGCACTTCCTCCACCAACATTCAACACGGCCGCGTCAACTCCAGGCTCAATCGCAGTCAAGATCGTGCCATACATTGCACCAAGCGACTGGCCAAGATACTGAATCGAATTCGGGTTCAAGTCGGGAGTTTGGTCCCCGTCCAGATCGATGTTTGTCTGGATCTCACGAACGAGCTTCTGATAGTCGAGGGCAGTTTCACGCAGACAGGTGGAAGTAAAATCCGCCAGGATGCACCCTTCTCCTGAATCAATCCGCCCATCGTTATTCACATCTCTGCCCCGCCCATTCAAGGGAACATCGATCGTCGCGCCCTGCTTGGTCACAAGCCGTAGCATCGAATTCGGACCAAAGCCATGCCCAACCGCATCGATCGCCATGACCGCCGAGTCTGCGATAAAAGCCGAAGCAAACAAAGTCGGGGCCGAAAGACGGCTGTCATAAAGCCCATGACCTATCAATTTGACCGGCCAGCCCGAGGCCGGTTTCGGCGTACTTGGAAGCCAAGCATGAACTGCAACGCGGTCACCTCGCGAAGATTCAAAGCTCATGAAAACCAACCGCCGTAAACCAAGAGCGGTTAGAAAACTTACATCGGCCGGAAACCCCCGATCGGCAAGCGCCGCATCCGGGTTTGCAGAAGTTTGACTCAACATGCTCATCGACTGAATGTCATTCAGGTCGATCGTCTGCGTTAAGACGCGGCGGATTGATCCAGCCGGTCCTGGGCGGCGGGAAAGGATGGTCTGGGTTACGCTCGTGGTCTTGAAGCGCGAGACTGGTTGGTTGTTCAAGACAATGGTGTAGAAGCGATCATGGTCCAGCGCTTCATCCGGCTTGGCGTAGAGCGTGTTGGTTGAAGGATCCCAAGCCAATTGATCGATTGGCATCCGGTAGCCCTCGGGGTAGGTTGTGAAGCCGTCCGATTGAGCTGTTGCGCCCCAGACGATAAAGACGCGATCGCGCAACGAGTTGGGCTCAACCGGGCTTGAGAATCGGATTTGGATAAGCGGTTCTAGCGCAGAGTCGTCAACTGAATTGCCGTTTGGGGAAACAGAAACTATTGTTTGCGCGGAAATTGCAAGGCTGAAAAGAAAAAGGTATATCAAGGCCATCACTTATAATGAAGCAGAATGAAAGGCGTCGTTTTAGCGGGTGGCACCGGAAGCCGCTTGTTCCCGCTCACCAAAGTCACAAACAAGCATCTGATGCCCATCTACGACAAGCCAATGATCTATTATCCGATCGAAACGCTGGTCGGTGCGGGCATTGATGAAATTCTGGTGGTCACGGGTGGCAGGAACTCCGGCGACTTTATGAGGCTGCTCGGCAACGGCAAAGACTTCGGATTGAAGCGCCTGAATTACGCCTATCAGGACGGCGAGGGCGGGATTGCGGATGCTCTTAGTTTGGCTGAGCATTTCGCCGATGGCGATAAAATTTGCGTGATCCTCGGTGACAACATCATCGAAAAAGACATTCGATCTGCTGCCGATGCTTTCCGCAAACAGGAACGTGGAGCGAAGATTCTGCTTAAGGAAGTTACCGATGCTGAACGGTTTGGCGTCGCTGAAATGCGCGGCGACAAGGTAATTAGCATTGAAGAAAAGCCGGTGCGTCCGAAATCGAACTACGCTGTTACGGGCATTTACATGTACGACGGCACTGTTTTTGACAAGGTCAACAAACTGGTTCCTAGCGACCGGAATGAACTGGAAATCACGGATGTGAACAACTTCTATATTCATGAAGGTACGATGACTTTCGACTTTCTCGACGGTTGGTGGACCGACGCTGGGACTTTTGAATCTCTGCTGCGCGCAGCCAATCTTGTTGGTCAGACACACAACAAACAATGAACATTCTCTTGCCCGGCGATTGGGCGAAATCGAACTCAACCGGCATCGGGGCGATTGTGCGCTCCACTCAAGACAAATCTGTAATCGCCGGCGTCAAGATTGAACCTTACAACCTCTTTCCCGATGATCGCGGTTACTTCCTTGAAGTGGCGCGAATTGGCGAGGGACTTGTTGCTCAGTTCCCTACTGCGACCACTCAAGTTTCGACAGCTTTGAGCTATCCGGGTACGATCAAGGCATTCCACTTTCACCGGCACCAGACGGATTTCTGGGTTCCGGTGATGGGCGTTTTCCAGGTTGGCCTGGTTGATTTGCGCGACGATTCTCCTACCTTTGGACAGAAGAACACGATCTACTGCGGCGGTCTGAAGCCGCTGCAGCTCCTCATTCCTCCTGGCGTTGGGCACGGCTATAAGGTGGTGAGTCCTGAAAGCGGCATGCTTGTTTACGTTACCGACAGGCAATACGATCCAGCCGATGAGGGCCGTATTCCTTATAATCATCCGGCCATTGCTTACGATTGGGAAACCCAGTTCAAATGAAGATTCTAGTTACTGGCGGGGCCGGATTCATTGGCTCCGCGTTTGTCCGCATGACGGCGGGCGGGGCGCATTCGATCGTCAACTTCGACAAGCTGACGTATGCGGGGAACCTTGAAAACTTAAAACCGATCGAAGGATTGCCCCGCTACACGTTCGTTCTCGGAGACATCTGCGACGCGGCCGCGGTTGAGGCGGTGTTTGCCGAACACAAGCCGGATGCGGTGGTTCACTTCGCGGCCGAGAGCCATGTCGACCGCAGTATCCTTTCGCCCGAGCCGGTTGTTGCGACCAACTTCATGGGCAGCTTTCAGATGCTCGAAGCAGCCAAGCGCCATGGCGTCGCCCGGTACACGCATGTATCGACCGATGAGGTCTACGGCAGCATTGACGAGCCTCACGATGCGGATGAGACCTGGCCGCTGGTGGCCTCGAGTCCTTATTCGTCCTCAAAGGCTGGCAGCGATTTGCTCGCGTTGAGCTACTTTAAGACCTTCAAGCTCCCGGTGGTTGTGACGCGGGCATCGAATAACTACGGGCCCTACCAGTTCCCTGAGAAGCTGATCCCGCTGATGATCTCAAACGCTCTCGACGACCAGCCGCTGCCGATCTACGGCGATGGCCAACAGGTGCGCGACTGGCTTTACGTCGATGACCATTGCCGGGCCATTCTTGCTGTCCTGACGAAGGGTCGCGAGGGCGAGGTCTACAACGTGGGCGGAAGTAGGGCGCTGGCCAACCTGGATGTGGTGAAGCGGATTCTTGAGATCACGGGCAAGCCCGAGTCATTGATGGTCACTGTCAAGGACCGGCCTGGTCACGATCGTCGTTATGCGATTACGAGCGAGAAGCTCGAGAGAGAGACTGGCTGGCGCGCCGAGATGGACTTTGAGGTAGGCCTGAAGGCCACAGTGGATTGGTATCGAGCCAATCGAGAATGGGTAAGCCATGTAAAATCAGGAGCTTACCGCGCTTATTACGAGCAAAACTACAGTAACCGCCTGTCGGCTACTTGATGTCCATGATGTCTTTTTCTTTGGACTTGGCGGCTTCGTCGAGTTTCTTGATGAAAGCATCAATCATCTTTTGAACTTCTTCGAGTGATCGTTTTTCATCGTCTTCGCTGATGGCTTTGTCCTTCATCAGTTTTTTCACATGGTCGTTGGCGTCGCGGCGGATGTTTCGCAGGGCTACGCGATGGTCTTCAGCCATGCCGTGCAGTTTCTTGGCCAGCTCTTTGCGGCGCTCTTCGTTGAGAGGCGGAATCGGGATGCGGATCAGTTTGCCGTCGTTGGACGGATTGAGACCGAGCTCGGCGGAGCGGATGGCCTTCTCAATCGCGTTGATGACGCTCGAGTCCCAGGGGGCGATGGTGATGAGCCCGGCTTCGGGAACGCTTATGTTGCCAACCTGATTGACCGGTGTCGGGGTGCCGTAAAAATCCACGCGCACGTTATCGAGCATGCTCGCGTTAGCGCGTCCGGTGCGGACGGTGGTCATCGACTGGGCGAGATCGACCAGAACCTTTTCCATACGGGTCTTGGCGTTCGCTTCTACTTGTTTGGTTGTGGTGAATGTTTCGCTCATTTTGGTTCGTGAATCAAAGTACCGATCGGCTCACCAAGAGCCATACGCATTATATTGCCCTTGACGTTGGAGTTGAAAACAGAGATGGGCAGGTTGTTGTCACGGCACATGGCAACGGCGGAGGCATCGAGAATCCGCAGGCCTTTGGCCAGAACTTCAGTGTAAGAAATTGTCGAGTAGCGGACGGCATCGTCATGCTTCATCGGGTCCTTGTTGTAGACGCCATCGACCTTGGTGGCCTTGGCAAGGATCTGGGCATGGATCTCCAGGGCGCGGAGGGCGGCGCCGGAGTCGGTTGAGAAGAATGGGTTCGATGTGCCGGCGGCGAACAGAACGATTCGGCCTTTTTCCAGATGGCGCATAGCGCGCCGGCGAATGTAGGGTTCGGCGACGGCCTGCATCTGGATGGCAGTCATCAGGCGGGTGGGCGAGCCAGCGCGTTCGAGGGCGTCCTGGAGGGCGAGCCCATTGATGACAGTTGCGAGCATACCCATGTGATCGGCGCTGACGCGATCCATGGATTTGGCGGCGGCGTTGACACCTCGAAAGATATTTCCGCCGCCGACCACTAAACCAATTTCGATGCCCTGTTTGTGCACTTCCGAAATCTCGGCAGCGAACTCATTGACACGGTCATTGTCGATGCCAAAGCCTTGCGGGCCGGCCATGACTTCGCCCGAAAGTTTCAAGACGATGCGCCGGTAGCTTGGCATGTTCGTTATTCCGCCGCCGACTCTTCGCTGGATTGCGTTTCACCGACCTTGAAGCGGAGGAACTGGGCGATCTCGATGATTCCACCGGTTTCCTTGCTCTTCTGTTTAATGAGCTCGGTGACGGTGATCGAGTTTTCCTTGATGAAGGGCTGCTCTACGAGGCAGACTTCTTCGTAGAACTTGGCGAGGCGACCTTCGACAATCTTGTCGAGGATCTTATCGGGTTTGCCTTCATTGCGGGCACGGTCGCGGGCGATGTCGGCTTCCTTGGCAAGGTGGACCGGGTCGACCTGATCGCGGCGTATGTATTTGGGATCGGCCGCGGCGACCTGCATGGCGAGGTCCTTGCCGAGGGCGACGAGTTCGTCGCTTGCGCCGGCGCTGCTGGTGAGCGCGACGGCGACGGCGAGCTGGCTGCCCGGGTGGATGTAGCTCGAGGTGGCGCCACTGGAGACCGAGAGGCGCTCAAAGCGGGGGAGAACGATGTTCTCACCCATCTTGGCGATCTTGGCCTTGATGAAATCACCGACGGTGGTTTCCGCATCCCTGTAGAACGGTTCAGCGAGGATGGCATCGACCGTCGAAGCGGAAGAGCCGGCCACGTGGCGGGCGAGATCGGCGGCGAGGGACTGGAAGTCATCGGTGCGAGCGACGAAGTCGGATTCGCAGTTGACTTCAAGAACGACGGCGGAGGCGCCATCGGCAGCGATATCGATGACGATGAGACCCTGCTTGGCAGAGCGGGTTGCTTTCTTGGCGGCCGAGGCGGCGCCGCGTTTGCGCAGCACCACTTCAGCATCGTCCAGATTTGCGTTGGCTTCGACCAACGCATTGCGGCATTCCATCATTCCAGCGCCGGTACGTTCGCGCAGAGTTTTTACGAGTTGAGCTGTTACTTCGGCCATATAGTTACACTTATCCCTTTCGCGATTCAGTTACAAAGCTGTCCGCCGAGTGAGTTACTCCGCCTTGGCGACGGGCTCGGTTGCAGCAGGGGCCTCTTCAGACTCCGGCGCCTTTTTGGGCAGAGACATGGAAGGCAGATCGAGGGCGTTGATGATGAGGGTTTCGCTCATCAGCTCTTCGGAATACTTGGGGTCGACATACTGAGCGTAGCTGCTCATGTCGATGGAAGAGCTTGACTCTTCGTCGGTGACTATTTCCTGAGCCACGGTTTGGAAGTCATGTTCGGTGGCAAGGGCGCGGCCTTCGATGACGGCATCGGCGATCTTCGAGGTGAAGAGCTTGATGGCGCGGAGGGCATCGTCATTGCCAGGAATGACATAGTCGACTTCATCGGGGTCGCAATTGGTGTCAACGACACCGACGACCGGGATGTTGAGCCGCTTGGCTTCCTTGACGGCGATCGATTCCTTGGAGGAGTCGACGACAAAGATCAGGTCCGGGAGACCGGGCATATCCTTGATACCGGCGAGGTTCTGCGACAGGTGCTTGCGCTCGCGCTCGAGGCGGGAAATTTCCTTTTTCGAGCGGCTGCCCCAGGTGCCTTCCGTCGACATGGTTTCGAGTTCGCGGAGGCGCTTGATCGAACCTTTGACGGTGAGGAAGTTGGTGAGGAGGCCACCGAGCCAGCGATTGTTGATGTAATACATTCCGCAGCGGGTGGCTTCTTCAGCGATGGCTTCCTGGGCCTGACGCTTGGTGCCGACGAACATTACGTTCTTACCCTGAGCGGCCATTTCGCCTACAAAGCGCATGGCGTCCTTGAAGAGCTTAAGCGTCTTCTGAAGGTCGATGATATAAATTCCGTTGCGTTCGCCAAAGATGTACTCTTTCATCTTTGGATTCCAGCGCTTAGTCTGGTGCCCGAAGTGAACGCCTGCTTCGAGCAGTTCTTTCATGGAAATCGAAGGCATGACAAGTCCTTTGCTCTATCTAGTTCAATAGCAATGATGCAGTCTGAATGGGTTCAGTAAAACCGAGCGGATTAACGCTTGGAGAACTGGAAGCGCTTGCGGGCACCCTTTTGACCATACTTCTTACGCTCGTGAGAGCGGGGGTCGCGGGTGAGCATCCCGAGCTCTTTGAGCTTGGGTCGGAGTTCGATATCGAACTCCAGCAGAGCGCGTGCCACGCCTAGCCGACAGGCCTCGGATTGACCCGTAAATCCACCGCCGTCGGCAAGGATGAGTGCATCAAACTTGTCGGCCGTCTCGGTGGCAAGCAAGGGTTGCCGCACCGTGGCACGGGCGGTTTCCGTATGGAAGTATTGCTCGAGGGCGCGATGGTTGACGGTAATGTCGCCCTTACCAGGACGCAAAAACACGCGAGCGGTTGAGCGCTTGCGGCGTCCGGTTCCAATAAATTGAGTTAAAGCAGCCACTGAATACCTTTCTAATCCTAGGATGCAGCAGCGGTCGGCTCGGGCTTTTGGGCCTGATGCGGATGCCGGTCTGTTGCATATACTTTCAATTTTTTGCCCATATGTTTGCCGAGCGTGCTCTTGGGCAACATGCCCTTGACGGCGAGCTCGATCATACGTGCAGGCTTGGTGTCTTGCATTTTCTTAGCGCCGGTTGCCTTCAGGCCACCCGGATAACCGGTGTGGTAGTAGTAAACCTTCTGCTCGGTTTTGTTACCGGTCAGGCGTACTTTCGATGCATTAATGACGATCACATGATCGCCTTGATCCAGATAAGGCGTATAGGTCGGTTTGTGTTTACCCATCAGGATGCGAGCGGCTTTGGTAGCCAGGCGGCCAAGGGTGGCGCCTTCCGCATCGATGATGTGCCAATTGCGACTGACGTCTTTTCCGGAGGGTACGTAAGTTTTCATACGTGTCGGGTCTCCCTCAAAAAAAGTCAACTTCACCAGTTTAGCGTGAATTTTCAGCGTGTGTCAAAGCGGCTGGGGATGCAGACTTAAATTATTGCAAATTCAAGACAGTAATCGGGTTTGCGTGTGGCTCGAGTGTTGGAGTTTGGCGGGGGTTTCGCGTCGTCCTGGTTTGGTGTGGCTCTTTTGAGGATTCGGGTTGCTTTGTAGGGGCTGAGTTATGCGGCATCGGGTGGCTCGACCCTCATCGTTGGGTTCGTTTCGTCAGGATTCTCGACAGGATTCGCGATGGGCTCGTTGGGAGCGGGAGTATTGGGATCGACCGGATATTTGCTGAGGATGCGGCCGACGAAGAGGTCGAAGAGGATTTTCGGGTTGATGTTGGTTTGTTTGGGTTCGTTTTGTGCGGCGGTTTGGGCGATTAGATCGGGGTGCTCGGGGAGACGCTCCTGATCGGGGATTGGTTCGATTTCGAGATTTTCTATTGTGGCTTTGGCGAGTTGGGTCCGACGGGCTTGCTCGGCGTGGAGGGCCTTGATGGTGCGCTGGATACGGCCGGGGAGCG
>Ga0163144_10002795_pt1 | contig 39936 bp, 34 predicted proteins | sample OliLak19BULKMAT1_FD_123175 | JGI IMG/M metagenome (GOLD analysis project Ga0163144, IMG submission 123175) | Freshwater microbial mat bacterial communities from Lake Vanda, McMurdo Dry Valleys, Antarctica - Oligotrophic Lake LV.19.BULKMAT1 | ecosystem: Environmental > Aquatic > Freshwater >...
ACCCCCCTTCATGCCGAAGCTCGGTCCGAGCGAGGGTTCGCGCAGGCACAGCATCGCCTTCTTGCCGATGTGGTTCAGCGCATCGGTCAGTCCCACGGTCGTCGTGGTCTTGCCCTCGCCGGCAGGCGTCGGCGAGATCGCCGAGACCAGGATCAGCTTGCCGTTCGGCTTGCTCTGCAGCGACTTGATGTAGTCCATCGAGACCTTGGCCTTGTAGTGGCCGTAGGGCTCGAGATTTTCCGGTGCGATACCCAGCTTCTCACGCGCCAATTCCATGATCGGGCGCTTCTTGGCTTCCTGGGCGATCTGGATATCCGACTTCGGATTGCTGTGCTGCGTGCCGGCCATCGACGTTTCCTTTTTCCCTACGGTACCACCTCACCCTGAGGAGCCGTGCGAAGCGCGGCGTCTCGAAGGGTGGGCGACAGTCTTGCTTTTGCCCACCCTTCGAGACGCGTCCTGCGGACGCTCCTCAGGGTGAGGTTGTTCGTATCGTCTGTTTTCAGGCGAACCGCATGCCCACGGCCAGCGAGGCCGCGGTGGCGAATTCTCCGGCGCCGACCTTTGGACCGTCGGCAGGCTTTACGCGCAACACTTTTATGCGGCCGTCGGCGCAGACGACGGTGAAGCCGTCGGCGCCGACTTCAACGATCTCGCCGTACTTGCCGGCGATTCCCTTGGGGTCGCGGGCGGGCAGGGGCTGGATGTCGAAGATCTGCAGGATCTTGCCGTCCAGGGTAGACCAGGCGCCCGGCGCCGGGTTGCAGCCGCGGATCAAGGGATCGATCTGCCGCCACGACTTGCCCCAGTCGATGCGGGCGATATCGGCGGTGGCGCGGCCTTCGTAGGTGGCGAGCTTCTCGTCCTGCTTGAGGCGCGGCGCAGTCCCAGCCTTCACCAAGTCGACCGATTCGAGCATCGCCTCGACGCCCATCGGGAACAGTCGGTCGAAATAGACCGTGCCCAGCGTATCCTTGGCACCGATTGGCGTCTTCTTCTGCAGGAGCACGTCGCCGGTATCGAGGCCGTTGTCCGGCCAGAAGATCGACAGGCCGGTTTCCTTCTCGCCCAGGATGATCGGCCAGTTGATGGCGCTGGCGCCGCGATAGGCCGGCAGCAGCGAGGGATGATACTGGATCGAGCCGTGCGTCGGGATGTTGAGGAATTCCTCGGGCACGAACAGGGTGACGAACGCCATGACCTGCAGATCGGGCTTCAGCGCCTTGAACTCTTCCCAGACCTCGGGCTTGCGGTATGACGCCGGCTGGTAGACCGGCAGCTTGGCCGCCAACGCCGCTTCCTTCAGCGGATCAGCCTTCTGGCCGGGTTTCTCCGGCGCCACGTAGACGCCCACCACGTTCTCGCCGCGCTTCAGCAGCGCCTCCAGCACGGCCTTGCCGAAGGCCTGCTGGCCATGGACCACGATGCGCATGTGCTACTCCGCAGCCCGGGCTTGAGGAGCGGGGGCTTTGGGCGCCTGGCCCGTCGCGCCCGACGCCTTGATCTCGGCAACCTCGCGCGGCGTGAACTTCAGCACCTTGGTGAGGATCTCGTCGGTGTGCTCGCCCAGAAGCGGCGAGCGCTCGACCTCGGTGATGCTGTCGGAGAGCTTGATCGGGTTGCCGACCGACAGGTACTTGCCGCGGGCCGGATGGTCGACCTCGACCACCGTGCCGGTGGCGCGCAGCGCCGGGTCCTCGGCGATCTCCTTCATCGACAGGATCGGGCCGACCGGGATGTCGAATGCGTTGCACTCGTTCATGACCTCGAACTTGGTCTTGGTCATGGTCCATTGCTCGATCCGACCGAAGATCTCCGTCAGGCGCGGCAGGCGGGCCGGCGGCTTGGCGTAGTCGGGATGGGTCTTCCAGTCGGGTTGGCCGATCAGGTCGCAGATCTTCTCCCACACCGGCGCCTGGGTGATGAAGTAGATGTAGGCGTTGGGATCGGTCTCCCAGCCCTTGCACTTCAGGATGACGCCGGGCTGGCCGCCGCCCGAATCGTTGCCGGCGCGCGGCGTCGCTTCGCCGAAGGGGATGTTCTGGCCGAACTGCGTGTATTCCTTCAGCGGGCCATGCGCGAGGCGCTGCTGGTCGCGCAGCTTGACGCGGCAGAGGTTCAGCACGCCGTCCTGCATCGCGCAGAGCACCTTTTGGCCACGTCCGGTGCGGTTGCGCTGGTAGAGTGCGCTCACGATGCCGAGCGCCAGATGCAACCCGGTGCCCGAGTCTCCGATCTGCGCGCCGGTGACCAGCGGTGGGCCATCGAGGAAGCCCGTGGTCGAAGCTGAGCCGCCGGCGCATTGCGCGACGTTCTCGTAGACCTTGCAGTCCTCGTAGGCGCCGGGGCCGAAGCCTTTTACCGAGGCGGCGATCATGCGCGGATTCCAGCTATGGATGCGCTCCCAGGTCAGCCCCATGCGGTCGAGCGCGCCGGGGGCGAAGTTCTCGACCAGCACGTCGCAACTCTTCACCAGCCGCTCCAGCACCCTCATGCCCTCCTTGCTCTTGGAGTCGAGCGTGATCGAACGCTTGTTGTGGTTGAGCATGGTGAAATAGAGGCTGTCGGCGTTCGGCACGTCCATCAGCTGGCCGCGCGTGATGTCGCCTACGCCCGGCCGCTCGACCTTGATCACGTCGGCGCCGAACCAGGCCAGCAGCTGGGTGCAGGTCGGGCCCGACTGCACGTGGGTGAAGTCGAGGATCTTCACGCCGTCGAGCGCCTTGCCGTCCTTGCCCCAGGGCTTGGTCGACACCTTCGGCGTCTTGGCGATGAGCTTGAGCGTCCGCTTATTGCCGGACTTTGCCTTGTCCTTCGCCTTGGCCTTGTCTTTTGCCTTGGTCTTTTTCACCTTCTTCTTAGCCATCGTCGTTCCCCTACTTCTTCTTGAGCTTGCTTTGCGGATTGAGATTGCCGATGCGGCCGCTCTCGCTGCCGGCGGCCGGATCGATCGCGGCGTTGATGAGGGTCGGCTTGCCGGAGTCCATCGCCGCGTTGACGGCGCGCTTCAGCTCATCGGGGGTCGTGGCGTGGACGCCGACACCGCCGAAGGCCTCCATCATCCTGTCGTAGCGCGAGCCCTTGACGAACACGGTGGGCGCGGGATCGCTGCCGGCCTTGTTGACGTCGGTGCCGCGATAGATGCCGTCATTGTTGAAGACGACGATGCAGACCGGGAGGTTGTAGCGGCAGATCGTTTCGACCTCCATGCCGGAGAAGCCGAAGGCTGAGTCGCCCTCGATCGCCAGCACCGGCTTGCCGGTCTCGACGGCGGCGGCGATGCACTGGCCCATGCCGATACCCATGACGCCCCAGGTGCCGACGTCCAGCCGCTTGCGCGGCTTGTACATGTCGATGACACCACGCGTCAGGTCGAGTGTGTTGGCGCCCTCGTTGACCAGGATGGCGTCCGGCCGCTCCTTGATGATGGTGCGCAGCACGCCGAGCGCGCCGTGATAGTCCATCGGGTTGTTGTTGTTCATGAGGCGCGGCGCCATCTTGGCGACGTTCTCCTCGCGCTTGGACGAAACGGCGCCCATCCAGTCCGCCGGGCCCTTGGTCCAGCTGCCGCCCATTCCGTCCAGAAGCGCGGCAACGCACGAGCCGATATCGCCGACCACCGGCGCCACGATCTCGACGTTGCTGTCCATCTCCTTGGGCTCGATATCGACCTGGATGAACTTCTTGGGGGCATCGCCCCAGGCCTTGCCCTTGCCATGGCTGAGCAGCCAGTTGAGGCGGGCGCCGATCAGCATCACGACGTCGGAGTCCTTCAACACCGTCGAGCGCGCCGCGCCGGCGCACTGCGGATGCGTGTCGGGCAGCAGGCCCTTGGCCATGCTCATCGGCAGGAACGGCACGCCGCTTTTCTCGACGAAGGCCTTGATCGCCTCGTCGGCCTGCGCGTAGGCGGCCCCCTTGCCGAGGATGATCAGCGGGCGCTTGGCGCTCTTCAACACGTCCAGCGCGCGCTTAATGGCGCTGGGCGCCGGGATCTGGGCCGGCGCCGCGTCGATCACCTTGACCAGCGACTTCTTGCCGGCCTCGGCATCCATTACCTGGCCGAACAGCTTGGCCGGCAGGTCGAGATAGACGCCGCCCGGACGGCCCGACACGGCGGCGCGGATGGCGCGGGCGAGGCCGATGCCGATGTCGACCGCATGCAGCACGCGGAAGGCCGCCTTGCACAGGGGCTTGGCGATGGCGAGCTGGTCCATCTCCTCGTAGTCGCCCTGCTGCAGGTCGACGATCTCGCGCTCGGACGAGCCCGAAATCAGGATCATCGGGAAGCAGTTGGTCGTGGCATGGGCAAGTGCCGTCAGACCATTCAGGAAGCCCGGCGCCGACACGGTGAGGCAGATGCCGGGCTTTTTCGTGAGGAAGCCGGCGATCGCCGCGGCGTAGCCGGCGTTCTGCTCGTGCCGGAACGAGAGCACGCGAATGCCCGCGGCCTGCGCCATGCGGCCGAAATCGGTGATCGGGATGCCGGGCACGCCGTAGATCGTGGTGAGGCCGTTCAGCTTCAACGCGTCGATCATGAGGTTGAAGCCGTCGGTCAGGTCTTGCGCTTCTTCCGGGGCGCCGGGCGCCTTCAATGCTGCTTCGGCCATGGTGTTCCTCCGTTCATTCTTGGCGTTCAATCCAGGTAATCGACGTGCTTGGCGACGTGCTCGGCGAGGCCAAGCGCATGCCGGCGCACCAAGTCCTCGGCGCGCTCGGTGTCGCGCGCCTCGAGGGCCTGGATGATGTTCATGTGGTCGTGGATCGAGCGCACGACGCGGTCGTCCTCGCCGATCGTCTTGCCGCGGATCATCCGCATGTGCGTGAACAGGTTCTCCGCCAGCTGGATCAGCACGTTGTTGCCGCTGAGCTCGATGATCTTCTGATGGAAGGTGATATTGACCTCGGAATACTCGTCGAGCTTGGCGTGCAATGTGTCGCCTTCGAAGGTGGCGAACATGCGCCGCAGCCCTGCGATGTCGGTGTCGCTGGCGCGTTCGGTGATGAGCCTGGCCGCCATGCTCTCCAGCGCGGCCCAAGCGGTGATCATCTGGATCACCTCTTCCTTGGTCTTGCGCACCACGTAGATGCCGCGTCGCGGCACCGACCGCACGAAGCCCTCGCGTTCCAGCTGCGCCATCGCCTCGCGCACCGGGGTGCGCGAAATGCCGAAATCCTGCGCGAGCTGACGTTCGTCGAGCCGGATATCGGTGCGCGAGCGGTAGACGTCCGACGACACGATGACGTTGCGCAAAGCCGTGTAGGCCTTGTCCTTGAACGTCTCCGGGCTGTCGATCGGACCGACCACCACGCGACTTTCGCTCACCGACCGTCCTCCCCCTGACCCCTGTAATACATAATGCCACCGAGTCTGGAGGCGTCAATCACCGGTCTCCTCCGAGCCACCGAAAAGCCTGTGATTACTTGCGCAGCGCCGGCGTCAGGACCCTGCCGTAGACGTTCGACAGGAACGGCCAGAACAGGGCGATCAGGCCCAAGGTCATGATCGTGGAGACCAGGCCGCTCGACCAGAACACGCCCAGGCTGCCTTGCGAGATCAGCAGCGACTGGCGGAAGGCCTCCTCGGCCTTGTCGCCCAGAACGATCGCCAGCACGAGCGGCGCCAGCGGGTAGTTGCACTTCTTCAGGAAATAGCCGGCGACGCCGAAGACCATCATCATCACCACGTCGAAGGTGTTGTTGTGCACCGTGTAGGCGCCGATGGCGCAGATCACCAGGATGACCGGCGCGATGATGGCGAAGGGGATGCGCAGGATCGCCGCGAAGAACGGCACCATGGTGAGCACGACGATGAGGCCGACGATATTGCCGAGATACATGCTGGCGATCAGGCCCCAGACGAATTCCTTCTGTTCGACGAACAGCAGCGGACCGGGCTGCAGGCCCCAGATCAGGAGGCCGCCCAGCAGCACCGCGGCAGTGGGCGATCCCGGCACGCCGAGCGACAGCATCGGCAGCAGCGCCGAGGTGCCGGCCGCATGTGCCGCGGTCTCGGGGGCGATCACGCCTTCGATCTCGCCAGTGCCGAACTTGTCGCCGTTCTTCGAGGCGCGCTTGGCGATGCCGTAGCTCATGAACGAGGCTGGCGTGGCACCAGCGGGGGTGATGCCCATCCAGCATCCGATCAGGCAGGAGCGCAGCGAGGTCACCCAGTAGCGCGGCAACTCCTTCCAGGTCTGCAGGACCACGGCGGGGTTGATGCCCGCGGCCTTGCCCTTGAAGTGCAGTCCTTCTTCCATGGTCAGCAGGATCTCGCCGATGCCGAACAGGCCGATCACGGCGATCAGGAAATCAAAACCGCCCAGGAGTTCGGTGGAGCCGAAGGTCAGGCGAAGCTGGCCCGTCACGGTGTCGGTGCCGACTGCGGCCAGTGCGAAGCCCAGCATCATCGCCGCGATGGTCTTGGTCGGCGGTTCCTTGCCCATGCCGACGAAGCTGCAGAACGCCAGGAAAAATACCGAAAACTTCTCCGCCGGGCCGAACTGCAGCGCGAAGCTCGCGACCAGCGGCGCCGCCAGGGTGATGACGACGACGGCGAACAGCGCGCCGACGAAGGACGAGGTGAAGGCCGCCGTCAGCGCCTCGCCGGCCTTGCCGTTCTGCGCCATGGGGTGGCCGTCGAAGGTGGTCGCGACCGACCACGGCTCGCCCGGGATGTTGAACAGGATCGATGTGATGGCGCCACCGAACAGTGCGCCCCAGTAGATGCAGGAGAGCAGGATGATGGCCGATGTCGGCGACATGCTGAAGGTGAGGGGCAGCAGGATCGCCACGCCATTGGCGCCGCCGAGGCCAGGCAACACGCCGATAATCACACCCAGCACGATGCCGATCACCATATAAAGCAGGTTCTGCCAGCTGAGCACGACGGCAAAGCCGCCCATCAGATCGCCAATGCTTTCCATCGATTCCCCGGATTTCCCTATTGTCTTCGGGTTCTAAAGGCCGAGCAGGTCCTCGAGCGGTCCTTTCGGCAACGACAGGAGAAACCACTTTTCGAACGTCACGTAGACGACGACCTGCAATCCCAGGCCAATGCCCAGGCAGAGGGGCCAGCCATAGCGGCCGAGCCAGCGCATGAAGCCGATGATCAGCACTGCGGACGAGACGTAGATGCCGAGCCACGGCACTGCCGCGACATAGATCGTCATCGGCCAGACGATCTTGAGGACCTGGGCGATCTGCCCCCATTGGGCGAACAACTTGCGGTTGGGGGTGGCATAGGCCCGGAACAGATTGAAGCCGCTGGTGCCGACGATGATCAATCCGATCCAGAAGGGAAAGAAGCCGGACTTTGGCCCCTCCGCCCCCCATCTGATGCCGACCTTCAGGCTGCCGAAGATGGTGATGGCGCCCAGCACCATCATGAAGACGGCGACGCCCATCTCGACGTGGCGCTGACGTGGTCCGGCCAAGTTGGGATCATCCGGCGATTGGGACATCGACGACCTCTCGTTGGCTCTATCGGCGCTCAGACGCGGCTAGCTGATGGCGATCAATTGGTGGCCAGGAAGCCCGCTTCCTTCATGAGGTCGCGATGGCGCTTTTCCTCGTTCTCGACCCACTTGGCGTACTCGGCGCCGGTCATGGAGGACTGGTTGAAGGCGCCGTCTTTCATGAGCTGCGCCCATTCCGGCGTGGCGCGCACCTTCTTGAACAGCTCGACGTAATAGTCGACCACATCCTTCGGAACGCCCGCCGGCATGAAGACGCCGCGCAGCATCAGATACTCGATGTCCAGCCCCTGCGATTTGCAGGTCGGGATGTCGGCCCACGATTTGTCGCCGGCGATCTTGTCCGTGTACGGCAGCGTCTTGCTGTCGAACACGCAGAGCGGACGCAGCTTGCCGGCGCGCCACTGCGCCACTGCCTCGATCGGATTGTTGACGGTGGAATCGACATGCTTGCCGACGAGCTGGACCGCGACCTCGCCGCCGCCCTTGTAGGGGACATAGGTCATCTTCTTGCCGGTCGCTTTTTCAATCGCGACGGTGATGATCTGGTCTTCCTGTTTCGAGCCGGTGCCGCCCATCTTGAACTGGCCGTCCGGTGCCGCCTTGATCGCCGCCACGTATTCCTGAACCGTCTTGTAGGGCGAGTCGGCATTGACCCAGAGCACGAACTCGTCCAGCGCCAGCATCGCCACCGGCGTCATTTCCTTCCATGAGAAGGGTATGCCCGTGGCCAGCGGCGTGGTGAACAGGTTCGACAGCGTGATGACCAGCTTGTGCGGGTTGGCCTTCGCACCCTTGATATCGAGGAAGCCTTCACCGCCGGCGCCCCCCGCCTTGTTGATGACCACCATGCTCTGTTTCATCAAGTTGTGCTTGGCGACGATGCCCTGGATCATGCGGGCCATCTGGTCGGCGCCGCCGCCGGTGCCGGCGGGAACGATGAATTCCACGTTGCGCGTCGGATCCCAGGCCGCCGCCGGTGTCACGCAGAAGATTGCCGTCGCGGCGGTGGAAGCCGCAACGACAAGCGCACGCAATCGAAGTGACTCGATCATGGTTATGGTTCCTCCCGGAGATCTTTTCTTGGTAGTTCTTGTAATAATTCTACAATGGATTTTGCGACCGGTCGAGCGCCGGTACTCGGATCCCGTGCAGGCGACATGATCGACAAACTCGAATTCCTTCTCGCCCTGGCGCGGGAGAAGAACTTCGGAAAGGCCGCCGAGCAGTGCGGCGTGACCCAGCCGACCTTTTCTGCAGGCATCAAGCAGCTCGAGGCGACGCTCGGGGTGCTTCTCGTTCATCGCAAGTCGCGCTTCATCGCCTTCACTGCCGAGGGCGAACGCGTCCTCGAATGGGCGCGCGGCATCGTGGCCGACAGTCGTGCGATGCGGCAGGAACTGCGGGCCCTCAAGCACGGCCTGGTCGGCCGGCTGAAAGTCGCGGCGATCCCGACCGCGCTTCCCATGGTATCGGCACTCACCACACCCTACCGTTCCAGGCACCCCAATGTGACCTTTACCGTTCTGTCGCGCACCTCCATCGAGATTCTCTCGATGCTCGAGAATCTCGAGATCGATGCTGGGCTCACCTATATCGACAATGAACCACTCGGCCGCGTGCGCGCGGTGCCGCTCTACATCGAGCAGTACCGGTTGCTGACCTCGGAGACGAGCCCGCTCGGCGACCGCGACAGCGTCACCTGGGCCGAGATCGCCAAGATCCCGCTCTGCCTGCTGACGCCGGACATGCAGAACCGACGCATCATCGACCAGCTGTTGCGCGAGGCAGGCGGTGGCGTGCCCGATCCCACGCTCGAATCGAACTCGATGATCGTGCTGTTCTCGCACGTGCGAACAGGTCGCTGGGCGAGCGTGATGCCGGAGAAACTTGCCGACACCCTGGGCCTGACGGAGCACCTGCGCTCGATCCCGATCGTCGAGCCGGAGGCGGTTCACGCCATTGGGCTGGTCGTCTCGGACCGCGAACCCATGCCGCCCATGACCGCCGCCCTGGTGGCAGAGGCCAAGCTGCTGGCCGAGACGTTGCGCTAAAAACCCATTTATTATCAATATGTTATATTACATATCGTGTAAAATAGGAGCAAATAGTCTCCAATGATAGAAATGTTCTATCGCAGTACCCAACTGCTTTATTGATCAAGGCCTGCCGCAGGCAGATTGTCCCGCGATCCAAGGGAGACGAGCTTGCCCAAGGCAGCCGCGTGGGACGAAGCCGAGGCCAGAGAGATCATCCGCCGGCACGACGGGCGAGAAGGCTCGATGCTGCCCATCCTGCACGATCTCCAAGCCGTCTTCGGCTGCGTCCCTCCGGCGGCCGTGCGGCTCGTTGCCGACGCCCTCAACCTCACCCGCGCCGAGGTCCATGGCGTGGTCAGTTTCTATCACGACTTTCGCGAGCAGCCGGCCGGCCGTCATGTGCTGAAGCTTTGCCGCGCCGAGGCCTGCCAGTCGATGGACGGCGAGCGCCTGGCGCGCGAGGTCCTCGATCGGCTGGGCCTCGAGTGGGGTGACACCACGCCGGACGGCCACCTCACCGTCGAAGCAACCTACTGTCTGGGTCTCTGCGCCTGCGCGCCTTCCGCCATGCTCGATGGCGAGCCGGTCGCGCGCCTGACGCCTGCATCGCTGCAGGAAATCGTGCGGGAGGCCGGTCGATGACGACGCGGATCTTCGTTCCGCGCGATGCCGCCGCCCGAGCGGTTGGCGCCGATCCCGTCGCCGCCGCCATCGTCGATGAGGCAAGGCGCCTCGGTCTTGCCGTCGATGTGGTTCGCACCGGCTCGCGCGGGCTGTTCTGGCTCGAGCCGATGATCGAGGTCGAAACGCCTGGCGGGCGCATCGGCTTCGGGCCGATGACGGCCAAAGACGTTCCGGGTCTTTTCGCCAATGGCCAGCTGCCGAGTGCCGCCCACCCGCTGTGCGTCGGCCGGCCCGAGGATATTCCCTTCCTGAAGCGCCAGACGCGGATCACCTTCGCTCGCTGCGGCATCGTCGATCCGCTGTCACTTGCCGACTATCGCGCCCATGGCGGCTATCGCGGCCTTGAGCGCGCCAAGAGCCTGGGTGCTGCCGCTACGGTCGAGGAGGTCACGAAATCGGGCCTGCGTGGCCGCGGCGGCGCGGGCTTCCCGACCGGCATCAAGTGGAAGACCGTCGCCGACACGACGGCGGACCGCAAATACATCGTCTGCAACGCTGACGAAGGCGACTCGGGCACCTACGCCGACCGCATGATCATGGAAGGCGATCCCTTCCTGCTGATCGAGGGCATGACGATCGCGGGCTTCGCCGTCGGCGCGACCAAGGGCTATGTCTACATACGCTCGGAGTATCCCGACGCCATCCGCGTCATGGAACGCGCCGTCGTGCTGGCCGAAGCCGAGGGCCTGCTGGGCGCCGAGGCGAAGTTCGACATCGAGATCCGCGTCGGCGCCGGGGCCTATGTTTGCGGCGAAGAGACCTCGTTGCTCGAAAGCCTCGAAGGCAAGCGTGGCCAGGTGCGCGCCAAGCCGCCGCTTCCGGCGCACAAGGGCCTGTTCGGCAGGCCGACCGTCATCAACAACCTGATTTCGCTGGCCACGGTGCCCGCCATCCTGGCCGATGGCGCCAAGCATTATGCAGATCTCGGCATGGGCCGTTCGCGCGGCACCATGCCGATCCAGCTCGCCGGCAACGTAAAGCACGGTGGCCTGTTCGAAGCGGCCTTCGGGCTCACCCTGGGCGAGATCGTCGACGATATCGGCGGCGGAACGGCCAGTGGACGGCCGGCGCGCGCCGTGCAGGTCGGTGGGCCTCTGGGCGCCTATTTTCCGCGCGCCCTGTTCGATACGCCGTTCGACTACGAAGCCTTCACTGCGCGCGACGGGTTGATCGGCCACGGCGGCGTCGTGGTGTTCGACGACAGCGTCGACATGGCGAAGCAAGCGCGCTTCGCGCTGGAATTCTGCGCCATCGAATCCTGCGGTAAGTGCACGCCCTGCCGCATCGGCTCGGTCCGCGGCACCGAGACGATGGACAAGATCATCGCGGGCGACCGGGCCGAGGCCAACCTGGCGCTGATCACCGATCTTTGCCAGACGCTGAAATTCGGCTCGCTCTGCGCGCTGGGCGGCTTCACGCCCTATCCGGTGATGAGCGCCATCAAACATTTCCCAGAAGATTTCACTCGCCCGCGCCTCGCGGCAGCGGCGGAATAGAGAGGAGAGCGCCATGTCTCTCGTTCATGAAATCGACTACGGCACGCCGGCCAGCAAGTCGGCCGAAACGGTCAAGCTCACGATCGACGGCAACGAAGTGCTGGTGCCCGCCGGCACCTCGATCATGCGGGCCGCCATGGACGCCGGCATCCAGGTGCCCAAGCTCTGCGCCACCGATTCAGTTGACGCCTTCGGCTCGTGCCGGCTCTGCCTGGTCGAGATCGCCGGTCGTCCGGGAACACCCGCGTCCTGCACGACACCGGTTGCCGCCGGCATGGTCGTCTCGACCCAGACCGAGCGGCTGAAGCAGGTCCGCAAGGGCGTGATGGAGCTCTACATCTCCGACCATCCACTGGATTGCCTGACCTGTGCGGCCAACGGCGATTGCGAGCTGCAGGATATGGCGGGCGCCGTCGGCCTGCGCGACGTGCGCTACGGCTATGCGGGCGAGAACCATCTCGAGCTCGAGAAGGACGAGTCGAACCCGTATTTCACCTTCGATGCCTCCAAATGCATCGTCTGTTCGCGCTGCGTGCGCGCCTGCGAGGAAGTGCAGGGCACCTTCGCACTTACCATCCAGGGCCGCGGCTTCGACTCCAAGGTCTCGGCCGGCGCTTTCGGCGACAATTTCCTGAGTTCTGAATGCGTGTCCTGTGGCGCCTGCGTGCAGGCCTGCCCGACCGCCACCTTGTCGGAGAAATCCCTGATCGATATCGGCCAGCCCGAGCATTCGGTCGTCACCACCTGCGCCTATTGCGGCGTCGGCTGCAGCTTCAAAGCCGAGATGCGCGGCGAGGAACTGGTGCGCATGGTTCCCTACAAGGAGGGCAAGGCCAACCACGGCCATTCCTGCGTAAAGGGCCGCTTCGCCTGGGGCTACGCCAATCACAAGGAGCGCATCCTCAATCCGATGATCCGCGAGAGCATCGACCAGCCGTGGCGCGAAGTGAGCTGGGCGGTCGCGATCGATCGTGTCGCCTCGGAGTTCAAGCGCCTGCAGCAGAAGCACGGCCGGCTGGCGATCGGTGGCATCACCTCCTCGCGCTGCACCAACGAGGAGACCTACCTGGTGCAGAAGCTGGTGCGCGGCGGCTTCGGCAACAACAACGTCGATACCTGCGCCCGCGTCTGCCACTCGCCGACCGGCTATGGCCTGAAAGCCACCTTCGGCACCTCGGCCGGGACGCAGGATTTCGATTCGGTCGACCAGGCCGACGTGATCCTGATCATCGGTGCCAATCCGACCGATGCCCATCCGGTCTTCGCCTCGCGCATGAAGAAGCGGCTGCGCGCCGGCGCCAAGCTGATCGTGATCGACCCGCGCCGCACCGACATCGTGCGGATGCCGCACATCGAGGCGCAGTATCACCTGCCGCTGCGGCCGGGTACCAATGCCGCGATCCTGAACGCGCTGGCGCACACCATCGTCACCGAAGGGCTTGTGAACGAGGCCTTCGTCCGCGACTTCTGCGACCTCGATGCCTTCGAGCATTGGGCGACGTTCGTATCCGAGCCGCAGAACAGCCCGGAGACGGTGGGCCCGATGGCCGGCGTGTCTCCCGAGGCGATCCGCGGCGCGGCACGCCTCTATGCGACCGGCGGCAACGGTGCGATCTACTACGGGCTCGGCGTCACGGAGCACAGCCAGGGCACCACGGCGGTCATGGCGCTCGCCAATCTGGCGATGGCCACCGGCAATCTCGGCCGCCAGGGCGTCGGGGTGAACCCGTTACGCGGTCAGAACAATGTCCAGGGCGCCTGCGACATGGGCTCCTTCCCACACGAGCTGACCGGCTATCGCCACATCTCCGACGATGCCACGCGCACCATGTTCGAGAAGCTGTGGGGCGTGCCGCTCGACAACGAGCCCGGCCTGCGCATTCCCAACATGTTCGATGCGGCGATCGACGGCAGCTTCCGGGGCATCTACGTCCAGGGCGAGGACATCCTCCAGTCCGATCCCAACACCGTCCACGTCAAGAAGGCTCTGGCGGCGATGGAGTGCGTCGTGGTGCAGGACCTGTTCCTGAACGAGACGGCCAACTACGCCCACGTCTTCCTGCCGGGCTCGACCTTCCTCGAGAAGGACGGCACCTTCACCAACGCCGAGCGCCGCATCAACCGCGTGCGCAAGGTCATGACGCCGAAGAACGGCATGGCCGACTGGGAGATCACGCTCGCCATCGCCAAGGCGATGGGGTTCGAGATGCCCTACAATCATCCGTCCGAGATCATGGACGAGATCGCAGCACTAACGCCGACCTTCGCCGGCGTCTCCTACGATCTTCTCGACAAGGAAGGCTCGGTCCAGTGGCCGTGCAACGAGAAGGCGCCGACCGGCACGCCGATCATGCACATCGGGGGCTTCGCCCGAGGCAAGGGCAACTTCATGATCACCGAGTATGTGGCCACCGACGAGAAGGTTGGTCCGCGCTTCCCGCTGCTGCTGACCACGGGACGCATCCTGTCGCAATACAACGTCGGCGCCCAGACGCGGCGCACCGAAAATGTCGTGTGGCACGACGAGGATGTGCTGGAAATCCATCCGCACGACGCCGAGGAGCGCGGCGTGCGCGACGGCGACTGGGTGAAGCTGGACAGCCGCGCTGGCGGCACGGCGCTGCACGCGCACATCACCGATCGCGTGGCCCCAGGGGTGGTCTACACGACCTTCCATCATCCCGAGACGCAGGCCAACGTCGTCACCACAGAGTTCTCCGACTGGGCGACGAACTGTCCGGAGTACAAGGTCACCGCCGTCCAGGTCTCGCCGTCCAACGGTCCCAGCGAGTGGCAGAAGGATTATGCCGAGCAGGCCGAGCAGAGCCGGCGGATCGCCACCAAGGTCGCGGCGGAGTAGCAGGCCATGTCCGCGTCCGCCGACAAGCTGGTGATGATGGCCAACCAGATCGGGCGATTCTTTACGCCCCAGCGCGACGCCGATCCGGCCGTCGCGATCGCCGACCATCTGGAGAAGTTCTGGGATCCGCGCATGCGCGCCGCCATCGTCGCTCATGTGGCGGCTGGCGGCACCGGCCTTGACGCTCCCGTTCGCGAAGCTGTAGGGCGGTTGAAGAAACCTTCAGCCTAGAGCTTCACTTCCCATGTCCGATCTCAAGATCGTCTTCGAGCAGGAAAGCGGCACGGCAGCGCAGTTCGTGCGTGATCATCTCGATTTCTACAATGTCGGCGTCACCGGTGTGTCGGCCTACTATCCGGTGAATTTCTTCCTCAGGAACGACCGCGGCGAGACGATGGGTGGACTGCTCGGAAGCGTCTGGGGTGGTTGGCTGCACATCACGTTTCTCTGGATCGACGAAGCCATGCGCGGCCGGCGCTGGGCGACCAAGCTGATTGACCAGGCCGAAGCCTATGCCGTGGAGCGTCATTGCCACTCGGCGACGCTCGACACGCATTCCTTCCAGGCGCGGCCGTTCTACGAGAAGCGCGGCTACGAGGTCTTCGGTACGCTCGACGACTACCCCGAGGGCCACAAGAAGTTCTTCCTCAGGAAGAAGCTAGTCGATCGGTAGGCTTACAAACGTTGGGCATTGCGCTATCATAAATCATGAATCGGGCCCTGATCACCGAGCTGGCAAAACTCGATGCGGACGAGCGCTTGCGGCTGGCCTATGACCTGCTCGACAGCGTCGCCAACGACACGGCGGTCGCTCCAGTTTCCGACGAACATCGCCGAGAACTTCGTCGAAGACTCGCCGCGTATCGTGCCAACCCTGAAGAACCCGTCGTCACGCTGGCCGATATCCGTCGCGAACTGAGTATGACCTGAGGCAGTGCCGCTTCTCGTTGTTTACCGGCAGGTAGCGCGGCGTGACATTGTCGATGCCGCCCGGCGCTATGAAAGTGAGCGGACGGGTCTAGGCATTGCGTTCGTCGCAGAGGTAGGCCGCGTTGAAGGTCATATTGCCGATGCTCCTGGCCTGTACCAGGTTGTCGACAGCGGAATCAGGCGTGCAGTGATGCGACAGTTTCCCTTTGGCCTGTTCTACGTCGAGGAGGCCGAACGGGTTCTGGTCCTCGCCTGTCTTGATTTGCGACGTGATCCGAATGCTCTTGGCGAGATCGTCGCCCGCCGATAGGGCTATTTCGCGCCAACTTCTTTCAGTTTCTTGTCGATCGCCAGTAGGTCGAGCCAGCTCTGGCGCTTGCTGGCGGGCGTGCGCAGCAAATAGGCGGGGTGGAAGGTCGGCATGGTCGGCACTTCGGTGCCGTCGTCGAGTTTTAAGCTCGTCCACTTGCCGCGCAGCCGCATGATGCCTTCGGTCGTCTCAAGCACCGCCTTGGCCGCCGTGCCGCCGGCCAGCACCAGCAGCTTCGGCTTGGCGAGCTCGATGTGGCGGCGCGTGAAGGCGAGGCAGACCGCCTGTTCGGCCAGTGTCGGCGTGCGATTGCCCGGCGGCCGCCAGAACAGGATGTTGGTGATGTAGAGGTCGCGCTCGCGGCTCATGCCGATGGCGTCGAACATGCGGTCCATGAGCTGGCCGCTGACGCCCACGAACGGCTTGCCGAGGCGGTCCTCGTCGGCACCAGGCGCCTCGCCCACGACCATGACCGGCGCGCCCGCCACGCCGTCGGCGAATACGGTGTTCTTGGCGGTGCGCTTCAACGCGCAGCCTTCGAAGGCACGCACCGCCTCCTCGAGCTCGGCGATGGTGGTGCAGTTGCGCGCGAGATCGCGCGCATCCTGGGCGAGCTGCGGTGATTCGAGCGGCACTGGCGCGCGGACCATCGGCGCCTGCAGAGCGGCGCGGATCGGCGTCGGCGCCACCGCGCCTTGCGGTGGGGCAACCGCCGGAGCGGCAGCGGCCGGAGGCGGGAGGGCAAAGCGGTCGACGGCGTCCTCGCCGATGGTCTCGTCGAGACCGTGGTCGACGTACCATTTCAGCAGCGAGGCGATATCCTCGTGCGGGAAGGCTGCTTCGTTCATCCGAGGCTCTTCACGAAGGCGCCCAGGATCGGTGCCCACATGGCGGCATCGGCATGGCTCGCCATGTGTCCCTTGTCCGACGGCATCTCGACATAGGTGAGGTCAACGCCGGCCTTGCGCATTTCGAGTGCGTGGGCAGCGCACTCGGTGAGGTCGAACAACTTGTCGGTCTTGGAGATTACGTACAGGACTTTGGTCTTCTTGAGCTGGTCGTACTGCTTGGTGATATCGAAGCCGTCAATTGCGCGCCGCAAGGTGACCAGCGAATGGCCGTCGTAGATCTTCGCCCAACTCTTCGCGGCGACCTTGGCCTCGGCCTCACCCTGGCCGTAGTTCAGCAGAGTCTCGTAGCGAATCTGTTCGAGCGTGCCGGCAATGCCGCCATTCTCGTAGTACCAGCCGCCGTTCCAGTTCGGGTCGCTGGCGAGACGCTTCTGTAGCGCCTCCAGGCCGCCCAGGCGCCCGGGCGCGCGCGGTGCGGTAACGGACGCGGCGATTCCCTTCATGAAGCCGGGGAAGGACGCGGCCCATTGGAACGACTGGAAGCCGCCCATCGACGGGCCGACCACGGCGACCAGGCTTTTCAGTCCGAGCGAATCGACCAGCAGCTTCTGGCTCGCCACCATGTCGCGCATCGTGATCTCGGGAAAGGTCGGGCCGTAGGGCTTGCCGGTGCGCGGATCGATGCCGTTGGGGCCGGTGCTGCCGTGCGCCGAGCCCAGCGCATTCACCGAGACGACGAAGTAACGGTTGGTGTCGATCGCCTTGTCCGGTCCGATTAATCCGTCGAACCAGCCCGCGGCGCCCTCGGTGACGCCACGGCCCTGCTTGCCTGCGGCGTTGTGGCCGGCGGCGTGATGGCTCGACGTGTAGCCATGGACCACCAGGATGCCGTTGTCGCCCTGGGGAGAGCGAACGCCGTATGTCTCGTAGGCGAGTTCGACAACCGGCAGCGTCTGGCCACTTTCCAGCCGGAATTCACGGGCAGAGAAGATTTTACTGTCGATTTCGGTCAACGCCGCCACGGGAATTCCCCTTTTCCGCGGGTGGCGATCCTGCCCCCGACAGGCTATCTACAGCGGAAGGATCGCTGCCGGCCGGCGGCGCGTCCATCTGGAAAAGGCACTGCAGAGCGAGACAGGCATGACGCGCGAGGCGATGGAATACGACGTGGTGATCGTGGGCGGCGGCCCGGCCGGGCTGTCGGCGGCGATCCGCCTGAAACAGCTCGCGGCCGAGCGCAATCACGAGGTTTCCGTCTGCCTGCTCGAGAAGGGTTCGGAGATCGGCGCCCACATCCTGTCGGGTGCCGTGGTCGATCCGGTCGGCCTCAACGAACTCATTCCCGACTGGAAGGAGAAGGGCGCGCCGCTGGAGACCCAAGTCAGCGACGACCAGTTCCTGTGGCTCACCAAGGCGGGCTCGTTCCGCTTCCCCAATTTCACGATGCCGCGGCTAATGAACAACCACGGCAACTACATCGTCAGCCTGGGCGACGTCTGCCGCTGGCTCGGCCAGCAGGCCGAGGCGCTGGGCGTGGAAATCTATCCGGGCTTCGCCGCCGCCGAGGTGCTCTACAACGACGACGGATCGGTGAAGGGCGTCGCCACCGGCGACATGGGCGTCGCCAAGGACGGCACGCACAAGGACAGCTACACGCCGGGCATGGAGCTGCATGCCAAGTACACGCTGATCGCCGAAGGCGCGCGCGGTTCGCTGTCGAAGATGCTGATGTCGAAGTTCGACCTGCGCGACGGCGTCGATCCGCAGAAGTTCGGCATTGGCCTGAAGGAGCTGTGGCAGGTCGATCCGGCCAAGTTCAAGAAGGGCCTGGTCGTGCATTCGCAGGGCTGGCCGCTGTCGGAGACCGGCAGCGCCGGCGGCTCGTTCATGTATCACTTCGGCGACAATCTCGTGTCGATCGGGTTCGTGGTGCACCTCTCCTACGAGAACCCCTATCTGTCGCCGTTCGACGAATTCCAGCGCTTCAAGACCCATCCCGACGTCGCCACGTATCTGCAGGGCGGCAAGCGACTGTCCTACGGCTCGCGCGCCATCAACGAAGGCGGTTTGCAGTCGGTGCCGAAGCTCACCTTTCCAGGCGGCGCGCTGATCGGCTGCTCGGCCGGCTTCGTCAACCTGCCGCGCATCAAGGGCAGCCACAACGCGATCAAGAGCGGCATGCTGGCGGCCGAATCGGCGTTCGAGGCACTGGCGGCAGGCAAGACCGGCGGCGACGAGCTGATCGCCTATCCGGTCAAGGTGAAGGCGTCGTGGATCTGGAAGGATCTCGACAAGGTCCGCAACGTCAAGCCGGCGCTCTCCTGGGGCACCGTGGTGGGTACGATCTACGGCGGCTTCGACATGTGGATGCACGATCTCGGCATCCGTCTGCCCTGGACCTTTCACCACAAGAAGGCCGATCACGAGACCCTGCGGCCGGCCAGTGAGTTCCAGCCCATCCAGTATCCCAAGCCCGACGGCGTGATCTCGTTCGACAAGCTCTCCTCGGTATTCCTCTCGAACACCAACCATGAGGAGGATCAGCCGGTTCATTTGAAGCTGCGCGATCCGTCGATCCCGATCGCCGTCAACCTGCCGCTCTATGCCGAGCCCGCACAACGCTACTGCCCGGCCGGCGTTTATGAGGTGGTGACCGCCGACAACGGCCAGCCGCGATTCCAGATCAACGCGCAGAATTGCGTGCACTGCAAGACATGCGACATCAAGGACCCGGCGCAGAACATCGACTGGGCGGTGCCCGAAGGTGGCGGCGGCCCCAATTACCCCAACATGTGACAGGTATGCGACGCACACTCCTCACGCTGCTTCCGGCTGCGCTGCTCCTGGCGCTTCCGGTTACCCTTAGCGCCCAGCCCCAGTCGCAGCCCCAGCGGGCTCGTCAGCTCGCGCCCACGCTCGACGGCCGCTATCTCGCCGCGCGCGTCGCTGAGCAGGACCACGACTACGATGCGGCGGCCGACCAGATGGATGCGGCGCTCGCGCTGGCGCCCACCGATCCGGAATTGACCTATTCCGCCTTCCGCATGCGCATGTATGCCGGCCGCATCGATGCCGCCGCCCAGCTCGCGCCTCAGGTGCTGGCGACGCGTCCCGGCGACGGCTTCGCCAACCTCGTGCTGGCGGTCCAGGCGATCAAGAAGGGCGAGTACAAGGCTGCCGAGCAACAGCTCACCCGCATCGGCTCCGAGAACCAGCTCGGCGTGCTGCGCGACTATGTGATGGCCTGGCTCAAGGCCGGCGAGAAGGACTTTCCCGCGGCGCGTTCCTTCCTGTCCAAGCTCAAGCCCGCGACCGGCGAGCGTGCCGAGGCGCCGGCGCTGGTCATCGAGGCCCAGATCGACGAGTTGGCGGGCGACCGGGCAGCGGCGGAGTCGAAGTATCGCCGCGCGGCGTCGCTCGACCGCAACGGCTTGCGGACCACGCTGGCCGTCGCCGACGGGCTGCGCCGGCTCGGCAAGGCCGACGAGGCGCGCGAACTGCTCAAGACCTATGGCGATAAGTACAGCGACTCCGTCCTGATGGACGGCCTGATCGCGGCCAATGCGCCGATGCCCAAGCCGCCGTCGCCGGCAGCGGGCATCTCCGAGATCCTGTTCGACATCGGCGGCATCCTGGCGGCTGACCCGCGCAACCAGCGCGCCGATCTCGCGCTGATCTTCGATCACCTTGCCACCAGCCTGAAGCCCGACAACGACTACGCCTGGCTGATGATTTCGAACCTCTACGAGCAGTTCCAGCAGATTCCCAAGGCCATCGCGGCGCTGGCGAAGGTCGGGCCGGCATCGCCGCTTTCCTGGCAGGCGCGCCTCAGGATGGCGGCGCTCGATGCGCAGCTGGATCGCTTCAACGAGGCGGTCGCCCGGCTGAAGGTGCTGATCGCGGAGAAGCCCGGCCGCATCGATGCGGCATTGACGCTGGCCGATCTGCAGCGCGGCAAGGAGCATTACGCTGAGGCCGTTACCGCTTACGATACGGCGATCTCGCGCCTGCGCACGGTCGACGAACGGCATTGGCCGGTGTTCTTCGGTCGCGGCATCGTGCTCGAGCGGACGAAGCAGTGGCCGAAGGCCGAGCTGGACATGAAGAAGGCGCTGGAGCTCTCGCCCGACCAGCCGCATGTCCTCAACTATCTCGGCTACAGCTGGGTCGACCAGGGCCTGCATCTCGAAGAAGGCATGAAGATGCTGATGCAGGCCACGGCGCTCCGTCCCGACGACGGGGCGATCACCGACAGCGTCGGCTGGGCCTTCTACCGTGTTGGCCAGTTCGACAAGGCCGTCGAGTGGCTGGAGCGGGCCAGTGAGCAGAAGGGCGACGACGCCACCATCACCGAGCACCTGGGCGACGCCTACTGGCATGTCGGCCGCAAGCGCGAGGCGCGCTTCGAATGGGAGCGCTCGCTCAACCAGAAACCCGACAAGGATCGCGTGCCGGTCATCCAGGACAAGCTCGCCAACGGTCTCAACCCGTCCAACGACAAGCCAACCGTCTACGAGAAGCCGCCGGTCGCCAAGCAGGGCGGCTGATCCGGCGGCAGGGTCGCCGGGGCTCGCGCCATGCGGCTCGCACGCGCCAAGGTCAATCTCTGGCTGAATGTCGTCGGCCGTCGCGCCGACGGCTATCACCTGCTCGACTCGCTGGTCGCCTTCACCGACCTCGCCGACCGGCTCGAGGTGGGCCCGTCCGACGGTCTGTCGCTCGCGCTCGAAGGTCCTGAGGCCGCGGCAATCGCCGGCGACGCCGACAATCTCGTGCTGAAGGCCGCGCGCCTGCTGGCTGGCCGCGCCGGCGTGGCGCCCCGTGCCGCTCTCCGCCTCGCCAAGCATATTCCCGTAGCGGCTGGACTGGGCGGTGGATCGGCTGACGCCGCGGCGGCGCTCCATGCCTTGGTCGATCTGTGGCGCGTGGCGATGCCGGTGGAGGAGCTGTTCGATATCGCCGCAGCGCTGGGCGCCGACGTGCCGATGTGCCTGGCTGGCCGGCCCGCCCTGGCCTCGGGGGTGGGTGATATCCTGCGGCCGGCGCCACCGCTGCCGCCCTGCGCCATTCTGCTGGCCAATCCCCGCACGCCGCTTGCCACGCCCGAGATCTTCGCCGCGCGTCGCGGGGCCTTTTCGGATGCCACGCCCGTGCCATCCGCGTGGCCCGATCTGCACACGTTCGCTGCTGATCTCGCCGCACGCGGCAACGATCTCACCGCCGCCGCGATCTCGCGGCTGCCGGTCATTGCCGACGTGCTGGAGGTGTTGCGGCGGGGCGATGGCGCCCGCTACGCCGCGATGAGCGGCAGCGGCGCCACCTGCTTTGCGCTCCACGATACGGTCGAGGCAGCGCGCGAAGCGGCGGTGCGCCTGCCGGCGGGATGGTGGCGGCACGCCGGCCTGCTGGTTCCCGGCTGAGGGCCTGACGTCGGTTGGACTTAATTGGACTTGGGCGCCATCAGCAGGCGCAGTTCCTTCAGCGACTCGAACAGCGCCTTGCTCGGCTCACCGGTCACCGCGAGGCCTGCGGCGCGTTCGTAGTCGCGGATCGAGCTGCGCGTGCCGGGCCCGTTCAGACCGTCGGGCATGTCGCGGGAAAAATTGAGGTCGCGCAGCAACGTCTGGATCGCCTTCACCTGCTCGGCGGGGGCGGTCGGCCAGACGTCCGGAATAGCCTTGGCCACTTCCTTGGGCGCCACTTCCTTGGGCGTCGTGCGCGCAATCTCGGCCGATGTCGGCGGCGGTGGCGGCGGTTCCGTGCGGCCGATGTCGATCACCGCCGGTGCGGGTTCGGGCTTGACCGCAACCTTGGCCGGTTCCGGGACGGCCGCGATCTGGGCCGGCGGAGGCTTCGCGGTTTCTATCTTCGGCAGGGCGGGCTTGGGCGGATCGATTTTCGTCGGCTCGGCCTTTGCGGCGTCGACCTTTGGCGCCTCGACCTTCGCTGGTTCAGTCTTTGGTACTTCAGCCTTCGGTGCCTCGACAGGCTTCGGTGCCTCGACCTTCACTGGCTCGACCTTTGGTGCTTCCACCTTCGGGGCCTCGGCCTTGGCCATGCTGGTCTTCTGCGGGTCCGCCTTCGGCAGCTCCACCTTCGGCAGCTCCACCGTCGGCGTCTCGATCTTCGCTTCGATCTTCGCCGGCAGCGGCAACGGTGAATTGGCCACCACGTCGCGGCTGCCCAGCGAATCCTTCAAGGCGGCATAGACCTCGCGCGTTGGCTCGCCGGTCTCGCGCTGGCCGACGCTACGCTGGTAGGTGCGGATGGCCGCGCGAGTCATCGGCCCGAGGGCGCCGTCCGGCTTGTCGCGCAGGAATTTTAGATCGACCAGCGCCTGCTGGATGACGCGGACCTGGTCGTTGCCGGCCTTGGGCCAGCCCGGCGGATCGGCGTCGGGAGCCGGCGGCGGCGCGGGCGCCGCGACGGCCTCGGCTGGCGGCGGCGCGGGAGCCGGCTTGGGCGGCGACAGCGTCTCGACGATGAGCTTGAACTCGGCCTGGCCCGACTGCTGCGCCCGCTCGAGTTCGGCCGGGGTCAGGATCCTCTGCAGGGTCTGCGAGCGTTGGCTCGCCGTCTTGGCCAGCGCCGTCTCGGCGCCGCGATTGGTCTGGCGCTCGAATTCGGCGGTGATCGCGAACCAGGCCAACGCCGTTGCCGCGTCCTTCGGGGCGGCGTCGCCGCGTTCGTAGATGTCGCCCAACGTGAACATCGATGCCGCCATGCCCTGCAGTGCGGCCGAGCGCAGCAGCTCGACGGCTTCCTTGCCGTCGCGCGGCGCGCCCTTGCCGTCGCGCAGCAGCAGGGCAAGGTTGTGCTTGGCCATCGCCATGTTGGCCGCCACGGCCTTGCGGTACCATTCGATGGCCTTGGTCGAGTCGCGCTCGACCACGAAGCCGCGCTCATACATCACGGCGACGTTGAACGCCGATTGCGTCGAACCGCGCTGGGCCGCGCGCAGCAGCCAGCCGGCGCCGGCCTGCTGGTCCTTGGTCACGCCCACGCCCTGGACCAGCCGGCGGGCCAGCTCTTCCATGGCGATGATCTCGTTGGCGTTGGCTTTGGCGCGAAGCTCGTCGATCGGCATCGCCGCCCAGTCGGTCGGCTTGGGCGGCTCGGCCGGTGCCGTTGACGCAGCCGGTGGCGGTTCACCGCGGGCAATGTCGACGCTGGTCGGTTGGGGCGGCGCCGGGGCGTCTTGCAGGACGATCGCGGCTGCCGGCGCGGCGGCCTGAGGCGACGGCGTTTCGACGACGACGCGCTTGGCCCGGGCCGCCTTGGCGACTCGCGGCGGTGCCGTTTCGGGGGGCTGCGTCACCCAGGCGCCCGTGGCCGCGGCGGCCACGATCAGGATCGCGACCCCGGCCAAGACGACGGGACGCTTGGCCAGGAGGCTGGGCAGCTTGCCGGTCATCCCCCGACCATAGCCGAGACCTGAGGCTGCCGAGAAGGTGTCGCGTGATGGCGCACCACGATCAAAGCCGTCAGCAGAAGCACTGCACCCACCTGATGCGCCGTTGCCAGGAAGATGTTGATTCCACTCAGAATCGTGGCGATTCCGAGGCCCAATTGGACCGTCGCCATCGCCGCCGCAACAAGCGTTTCCGGCCGCCGCACGCGCCAGGCCAGCGCCAGCACACCCAGCACCAGGAGCTTGGCCAGCCAGCGATGGACGAACTGGATCGTCGTGCCGTTCTCGAAAAGGTTGATCCACCACGGCGCGAGCTCGAACAGGCCGGGCGGGATCCAGTAGCCCGACATGGTGGGGAAGGTGCTGTGCGCCGTGCCGGCCCGCAGCCCGGCCATCAGCGCCCCCCAGATGAGGACGACGAAGAGAAAGGCGATCAGCCCCGTGCTCTCTCTCGTCACCTTGGCGTCGTCGCGCCGCGCCTGCGGTCCCAGTTCGAGGATCAGCCAGATCGTGTAGCCGTAAAGCGCCACGGCAAGCAGGAGATGGGCCGCGAGCCGGTAGTGGCTGACGGCCGGACGGTCGACCAGGCCCGAGGCGACCATGGCCCAGCCCAGCGCGCCTTGCAGTCCGCCCAGCACCAGCAGCGCCAGCAGCCGGGGCTTGAGGTAGGGCGTGAGCTGTCCGCGCAGCCAGAACCAGGCAAGCGGCAAGGCGAAGGCCACGCCGATCAGCCGGCCCCACAGGCGATGGATGTACTCCAGCCAGAAGATCTCTCTGAATTCGACGACGTTGAAACCACGATTGGTCGTTCTTCCTTGCGGCGAGGAAAGATACTTCTCCAGTTCGGCGTTCCAGGCCGCGTCGGAAAGCGGCGGCAGCCAGCCGGTAACCGGCCGCCATTCGACCATCGACAGGCCCGATTCGGTGAGCCGCGTGAGCGCGCCGATTGCGATCATGAAGAAGATCATCGCGGCAACGACGATCAGCCAGTTGCGCACGGAAGCAGGAGCGGTTTGCATGGAGGCCGGACCATGCGCGAAGCCGGAGGCTCCGTCATCAGGCATAAATGTCGCGAAGGTGCCGCCCGTCTTGCGCTTCCGCCCGGCGCCGGTTAATCGGTTCGTCTACGAACAAAATACCCCTCGCTCCATCGGGATATTCCGCAATGAACGCGCCCCGGCTGGCCCCCGTGCTCTCCCACGGGTTCAGCTTCAACGATCTCTACGACCGCGACGGTCTCGGCCGCCTCGATGCAGCCTTCGCCGTCTGGCTGCAGGGCGTCGACGCCGGGCTTCATGCGCGGCTGATGGCGGCGCGCGCCACGCCGGGCGAGCTTGCGCCCAAGGACGAGTCGAACCTCCTGATCGAACTGGCCCGGCCGCTCGAAGATTTCATCGGAGCGCTGTTCGATGTAGCGGCGCCGGTCGCCGAGCTGCGCGGCCGTCATAGCCGGTTAGCGCCGCTCTACGACTGCAAGCGGCTCTTCGTGCAGCGCTACGTGACGCGCGCCATCAAGGCCGATGCGGCGATGGCGCTCGATGGCGCCAGTGTCACGGCTGAGGTCAAGATCATGGCAAGCCTTGCTGATGGACTTGAGAACTGGGAACTCGCCTTCGCGCTCAAAGTCCGCGAGCTCGTCGGCGCCGAATTCAAGGTCGAGACGCCGACACAAGAGATCGAGGCGCTGGCGCGCTACGCCGCCTGGGCGCTGCACAATCCCGAGGGCAAGAAGCGCCATCGCGACGGTCCGCTGTTCAAGGTGCCGCACAAGATCGATCCTGACCATCTGGTGCCAATCGAGACCGAGATCGTCGACGGCGTCACGCGCATGAAGCTGCCGCGGCCGCTGCTCCGTCATCGCGAGGGTTTTGCGCTGACCGACGAGGGCTTCGACCTGGTCCGTGCGCTCGATCACACCAACTACTGCATCTGGTGCCACAACCAGGGCAAGGACAGCTGCTCGCGCGGCCTGAAGGACCGCAAGACCGGCGCCTTCCAGAAGTCGCCGTTCGGCGTGACGCTCGCGGGCTGCCCGCTCGAGGAAAAGATCTCGGAGATGAACCTCCTCAAGAGCGAGGGCTTCTCCGTCGGCGCGCTGGCCATGGCGGTGGTCGACAATCCGCTGGTCGCTGCCACCGGGCACCGCATCTGCAACGACTGCATGAAGTCCTGCATCTTTCAGAAGCAGGAACCGGTCGACATCCCGCAGATCGAGACGCGCACACTGAAAGACGTTCTCGCCCTGCCGTGGGGCTTCGAGATCTATTCGCTGCTGACCCGCTGGAACCCGCTCAACCTCGGCCGCCCGATCCCGCGTCCGTCGACCGGCCGTACCGTGCTGGTGGTGGGCCTCGGTCCGGCGGGCTTCAACCTCTCGCATCACCTGATGAACGACGGCCACACGGTGGTGGCCATCGATGGTTTGAAAATCGAGCCGCTGCCGCCCGGTCAGTCGGGCGTGCTGGCCGATGGCGCCCGCGTGCCGTTCGACGCCGTCCAGGATGTCGCCAGCCTGCGCGAAGATTTGGGTGAACGCGCGATGGCCGGCTTCGGCGGCGTCGCCGAGTACGGCATCACCGTGCGCTGGGACAAGAACTACCTGAAGATGGTGCGGCTGTTGCTGGAGCGGCGCGGCCAGTTCTCGATGTTCGGTGGCGTGCGCTTCGGCGGCACGGTGACGGTCGAGAGCGCGTTAGCCATGGGTTTCGACCACGTGGCGCTCTGCGCTGGCGCCGGCAAGCCCACCGTGCTCGACCTGCCCAATGGGCTGGCGCGCGGCGTGCGTGCGGCGTCGGACTTCCTGATGGCGCTGCAGCTCACCGGTGCCGCCAAGAAGGAGTCGATCGCCAACCTGCAGATCCGCCTGCCGGTGATCGTGATCGGCGGCGGACTGACCGGCATCGATACCGCCACCGAATCGCTCGCCTACTATCCGCTGCAGGTCGAGAAGTTTTTGGCACGACACGAGACGCTGGTTGCCGAGCGTGGCGAAGCCGCCGTCGGTGCTGCCTGGAACGATGAGGAACGCGAGATCGCACAGGAGTTCCTGGGCCATGCCAGGGCCATCCGTGCCGAGCGTGCGACGGCCGAGCGTGAAGGCCGCACGCCCGACATCGCCGGTCTGGTCAACGGCTGGGGCGGCGTGTCGCTGGTCTATCGCCGCCGCCTGGTCGATTCGCCGTCCTATACGCTGAACCACGAGGAAGTGTTCAAGGCGCTGGAGGAGGACATTCGCTTCGTCGAAGGCCTCTCGCCTGTTGCCGTCGAGGTCGATGCCAACGGCCATGCCTGTGCCTTGAAGGTGGCGGGCGAGCAGAACGGCGCCAAGGTCGAGGCGACGTTGCCGGCGCGCACCATCCTGGTGGCGGCGGGCACGCAGCCCAACACGGTGCTGGCGCGCGAAGACGCGACGCACGCCTTCATCGACGGCAAGTATTTCCGCGCGCTCGACGAGGACGGCAACGTCGCCACGCCCGAGCGCATCTGCAAGCCCGCCGATGTGCGCGTGCTGATGTACCGCCACAACGATGGCCGCGGCATGTCGTTCTTCGGCGACCTGCATCCCTCGTTCGCGGGCAATGTCGTGAAGGCGATGGGCGGCGCCAAGCAGGGCCTTCCGGTGCTGACCCGCACCATGGCAAAGCTTGACGCGCCTGAGCGGTCGCCTGAAGCGATCCTGGCCGAGGCCAACCGCGACTGGCGCGCGAAAGTCGTGCGCGTCGACCGCCTGACGCCGACCATCGTCGAGGTCATCGTCGAGGCGCCGGCCGCCGCCCGCAACTTCGAGCCGGGCCAGTTCTATCGTCTGCAGAATTACGAGGCGCGCTCCAAGAAGGTCGACGGCACGCTGCTCACCATGGAGGGCTTGGCGCTGACCGGGGCCTGGGTCGACAAGGACAAGGGCCTCTTGTCGCTGATCACCCTGGAGATGGGCGGTTCGTCAGACCTCTGCGTGCTGCTCGAGCCCGGCGAGCCGGTGATCGTGATGGGGCCAACCGGTTCGCCGACCGAGATCGAGCCGGGCGAGACCGTGGTGCTGGCGGGTGGCGGCCTCGGCAACGCCGTGCTGTTCTCGATCGGCCAGGCGTTCCGCAGGGCCGGCAGCAAGGTGCTTTACTTCGCGGGCTACAAGAAGATGAGCGACCGCTACAAGGTGGAAGAGATCGAGGCCGCGGCCGACGTCGTCGTCTGGAGTTGCGACGAGGCGCCGGGCTTCTCGGTCGATCGGCCGCAGGACAAGGCGGTCGTCACCAACATCGTGGAAGCGATGCGCCAGTACGCATCGGGCGAACTCGGCCCGCAGCCGATCCCCTTCAGCGACGCCGACCGCATCGTGGCCATCGGCTCCGACGGCATGATGAATGCCGTGCGTCTGGCGCGCCATGCCGTGCTGAAGCCCTACCTCAAGGCCCAGCACCGCGCGCTGGGATCGATCAACTCGCCCATGCAATGCATGATGAAGGAGATCTGCGCCCAGTGCCTGCAGCTCCACAGGGATCCGGTGACGGGCAAGGAGACGGTGGTGTTCTCCTGCTTCAACCAGGACCAGGAGCTCGACCGCGTCGACTTCGCCAGCCTGCGCCAGCGGCTGCGCCAGAACGGCGTGCAGGAAAAGATCGGCGCGCTCTGGATCGACCGGTCCTTGCGCAGGATCGGCGCGCGCAGCTAGGCGAAGACTTTCCGCGCGACGATTGCCAGGAGTGTCCCCGAAGCCACGAGGATGGTCAGAAGCGTCAGGGTGATGCCGGCGGACCGGCCGGCATTGATGTCGAGCGTGCTGGACAGCCCGTAGGCGTGAGCGATGCGGCCGACGACGAAGCAGGCGCCCAGCGCGTGCACCAGCCAGCGCGGGCCGCCGCAGATTTCGAGCAGGGCTAGTAGGACCAGTACCAGCGCGGCGTATTCGGCAAAGTTCCCGAACACGCGGGCCATGCGACTGAGCCCTGCGTCACCTCCATCGCCGATGCTGATGCGGGTCGTCATGCGCTGGCGGACGACCAGCAGGGACAGCACCACACACAGCAGGCCGGTCAGGGCGGCATAGAAAGCGGTGACGAACGGCAGGGCCGGCATTGCCATGAAGAGACCTCCTAGGGAGCGCGGACGAAGCGGAACAGTACCTTGTCCTGGCTGTAGTAGCGGAGTTGGTCGACAATCTTTGGAAAATATTCGCCGCCCACCGTCACCGGCATGAAGGCGTCGAGCGCCAGCGGCCGAACCGAGACCGTGAAGCCCGTCTCGGAGAAGATCTTGGCGACGCGATCCAGCGAGTGATCGTAGATCGGGATCGACGAGGTCTCGGCAATCGCCTTGCGCCACCTGGGCCACACGGCGCTGTCGGTATGGCAGCCCATGGCGGCGACATAGGCGCCGCCGGGACGCAAAGCTGCTTTCATGTCGGCGGCGTGGACCGCGAGATCGGGCAGCAGGTAGAGCACTTCGTGGCTGAAAGCGTAGTCGAAGATGTGGCCGAGGGCTGCGGCACTGTTGCCAGCACGATAGTCGATCGGGCGCTGGCGCTTCAGCAGCTCGGCCCGCGCCACTGATTCACGGGCGATGTCGATGCCGACGCCGGCGCGGAACGGATGGCGGTCGTACAGCATGCGCAGGAAGCCGCCCTGGTTGCAGCCATAGTCGAGCACGGTCGAGTCTCGGAGATCCTCGGGAACGGAGACGTCGATCATGCGCCGCCAGATCGGCGCATGGGCGGCGCCCATTGCTTCTTCATCCGCCGGATTGCGATTCCAGGTCGAGATCGTGCCGCTGCGCTGCATGCCGCTCTCCCGAGTTGCCGCCCTCCCGAGTTGGAAGGAAAGCCTATCACGCCCGGCGGCGCCAGGGGCGGATCAGCAGCGGTCCGGCGATCAGCGCGCCGAAGGTGATCATGCCGACGGCGATGGCGGTGAAGACGCCGTGCAGGCCCCACCCCAGGATTTCTACAGCATACCAGCCGCCCACGGTCGCCACGATCAGGCGGGTGACGCCGGCCACGAAGGGCGGTGCCATGCGGTTGGCGCCCTGGCTCGCGAAGGAGAGCGTCATGCCGACGCCGAACAGGCAATAGAACGGCGCCACATGCGTGATGTAGGAGACGGCGGCCGCGATCACCTCGGGGTCGCTGGTGAACAGCCGCGCCCAGCCTTCCGGCACGAGGGCCACGATCCAGCCGAAGGTGCCGATACCGAGGCCGGCAACGAGACTGCCGAACCAGGCGGCCCGCACGGCGCGCTGCCAGTCGTTGGCACCGGCCGCCACGCCCACGATCGTGGTGAGGCCGGAGCCGATGCCGAAGGCCAGCGGCACCAGCATGAACTCCAGCCGCACGCCGATGCCGTAGCCCGCCAGCGCGGCGACGCCAAAGCGGCCGACCAGGCCGGTCACCATCATGGCAGTGAGGTTGGCGGTGAAGGCCGAGAAGGAGGCGATCAGGCCGACTTTCAGAATGTCCCAGAACAGCCGGCCCTGCAGGGAGAGGCCGCGCAGCCCCGGCGTGAAGCCGAGCTTGCCGCCCCACAAAGCGCGTGCCTGCAGCAGCGCCGACACTGCCGAGGTCAGCAGCGCGGAAACCGCCGGCCCCGCCATGCCGAGGCCGGGCCAATCGCCGATGCCCAGCGCCAGCACGTAGGAGAGCGGCACCTGGACGATCGACGAGATCAGCATGTAGCGGCCAGGCGTCGCGGCATCGCCGCCGCCGCGCAGCAGCGCCGACAGGAAGAAGTTCGCCCAGATCGCGATCGAGCCCGTGAACAGGACGTTGGAGTAGGTGAGGGCGTGCTCGAGCGCACGGCCCTCGCCGCCCAACAGCTGGTAGAGGCCGGGCGCCACGGTCCAGGCGAGCAGGGTGAACAGCATGGCGAGCCCCGCGCCCAGGATCAGCGCGTGCAGGATCAGGGCGCGCGCATCGTCGCGACGGCCGGCGCCCAGCGTGCGGGCCATCGCGGCCGCGACGCCGCCACCCATGCCGCCCGCGGCCATCATCGTCATCATCATCATGAGCGGAAAGACCAGCGCGAAGCCCGCCAGCGCCTCGGTGCCGAGCTGGCCGAAGATGAAGGTCTCGGCGATGGCGACGAAGGTCTGCACCACCATCACGGCCGTGGTCGGGCCGGCGAGCTTCAGCAGGCTGGATCCGATGGGGGCGGTCAGGAGAGGATGGACGGCGACCTGGGACAGCGGAGATACTCCTCGAATTTAAGTGCATATGCACCCTACCAAGGTGCGGTGCCCTGTCACCTGACAAAAGCCCGGGGCCCCATTAGCTTTCGACCATGAGCGAAAAAGAGCGTCCCCTCGCCAAGCCCTCCGTCCAGGTCGAGAACGACCGGGTGATCGTCACCGAATGGCGCTTCCCGCCCGGCGGCCATACCGGCTGGCACCGTCATAACCACGATTACGTCGTGGTGCCGGTGACGACAGGCGAACTGCACATCTATGACGGCAAGACGACGGTGCCGGCGCCGCTCAGGGCCGGCGTGTCCTATGCGAGGCAGATCGGGGTTGAGCACGACGTCATAAATCCCAACGATTTCGAGTTCGTTTTCGTGGAAATCGAGCTCAAGGCCTGACGGGAGCGGGGGGCAGCCCCCACCCGGCCGCACGTTGACTTGGGCCCTGCCAAGCCTCATATGAGTGCCGCCAGCGGTCCGGCCCGATCCACGAGCCTTATGAGACCGCTCCAAAGTCCAGCGGATAGAATGGACTAAACCACGGAAATTAAATGAGTTTTGAGAGTTTGGGGCTGAGCGCCCCGGTACTGCAGGCAGTCGCCGACAAGGGTTATACGACGCCCACCCCCATCCAGGAAAAGGCCATCCCCATCGTCCTGATGGGCCGCGATGTCCTCGGATGCGCCCAGACGGGCACCGGAAAAACTGCCTCCTTCGTCCTGCCGATGATCGATATTCTCTCGCAGGGTCGCGCCAAGGCGCGCATGCCGCGGACGCTCATCCTTGAGCCGACGCGTGAATTGGCCGCCCAGGTGGCCGAAAACTTCGAGACCTACGGCAAGTACAACAAGCTCAACATGGCGCTGCTGATCGGCGGCGTGAGCTTCCCCGACCAGGAACGCGCTCTGGAGCGCGGCGTCGACGTGCTGATCGCCACCCCGGGCCGGCTGCTCGACCATTTCGAGCGCGGCGGCATTTTGTTGAACGACGTCAAGATCCTGGTGATCGACGAAGCCGACCGCATGCTCGACATGGGGTTCATCCCCGACGTCGAGCGTATCGTCGCCACCCTGCCGACGCTGCGCCAGACCCTGTTCTTCTCGGCCACCATGCCGCCGGAGATCAAGCGGCTGGCCGACCGCTTCCTGAGCAACCCGAAGGAAGTCACCGTCTCGCCGCCGGCCTCGGCCAGCAACACCATCGTCCAGGGGATGATCGTCGTTCCCGAGGATGACAAGCGCGACGCGCTGCTGGCCCTGATCAAGAGCCAGGAAGTGAAGAACGCGATCGTGTTCTGCAATCGCAAGCGCGATGTCGCCACGCTCCACACCACGCTGAAGAAGCACGGCATCAATGCCGGCGCCCTGCACGGCGACATGAGTCAGCCGGCGCGCACCGAGACGCTGGAGAAGTTCAAGGCCGGCGACATCCAGATCCTCGTCGCCTCCGACGTGGCCGCCCGCGGCCTCGACGTCCAGGACATGAGCCACGTCTTCAATTATGACGTGCCGTTCTCGCCCGAGGACTACGTCCATCGCATCGGCCGCACCGGCCGTGCCGGCAAGATCGGCCATTCCTTCACGCTCGCCGCACCGTTCGAGGGTGGCCTGATCGAGGCGATCGAAAAGCTGATCGGCACCACCATCCCGCGTATTGAGATCCCGGGCCTGGACGTCTTGCAGCTCGAGGCTGGCGACGGTCGTCGTCGTGGCCGCGGCGGTCGTGGCGGTCGCCCTGGCCGCAGCAGCGGCGGCGCGTCTTCCGACAAGCCGCGCGGCCCGCGCCGTGAACCTCGCGAGCCCAGGGAGCCCCGTGAACATCGCGAACCGCGTCCCGAGGTTTCGGCGGAGCCGCAGGCGGCCGCTGCCGAGGCGCCCCGTGAAGCTTCGCATGAGCCGCAGCCGGCCCGTGAGTCGCAGCCGGCCCGTGAGTCGCAGCCGGAACGGGCGCCGCGCGAGCGCCGTCCCGAACGTGCGCCCCGCGAGCATGCTCCGCGCGAGCCGCGCGCCGAGCGTTCGGCCCAGCCGCCCCGGGAACGCCAGCCTGAGCGCCACTCCGAGCGTCGTCCCGAGCGCAGCGCTGAGCGTAGTCACGAACGCCGCTCCGAGCCGCGACGCGACCGTGACGACGGTGGTCCGGCGCCCAAGGGCCTCGGCGATCACGTCCCGGCTTTCCTCGCCCGTCAGCCGCGCTAGACTGCCGGCGACGGCAGCGGCCAGATAAGCGGCAGGACGGACGGGACCATGCAGACCATTTTCGTCATGGTGAAGTGCGAGCTCGGCAAGGCCTACGAGGTTGCCGACGACGCCGTCACGGTCGAGCAGGTGTCGGAGGTCTATTCGACCTCTGGCCAGTACGACCTCCTGATGAAGTGCTATCTAGACGACAAGACCGACATCGGCCATTTCGTCACCAGCAAGATCCAGACGCTGGGCGGCGTGAAGGACACCTTCACGCTCATCACCTTCAAGGCGTTTTCCTGACGACGGCCGCGCCTCGCAGGCACCTCCCGCGCGGCGAGGATTTCCTTCTCCTGCCGCCGTCGATCCAGCCCTACGCCTATCGCATCGTCGACCAGCTGTTCGCCCATCGCGTGATCCGCTGCGGGCCGGCGCCTCGCGATCTGCCGCGCGGCGAAGAGATCGCGCCGCGTTACGTCGTCGATGGCCACGAGCACGACGTCGCCTCGTTCATGGACCGCAACGTGATCTCGGGTCTGTTGGCGATCCGCCACGGCAAGGTGGTTCTGGAACGATATGGTCTGGGCCTCGGCGAGCACGATCGCTGGTCGACCATGTCGACCGTGAAGTCGATGACGGCGATGCTGGTCGGCGCGGCCGTCCGCGACGGCGCCATTGCCTCGATCGACGAGCCGCTCACGCGCTACCTGCCGGCCTTACGCGGTTCGGCCTACGAGGGCGTGACGCTGCGCCATGTCATGACCATGTCGTCGGGCGTGCGCTGGAACGAGGACTATACGGATCGCCATTCCGACGTGAACCGCTACAGCAAGTCGCTGGCCGACAAGGTGCCGGGCGGCGTGCTGCGGCTGATGGCGTCGCTGCCGCGCGCCCATCAGGCCGGCAGCACCTTTCTCTACAATTCCGGCGACACCTATCTGCTGGGGGCGGCGCTCACCCAGGCGATCGGCAAGCCGCTGGCCGACTACATGTCGGAAAAGATCTGGCAGCCCGCCGGCATGGAATGCGATGCCTTCTATACGGTCGAGAGCGAGGGCGGCCAGGAGATCGGCGGCAGCCGCGCCGGCATGGTGTTGCGCGACTTCGGCCGCTTTGGGCAATTCGTCCTCGACGACGGCATGATCGCAGGAAAGCGCGTGCTGCCCGAGGGATGGGTCGAGGCCGCGGCAACGCCGGCCTTCGCGCTCGAAACGCCGCCGGTCGTCGACATTACCCACTACGGATATAGCTGGTGGCTGGGCCAAGGGGTGATGGCGGCGCTCGGCCATGCCGGCCAGCGCATCGACATCTTCCGCGACGAAGGCCTTGTGGTGGTGACGCTCGGCGCCTTTCCGCAGCCGCTCTACGCGCCGCCGGCCGACCATCACCGCCGCAACGAGGTGGTCGCTTTCACAAACGCGGTGCGGGCGACATGAACGGCGGTCAGGCGGTTCTCGCGATATGGGTCGATATCGATCCGGCCGACGATACTCTGTTCGAGCACTGGCACAGCCATGAGCACGCCCAGGAGCGCGTCGGCTGCCCCGGCTGGCTGCGCGGCTCCAGGTTCAAGGGCGTCGACATGCCGGGACGCTATCTCCTTTTCTACGACGCCGAGACGACGGCGGCGTTCGAGAGCGCCGAATATTATGCGCGCCTCGGCAACCCGACCGAGATGAGCCGCGCCATCTTCCCGAAGTTTCGTGATACCTGGCGCACCGTCTGCACGGTCGAGCAGCGCTGGGGCGACGGCATAGGCGCCGCCGTCCTCACGCTCCGCTCGACAGTGGGCAACACCGCGCCCTTCGACACGCTGGCCGGACTGCAGACGGCGCGCGTCGACATGCTGGCGGGCCAGGCCAACCTCGGCCAGGCCCACACGGCGGAGAAGGACCTGCGCGCCACGCCCGATCGTCAGATCGAACGGGCGCTGGTCGCCTTCTTCTGGTCGGTGGAGGCAGCCCAGGCGGCGCGTGCCCGGCACGCGCCCGAGGGCGAGGTCTTCGCTCTCCGACACACCGTGTCGAAGAGCGATCTCGTCTAGCTAGTTAATGAGGCCGTAGAATTTCCCGGCGTTGGTGCAGGTGATCATCTTGACCTGCTCCGCCGGAACTTCGGCGAACTGCTCCTTGATGTATTTATCGGAGTGCGGCCACACGCCGTCGCCGTGCGGGTAGTCGGAGCCCCACATCAGGCTTTCCGCGCCCATCTCGTCGATCAGCTTGGCGCCGATGCGGTCGAACTGGAACGTGGCCTTGCACTGGCGACGCCAATAGTCGCTGGGCTTCATCTTGAGGCCGAGGTCGGTGAAGCGGTCCTCCCACTCGAAGTCCATGCGGTCGAGCGCATAGGGGATCCAGCCCGAGCCCGATTCACCGAAGGCGATGCGGACGTTGGGATAACGTTCGAGCACGTTGGCGCCGATGATGGCGGCCAGGATGTTCACCAGGTTCATCTGGAAGCCCGAGACGATGGTGAAGAACACCGAGCGGCCGACGCGGCCGGGGTACTTCTCGATCGTGTTGGGCGGCACCGCCGGGAAGGTGTGGAAGTGCAGCGGCAGCTGGACGTCGTTCACCGCCTTCCACAGAGGCTCCCACATCGGGTGCCACATCGGCTCCATGTCCCACGAGCAGGAAAGCTCCAGACCCTTGATGCCCATCTTGGCGACGCGATGGATCTCCTTCACCGCGGCGTCGATGTCGCCGTAGGGCAGGCAGGCGAGGCCGATGTGCCGGTCGGGATAGTGGCTGCAGAAATCCTTTAGCCAGTCGTTGTAGATCGTCAGCATCTGGTTGCCGGCCTCGCGATCGTTGAGGCGGCTGGCGGCGCCCAGGATGCCGTAGATCACCTCGGCATCGACGCCGTCGCGATCCAGATCCTTGATCCTGAGGTGCGGATCGGAGACGCGGCGGATGTCCTTGGCGCCATCCGAATAGAGGCCGGTCTCGGCCATGATGTCGACGCGGTGATGCTTGCCGGGAACGTATTTCGACCCGGCTGGGCCCACGCCATTCTTGAAGCCGAAGGTGGCGCCGCTCTTGGCGGTCCATTTCGGCCCCTCGTCGGTGTCGACGACGTAGGGCATGCGGTCCTTGAGCGCGCGGGGCGCCATCGAGGTGAACAGGTCCGGCGGCATCCAGGGCAGGTCGAGGTGGCTATCGGCCGAAATGCGCTTGTATTGCATGGCATCGCTCCCGGTGGATTCCTTGGCTAAAGTATGCGCGTCGCATCGCAGGCTGGGCAAGGGCAGGATGGAAGAGTTCGACTACATCGTCGTCGGTGCGGGTTCCGCAGGGTGCGTGCTGGCCAATCGCCTGTCGGCCGATCCCGCCACGCGCGTCCTCGTGCTCGAGGCGGGCGGCAAGGACAGTTGGATCTGGTTCCACATTCCGGTCGGCTATCTCTTCGCCATGGGCAATCCGCGGGCCGACTGGATGTTCCAGACCGAGAAGGAGCCGGGCCTCAACGGCCGCGCGCTGAACTACCCGCGCGGCAAGGTGATCGGCGGCTGCTCGGCGATCAACGGCATGATCTCGATGCGCGGCCAGGCGGCCGACTACGACCATTGGCGCCAGCTCGGCCTCACCGGCTGGGGCTGGGACGATGTGCTGCCGGTCTTCAAGAAGCTCGATGGCCACTTCCTGGGCGACACCGAGCATCATGGCGCGAGCGGCGAGTGGCGCGTCGAGGAGATGCGCGTGAAGTGGGACGTGCTCGATGCCGTGGCCAAGGCGGCGACCGAGATGGGTGTGCCGGCGACACGGAACTTCAACACCGGCGACAACGCGGGCGTGGGCTACTTCCACGTCAATCAGAAGCGTGGGCTGCGCGTGTCGACTGCCAAGGCCTTCCTGAAGCCGGTGCTCGGCCGGCCCAACCTCAAGCTCGAGACCGGCGTGCTGGTCGAGAAGGTGATCTTCGAGGGTAAACGCGCGACAGGAGTGCGCTTTCGCCAGAACGGACAGATCGTCGAGGCCCGCGCCAAGGGTGAGGTCATCCTGTCGGCCGGCGCCATCGGCAGCCCGCAGATCCTGCAGCTCTCCGGCGTCGGTGCGGGCGATTGGCTGACCGGGCACGGTATTGCCACCGTGCTCGACAAGCCGGGCGTCGGCCGCAACCTGCAGGATCATCTGCAGCAGCGCGCCATCTTCAAGGTCCATGACGTCAAGACCCTGAACGCGACCTATCATTCGCTGATCGGCCGTGCCTTGATGGGCATGGAATATGCTTTGTTCCAGAAGGGGCCGCTCACCATGGCGCCCTCGCAGCTCGGTATCTTCACCACCTCCTCGCCCGACCACGAGCGAGCCAACATCGAGTTCCATGTGCAGCCGCTGTCGCTCGACAAGTTCGGAGAACCCCTGCACCGCTTCCCGGCGATCACGGTGAGCGCCTGCAACCTGCGCCCGACGTCGCGCGGCACGATCCGTTTGCGCTCGGCCGATCCCGCCGCCAAGCCGCTGATCGCGCCCAATTACCTCGCCACGCCGGAGGACAAGCGCGTCGCGGCCGACGCGATCCGGGTCACGCGCCGCCTGATGCGGCAGCCGGCGCTAAGCCCCTTCCGGCCGGAGGAATACCTGCCGGGTCTCAGCGTGGGCGACGACGATGCCTCGCTGGCCAAGGCCGCGGGCGATATCGGCACCACCATCTTCCACCCCGTCGGCACGGCCAAGATGGGCCTGCCGTCCGATCCGATGGCGGTGGTCGACGAGCGGCTCCGGGTCATCGGGCTGGATGGCCTGCGGGTGGTCGATGCCTCTATCATGCCGACCATCACGTCGGGCAACACCAACACACCGACCATCATGATCGCCGACAAGGCGGCGCGGATGGTCCTCGAGGATAGGAGATAGACCATGCGACATCGTCTGCTCGGGCTGCTCGCCGCCTGCGCGCTCGCCGTTCCTGTGGCGGCCGCCGCTCAACAACCAAAGACCCTGCGCGTGGTCATGCATTCGGACCTGAAGATCCTGGATCCGATCTGGACCACGGCCTTCATCGTGCGCAACCACGGCTACATGATCTACGACACGCTGTTTGCGCTCGACGGCAACCTCCAGATCAAGCCGCAGATGGTCGACAAATGGACCGTCTCCGACGACAAGCTCACCTGGACCTTCACGCTGCGCGACGGCCTGGAGTTCCACGACGGCCAGCCCGTCACCACCGAGGATGTCCTTGCCTCGCTGAAACGCTGGTCGGCGCGCGACACGCTGGGCCAGATCCTGTGGGGCAAGCTCGCCGAGGCAAAGGCGGTCGATGCCAAGACCTTCCAGCTCGTGCTCAAGGCGCCGACCGGTGTCGTGCTGCAGGCGCTGGCCAAGCCCTCGGGCAATCCCTTCATCATGCCCAAGCGCGTCGCCGAGACTCCGGCCGGCGACCAGATCAAGGAGTTCGTGGGCTCCGGCCCCTTCATCTTCAGGGCCGACGAGTGGAAGCCCGGCGACAAGACCGTCTACGTCAAAAACCCCAAGTACAAGCCGCGCGCCGAGCCGGCATCGGGCCTGGCCGGGGGCAAGCTCGCCAAGGTCGACCGCGTCGAATGGCTGGCGATGCCCGACCAGCAGACGGCGGTGAATGCCCTGCAGGCCGGCGAAATCGACATGATCGAAACGCCGCAGCACGACCTCTATCCGATCCTGAAGAAGGACAAGAACGTCGGGCTGGTCACCACCAACAAGTGGGGCAACCAGTACATCTTCCGCTTCAACCAGCTCCACAAGCCGTTCGACAATCCCAAGGTCCGCCAGGCCATGCTCTACGGCCTCAACCAGAAGGACTTTCTGAGCGGCGTCATCGGCGATCCCGAGTACTACATGGTCTGCAAGGCCATGTTCATGTGCGGCGGCCCCTACGAGACCACGGCGGGCTTTGCCGACAAGTACGAGAGCGACTTCGCCAAGGCCAAGCAGCTTCTCGCCGAGGGCGGATACGACGGCACGCCCGTCGTGCTGATGCATTCGACCGACCTCTACGTGCTCACCAACATGGCGCCGATCGCCAAGTCGCTGATGGAGAAGTCCGGCCTCAAGGTCGACATGCAGTCGATGGACTGGCAGACGCTGGTCAGCCGCCGCGCCAAGAAAGAAGCGCCGGACAAGGGCGGCTGGAACGTGCTGATCACTTCGACCTCGGGCGCCGATTCGCTCGATCCGCTGACCTACAGCTTCATCGGCGCCACCTGCGACAAGGCCTGGTTCGGCTGGCCCTGTGACGACGAGTTGACCCGCCTGCGCAACGCCTTCGCCGACGAGACCGATGAGGCCAAGCGCAAGGAGATCGTCGAGAAGATCCAGCTCCGTGCCGCCGAGGTGCCGACCCATGCCTTCCTCGGCCAGTACAACAACGCCATGGCGGTTCGCAAGGAAGTGGCCGGCAACGTCGTCTCGCCGGTGCCGGTGTTCTGGAACATCGAGAAGAAGTGACGCCGTCGGTCAGGCAGCTCCGGCGTCCCGCCGGTCGAGGAAGCGATACCAGGTGACGAAGGCCTGGAAGTAGAGCTTGTTCAGGCCGTGGAACGGCAGCGGC
>Ga0163144_10002796_pt1 | contig 39922 bp, 33 predicted proteins | sample OliLak19BULKMAT1_FD_123175 | JGI IMG/M metagenome (GOLD analysis project Ga0163144, IMG submission 123175) | Freshwater microbial mat bacterial communities from Lake Vanda, McMurdo Dry Valleys, Antarctica - Oligotrophic Lake LV.19.BULKMAT1 | ecosystem: Environmental > Aquatic > Freshwater >...
ACCGCAACCCCCGGGGTTCGTGGAGCGGTCATGGTGGCTTCCACCCCGATCAGTCCTTGCACAACACTCCCGGGATCAACGCCCACCCTGCTTGGGGTCTTACGGTGACGCGTCTGCGCCGCTGCGGGATGGCCCTCCATCCAGACTCCAACCACCACGAGGCGGTGCCGCCTTTGTTATCCACTGAAAACAGCGAGGAGCGAAAAAGAAGGCCGCTCTTCCACCCCTCGGTCGAACCACTCCTTTTCGCCTGGCTCTGCCATCCGCACTCTCATCCCGGCGCTTTCGCTTGCCGGTTGTCTTTGCGTTTCCTCAATTTGTTTCAGCTTCATCCCAGCTCATCCCAGAAAATCCGCTGAAAAAATTTAGCCAAAAAGAACTGCCCTCATCTTCAGCCTCTTCCCTCAGTTGGGAATAAGACCCTGCATTGAGCCATGGGGCTCTCCGTCCAAAGGTTGCATTTCGGCGGAAAGCACTTTGTTTCGTAAATCACTTCGATGCGCGGAAAACGCTATCTTCTGACGGTTTGCACCGCCAACATCTGCCGCAGTCCAATGGCCGCAGGTCTGCTCGCGCATGCGTTGGCCGCGCAACCCGAACCCTTGAAATCCCTCGAAGTGCAGTCGGCCGGGGTCGCCGCGCGAGAGGGCGAGCCGGTTTCGGAGAACTCGGTCACCGCACTCAAGCGGGTAGGGATTAACATTCAAAACCATGAGAGTCAGCCGCTTACCCAGGAAATAGTCGACCAAGCGATCGCCATTTTCTGCATGACTGAAACGCATCGGGCGATGATCCAGCTTCAGTTCGATCCTCCACCGGAAAACGTCTACCTGTGGCGGGAGTTCCTGCCGGCGGGCGAGGAAAAAGAAATCGGAGATCCCTACGGTGGCCCACTCCGGGTTTACGAAGCCTGTCGGGACGAAATGGTGGAGGCGATTCCCTCCTTGGTGGCTTTTTTGCGAAAACTGACCGCCGGGAAGGCGTAGTTTTTGGTTTCCGATCGTCGGTTTTCGCTGCTTGCTGGTGGTTTTCGGATGCCCCGCGCATCCGGCTATCCGACCTGCCATCCCTCTTTCGCCCATGCTCAACACCTCACCGCTCGCCCAACTCGACCCGGAGATCTACGCCATGATCTCGGCTGAGTTCGCCCGTCAACAAAACCACATCGAGCTGATCGCTTCGGAAAACTTCACCTACCCCGCGGTGATGGAAGCCCAAGGCAGCGTGCTGACCAACAAGTACGCCGAAGGTTATCCCGGCAAGCGCTGGTACGGCGGCTGCGAGCACGTGGACGCCATCGAGACGCTCGCGATCGAACGCGCCAAAAAGCTTTTCGGTGCGGAACATGCCAATGTCCAACCCCACTCGGGTTCGCAGGCAAACTTCGCGGTCTATACCGCCGTTCTTTCGCCGGGCGACAAGGTTTTGGGCATGAACCTGTCCCATGGCGGTCACCTGACCCACGGGAATCCCGCAAACTTCTCCGGCAAACTTTATCAGTTTTTCCAATACGGAGTGCGCGAGGACAACGGTCTGATCGATTATGATGAACTCGCGGCGGTCGCCGCCCGCGAAAAACCCAAAATGATCACCGTGGGCGCCAGCGCCTACTCCCGAGTGATTGACTTTGCCCGGATGGGTGAGATTGCCCGCAGCGTGGGCAGCCTGCTCTTTGCCGACATCGCCCACATCGCGGGCTTGGTTGCCACGGGAGTCCATCCCTCGCCGGTGCCGCACGCGGATTTTGTCACCACCACCACGCACAAAACCCTGCGGGGACCACGCGGCGGGTTGATTCTCTGTCGGGCAGCGCATGCCAAGGCCATCGATTCCGCGGTCTTCCCCGGTGGTCAGGGAGGTCCGTTGATGCACGTCATCGCCGCCAAGGCGGTCTGCTTCGGTGAATGCCTCAAGCCCGAATTCAAAGTCTACACCGAACACGTGGTGAAGAACGCCCGGGCTTTCTCCGCGGCGATGACCGCCCGGGGCTACAAGGTTGTTTCAGGAGGGACCGACAATCACCTTTTCCTCGTCGATCTGCGCGCCAATCTTCCGGAGCTGACAGCCAAAAAGGCGCAAGAGACGCTCGATCTCGCTCACATCACGCTCAACAAAAACACGGTCCCGTTCGAGACCCGTTCCCCGTTCCAAGCGTCGGGTATTCGCATCGGCACCCCGGCGATTACGACCCGGGGCATGGTCGAAAGTGACATGGCTGCCATCGCCGATGCGATCGACGGGGTTCTCAAGAGCATTGGTACACCCGGCGAAACCGCCGCCTTGGCGGAAGCCAGGCAGAAGGTGCAGACGTTGTCGGCCAAATACCCGCTTCCCTACCGCCGGTAAGCACCACCCCGATCCCAGCGAAGCACCGTCTGGGGTTGGCGTGCACCCACTTCTTCTCCGCGTTTCCGTGTCTTTGACCACCCCCACGCCCAAACGCCCCCTGTCACTCGGTGTCATCTTCCTGACGCTGTACATCGACCTGATCGGGTTCTCCATTATTTTCCCGTTGGGGCCCGATTTGCTGCGGTACTACCTTGAGACCGACGGACAGCACGGCTTACTCGGCGCGCTGCTCGTCTTTCTGGAGTCCATCTCCGCGAAGCTCGGGAACGAAACGCATCTGCCCGAGGTGCTCTTCGGCGGAATCATCAGTTCTCTCTTTTCCATCCTTCAGTTCATCTTCGCCCCTTTCTGGGGCGGTCTCTCCGACAAATGGGGACGGCGTCCGATTCTTCTCTTCACGGTGGCCGGCACTGCGGCGAGTTACTTTCTTTGGGTGGTTTCGGGTTCGTTCTGGCTCTTCCTGATCGCACGCCTCGTGGCCGGTGCGTTCGGGGGGAACCTCTCGGTGGCCACCGCGGCCGTCGCCGATGTGACCTCGCGTCAGGAGCGCTCCCGGGCGATGGGGCTGGTGGGCGCGGCCTTTGGCCTGGGCTTGGTCACCGGCCCGCTGCTCGGCGCCTTCTCCGCCCGTATTGATCTATCCCTGATATTCCCCGCGTTGTCCACCTGGGGCGTGAACCCTTTTTCGACCCCCGCGCTGCTCGCGTGCGGGCTCAGCCTGGTCAACCTCGTCTGGATCGCCATGCGTTTCTCTGAGACCTTGCCGGCCTCCGCGCGAGGCGAGGCACGAGAGCCGCGCCTGCGCAACCCCATCCGGGCTCTGCTTGAGCAAAGCCGGCCCGAAATTCGGCGCATCAACCTCGTCGCCTTCATCTACTCGATCGCCTTTGTCGCCATGGAGACATCCCTGGTCTTCATGAGCGCTGAACGCTTTCAGTACACGGCGCGCGAAAACGGCCTGCTCATGGGCTTCCTTGGCATCTGCTCGATCCTGACCCAGGGCGTCGTCGTCCGGCGGCTGCTGGCCCACGCCCCCGAGACCCGCGTGCTCCGCCTGGGTCTGATCTGTTCCGCCGTCGGACTGCTCACCATCGGTTTCGCCCCCATCCCCTTCGTGCTCTACGTGGGCGTCGGATTGCTCGCCCTCGGCGGCGGTCTGGTCAATCCCGCCTCAACCGGCTTGATTTCACTCTATGCCGGCGAAGCGGAGCAGGGCCGCGTGCTCGGCCTTTTTCGTTCGCTCGGCTCCCTCTCCCGGGCGATCACCCCGCTGTGCGCTGGCATCCTCTTCTGGACCCGCGATGCGGAAACCGTCTTTGTCGCCAGTGCGGTGCTCGCGGCTGTCGCTTGGTGGGCAGGACGTTCGCTGCCCCAACCCCGCATCTAAATGAACGCCAGAACGCCGGAACGGGTTCTGCCCCCGGCCGTCTTCCGCGTCCGAGACGGTCTTCGACCCCTGCTCGTGCGTTTCACGAGCATCCTGCTGACCGCGTGCCTTTTCTCGGGCTGCACCTTTTTTCGACGCGACCCCACGCCTGGACGAACCACGTTTGACTCCCCGTTGGTCAATGTGCCCGCGACCCTGACCGCGAACACCCTGATCGTCGAGTTGAGCTGGGACAAGTTCGGTCCCTGGAGATTCCTCGTCGACACCGGCTCGTCCGTGACGCTGGTCTCGCCTGAGCTGGCCTCCCGCTACGTCACCGACTCGCCGACCCCTCAGGCACCCAAAGTCAGCGTGCGGTCAGCCTCGGGCGAAACCACCCAACTCACCGCCGTCACCCTTCGACGAATCTCCATCGGCGACGTCCGCTTCGACCGCGTGCCCGCGTTGATCTACGACTTTACTGAGCTCTCCGACCATTTCGGGGAACGGATTGACGGTGTCCTGGGGTTTCCCCTGTTCCGGCAGACCATCCTGACGCTCGATTATCCCCAGTCGCGCGTCCTGCTTTCACCGGCGGGCGGCAGTTCGACCCTTCGGCCCGGTTCCCGGATCTCGTTCGACACCACCACCAAGATTCCCCTCATCCCGATCGACCTCGACGGGCAAACGCTCGTTGCGCTGATCGATTCCGGCAGCGACGGAGGGCTGCACCTGAATCCGGTCGGATTGGAGACTCGTTTTCTCCAGAGACCAAAATCAGGAGGTGTCGTCGCGACGCTTTCGGGAGAGCGTGATCAGCAAATCGGCCGGCTCGAGGGAATGCTCAAGATCGGTTCCCACTCCCTGCCCAACCCCATCGTCGACCTGACGGACGAATTGTCCTCAATTGGCGGCGGAATCCTGAAGAACTTCGTGGTCACGTTCGACCAGAGGCAGGGGGAGATCACCCTGTTTCGCGAATCCACCGCGCCGCTTGTTTCCGGATCCCAGCGCAGCGCTGGCCTCAGTTTCAAGCGAACCCCGGCCTATTGGCGCGTGGTCGCGGTCGTGCCCGGTTCACCCGCGGACGAAGCCGGCGTGCAAGTGGGAGACCTGCTCACGCGAATCGACGACGAACCCGTTTCTGCTTGGCCACTGCAGCGCTACGAGGCACGGATCGCCACAGCCGAGGTCATCGACCTCACCTTTCTCTACGGTCTCGAAGAGTCCATCGTGACCCTTCCAATCTTCGATCTGGTGCAGTGACGAACCCGTCGAAGGCTCAACCGGATTTTCGAAGGAGGAAGGCCCCGGCGCCGTCGTGACCGCTCAGCCAAGGGCGCACCCGCACCGATTTCTCCAACGTCCAAAACTTTCCCGCCTCGGCCAGAAACGCGTCCACCACCTGTTCGTTTTCTTCGGTTTCGAGACTGCAGGTGGAATAGACCAATCGCCCCCCCGGAGCGACCCAATGTGCGGCGGCCCGAAGCAGATCCCGCTGCTGGCGGGCATGTTTGGCGAAATCGCCCGGCTGCAAGCGCCACTTCACATCGACCCGGTGACGCATGACCCCGGTATTGGAGCAAGGGACATCAACCAAAACACCGTCGTAACGCTCCGGCAGCCCCCGCCGCGCAAATTCGCGGGCCTCCAACTGCGGCAGGTCGGCGGTCATGCACGCGGTGGTGACGGTGTGAACCCGGCTTAAATTCTCCAGAAGCCGATCGATTCGCACTCCCGGCAAATCAATCGCAACCAATCGGCCACGCTGCATCTGATCCGCAATCATGAGGCTCTTGCCACCCGGAGCTGCACACGCATCGAGAATCGTCTCCTCGGGTTGGGGTGCAAGGAGCTCAACCGCATGACGAGTGGCCGGGTCCTGCAGATAGATCCGACCTTCGTGGAGCAAAGGTTCAATGTCACCCCACCGCCCCGGAGGGAGCTCGAAGAAGCCGGGAACATCGATCGCGCGAAGCCATGACGGCGGAGTCAGAGAAGAATCGCGCCAGCGCGCGTACATCGATCCGGGCTTTTGATGAAATTCGAGCAGGGACCGCGTGGCCTCAGGGCCAAAAGCCTCCATCCAGCGACGCACCATCCACAGCGGATGGGAAAATGCGTCCGCCAGAACCTCAGGCGTGGCCGGTCCGACCGGGGGTGACTCCGCCAGCCCGGTGGACATCTTGCGGACGACTGCATTGACCAAACGGGCCTCCGAGGGACTGGCCAAGGCCTTCGCTTGCTCCACGGCGTGGTGAACCACACGAGCCACATGGCCGTCCGAGCCGCCTTCGATCAACTCAAACCCGGCAACATAGATGACCGCCCGAACTCGCGTTCGTGGGGCGTGGGGCACCCAACGTTCCAGCTCCTTTTCCAGGCGACCCAAGTGCCGCAAGGCTCCGAAAAAGAGATGCTGGACCCTCGCGCGCTCCACTTTAGGAAGTTCACGCGGCAGGCCCTCAAGGAGCACATCCGCCCGTTCTCCGTGTTCGATCCAACGGACAAGCAGGCGCACAGCCACGGCCCACGCCGAGGATGGAAGGGGCGATGGGGTCTTTGACGGGACAGCAGGACTTACGGACATGTGCGGCCCGGAGGGTGGCGTGTCAGCCGATTTTGCCAAGGCCTAACGCCGGTCGGCCTCACCTTTCCCCAGAACGGGCTGGTTGACATCAGCCGGGCGTATCGGTTGTGCTCTCAGGTTCAGAACTCACAAACTTTTGCTTATGAACTCGGACGCTGTCACCGCGCTTTTAGCCAAGAATCCGTCGCTCAAGACGGCCAAATCCAAATTGGAAGCAATGGAACCGGGCTCCTATGTGATCCATCGGAGCTGGGGTTTCGGCCGAATCCGCAGCTATGACGAGGGAACCCTAAAGCTGTTGATCGATTTTTCCTCCAAGAAGGCGCATCCGATGGATCCGGCATTCTGCCTGACGACCATGGATGTCCTCCCGGCAAAGCATCTGTTGGTGCGGAAGGAGACGGATAGCGCAAAGATCGCCTCCCTGATCGAGAATGATCCGGCGCAACTGGTCGTGGAAGCCCTTCAAGCTTATCCAAATAACGCCACCACCGCGATCGACCTCGAAATCACGCTGGCTCAGGCGATCGGAGAGGAAAAGTTCAAGAAGTGGTGGTCCACGGCGAAGAAGGCCATCGCCAAAGACCCTCGCATCGCGGTCCCCGCAAAGAAAACCGAGTGCTACATTCTGCGCGAAATCCCGGTGTCAGCCGAGGATGAGATTCTCGAGAGCTTCAATAGCACGCGCTCCGCCCGGCGGCGCATTCTGCTGGCGGAACAATTGACCAACGCCGCCGAGAAAGGTGAGACCAAGACCGATTTGACAGCGATCCTCGCCGGGGTCACCGAGTCCGTGAAGGATTCCAACCAACTCGACGCCGCCGAACGCCTCCACGGTGCAGCGGTTCGCGACGACCTCGCCAAGCTGGCCAAGGTTGATCCCTCGACGCTTGAGCCTTCACAGGCATCCCTGATCGCCAATCCACGGGATCTCCCCGCGATTGCCGAAAAGATCCCGGTGCAGTTCCAAGGGCGCTTTCTGGATCTGGTGCTTTCGACACATCCCATCGAGGCCCGCGACATCGTTTTCAACCTGCTCAAGACTTCCCAGGGCAAGTTCACCACCGAGTGCATCAATTTCCTCGTCGAGAACGGCCATACGGACGAGCTCGCCGCGGTGCTCAAACGCTGGCAGACCGAGCAAAACCTTCGCGCCCCGGTCCTGCTTTGGATCGTCAAGAATCGTCACTCGAAGAAATTTGCCAAGCTGTTGAACGACATGATTTCGCCGCGGTTGTTGAACGCGATTTTCTTCGCGATCGACTACGAGGCGCTGCAGTCCGCCTCCGCCCGCCGGATTCCGCTTGGTGACATCCTCAGCGAAGATACCGACCTTATTGGCGACCTGCTTTCGACCGCAGATCCGGAAACGGCCCGGGATCTGGCCAACACCTTGATGCTCAATCAAGGGTTCGAGGAGTTGACCAAGAAGTCGCTGCTCGCTCGTTTCATCAAGATTTTCCCCAGCATCCAGTCGCTCGTCGCAACCGATGCGGAATCGAAAGAGGAACAACTCCTCGTCTCCCGCCGGAGCTACGAACGCAAACGCGAGGAATACGAGGCCATCGTTTCCCGCAGGATTCCGGAGAATTCCAAAGCCATCGCCACGGCCCGCGAGCACGGCGATCTTAAGGAGAACTCCGAATACAAGATGGCCAAGCAGGACCAGCAGGTGCTGATGGCACAGAAGAGCCTGCTCGAAAAGGATCTCGGGCGCGCGCGGATCACCGACTTCAAGGAAGCATCGATCGAACAGATCAGCGTCGGCAGCATCGCTGAAATCAAGAGCGCGACCACCGGAAGTGTGTCACGTTACACCCTCCTCGGGGCTTGGGACAGCGATCCCGAAAACCACGTGATCGCCTACAAGACTCCCCTCGGGCTCGCGCTGCTCTCAAGGAAAGTGGGCGATCGGGTGAAAGTGAAGATCGGCACGGCAGAAGACAGTTATGTTGTCACCGGCATCTCCCGGTACACCGACCAAGCCCCGGCGGCTTCGAGCTGAGGTCCTTTGAACGTCCGGGGTTCGCAGTTCGCGAGGCCCCGCTACCCGGCGTGAATCGACTTCATGCCGGGATGGTTGACGCCCGCCCGCGCTGCCGCCATAACCGCTGGCATGGACTCCAGCACCCCCCCCGCCAGCCCGCCTCCTTCGTCCTCTTCGAACGATGTCAAGATGTGGGCGATGTTCTGTCACCTGTCTGCGCTCGCCGGTTACCTGATTCCGTTCGGAAACATCGTTGGCCCCTTGGTCATCTGGCAGATCAAAAAGAACGAATTCCCTCTCGTGGACGATCAGGGCAAGGAAGCGCTCAACTTCCAGATCACCGTCGCGCTGGCCGCGATCGTCTGCTTCCTGCTGATGTTTGTCGTCGTGGGGATCTTCCTGCTGATGGCGCTCGGCATCACCAATCTGATCTTCATCATCATCGCCGGCCTGCGCGCCAACCAAGGCGAATCGTACCGGTATCCGTTCAGCCTTCGTCTGGTCAAGTAAGGCGTCCGTGCGCGGCGTGAACGCCTGCTGGGATCTGCTCAAGCTCCTCGCCGATCCCACTCGTCTCCGGATCCTGGCGCTCCTCCTCCGCGAGGAGCTCTCGGTGGCTGAGCTGCAGGAAATTCTGGGCATGGCCCAATCCCGGATCTCCTCGCAACTGGCCCTGCTGCGCCAGGCCGATCTCGTGTCCGATCGGCGTGACGGAAAGAAGGCGTTTTACTCCCTCCGCAGCGGACTACCGCAGGCCCAGCTCGCGCTCCTTCGGGCAGCGTGGGATGCGGTTTCGCCGGAGTTGACCGGCGATCAAACCAATCTCGACCGAATCCTCGCCAAGCGCCGGGCCCATCAGGAGCAGTATTTCAACCTGATCGCGGGGAAGTTGGGACGGCACTACTGCCCCGGTCGTTCCTGGCAGGCCATCGGCCACCTCGCGCTCCGTCTCGCCCCTCCGATTGTCGTGGCGGACCTCGGCGCCGGCGAGGGACTGATTTCACAATTGCTGGCGCGCCGCGTCCGACAGGTTTGGTGCATCGACAACTCGTCGCGCATGGTCGAAGTCGGAACCGAGCTGGCGGAAAAGAACGGCCTGAAGAACCTCACCTACAAGCTGGGAGACATCGAAAGCGTGCCGCTGCCGGATCGCTCGGTCGACCTCGCCATCCTCAGCCAGGCGCTGCATCACGCGCATCGTCCGCAGACTGCGGTGCGCGAGGCCTTCCGAATCCTGCGTGAAGGCGGTCAAGTGCTGATCCTTGACCTCAAGGAGCACACCTTTGAACAGGCACGGGAGCTCTATGCCGACGTTTGGTTGGGCTTCAATGAGAGCGCGCTCCACGGCTTCCTCCGCCAAGCGGGTTTCGAGCAGGTGGAGGTCTCGATCGTGGCCAAGGAACCCGAGGACCCCGGTTTCGAAACGGTGCTGGCCAGCGGGATCAAATCCGGGGTCTCAACGACGCCGCCCGCCTAATCGAGCTTCACCCTGGCCCGATAGAAGGTTTCGCAAAGCGTCAGAATCTCCTTTCCTCCGCTCATCGTCAGGGCTTTCGCCGCCAAGTCGCGGGCATCTGCCATCGACATCGCCCGGATCGCAAACCTCACGGCCGGAAGAAGCGGCGGCGTCATGCTCAGTTCGTCGACACCCAAACCGAGCAGGAGCGGAGCCAGCACCGGATCGCCCGCAATTTCGCCGCAGACGCTGACCCGGATTTTCGCCGCGTGCGCCTCCCGCACGATGTGATGCAGCGTGCGAACGACCGCGGGGTGGGTCGGCTCGTAAAGATGGGCGATGCGGTCGTTCACCCGGTCGATCGCAAGCAGGTACTGGATCAGATCGTTGGTTCCGATGCTGAAAAAGTCGTTCTTGGTCGCGAGCAAATCGGCGGTGTAGGCGGCGCTGGGGATCTCGATCATCGAACCCACCGGAAGTTTCTCGTCGAACGCCACCCCGGACGCGCGCAACTCCACGCGGCACTCCTCAAGGACCGCGTTGGCCCGGGCCAGTTCCTCACAGCCACTGATCATTGGATACATCAATCGGACATTGCCGTGCACGCTCGCCCGGAGAATCGCCCGGAGCTGGGATTTGAAGATCGAAAGATTCTCGAGGCAGAAACGGATCGCCCGGAATCCGAGAAACGGATTGTCCTCCTTGGGAAACAGGCCCGGATTGCCCGCAATCGGCTTGTCGCCCCCCAAATCCAGCGAACGAATCACGACCGGCGCCGGCGCCAGTTGCTCCGCCACCGTCCGGTAAGCCACATACTGTTCCTCTTCCGAAGGAATCCGGACAGAGTTCAGATAGAGAAATTCCGTGCGGAAAAGTCCCACGCCCGCACCCAGATACTCCTTCACCAGCGGAACCTCATCCGCATTCTCAATGTTCGCCCGCAATACGACCTCCACCCCCTCGAGGGTCACCGAAGGCTGCCGGTTGGCATTGAAGAGCTTCTGCTCGACGGACTTTTTCTTGATCTGGATTTTTCCGTAGAGGAAAAGGGTTTGCTCAGTGGGATTGAGCACGACCACCCCATCGTAGCCATCGACGAGGATCCAATCGCCATTCCGGACCAGCGTCGTGAGATTGCGCGATCCGACCACCGCCGGAACCTTCATCGAGCGGGCCACGATGACCGCGTGACTGGTCCTGCTTCCCGTATCGGTGACGATTGCCAGCGCGTGACTGCGATCGATGCTCGCCGCATCCGATGGGGAGATGTCGTTGGCGACGACGATCCTCTTCTCGATCAGCCGTAGGAGATTTCCCGCCGCCTGACCAAGGAGGTTCGCGAGTACCCGTTGGGCAACATCCCGAATGTCTCCCGCCCGTTCGCGCAGATACTCGTCGTCAATCTCCGAAAACGCCTGAACGTAACGCTGCGAAACGGCGTTGAAACAACTCTCGATGTTCCGCCCGGTCACCTCAAAATCACGGATCGTCTCCGCAATCAGCGCCTGGTCCTCCAAGACCAGAAGGTGGGCGTCAAAGATCCGGGCTTCGTCGGCTCCCAGGTTCCTCTCGACTTCGTCACGGATCTTTTGGATCTGCCCGCGGGTGACGAGCAAGGCTTGCTCGAAACGCGCAACCTCCTCCATGCGTTTGTCGGCATCCACGTGGTAGGAGGGCACCTCCACGTCGCTCTGCAGATAAAGGAAGACCTGTCCATACGCGATGCCCTGCGAGGCGGGAATGCCTTGCACAACCACTTCGGGTTTCGCGCGAGCGTTTTCGGACATGAAAGACAGAGGGGCCGGGAGGGGGTGACCCAGCAGCGTACGAGGTTAAGCGATGGGCCCTGAAGGCGGTCAACGCGGATCTCTCCAAAATTCACTCAAACGATCCGACTCACCGGATCCGAGGCGAGCGAGGTTTCCACAAAGAACGTCTCCGGACCCCATGCGTCCATCACCACGTCCCTGATCTCCCGGCCCAAATTTGCCGACGCGGAGTCGGGAACAAAGGCAAAACACGTACTGCCACTTCCACTCATTCCGACGACGAGGTCAAACATTTCCCGCAGTTGATTTACAAGAACCGGCAGGGCGATGTATTTCTCGAACGAAACGGACTCCAAGGTATTGAAGAGGAGTTTTTCTGCGGGTCGGTCGGGTCGGGCGATCCATTCGGCGAGTCGTTCCTCAGCCTTGGCAGGCACCAAGTAACCTCCCGGGGCCAGCGCCGCCAGACGCCGGAAGGCCCAAGGCGTATCGATTCCAAACGCGGGTTTGAACAGCCAGACCCTGCGGTTCCGCAGGCGGGCCACGCCGGTCTCGGGCAGCAACTCGATTCGTTCGCCACGCCCACGCAAGATCAGCGGCGCTGAATGCAGGAACAGCGGACAATCAGAGCCCAGCCGGGCAGCCAGGACCGCGAGCGCATCCATTCCCAAAGGTCGACCAGCCAGGGTGTTCAGGGCCATCAGGGTGGTGGTGGCATTGCTACTGCCTCCCCCCAAACCAGCGCCCTGAGGAATCCGCTTCGTCAGCCGGAATCGTCCGCCCCCCGGCCAACCCGCGGCCTCGCGGAAGGCCCGCGCCGCCCGCAATACGAGGTTGCGTTCATCGACCACCAGCGAGGCGTCATCGCACTCAAGCGTAAAGTCTCCAGAGGCCGTGCTTTCCACCGTCAGGGTATCCCCAAAGGCTACCGGGGACACCACCGAAACCAAGTCGTGAAACCCATCGGCACGGCGACCCACGACCGCAAGGAAGAGGTTGATCTTGGCAGGTGAAGTCAGGGTCAGTGCAGTCATCGCGGGTCGGCACACCTACGTTGCGCCAAAAAACCGGCCAAACTGAAGCCGAAACCAAGCGCTTTCCCGGTTTGCTAAGCGCGCCTTGGCCACACTTATTGCTTCCATCCCTGTCTCCATGGCGTGCGATCTCATCCTTGTCCTCGACGAATCCTCCCCTCGCGTCGTTGAACCGCTGCTCCGCACCCTCAGCGGGGAGATCCGCTGGGTGAAGATCGGGCTGCAGATGTTCACCGCCTGCGGCCCGGACTGCGTCCGGGAAATCGCCGACTTGGGCTTCAAGGTTTTCCTCGATCTCAAACTCCACGATATTCCGAACACCGTCGCGCATGCCGTCGAGTCGGCCGCACGTCTCCCGATCCATCTTCTCACCCTGCACACCTGCGGCGGAGCCGAAATGATGCGATGGGCCGTGAAAGCGCAGCAGGCGAACAAGCCGGATCTGCAGCTGCTCGGGGTGACGGTCCTGACGTCCATGAGTGGATCCGAACTCAACGCAGTCGGCGTGCCCGGCACCGCCGAATCCCAAGTCGTGCGACTCGCGCGTCTGGCCGTCGACTCCGGGCTCGGCGGGCTGGTGTGTTCACCTCTCGAAATCGCCCCACTGCGCCAAGTCCTGCCAGCCTCCACCCAGTTGGTGACCCCCGGCATCCGCCCCAGCGGCGCCAAGGCCGACGATCAGACGCGGGTCCTCACCCCCGCGGAAGCCGCCGCCGCCGGAGCCAACTATCTAGTGGTCGGACGCCCGATTTCCCAAGCCGCCGATCCGGTCGCCGCCACTCGCCGAATCCTCGCTGAAATCGCCCCTTTTCGCCCACCACCATGAGCCGCAACGCCGCCATTCTCCTCGCCGCTGGCAGCGGCAAACGCATGCAGGGCTGTGTCGACGACAAGGTCCTCGCCCCCATCGGCAACAAACCCGCCTTCGCCCACTGCGCCGGCGCCTTCCTCGAAAGCGGCGTCGCCGACTTCTATGTCGTGGTCTACCGCGACGCCCCCCAATCGGTCCTGCTTTCGGCCTACGCACCCACCCCGGCCCTGTTCGTCCGCGGGGGACACGAGCGCCAGGATTCCGTCGCCCGCGCACTCGATGCCCTGCCCGATGACATCGACTACGTTTTCATCCATGACTGCGCCCGACCCTTCGTCCGACCCGAACAGTTGGTCGCGCTGCACAAGATCGTGCGACGCGAACAGGCGGTCGTGCTCGCCCACCGCGTCACCGATACGATCAAGGAGCACCGCGACTCCGGTCACCTCCGCACCCTCGACCGCTCCACGCTCTGGGCCATGGAAACCCCGCAGGTCTTCGCCCGCGATCTGATCGTCCGGGCCTACGCCCGCGTCGTTAAAAATAAATTACACATCACTGACGACGCCCAGGCGGTCGAGGGACTGCGCCACCCCGTCGCCCTCCTCGAAAATCTCCATCCCAACCCCAAGCTGACGACCCCGGCCGACCTCGAGTGGTGTGAGCACCTCCGACGAACAAGGACGGAAAAGTGATGGCCCTGCTCTCTTCCACCCACCCCCAACCGTGGACCGCTCGATGAGGGTCGGCCACGGCTATGACATCCATCGGATCGTTCCAGGACGGCCGATGGTCCTCGGCGGGGTTCGTTTTGACACGGATTACGGACTGGACGGCCACAGCGACGCCGACTGTTTGACCCACGCGATCTGCGATGCGCTGCTCGGTGCGGCGGGATTGCCTGATATCGGACACTTTTTCCCCAATACCGATCCCGCTTACCTCTCGATCGACTCTCAGGTCCTGCTCCGCCGGGTGGTCGGCGAGCTGGCCGCACGCGGATGGGTCCCCGTGAACATCGACGCGACCGTGATCGCCGAGAGGCCGAAGATTCTCCCGCAGCTTCCGCGGATGAAAGCAGCGCTGGCTTCCTCGACCGGCCTCGATCAGGACGCGATCGGGATCAAGGCCACCACCAACGAGGGCGTGGATGAGATCGGGCGGGGGTTGGCCATCGCCGCGCACGCGGTGACACTGCTGCGGCAAACCTGAGCCCGGCCCATGCACCGTCGCACCCGCACGCCGCTGCTCGCCATCGCGGCCCTGCTCCTCACCGTCGCCGGGGGCTGCACGTTTCGGGAAACCAATGTCGAGCGAGGGCAGCGCGACCAGGTTCTGCACCGGGGCATGGGCCAGGAGGTCGCGGATCTCGATCCGCACCTGGCCACCCAGACCAGCGACCACACGGTGCTCTCCGCTCTGTTCGAGGGCTTGGTCGCTGAAGATCCCAAGGACCTCAGCCCGGTCCCCGGCGTCGCCGAGCGCTGGACCGTATCCGACGATCAACTCCGCTACACCTTCTTCCTGAGGACCAACGCGCGGTGGTCAAATGGCGATCCGGTCACGTCCAAAGATTTCATGGATTCATGGCGGCGCGTCCTGACGCCCACCCTCGGCGCCGACAACGCCAGTCTGATGTACATCGTTCAGGGGGCGGAGGCGTTTCACAAGGGAGGGCTGCCGTCGTTCGCGGATGTGGGATTCCTCGCACCGGACGCCCACACCCTGCGGATCACCTTGGAGCATCCCGCTCCCTATTTCCTCTCCCTGCTGCAGCATTGGATCTGGTGGCCGGTGCACCTTGCCAGCGTGGCCAGGCAAGGATCGACCGTGGAGCGCGGAAATCGCTGGGCTCGCCCAGGAACCCTCGTCGGCAACGGACCGTTTGTCCTCAAGGACTGGCGCCCCGGACAGCGGATCATCGTGGAAAAGGCACCGACCTACTGGGATGCGGAGACCGTGCGACTGAGCGCGATTCATTTCTATCCGATCGAGGAGCTCAACACCGAGGAGCGCGCGTTCCGTTCCGGGCAGCTCCACGTGACCGAGTCGCTGCCGGCATCAAAGATCGACACCTATCGCTCCACTTCGCCGACGGTCCTGCGGATTGACCCTTACCTCGGCACGTACTTTTACCGGATCAACGTCAACCGGCCCTTCCTCAATGTCGTCAAGGTTCGCCGCGCGCTTTCGATGGCCGTGGACCGCCAGGCCATCGTCGATCACGTTCTCCGCGGAGGCCAGCGGGCGACCAGCGCGTACACGCCGCATGGAACCGGAGGCTACACGCCACCCACCGGGTACGACACCGATCCGGTCACTGCGCGAGCACTCCTGGCGGAAGCTGGTTATCCGGGTGGCGTGGGGGCGCCCACCATCGATTTGCTGTTTCAGACTTCCGAGAATCACCGCGCGATCGCGGAGGCGATTCAGGAGATGTGGCGGCGCGAGCTCGGCCTTTCGGTTCGACTGACGAATATGGAGGGAAAGAGCGCCCTCGATGCCCGGCGCACGGGCGACTTCCAGATCCTGCGTTCAAGCTGGATCGGCGACTATGCAGACCCGATGTCGTTTCTCGCCGTCTGGCGCAGCGACAGCGGCAACAACTACACCGGCTGGTCAAGCGACACCTACGATCAACTGCTCCACCAAGCCACCCGAACCCCTGCTTCGACCGAACGTCTGGAGATTCTCCGGCGCGCTGAAGCTCTGATGCTCGCCGAAGCGCCCATCATTCCCATCTACGCCTACAACCACGTGTTCCTGCTGCATCCTTCCGTCCGCGGCTGGCATTCCACCTTGCTCGATCACCATCCCTACAAGCACGTCTGGCTGGAATCCAATCCGTCCGTTGAAACCCGCAGATAACCTCATCCTTTTCCCGCACATCCCTCCTCCGTCCCGTCACTGCGGCCCAACCGCAACCGTCTCAGACTCCCTCATGTTCAACCGTCGCTTCGTTCTCCTCTGCCTTGCGGTCCTTTCCCTCGTGGCGTGCAAGAAATCCGATCCGCATTCCAGCGGAACTCCCGGTGCGACCATCCCCGGCAACCTCAGGATCCTCAATCTCGGCAACGGCGCTGAGCCCCAGGATCTCGATCCCCAGGTCGTGACCGGGGTCCCGGAAAACAAGATCATCAACGCCCTCTTCGAGGGTTTGGTTGCCTACGGTCCGAACGGTCAGGGGACAATCCCCGCAGCCGCCGCAAGCTGGACGATCTCACCAGACGGCCTGACTTACACGTTCGCCCTCCAACCCGATGGCAAATGGTCGAACGGCGATCCCGTCACCGCCGAGGATTTCGTCCGCTCTTACCAGCGGATTCTTACACCCAGTCTGATCGCGGAATACGCCAACAAGCTCTACGCCGTGACCGGCGCCGAGGAGTTTCACCAAGGGAAACTGGCCGACTTCGGCCAGACGGGTTTCAAGGCCGTCGATGCACGAACCCTGCAAATCACCCTGAAGCGCCGGACCTCTTTCCTGATCGAATCCCTGAAGCATTACGCGTGGTTTCCGATCCACCCCAAAACGGTGGAGAAATTCGGCGGGCTCGCACGCAGGGGCACCAAATGGACCCGCGTGGAGAACATGGTCGGCAATGGTCCGTTCACCCTCAAGGAATGGTCCATGCAACAACGCTTGGTGGTCGAAAAATCACCCACGTATTGGGACCGCGACGCCGTCAAGGTCGATCGCCTCGTCTTTTTCCCGACGGAAAACATCGAGACCGAAGAGCGGATGTTCCGCACCGGCCAACTCCACAAAACGAACGAGCTGCCACTCGACAAGACGGACGTCTATCGCCGGGAGCAGCCGGAGAGCCTTCGAGTCGACCCCCTCCTCGGGATCTACTTTTTCCGCGTCAACGTCACCCGCCCCCCACTCAACGACAAACGGGTGCGCCGGGCACTCGCGTTGGCGATGAACCGCGAACTGATCGTCGAAAAGGTCACCCGTCAGAACCAGCAGCCGGCCTACAACGCCTGTCCCCCGATGGAGATGTTCACCTCGCCCGTTCGCCTTCAGGGCGATCTGGCCGAAGCCAGGCGGCTTCTGGCGGAAGCGGGATATCCGGAAGGCAAAGGCCTGCGGCCGATCGAGCTGCTCTACAATACGAGCCAGAATCACAAAAAGATCGCGGAAGCCCTGCAACAAATGTGGCGCGTCAACCTCGGTGTGCAGGTCGATCTGGTGAATCAGGAATGGAAGGTCTACCTCGATTCGCAAGACACCCTCAACTACGACCTGAGTCGGGCCGGCTGGATTGCGGACTACGTCGATCCCAACACCTTCTTCGATCTCTGGCGGACCGGCGATGGCAACAACGACACCGGGTTCTCCAATCCCGACTACGATCGTATGCTGCAGGAGGCGCTGAACACCGCAAACGATGTCGATCGGATGGCCGTCTACGCAAAAATGGACGCGCTGCTGATGGACGAAATACCCTTCCTTCCCCTCTATTTTTACACAAGGACCTTCGCCTTGAACCCGGCAGTCAACCTACCGCAAAACCTGGTGGAGACTCCGAACTGGAAGTTCATCCACTTCAAGGAGTGACCCCTCCGGTGCCTGCCGTCTTGCCATCCGGCGGAAACGGCTGAAGTCTCCGCCCGCATGCTTCGTTTTTTCGCGTCGCGCCTGCTGCAGTCTCTTCTCGCGCTTCTCATCATCATCACGGCCACGTTTTTCATGCTGCGCTTCGTGCCGGGCGGCCCGTTCACGGCCGAAAAAGCCGTCACCCCTGAGATCCTGCGCAACCTGGAGGCCCATTACGGGCTCGATCAGCCCCTCTGGAAGCAATACCTCGACTACCTTGGCAGCCTCGCGCGCGGAGACTTCGGGCCGTCGTTCAAGTATCCCAACCGGACGGTGAATGAGATTCTGGGCGACAAGCTTCCCGTTTCAATCGAGCTGGGTTTCCTGTCGCTGGTGGTCGCGCTGCTGATGGGACTGCCATTGGGGATACTCGCGGCCATCCGAAGGAATACCTGGATCGACTATGTTTCGTCGTCCTTCGGCATGATGGGCATTTCCATTCCGACCTTCGTGGTGGGACCCCTGTTGGTGCTCGCGTTCGCAATTCATGCCGGGTGGTTCAATGCGTCCGGTTGGTATTCGCCGATGGACCGCGTCCTTCCCTGTCTCGTTCTCGGCATCGCCTACGCCGCCCCGATCGCGCGGCTGACCCGCGGAGGCATGCTGGAAATCCTGAACCAGGACTTCATCCGCACCGCCCGGGCCAAGGGAGCCTCCGAGCTGCGCGTGGTCTTCAAGCACTCGCTCCGGGGCGGACTCTTGCCCGTTGTCTCCTTCCTCGGCCCCGCCATCGCCGGCATTCTCACCGGATCCTTTGTCATCGAGACCATCTTCCAGATTCCCGGGCTCGGCCGCGAGTTCGTCAACAGCGCCTTCAATCGCGACTACACCTTGGTGCTTGGCACCGTCATCCTCTACGCCGGATTGATCATGGGCCTCAACCTCGCCGCCGACCTGACGCAGGCTTGGATGAATCCCAAGGTTCGTCTCGAGGGTTGAACCGACCATTGGATCACCCGCATGGCCACCCTCGCCGCTCCCGCCGCGTCCCCGCCCACGCCGCCGGCCGATCAAATCGAGCACGGCAGTTCGTTGTGGCATGATGCCTGGCTCCGCCTCCGCAAGAATCGTGTCGCGGTCTTCGGCGCGGTCACCCTCGTGATCGTCGCCGTAGCCTGCTTCCTCGGCCCACTTTTCAGCCCCTACGGTTACGAGGATCAGAACCTTGACCTCGGCGCGTCGAGCCCGAGCCTGCAGCACCCGCTCGGAACGGATACACTGGGCCGCGACCTGCTCGTGCGCCTGCTTTACGGCGGCAGGGTTTCACTGGGGGTCGGCCTCGCCGCGACGTTCGTTGCGCTGACCATTGGCGTCGTCTATGGGGCCGTCGCGGGCTACTTCGGCAACAAGACCGACGCCGTCATGATGCGCATCGTCGATATCATGTATTCGCTGCCGTTCACCATCTTCGTCATCCTCCTGATGGTCTTCTTTGGGCGAAACATCATCCTGCTCTTCGTCGCCATCGGCGCGGTCGAATGGCTGACGATGGCCCGGATCGTCCGGGGGCAGGTCATGGCGGTGAAGCGCATGGAGTTCATCGAGGCGGCCCGCGCCCTCGGCTTCGGCAAACGGCGCCTGATCTTCCGGCACATCCTCCCCAACGTCCTCGGACCGATCATCGTCTACACGACCCTGACCATTCCCGGCGTCATGCTTCTGGAGGCCTTCCTCAGCTTTCTCGGCCTCGGCGTCCAGCCGCCGATGAGTTCCTGGGGCGTGCTGATCAAGGATGGGGCCGAAAAGATGGAGGAATTTCCCTGGCTGCTGGTGTTTCCCGGCACGGTTTTTTCGCTCACCCTGTTCTCACTCAACTTTCTCGGGGACGGGCTGCGTGACGCGCTCGATGTCCGTTCGAGCAAAGACTGAGTCGCAGGCCCAGCTCCGCCCATGAGATCGCTGCGCCGTCTCCGACCCTACTTCCGCTACCTTCGACCGGTGCGGGCGCACCTGGCGGCTGCGATTCTCTTTGGACTGTTCTACGCCGCCGCCACCGGACTCGGCATCCCGGCGCTGACCAACTATGTCTTTCCCAGGATCTTCAACGACGAGGGGCCGCGCATGGCCTGGGGCGAGGTCGTGCTCGTCGCCGCCTATATTCCGTTCATCTTTCTCGTCCGCGCGATCGCCGGATACCTCAACGCCTACTTTATCCAGTTTTCCGGCACCCGCGTGCTCGAGAGTCTCCGTCTCGATTATTTCCGCAAACTCCAGGTGCTGCCGCTGTCGTTCGTCCAGAGCCGGCAGACCGGGGACCTGATCTCGCGCGGGCTGGCCGACACGACCCAGCTCCAGTTCGTCCTGACCCAGCTGGCCAACGACGGTATCAAACAACCCGGTACGCTGCTCTTTGCGATCGGCTTCCTCGTCCACAAGTCCGTCCAGGCGGAGGGGGTCGCCCTCATGCTCGTCTGCCTGGCGATCGTGCCCTTGGTGGTGTTCCCCATCCGCTACATCGGACGCAAGGTGGTGAAACGCGCGCAGCAGTTGCAGGGACAGCTCGGGGCCGTGACCTCGCTCTTCTCCGAGAATCTTTCCGCCGCCCGGGAGGTCCGCGCCTACGGCCTGGAGGAGCGCGAGTCGAAGCGATTCGCGGAGATGACCCGCAACCTCTTCACCTATCAGCTCAAGATCACGAAGTACGCCCAGGCCCTCAGCCCTGCGGTCGAGTTCATCGCGGCGATTGGCGTGGCCGCCACCCTGCTCTACGCCTATGACGCCAGGGTCTCCAAGGATGACTTTCTCGGGGTGGTCACGGCCCTTTTCCTCGCCTACGAGCCGATCAAGAAGATTGGCGCACTGAACAATGAGCTCAACCGGGCCCACGCCTCGCTTGAGCGACTCGAGGTCGTGCTCAACGAACCGGTGTCGATCGCCGATCCGGCGAATCCGGCTGAAATCAGCCGTCTCCGCGGCACGGTCAGCTTCGAGCACGTGTGCTTCGCTTACGCGACCGACAACCCGGTGCTTCACGAAATCAACGTCTCCATCCCCACCGGCACCGTTTGTGCGTTGGTCGGTCCGAGCGGCGCCGGCAAAAGCACGTTTGCCAACCTCGTGCCGCGTTTCTTTGAGGCCTCTTCCGGACGGGTCGCCATCGACGGCGTGGATGTTCGGGCAATGCGTCTGGCCGATCTGAGGCGCAACATCGCCATCGTCTCCCAGGATCCGGTGCTCTTCAACGACAGCATCTACCAGAACCTTCTTCTCGGCCGCCCCGACGCCACCCGCGAAGAGGTGATCACGGCGGCGAAGAACGCGTTCGCCCATGACTTCATTTCGGCGGAAAAGGAGGGTTATGACGCCGTCGTCGGTGAGCGGGGAGTGCGGCTCTCCGGCGGCCAGAAACAACGGATCGCGCTCGCCCGGGCCTTTCTTCGCGATGCTCCGATCCTGATCCTCGACGAGGCGACCAGCGCGCTCGACAGCGAAAGCGAAGCGGCGATCCAGGCGGCGCTCAAAAAACTGATGGTCGACAAAACCGTGCTCATTATCGCACACCGCTTCTCCACCATCCGGGATGCCTCGCTGATCCTCGTCTTCGAACAGGGACGGATCGTCGCCAGCGGTTCCCACGCGAATCTGCACGCAACCAGCCCGCTCTACCGCACGCTCTACGATCGCCAGAACAGCACGGGCTGAGTCCCTCCGGCACGCGCCCGGCGCGAACAAACGCCGCATCGCAGCTTGCCGAACGTCCTCCCGACAAACAAATCGACCTCGTGTCTTCGCCGGAAAGTCCACGACTCCTGATTATCCGCCGTCGCTACCTCGGCGATATTGTCCTGCTCGGAAGCGTGTTCCGCAACCTTCGGCTCCACTGGCCAACGGCCCGTCTGGTCGCGTTGGTCGAGGCTCCGTACGCCGGTGTTCTTTCGCTCAACCCGGACATCGACGAAGCCCTGACCCTGCCGTCGAAGCTCTCCGCCTGGTTCGGATTCCTGCGCCGGTTGCGGCGCTCCGGATTCACCCATGTGCTGGATTTCGACAATACGGAGCGGACCGCGCTGATCACACGCGCCAGCGGCGCCAGGACCCGGGTGGCCTTCAACCGCGAGCTCATTCGATTCAGGCAGCCGTGGCTTTACACGCACTCCGCGGCCGTGAGGAACGCGGACTATGACCGACAGCCGATCACCACGACTTACCACGCTCTCCTGACTGCCATCGGCGTGCCGATCGCGACCCGGGAGATTCGGCTGGTCCCCCACACCGAGGATCTTTGCGCGGCGCGACGTTTGGTCGGCGGCCCCGGAAAAAAGGTTCTGGTACACCCGGGAACCCGAAGCGCCTACCGTCGCTGGCCCATCGAACGGTTCGCCGCTGTCTGCGATCGCATTCAAGATGACCTCGGAGCCCAGGTCTTTGTGATGGGTGGCCCCGGCGAGCTCGATGTCGCCCGGTCAATCCGCGATCATTGTCAGACGCACGTGGTCCTGCTCGACCAACGGTTTTCCACCGAGCAGTTCGCCGCCCTGCTGGCTCAATTCGACCTCCTTCTCTGCCACGACAGCGGACCCATGCACATCGCCGCCGCTGTCGGAACCACGGTCGTCGCGCTCTACGGTTCGCAAAACGCCGTCATCTGGCGGCCTAACGGCGACGACCATGTCGTCCTGCAAACCTCACTTCCCTGCCCGTGTCTGCCGGACTCCGAACGGCCAGGAGCCTGCATTCCCTCCGATTCCTACCGGAGCTACTGCGTCCGCCTTCTCGATGTCACGACCGTCGTTGCCGCCATCGAAGCCAAACTGGCGTCGCGGGAAGTCCGCGTTCGCGGTTAGCTCTTCCCCCACCGCTGGACGCACACCCCGGCTTCAGAGGCGGAATGCGATAATCGTATTCGCCACGCCCACGATCTCCGCGAATCGGCGCTCCTTGATTGCTTCGAATATCGCCTGGGTCACTCCCGAGGCGCGGCTGCCAAAGTCGTGAAATGCGATCACGCCGCCCGGTTTGACAAAGGGCGCCCACGCTTCGATGTCCGCGCGACAACCTTCGTAGGAATGGTCCCCGTCGATGAAGATCAGATCGACCGTGCCGCGCAACGCGGCGAGTGACCGCGCCGCCGCCAGCGAATCACTCACCACGGGTTCGGCCCGGGAGGAGAATCCCAGCGCGGCAAAGTTCGCCTTGAAAATGTCCAAGGTGCTGCTCGTTCCCAGCGCCCGAAAGTGACGGCTGTACCACGCGCTGTCCTCCCCGCACGTCGAGAGTCCGGCAAAGTTGTCGACCGCCCGGATTCGGGCGGAACCACCCTTCAACCCCGCGGCGAGAAAACACGTCGATGCCCCCATCCAGGAGCCGACCTCGACCACGCTGGCATCCGGCGGCAAATCGCTGGCCAACTGAAAGAGGTAACCCCTTTCAGGGAAGCTGCCCATGTCGTCGACTTTGAAGTGACGCGCCACCCGTCGAAACTCCTCCCAGTTCAGATCCGGGCGACGCTTGCGAGCGCCCCGGAGGAAACGACCGCATTTCTGGGCGAAACGCAGGTCGCGAACCAAGGGCCACGATTGGAACGACATGGTGAAACTTCACGGTACCCACGACAGCGCGGGAAGCTTTTTTTCCGACGAAAGTGCCCCTCGGCGCCCGCGCTTGCACCCACGTCCCGGAGCGGGCAAACCCACATGCTCCCGTATGGCCGCCGCCGTTCCCCGCATCTCCGTCGCGATCCCGACCTACAACCGGGCCGGGTTTCTTCGCCAAACCCTCGAGGGGCTGATGCGGCAGCGCCACGTGCCGGGGGAATTTGAAGTCCTGGTGATTGATAACAACTCGAAGGACGACACGGCAGCGGTCGTGGCTTCGTTCGCCGATCGGTCACCGGCACCCCGTTACATCCTCGAAACCCATCAGGGCTTGGACCACGCCCGCAACCGCGCCATCGCCGAGGCCCGGGGAGACATCCTCGTCCTCGGGGACGATGATATTTTGATGGAGCCGGATTGGCTCGCCGCGCTGACCGCACCCTTGGTCGGCCGTTCTGCCTCCCGCATTGGAGCGGTCGGCGGGGAGGTCGTGCCGGTCTTCCCCGACGGCCTGCCACCGTGGGTGGCCGAGTGGCACGCCCCCTTGGCGTTTCGTGCCGATGCCGGACCGCTCGGTCCCGCGCAGTCTCCGATGGGAGCCAACCTCGCTTTCCCGATGCACGTCTTCGCCAAGCATGGCCTGTTCAGCACGGCCTTGGACCGCAAGGGAACCGCACTCTTTTCCGGAGGCGAAACGGACATGCTGCGGCGACTCCGAACGGCTGGTTGGGAGATCTGGTTCGCGCCCGAGGCCAGGGTTTTGCATCAGATGCCGCAGAACCGAACCACGTTTCGCTACGCCACGCGCCACGCGTTCGATTCCGCACGTTCACGCGTGGTCGAACGCGGCGTCAACTCAATGGGCTACCTTGTTTCCCGTTTTCTGGCAAATGTGTTCAAGGTCATCGCTTTTACGGTCCTCGGCTTGCTCAATCTGCTGGTCCTGCGCACCGGTTCAGCGAAGAAAGCCTTGGTCAGAGCCTGGCGCAGTTGCGGCTACCTGTATCAGATTCCCCGCACCGCCTTGGGCAAACTCTGACCTCAGCCGGCTTGCACCCACGCCCTGCGTAGCCCTCCATCGCCCTGAGCGCTGCGTTTCCACCCAGCGAACGAAATTCCCCCCTTGGCCCACCCTCTTGCCCTTTCCGTTGTGATCATCGCCCGCAATGAGGCGCGCACCCTGCCGCGCTGTCTTGCCAGCGTGCATGGCTGGGTCACGGAGATCATCGTTGGACTCAACGACACCACCGACGACAGCGCCGAAATCGCAGCCCGGTACGGAGCGACCGTGCACACGCTTCCATGGAAGGGGTTTCGGGACACAAAAAATGCCGCCCTCGATCTCGCATCGCAATCTTGGGCACTCTGCCTCGATGCCGACGAGGAGGTATCTCCGGCCCTGCGCAAGGAGATCGAGGAGTTTTTTGCCAGTGGAGCCGCTCAACGCCACGCCGGAGCCCGGTTTCCCCGAAAGGTCTGGTTTGTCGATCGCTGGATCACGCACGGAGACTGGTATCCCGACCTTTCCCTGCGGCTCGTCGACCGATCCAAGGGGCAGTGGGGCGGCGATGCGTTCGTCCACGAGAAGATGGAGTGCTCCGGTCCGATCGCGCGCCTTTCCGGCGACCTTCACCATTTCTCGTTTCCCACGCTCGCAAGCCATGTCGCGAAGATAAATCCGTTCGCTGAACTCTTTGTTCTTCAACAACAAGCTCGCGGCCGGCGGTTCTACGTCAGCGGGACCATCTTCCGCTCGATCTGGCGATTTTTCCGGGGCTACATCCTGAAGGCCGGCTTTCTCGACGGTTATCCCGGCCTCTACATCGCCGGTGCCAACGCGTTCGGCGTCTTCGTGCGCTACAGCCGTCTCTACGAAGCGGAACGGCGACGGGAGCCACCTTTGCCTCTCACCCCGCCTCGCTGATCTCATCGTCGCTATCGTCCACCCTTTCGCATTCACTCTTCGATCCTCATCCGCCTTTCTTCAGGCACACCGTCCGCCACGCTCGCTCGCCATGCCTGATCGGGAAATACCGAAGTTCAGCAAGCTCGCCGAAGAACTCATCGGTTCACTCCGACGCATCCCTTCGGAGGACCCGAAGTCGATGAGGCGTCGACCGACGCAGATGCTCTCCGAATTAGTGGGAGAATTGGTCGTGAAGCATTCGATTGGGATCGAATCACCCGAGCAAATCATTCGCGACCACTGGCCGGAAATCGTGGGCCACGCCAACGCGGCCTACTCCCACGCCGCCCAAATCGACACCCGCGGTCGGCTGACCGTGCTCGCCGGGCACTCGGTGGTCCGCAACGAACTCTTTCTCCATCGATCCAAAATCATCGAGCGCGTGCAACAGTTGCCGGGATGCAAGGGCGTCAAGGAGTTGTTCCTTCGCTCCGGCTGATCGTAAAATTACGCTTGCGCATCACGCCTCAGGTAGGGAGCGTGCCAACTGCGTTAGTGGATGCTCGTGAGGTTACGAGCGCCCACCATGCCTGGTCTCGCATTCCGCGGGATTGGAACGGTGTCGCCGGCTAAAGCTGCGGTTCTCCCCGCGGTGGTCGCGGGTGGCACGGGGGCTGCAGCCAGCTACTCCCCTTCAGGCGTGCAACTCCGTCCAACAACCATGTCAACCGTCGTTCAAAAACCCGAAATCATCGCCCAGTACAAGACTCACGATAAGGACACCGGCTCGTCCGAAGTTCAGATCGCGTTGCTCACCGCCCGGATCAATCATTTGACCGAGCATCTGCGCGCTCATCGCAAAGACTTCCATAGCCGTCGTGGCCTCCTGCAGATGGCCAGCCGCCGTCGCAAGCTCCTCGATTACTTGAAGAGGCAGGACCTCCCCAAGTACTCCGAGATCTTGCAGAAGCTGAACCTCCGCAAGTAACTCACTCCCAGCACACGGGCGACCCGATCCGCGGGTCGCCCGTTGTCTTTACAGACACTCGCTCGACGACCGGGACATTTCCGTTTGGCGTCACCAAAGCGGTATCAGCCGCTACTGCCGTGACGCCAAACGGAAATCTCTCGTGTCAGTCACGGGGATGCGAGGCGTGTTACCGCCCAGTTAGCGACCGCTCCATCAGCGGTCCCCCGGGGTCCACGGTCCCAGACCGTTGGCACCCCTTACCTCGCAGGCTATCTGCCTGCGCCCCCAGGCATGCCGAACGGTCGCCCGGGATGTGTTAGAAATCCGTTATCCGTTTGTTCAGTTACAGTTAAGCTATGAATCAGAAATATACCGTCGTGGTCCCGGAACTCGGGATCACCTTCTCCACCGGCTCGATCGCCCAACTCGCCAATGGCGCCGTTAATGTCAGCGTCGGCGAAACCAATGTCTTCGTGACCGCTTGCGTCGCCCAAACGATGCGTCCCGGCCAGGACTTCTTCCCTCTGACCGTCGACTACCGGGAAAAGTACGCCGCGGCAGGTCGCTTCCCCGGCGGCTACTTCAAGCGCGAAGGCCGTCCGTCCGAAAAGGAAATCCTCACCTCGCGTCTCTGCGACCGCCCCTGCCGTCCGCTCTTTCCCGAAGGCTTCCTCAATGAGGTGCAAATCATCGGACAGCTGATGTCCGCCGATCAGCTCAACGAAGCCGACATTCCGATGGTCAACGGCGCCTCCGCCGCTCTCGCCATTTCCGACATTCCATGGAGCGGTCCGATTGCCGCCGTCCGCGTTGCCCAAATCGATGGTCAATTTGTGGCCAACCCCACGATCGAGCAGATGTTCGCCAGCACCCTCGACCTCATTTACGTGGGCAACGAGAAGGACATGTTGATGATCGAGGGCTCGGCCGACCAAATCTCCGAAGACCGCTTCATTGAGGCGCTCGAGTTCGGTCACCAGTCCATCCAGCCCATCATCCGGGCGATCAAGGAACTCGTCGCTCTCTGCGGCAAACCCAAGTCCACGTTCCCGCTTGTCGGTGCAACCGCCGAGGCCCGCGCCATCATCGAGCGCGTGGTTCCCGCGGACCGTGTGGCCACGGCCATCTTCGGCAAGGAAAAGGCCGCCCGCAGTGCCGCCATCAAGGTCCTGAAGGAAGAGGCCAAGGCCGCCCTCATCGCCGAATTGGGCGAAGGCAAGTTCACCGACGTCGATCTCAGCGTCGTCTTCGAGGATCTCCAGTACAAGGCCTACCGCAAGACCGTGCTTGAGCGCGGAGTCCGTGCGGATGGGCGCGACGCCAAGCAGATCCGTCCGTTGTCCTCCCAGGTGGGCGTGCTTCCACGGGTTCACGGTTCAGCCATGTTCCAGCGCGGCGACACCCAGAACATCGCGATCACCACGCTCGGCCCCACCAAGGAAGCCCAGGACATGGACGGCCTCACCGGGGGAGCGACCTCGAAGTCCTTCATTCTTCACTACAATTTCCCTCCGTTCTCCGTCGGCGAAACCGGCCGCTTCACCGGCCCGGGTCGCCGCGAAATCGGCCACGGCGCTTTGGCGGAACGTTCCCTTGTGCCCGTGCTTCCCCCAGAGGACGTCTTTCCCTATTCCATCCGTGTGGTCTCCGAAATCATGGCGTCGAACGGTTCGACGTCGATGGCCTCGGTCTGCGGCGGCTGTCTCGCACTGATGGACGCCGGCGTGCCGATCATCGCCCCGGTCGCGGGTATTTCCTGCGGCCTCATGACCGAGATCGCCGCGGACGGCTCGATCACCAAGTGGACCACGATCACCGACATCCTTGGTGAGGAAGATCACTTCGGTGACATGGACTTCAAGCTCGCGGGCACGACCAAGGGCATCACCGGTTTTCAGCTCGACCTGAAGATCAACGGCCTGCCGTTTGAAATCGCCAAGGCCGCGGTCTTCCAGGCCCGCGACGCGAGGATCGAGATCCTCAAGTCGATGCTCACCGCCCTCGGCGCTCCCCGCAAGGACCTGTCGAAGTACGCCCCGCGTATCCAAACGATCCAGATCGATCCCGAAAAGATCGGCCTGCTCATCGGACCCGGTGGCAAGACCATCCGTCGCATCGTCGAGACGACGGGCGCGATGATCGACATCGCCGAAGACGATTCGGGCAAGGTGTTCATCTACTCGAACAACGCCGATGCGATGAATCGCGCGGTCCAGGAAATCGACTCACTTTGCGGCGGCGGTTCCCAGATCGAAAACGGCAAGATCTACCAAGGCCGCGTCACCGGCATCAAGGAATTCGGTTGCTTCGTCGAGTGCATGCCGGGCAAGGAAGGCCTGTGCCATATCAGCGAGCTCGCTGACATGCGCGTCCGCCGGACCGAGGACGTCGTCAAGCTGGGTGAAACCATCTGGGTGAAATGCGTCGGCATCGACGAAAAGACCGGCAAGGTCCGCCTTTCCCGCAAGGCCGCCATGAAGGAGCGCGAGCAGCAGGCCCAAGCGCAATCCCAAGCCCAGGCGCCGGCACCGGCCCCCGTGGCCCCGGTTGATGCGCCTGCCGCTCAATAAGCGGGCTTGATCGCTTCCGTCTGACAGAGCCGGGACGCCCGAGCGCCCCGGCTTTTTTGTGTCCGTACCGACCGCGCCCAAGACATCATCCCTCGCTCGACAATCGAATCTCAGGATCCTCTCCGGCCAGCCGGGATGTGATCCAATCGATGCCGATCGATCCGGTGTCGCCTCGACGGGAATCACCCTCACGATCTTAAGACATCATGAAGCTCCTCCTCACGAACGACGACGGGATCGACTCCGTCTTTCTCCACGAACTTGCGCGTGCCCTGCTGGGTGATGGCCACCTTGTTTTCGTCGTCGCACCGAAGTCCGAGCAAAGCTGGATCGGTTGCGCGAAGTCGCGGCACCGTTCCGTCAGATCAAGCAAGGTCGAAATCGGCCTGGGCTGTCCAACTTGGACAGTCGATGGGACGCCGAGCGATTGCGTCAACATCGGCTTGGCGCATCTTCTTCCGAGGAGTCATGGAATCGAGGCGGTGGTCTCTGGGATCAATGTCGGCCGCAATGCGTCGCTCGGTTTCATTCTCGCCAGCGGCACGATCGGTGGCGCCTGGGAAGGAGCGGTCCACGGATTACCGGGAATCGCGTTTTCCCATGACCTCTCTGCAGAAGCATTTGCCCGACTGAAGGAAGCCGGGGGGCGACCGGACCCGGCGCTGTCCATTTCGTTGCGCAACGCCGCCGCGAGGGCCGCCCGATTGGTTCCATCCCTCGTCCAAGAGGAGCCGATCCGCGGCTTCGTCGTCCAAAATGTGAATTTCCCTTTTCCATGCACCCCGGATGCGTCGGTCGTCAGGACCGTGCCGGCACATGTGATCATTCCCGGACTCTTCAGTCCTGCAGCCGACGATGGCACCCACCGGTTCGTTTTCCATCAGGGTGAGGATCGTTCCCCCCGTTCGCCGTTGACCGACCGTGCGGCCCTGGATGCGGGCCAGATCAGCCATACCGTGCTCGACTACCGGGTGCTTGGGCTCCCCTACACGACGCCCGCATCCTAGGAAAGGGTGACAAACCCTTGGCAAAAACCTCGCGCCGCCAATACTTCCTCCCGTCTCCTCGAATCCCGATGATCACGCACCTTGTCGCTTTCGCAGCCGGCGGTCTCGCCGTCTTCCTCTGGATGTCGAGCCGTTCCTCGACCACGCCCGCCACGTCGACGCCACCGGCGGCGGGCAAGCGTGCCGCTCCGCCGCCGACCTCGGACGATGACCTCGAGGCACGGATCATCGAATACCTCTCGTCCAACGTGGTCTATCACATCAACGATCTCTGTCAGTCGCTTGAGCACCCCAAGGGAGCCCGCTATGTTCGCTCACACTTTCACAAGCTGATGGAAGAGGGGAAAATTCGATACAAGAACATGGTTTACACGATTTGAATCCCGCGAACCGACCGTACCCTGGACCAGCCTCCACCTGATATGATTGAAGTCGAACACCTCACCCGCGTTTTCCGCACCTACAAGAAGCAACCCGGATTCTGGGGGGGGGTAAAGGGACTGGTCAGAAGGGAGTTTATTGATACGGCGGCGGCGAACGACATCAGTTTCTCGATCCCCGAAGGAGGTTTCGTGGGGTTTCTCGGACCCAATGGCGCGGGAAAGACGACCACGCTGAAGATGCTCTCTGGGCTGATCTATCCGACCAGTGGCTCGGCTCGCGTGGCCGGTTTCGATCCCACGCGTCGGGAGAACGCCTACCGACGAATCTTCGCGCTCGTGCTCGGGCAGAAGAATCAATTGTGGTGGGACCTGCCGGCAATTGAATCATTTCAGCTGCTCCGACACATTTACGGACTCTCGGCCGCCCACTATCGCGAGACCTTGGACGAGCTGGTCACCCTTCTCGGCGTCACCGAAAAACTCAACGTGATGGTGCGCGAGCTCTCGCTGGGCGAGCGCATGAAAATGGAGTTGATCGCGGCCCTTCTCCATCGGCCGCGGGTGCTCTTCCTCGATGAACCCACCATCGGACTCGATGTCATCTCACAGAAGGCGGTGCGTTCGTTTCTCCGGGACTACAATCGCAAACACCGCGTCACGATCCTGCTCACCAGCCACTACATGGCGGACATCAAGGAGCTCTGCGACCGGGTGATCGTGATCCACAAAGGTCGCAAGATCTACGACGGAGCGCTCGACCGGCTCGATCGCAGCTCCGGCAGTCGAAAGAAAATCATCCGGTTTATCCCGCAAGACCTCGCGGCCTTTCCGGATACCTGGCAGTCGACCTTTGGGGAAACCAAGCACGACGCGCAGGACGGTCGCTTTACGGTGCGTGTGCCCGGAGTAAATGTTGTCGCGGTCTCTCAGGAGATACTTACGGCCGGATTGGTTGCCGATATCACAATCGAGGATGTACCTTTGGAGGATGTGATTGCGGAGCTCTTTGCGACCCAGACCTGACAGGTGAAGGACAAAACGCGGTCCGTGGGATGCGATGCACGATCGCCTCCCAACGAAAGCCTGAGCGTTCGATCAAGAGACGGAGTTCCTCCACGGGTGAACTCGGGAGATCTCCTGAAGCGCCTAGAGTTCAGGCCATTCAGGCGAGGAACCGGTGAGTTCCCGCACCAGCCACCGTGCCGTGGTCACGCTCTGTCGGGCCGCGGCCTGCAAGGCGGCCGGTTCGAGCGGAGCATTCAGGGTGACGGCGCTCAACTCCAGAGGCGGCAGCACCTGTTCGGCCCGGCGCGCATCGAAGCAGAGTCGTTCTCCACGGCGCGCCCGCCATTCGTTGAGCAGACGGAAGTTCACCTCCGCGGGGGTGCGATGCAGCCACCGTTGAGCCGCAACCAGTTCCCCTTGAGCCACTTTCCGGGTGATCCAGAAGGCATCGACGTAAAGGGTTTCAGCCAAGGATCTCACCTCAGCATCATCCAGTCGCGGATCCGGGACTTCATCCACCACCGTCCGATAGAAGCGCGTCCAACCCGCCCCACCCCGGAGCACCTCATGTCCAGGACGCAGAATCAACGTCATCTGCGCAAGTGCCGCCGCGAGCGAGCGAGAGCGGCGGTGAAGTCCCAAGGCCACCGCAGTCCGCGCCAGTCGAAGCCTCGAATAGGGAATGATCACAAGATCGATTTCCCCGGTGTCGAACAAACCCGTGGCCTTATGAACGCCACCGGTGGCCGCACGAACGGCGTAGGCATGCAGGCGATGGCCCTTGAGCTGGCGGGTCCAACCACGTTCCAGCAGAAGTCCGGGGCGGGTGGTGACCACCTGAAGATCAACGTCGGAAGACGCCGTGGCTGCGCCACGCGCGAGCGCCCCGAAAAGCGTCACGACTCGCACACCAGGCTGATGATCAGCCCACTGGAGGAACGAGGCGAGAAGCGGCGGTCCTACCATTTCCTCAGGGAAATCAGGATTTCAGTCCCTTCCATTCCTGGACCCGCATGGATTGAACCGCTGTGTAAACGAATGACTTCTTTAGCGATAAAAACGCCCATCCGCCCCTGATTGGGCACGCTGTCAGGCGTCGCCTCCGGTAGAATTCCCTCGAGCTCAAGGGTCTTGCCCTTGATTGAGACCAAGGCGGTGAGCTTGTCCTCCGTGCCGGTGGCTCGAAGTTGGATCGCAAGCTCGCGGGTTCCCAGTTCTCCCCGATTGGCGGTCACCGTGCGGAGAATCGACTCCAGAGCGAATTCAATCAGACGGGGAGCGATGGCCAGGATGACCGGATCCGGACCGACCTCGGCGTGGACTGAGCAGCGCGCACCGACCTCCTGGATGGTTGCACGCAGGTCGACGGATTCGACGTGGGCCTCGATCAGACCGGACATGTGATTGAGCTCGCGGTTCAATGTCTCCAACCGAGTGACGTCGATCTTGACCGCTTCCCGCAAGGCAGCCGGTACCGAGTCGCCGGCATGCCGCAGCGCGGTCAACGAGACGAGCGAGTTACCGATCTCGTGATTGAGCGTGAGCGCCAGTTCACGCAAGAGATCGAGCCGTTCAACTCGCGCGCGCTGGGCACGATCAAAGAGTTCGCCGCTGGCCTCCTCCCAAAAAGCCCAAGTTCCATTGTTCTCGGACATGTACCCGGCACTCGCACGAAAAGGTTGGTCTGCACTGGGTGCAATTCGACGGCTGTCGCGCACGCGCCGAACGCGACCGATCAACGCGCGCACCGCCAGCGGGACCGACCGGGGAGGATCCTCGTCCGCCGAAAGGATCAAGGACTGGGGAAGATATTTCTCCGCCAAGTTGGCGCGCTCATGGTACATTGCGAGACGACCCAATTGGGTGCTCCCAGCGAGAAACTGCCGGAGAAGCCGGGCCACAAAAACCGCCCGAGACTTGTCGCCCTCGTCGTACGCCTGTCCGTCGTCCCGCACACCGCAGGCGATCAAACCCAGCAGATGTCCATTCTCGTGAAGAGGAACCAGTAACCGGGCGCCCCACAAGGCCAGCCGATTTCGCACGGACAACTCGACCACAGGATCGGGGGGGCCCGGCCACTCGATGCCATCAAGCACCAACGGGTGTGCCGCCAGATAACCCACGATGGGTTCGTCCAGGGGAAGGAACGACGCGCCCCGGTCAGCCCGGAAACCACTGTCTTCGCGCAGAAAGAATACCGTGTGGGAAGCCCGCAGGAGATACCGCGAGGCTCTGCGGAACTCGCCGAGCAACCGCTCTCGCGACGACAAATTTTCCACTGCGCCCTCAAGAAAATCCCAGATCTCGGGAGTATCTGCCCATGAGTGACTTCTGATGGCCGGAGGAACTGCACGAAGCCCCTCGGAACGCCGCATTTTTTCCATCAGCAAATCGAGGGCGGCATTCCGTTCGGCGAGTTCCTCAATCAAAGGCACGATCTCCCGCAGCCGGGTCCGGCTCTGCTCGTAGGTAAAACGCTGCCGGGCGCGACCGTTTTGATGCAACTCCTCGTAGGCTGTAGTATGGGGTTCACCGACCACGATCGTCGGACATTTCTCCAGACCCACGGGTACACGATCGCTGACAATCGCATCCAAGATCACCACCACGGGCAAGCCCGGAGGTAGTCTATGGGACAACGCCGAGTCCGAAAGTGAGAGAACCGGGCGGCCGGGAGGCAGCTGGCTCGCCCACGCGGACAGAAGCGACGGATCTTCAGTTGCTAGGAGGAACGTGGCGGGCATGGAAACACGACGCGAAACGTCGCACCCTGACCAGGGGCAAAAGGATCCACGCTGATCGAGGCACCCAAACTTGAGAGAATCTCGCTACAAATTGCGAGACCGAGTCCAAATCCGGAAGACTTTGTGGTCTGGAAGGCCTCGAATAAACGCGAACGGATTTCAGGAGCGATCCCGGGACCGTTATCGGAAACCACCAGCTCGATGCTGCTCCCGCGATTTTTCGTGCCGAGACGAACCAATCGTTGTCGATCTTGAGACTCTTGGGCCTGAATCGCGTTGAAACAGAGATTGAGAATGACCTGCTTGGTGGCGTTGGCATCGGTGAACACGATGTCGGGACCCGCCGAAAGATCGGTGATGATCTCGGTCCGCTTATCCTCAGCTTTGCTGCTGACCAATTCGAGTGAGCTCTTGATGACCTCGTGGAGTGAAACCGGTTCAGGTTCGTACCGGCGGGGCGAAGCGAGATCGAGCAGTTGTTCGGTGAGACGTTCGATGCGAGCCACCTCGCTCCCAATCAGCCGCGAAAAACGAACGCGGAACGATTCATCCATGTAATGAATCGGAAACAACTGCACAAACGTCTTGATACTAACCAATGGATTCCGGATCTCGTGAGCGACACTGGCACCAAGTACGCCTACAGTCGCTAGTTGTTCGGCTCGTTGTGCCTTGCTCCAAAGATAAGATCTGGCCAGCGCTGTTTGAATGATCGATGCCAACTCAAACATTTGCTGCACCTCGGGATACGTAAATGGTCGTCGAGTCGCCCGAACACTAACCCCTACAAATACGTCAATTGTTGAACCCTCCCTCAAAACGATTACTCCAAGTCTATGCTCATCCAAGAACCGACGAAGCGCTTCCCTGCTGGCACTATTGCGCTCTCGCTGAAGACGTTCAGGGGTGGCCCAACGCATATTCCTCAGCAACTCAGACACCTCGGGATCCATACGAAACGCTTCTCCTCTAAAGCGTAATCCGTCATCACCTTTGACGACTATGATGCCACCTTCGCTTTGTGACCAACCAGTGAGTATTTTCAGAAACGCCTTTTCCAGCAACTCCGTACGAACCTCCCCCATGGCTATTTCATAAGCCTTTGAGCGGGCTTCAGACGCCCTCGGATACACCAAGAGCACGCTGTTAATTAACTTTTCCAATTCCGCCGCAAACCATAATGCAACGGCAACCGTAGCTACCCAAGCTACCCCGCTTGGAACAAATAGCGCAAAAAGCATCTCGCCACCGAATCCGACACCAGCGACCAACAATACTAGCACAAGGCGATGAACACCAATAATAAAAAGATGCTTAGCATCGAATACGCGTCCACTCGTGATCGAGAACGCCGTTAGCCCGAAAAAGATCAAAATAATCAACGGCTGGAACCGGAAACTAGGCTCCTTTAGCACAGCGCTAGCAGCCATAAGCGAAAGTATACTTACTGCGGCAGCGCTGCCGCCACCCAGCCAGACCTGCAACTCGAGACGCTTAACCCCGGTGACCATCCTCAGTCCCCGAAAGGTACTCCATAACAAAGCCGAATACATCGCCACCAACCCTAAAATATACGCATAATAACCGCCACCATAGATTCGATGTTCGGGCGTTGAATACGACGGTATGAACCATTCCGTAAACGGAACAATTGAGAGTATAAGACTGCCAATTAACCAGCCGATCTTATCCGGCAACAACCGTGCTCGATCAGACTCACCTGAAATCTCTTCCTTTGCAAAGAGCAGATGAATTGGAATCAGTGCACCAACCGCCGTGGTAATCCTCAACCACAATAGACCTTCGCTCGCATCCGCGCTGAGCGTAACGTGGAGAAAGCCCAACCAGACACTTCCATGGAACGAGCAGCTGAAGACGAGGCGGTTAACCCGCCTGCTCGGATTCGCCCACAGAATTATCGCACCAATACCTAGTATTAGGGTCGCAGCAAGAAGAGCAGCTGTCACAGATTGCGCTCCAAAACCAATACAGAGTTTGTGCCATTGACACCATGAGAGTTTATCATCGAAAATTGTTGCGGAATGGCAATAGGAAGCTCGCTTAGTCGCAAACGACAATCCGGATCGGGATACACCCAATTTACTGTCGGAGGAATCATTTGCTCGCGAATTCCTAGCGCAGCAGCAGCAACCTGAATTGCAGCTGCCGCTCCTAACGGATTACCTATCGAACCCTTTATTGAATAAGCAGGGATATAGTCGAGAGCGTCCCCAAACACAATACGTAATTGGCGAGCTTCGGCCGCATCGATGAGTCGATGCCCTGGACCCCAAGCGCTGATGGAGTCAATATCAGTTGTTCGTATACGGGCGTCCGAAAGTGCGATTCGGATTGCCGCGCACATACCATCGCAAAGCTCGCCTCGCTCATCATTTGAGTAGCCGTAACCAATAACATCACAATATCCTCGACGGGGACTGTCTTCGGGTTCGATAATAAACATACAAGCCCCTTCGCTAACTATGCCCGTAGTACGCCAAAGGTCAAAAGGACGACTCACCGTGAGAGCATTTTGATCCGTCGGCGGCGTCATCCCCACTGCTCGAAACTCCAACATAGGATGCTTAAACAATGGGGCCTCAGTGCCACCGCAAACTGCGATATCAACCTCGCCCTTCGCTACAGCCGCCGCCGCGTGACCGATTGCATCCAAGCCTGAACAGCAGGAACTCTGAAAAGTCATGTTCCTTGATGCGACTTTTAAAGCCTCAGAAACGGTCGCAGCAACGTGCGCGACACTCGAAACGAACACCAATTTAGTGTGCACACCTCGGATTCCGCTTTTGGCGACGGATTCCGTTTCTCGAGTGATTGCTCCAAAGTCCATGAGAGATGTACCGGTAAAGACCGCCACACGCATCGACCTCAAAGCCTCCAATTCGATGCCGGCATCCTTTACAGCCAATGCAGCGCCCAACACCGCCATTTGCGTATGTCTGGCCGATGTCCGCAGAGCCGGAAATGGAGTAAAATGCTCGTCCAACGGCAAGCGATCAACCCAAGCCGCAACGAACGGACCCCACTCGTCGCCAAGTTTCTTGAACGGCCGAATACGACTGATCGGTTCGAGTATTCCATTCCAAAACTCTTCTCGCCCAGTGCCTGCTGGTGTCACCGGCCCAATACCTGTAATTTTTACACGCCGTCTGTTCATGTGTGACATACGCGAAAACAAGCATTTACAAACAACGATCTGGGAGCGTAGCCCAGATCATTCCGGCACGGCAGGAAAAACCAATTTGGTAGATGTACCCTTGCCTACGTTGGACTCGAGTTCAAAAGTGGCCCCATGTACGCCTAAGAGATGCCTGCATATCGAAAGACCTAAACCTGTTCCATTCGTTTTTGTGCTGAATCCGCCCCGGAGTGCATTACGAACGGTTTCGGCATCCATTCCCGTTCCATTGTCAGCAACCACTATTACAACTGAGTCACCGGAGGTCTGGACTCGAACTTCGACCCGGGTAGCATTCGCCTCTAGAGCATTCTTGAAGAGATTCTGGAAGACCCGTGCAAGTTCAAATCGGGCACCTTTGACCCAAGCATGATCGTCACCAGAGATCTCTATAGCACTATTTCCAAAAAAGATCACGTGACGAACCTCCTTTACAACTGAGATCAGGTCCAAAAGAGCAAACTCTGTAGCTTTGCGAGTCGTCTGGCGCCAGTTGTCTGCCAGATGGTGACAATACTCAGCCGCACGCTCTACAATGTTCGAATAATTCTTTAGCTTCTCCGCACGTTCAGGATCCTTCTTCGAGATATCATTGGCTTCTTCAGCTAAAAGACCGGCGTAGCCGATCATCACGGTCAAAGGATTCGCTAAATCATGGACCAGCTCGACTGCAGCGCGGGCCTGCCAAACTTGCGGTTGCTTCTCGGAAATCTCTCGCTTGAGAGCAGAATTGATTTCAAGCGCCTCCTTCGTTAACCTAGCGTGCCTCCGACTTTCCAAAGTCAACGCGGCGTTTTTCTTAACCGCAGCGATGAGCTCATGAATATCTGGCGGCTTTCGGAGATACTGATTCGCCCCTCCAAGCATGGCTTGCTGCGCCGTCGCCAACGTCCCGTAGCCCGTGAGCATTATCACCGAAACTTCGCTATCGAATTTGCGTATTTCCTCCAGAGCTCGGATCCCATCCATCTCAGGCATCCGAATGTCGAGGATCACAGCCGCATACGGTTTTGCACGCAACTTGCTTAATGCTTCCGCCGCTCGTTCTGCAGTCTCAACCGAAAAATCTGCCGAAAGAGTGAAAGCAATTGATTCCCGCGGCCCGTACTCGTCATCGACGACGAGCACGAGCGGTTTCTCCGATGCCCCAACAACGGAAGGAGCGGGTTTCGTATCAGTCAGCATGAATTGATTTGGGGTACTCGCAAAATTTGTAAAAGGCCGTCCAGTCAACCTGAAGCCAAAGGGGTTTTTCCGGTGATAGTCATTTCCTACTTTCGGTTCCATCTCCTCATTAACGTTTAATTCTAAACGGAGTAAACCCGCGAGAGTCAAGACTCGGAGCACAATACTTTTCCGAGACGAATCCCGACTGCGCCTCCGCATTTCTGTGAAAAGTGGAGCCCAAGACGAGCCAACTCCACCGTAGATTTTGTCCCGAATGTGTCGTTCAGCTTCCGAGATAGTTCACGTAAATATCTAATAGAAAAATATTTATGCTCGCCGGAGAGGGAGTAGATTCGCGCTAATTTTACTGTTGCAGTCGGTTATCACTTATGCAGATCATCGGTCTGCTATGCCGAAACCCACACCAACCCATTCTCCAATAGGTCGCTCTTCGGGAATTCGGTTTTTTGCGGTATCAAGGCAACAACCCCTCAGACCTTCGACGTCCCGTTGAACACCACGAATTAGACTGGAAAGCCGTCTTTAAATCCATTCGCACAAATTTCGCGCAATAGCTCCAAGTCGGTACATTATCTTTACAACGAAGTCTTAATTCGGATCGAATCTCTCAACATGGTCAATTACTTTTCATTGCTTGTCCTCTTCTCAGCACTGATCACCGGCACGTTAGTTATTGTCGCCAACCACAGAAGAAGAGCCAACAAAGCTCTGTTTCTAGGAATTATCCACTTCTCCATATGGCTTATTCTCCGAGAGATAAGCTCCAGTATCCCAGAAAGCCTCTTCTGGTTTAGATTTTGCGTTTCGATCGGCACCCTGCTGTTGATAAGTCTCATCGTCATAACAGAGGTAATGTCCAAGAACAGATGGATCCCAGCCGATCTCCCGACAATATCCATACTTATTCTATGTCTCGCAACAGCGTCGCTACCCTGGACAGACGCATTCGTGCACAACACTTCTTCGCTGCAATATGAAGTCGCAGGGAGCGCATACTTCCTATTTATTATCGTCATCTGCATTTGCTATGTTTCATTTTTCTCACTTTCACTTCGCCGAATTAGAGCCATGACAGGAGCGGCAAGGCTTGAACTCCAAACCGTCGCGCTACCTGCAGCAGGGATAGCTGTAGCAATCTTTTTCCTAATGGGGGTGCGATCGGTTTTCCCAGGCACCTTGCCAAAACATACGTCACTTCTTCTCTCATTGTGTTTTGTATTCTGGCTCTCTTACTCAATCTCCACGCACAGAATTTTTGACGCTCAATATCTATTCCGAACTGCATGTCGCGCTTTTCTCCTAACGGCCGCGATAGCAGTCTGCGGCTATTCTCTCTTCTCCGCCCTTAGTCCAGCCCTGCCACCTTGGCTGACGTTTGGTGTAATCGCGGGCGCGGCGTTGTTCATCAATGGGGTTCTTGGACCCAAGCTCGACCGGGTTTTCTTTAATCGACC
>Ga0163144_10002797_pt1 | contig 39921 bp, 32 predicted proteins | sample OliLak19BULKMAT1_FD_123175 | JGI IMG/M metagenome (GOLD analysis project Ga0163144, IMG submission 123175) | Freshwater microbial mat bacterial communities from Lake Vanda, McMurdo Dry Valleys, Antarctica - Oligotrophic Lake LV.19.BULKMAT1 | ecosystem: Environmental > Aquatic > Freshwater >...
CACAAGAACACGCTTGCACCGATCACCGCGCAGTTCGATAACTTTGCCATCACCGCGGCGCCGGCGATCACCGGTCAGCCCGCCGTCAGCGCGGTGCGCCCCGCCACCGGCACAACGGGCGTCGTCCGCGACGCGTTTGTCGCGGCCGACGTCAACCTGCCCAACGACGGGGGTGGTATCGACCCCGCGTCGCTCAACGCCAACTCCGTACGGCTCGTGCGCACGTCCGACGGGGTCGCGGTCGATGCGGTTGTGAATACCTCCGGCGCCGGTGACGCCATCGTCGTCCAGCCGCGCCAGTTGCTTGCGCCCAACACCGAGTACACCTTCCAGGTGACCAGCGCCCTCGTCGACCTGACGGGCGTGCCCTTCCTGTCGTTCAGCTCGACCTTCACGACCGGCGCCACGACCGAAAACCCCGGTGACCCGAACATTGCGTTCGAACAAGTTGACCTGCCGACCGCGAGCGGTCAGACCTACAGCGCCGTCGAGATGGGCCCCGACGGTAAGCTCTATGCCGCCACGCTCGACGGTAAAATCCAGCGTTTCGTCATCAACACAGATGGCACGCTGGGCGCGCCCGAGCTGATCAATACGATCATCAACAACAACGGTGGCCCGCGCCTCATCGCAGGCATCGTGTTCGACCCGACGTCGACCGCGAGCAATCTGATCATGTACGTCAGCCACAGCGACGCGACCTTCCCTGGGTCGGCCGACTACAGTGGCAAGATCAGCCGGTTGACCGGCGCGAACCTGACGACCTACCACGACCTGGCCTTCAATCTGCCGCGCTCGTACGGCGACCACACGACCAACCAGATGGCGTTCAAGCCGGGCACGAACCTGCTCTACGTCTCGCAGGGCGCGATGAACGCCATGGGCGCTCCCGACAACGGTTGGAAGAACCGCCCGGAGAGCAAGCTCTCGGCGGCGATCCTTCAGTTGGACCTGGGCAAGTACAACTTCGCCAGCCCGGTCGCACTCAATGTTAAGACCGACGATGGTGGCACCTACAACCCTTTCGACCCCGCCAACGCGTTGACGCTGTACGCCACGGGCGTTCGCAACTCGTACGACTTGCTGTGGCACAGCAACGGTCACCTTTACAGCGCTACCAACGGTTCGGCGGCCAACGGCAACATCCCGGCGACGCCGAGCAACCTGTCCGACGCCCCCCGCCGAATCGACCAGAACGCCGCCAAGAGCCCTGCCTACACACAAGCGGCCCCGGGCATCACGAAAAACTCGGTCACCGAGACCGACAAGCTTTTCGACGTCCTGCCGGGCAAGTATTACGGTCACCCCAACCCGTCGCGTGGCGAGTACATCTACAACGCGGGCAACAACCCCAACGACACATTCACCGACGACCTGGCGCTCTACCCCGTCGGCCTCAACCCCGACCGCAACTATGGTGGCGTCGCGTACACCATCGGTGAGAACTACTCGCCCAACGGATCGATCGAGTACAAGGGCAACGCGTTCGGTGGCTCGCTCAATGGCGCGATGATGATCGCACGTTACTCGGGTGGCGACGACGTCATGATCCTGAAGTTCAACGCCGCCGGGCAGGTGACGCAGTCGATCACCGGTGTCGCGGGCCTGACGGGCTTCGTCGACCCTTTAGACCTCATCCAGTTCTACGACCCCGCCGCCGCGCCGAACGACGCGCGCAACGGCAACCTGTACGTGATCGAGCATGGCGAGCACAAGATCACGCTCGTGCGCCCGATCGTCCCCGGCGCGAAGGTGACCCCCGACAAAGACAAGCTGCTGTTCAGTGATCCGCTGGGTGGCATCGCCAGCGCGACGCAGACCGTTTCGATCAAAAACACCGGTTCGTCGGCTTTGGCATTGCCGAGTGACACGCTCGTCACGATCGGCACGAACGCCAGCATGTTCACGATCGTCGAGAAGCCCAGCCTGCCGCTCACGCTGGCGCCCGGCGACTCGTTCAACGTGAAGATCGCGTTCAACCCTACCGGTGCGGCCAACACCAAGGGGATTAAGACCGCGCAGTTCGAGGTGCGCACCAACGCGATCAACATCTCGAACCTGAAGATTGACCTGAAAGGCCTGGCCACGACCGGTACGGGTGGCGCCAACGAGCCGTCGCTGCAGCGCGTGCTCGACATCCACGGCATCCCGGTCAACGTCGGTGACAACGACCCCGACACGACCTTCCTCTACGAAGGCGCAGCGTCCGGTCCGACGGCGGCATCGCAGGAAGTCGTCCTGCCACGCCTGGTCAAGGCTGGCGCGGGTCCCGTGACCATTGAGGCGCTCGGTTCCTACGCCGTCCCCAACGACGTCGCGGTGCGCCTCGGTTACTACTCGGCCGGCAGCCCGATGGAGAAGACCGAACTCGCGACCGTGCGCGACGGGGACGCCGAAAGCGTCGCCGTCACACTGCAGGGCGCGACTGCGTTCGACCCGATCGGCGCGTTCGGCTTATACGGCACGTTCCCCGGCAACCCCGACACCATTCTCTTCAAGAACGACGACGCTGGTGGCAGTGGCACGACCCTGGGCGGCTCGGCTCGCGACGTGTACAGCGAGGACATGCTCAATACGTGGGACAGCAACATCAAGCATAAGGTGCGCTTCTACCCACTGAAGAACGCCGACGGCAGCATCGTCCCCAACGCCTACATCTTCGCGTTCGAAGAGTTCACCAGCGGCTTTGACAGCAACGACTTCGTCGGCATCATCCGCAACGTGGCAGCCGCGCCGGGTGGGCCGGAGATCGGCGTCGTCAACCCCGATGGCGCGCCGCACCCCGACACGATCACGCTCAGCAAGCTGCAGACGCTCGATCCGGGCGTCTATACCGATCCAAACACCGGCGCCACCAGCGAGCCGCCGGACAACGAAATCCATGACCAGGTCACGCTCAAAATCGTCAACACGGGCTCGTCGGCATTGACGGTGACGGGCGCGTCGGTCACGGGCAACTTCACACTCGTCAGCCCCCCGGCCTGGCCGCAGGTGATACAACCGAACGGCTCGATCAACCTTACCGTCAAGATCACCGCAAACAGTGGCTCGGTGCACGCCGGTGTGCTGTCAATCAACAGCAACGACCCCGACGAGCCGGTCAAGACGTTCACCGTTAAGGGCGTCTGGCAGAACCGTTCGGAGGACGGCAACGAGCCGACACTCGCCGAGATCTTCAGCGCTGCCAACTACGGCACGCTCACGGTCTCGCCGGGGCAGGGTTCAATTAACACCAAGGGCATGCCACAGGCGCGCGGTGACGAGGTCATCAGCCCTTACTGGCGCAGCGCCGACGGTGGTGAGGTTACCGTCCGCCAGTTGGCCGCTTACCACTCGCAGGGCAACCGCGCGACCATCCGCTGGTACAACCAGGCCGGCTCGGGCCTGCCTGGTGCCGGGGCGCCGGCACCGACCAACCTCCTGGTCAAGCCAACCGCAAACAACGTCACCGAGGTACGCGTCACGCTGACGTGGAACGACAATACCTCCAACGAAACCGGCTTCACGATCCAGCGCAGCAGCAACGACGGTGAGACCTTCGCCGACATCGCCACGGTCGGGTCGAACGTCAAGACATACACGACGTCCACCGGCATGACGGCCGGCGTACAATACCTGTTCCGCGTCCGAGCCAACCGGTCGGGTGGCAACGGTGGCAACACCGGCTTCTCCAACGTCGCCGGTACCGCCAACCAGTTGACGCACCTGGGCGTACACGGTCAGACGCTGTTCCCCGACCGTGCCGACACCGCGACCGGTTACCAGCCCGTCTCGTTCTTCCAGCCCGACGGCGCATTCGGCTTCAAGAGTGACAGCGAGTTCAGTGACGATGCGCTCAATGACCAAACGGTCGACCTGGCCAACGGCGCGATCGGTCCCGCCGGTCACCACGTCCGCTTCTACCCGGCCAAGAGGGCCGACGGGACGGTCATCCCCAACGTCTATCTCATGGCGATGGACTACAACGGGATCAACTACGACTACAACGATAACGTCTACATCATCTACAACATCGCCCCGGCCGAAGGCGTCGGTAGCCCCGTAGGCGCAGCGGCGTACGGTGACCCCGATGCCGGTGTGAAGATCGACTGGGCCGACGCCGTCGACCCCTCGCTCACCGGTTACAACGTCTACCGCGCCGAAGGCGCCGGCACGTTCACGAAGCTGAACGTCTCCCCTTTGACCTCGTCCGATTTCGTCGACCCCACCGCCGTCACCGGTACGACCTACAAGTATCAGGTCTCATCAGTCGGCACGAACGGGGAAGGTCTCCCCACGACGATCAACGCCGTCCGCCCGGCCGCAGCGACACTTGCACCCACGACGCCAGCCAATGCGTCGGCCGTTGCGCAGTCGTCGGCACAGGTGAAGGTCTCCTGGAACGACGTCAACGGTGAGAACGGCTTCCGCGTCGAATACAGCAACAACAATGGCGCAATCTGGCAGTTGGCCGGCACCGTCAGTGGTGGCGCCACGTCCATGGCGGTCGACAATCTCGACGCCGGCACGCTCTACCAGTTCCGCGTCTTCGCGCTCAACGGCATCGGCGCGTCCCCCGCGAGCAACGTCGCTAGCGCGACGACCGACATCGCTGCCACCCCACCGATCCCGTCGGGCTTCCAGGCTACCAGTGTCACCGCGACCGAGGTCGTGTTGACCTGGACCAACGTGACCGGTGAAACCGGTTACCGCGTCGAGCGTAGTGACGACGGTGGGACCGTCTGGTCGATCGCCGGCACCACGGGCACCAACGTCACGACGTTTACCGACTTCTCAGTCTCTGGGCCGTTCACGTACAAGTACCGCGTCCGTTCGGTCAACCTCAACGCACCGAGCGCGCCGAGCAGCGTCGTCACCGCCGACGTGCCCGCGGGCATCGCGTCGGCGCCGACGTTCGTCACGCCGACCGCATTCAGTGAGACCTCTATCGGTCTGATCTGGCAGAACGTCGCCGGTGAGGATGGCTACAAGGTCGAGTCCAGCCTCGACGGATCGACCGGTTGGACGGAGATCGGTCAAACGATCGCCAATCAGGTCACCTTCACGCACAGCGACCTCACGGCAGCGACAAAGTACTACTACCGCGTGCGAGCGTTCTCGGTTGCCGTCGGTGACACCGGGTACTCACTGGTCGGCTCGACCACCACGCTGACCACCGCGCCGGGTCAACCCACTGCCGTCGCTGACTACGCGTCACAGGTCACCGTCACGTGGCCGGATGTTGCCGGTGAAACCGGGTACGACATCCAGCGCAGCCCCGACGGGGTAGCCTGGACCACGGTCGGCACCAACGCCGCCAACGACGTCGACCTAGTCGACACCACCGTCGTCGGTGACACGACATACCGCTACCGAATCGTCGCGTTCAACGAAGGGGGCACATCGTCGCCAAGCGGCGTTGCGGTCGTCACCACGCCCGCCCCACCGTTGCCCGCCGAGGTCGTCATCGACAACCTCAGCGCGACCTACGTCGGTGGCTGGTCGATCAGCACGAAGCAGGCCGGTTTCTTCGGCGTCAACTACCGGCACGATTCCAACGGGTCAAAGGGGACAAAGACCGCGACGTTCATCGCGACGCCACCGACAACCAGCACGAGTTACAAAGTCTCGCTCTGGAACCCGGCGCGCAGCGACTTTGCGAGCAATGTGCCGGTCGATATCTACACAAGCACCGGCATCGTCACCGTGACGGTCAACCAGCGCATCAACGGCAATCGCTGGGTGCAATTACCCGGCGATTACGACTTCGATCCGGCCGTCGGCCTGAAGGTCGTCGTGCGAACGACGGGCACCAACGGGTTCGTTATCGTTGACGCCGTCAGGTTCACCGAGACAACGCCCGCCGCCTCACTGGCACCGACCGCGCCGTCATCCCTGCTCGCAACAGGTGTGACCCCGACCAGCATCTCGCTGGCGTGGAACGACAACTCGAGCAACGAGACAGGCTTCAAGATCGCCCGAAAGGGTCCCGGCCAAGCCACGTTCGTCGACCTGCCAAACGGTTCGCTCGCGGCCAACACGACGACGTTCGTCGACGCGTCGGCCGACATCGTGCCCGGTGGCGCGTACCAGTACAGCGTCCGCGCGGTCGGCACGAACGGAGAGTCCAACCCAGCCTCCTCGCCGGTGATCACAACGATTACGACGGCGCCCACGGGCCTGGCGAGCGTGCCTGCGGGCGCGACCAAGGTCACACTGAACTGGGCGGACGTGAGCGGTGAATCCGGCTACCTCGTGCAGTTCAGCACGTCGTCGGACGGTTCGACCGGATGGACGGATGTCGGCACGACGATCGCCGGCACGACGACGATCACGCACGCGAATCTGACGCCGTCGACCCCGTATTACTATCGTGTCTTCGGCGTTAACACCGGAGGCAACTCGGACGCCAGTCAAACGCTGTCCGCCAGCACGGGGGCGCTCCCGACCCCACCGGGTGACTTCACCGCAACCGCCGAGCCGACCGGTGGCGTCACGCTCAACTGGACAGACGTCCCCGATGACGCCGGCTTCCTCATCCAGCGCGCAACGGACGCTCTCAACGGACCGTGGACGACGGTGCTCTCCCCGTTGACCGACGCCACAACGGCGTTCGATCCGTCGACGGTGCCGGGCACGTCGTACGCGTACCGCATCATCACGACCAACGCGTTTGCCGATCAGTCGACGCCCAGCGATCCGCAATCCGTGACGGCCCAAGGTATCTTGCTCCCCCCGAGCGCGCCGTCGGGCCTCGGCGCAACCGTCTCTTCACCGACCGCGATCACGGTCGTGTGGAGCGACAACGCCAACAACGAGGACGGATACCTCCTGCAGCGAAGCGACGACAACGGTGGCTCGTGGTCCGACATCCCGCTGGCCGCCAACACGACCAGCTACGTCGACGACGGTCGGGATCCCGCGGTCCCGCACCTTTATCGCGTGACGGGTCAGAACGCCGGGGGCAGCAGCGCGCCACTCACGGTGGCGGCTGACATCGTCGTGGACAACGCCCAGTCCCCGTACGTCGTCGCCAGTGGCACGTGGACGACCGCCAGCGTGCTGGCCGGCAAGTGGGGCGCCGACTACGTCCACGACGGCAACACCGGGCGGGGCTCCAAGGCGTACAGTTTCTACCCGCGCCTGACGACTACGGGGCAGTACGAGGTGTACGTCTGGTACCCCGCTGCCGCCGATCGTTCGTCGAAGACCAAGATCGACGTCTTCGACCTCGACAGCAGCGCGACGCCGCAAGCCACGCTGGTCATCAACCAGCGTATCAACGGGGGTTCATGGGTCTCGCTCGGCGCGTACCATTTCGCCGCCTATGACCCGGCCAACCCCACGCTCGCTGGGCGCGTCCGGATCGGTAACAGTGGTGCCAACGGGTTCGTCAACGCCGATGCCGTCCGGTTCCGCCCGATCGTCGTCGTCAACAGTCCCAACCCACCGTCGGAGTTGACGGTCACCAACGTGACCACGAACTCCGTCGCGCTGAGCTGGGCCGACAACTCGACCGACGAGACCGGCTTTATCATCTCCCGCAGGGCCACCGGTCAGAACACATTCATCGACCTCGTGACCGTTGCGCCCAACGAGGCGGCTTACATCGACACGTCTGTGTCGCCCGGCGTCGGCTACCAGTACCAAGTCCGCGCCAAGGGTGCCCAATCCGACTCAGGTACCTCCGCCGTCGCCAGCACCGTCACGCTCCCAGTCGCGCCGGTGCTCAATGCCGTCGTCGTCGCCGGTGCCCATCGTCTGAATCTCAGTTGGCCGAACGTCACCGGCAACACCGGTTACCTTGTGCAGGTGAGCGCCGACGGAATCAATGACTGGACCGACTTGACGACCACCAGCACGGGCGTGGCGACCTACGGTCACACCGCACTGACACCGTTGACAACGTACTACTACCGTGTGTTTGCCAACGGCGCATCGGGTCAGTCGACCGTCAGTAATGTGGTCTCGGGCACGACGACCGGTCTCCCCACCGCGCCGACCGGCCTGGACGCCACCGCCGAGACGCTGGGTGGTGTAACCCTGAACTGGACCGACTCCGCCGATGATGCTGGCTACAGGGTCGAACGTTCACTCGACGGCACAACGTGGACCGTCGTGGGCAGCCCAAGTGCCGATGCCATCACGTTCTTCGACGGAACGACCGCGTACCTGACCGAGTACCAGTACCGCGTATCGTCGGTCAACAGCTTCGGTGACCTCTCTGCCGATTCCAGCAACGTCGCGAGCGTCACGACCGGTGACTCGCCGCAAGCGTTGCCACCGACCAACTTCGTCGTGGCATCCAATACGTCGTTCCGCATCGAGCTCTCCTGGACGGACGTCGAAACGGACGAGACGGGCTACCTGCTTCAGCGTAGCGCCGACGGTGGCACGACTTGGACGGACATCCCACTCCCGGCCGACTCGACGGGCTACGTCGATCAGGGCCGCACGCCCAGCACGGCGTACAGCTATCGCGTCAAGGCGACCGGAGCCAACGGGGACAGTGACTTTGTCGCGCTGGCGATCCCCGTCTCGACCCCGGCCGCCCCATCGGTCGAGGTCGACAACACGTCGGTGAACGTGACCTACACCGGCACCTGGGCCACGAGCACCGCCGTCGCCGGTTACCTCGGCACCAACTACCGCCACGACGGCAACGCCCAGAAGGGCGCCCGTTCGGTGCAGTACACCGCCGCCCTGCCCGACGCCGCTGGCAAGTACAAGATCGGCTTCTACTACACCGCCAGGAGCGATCGCGCCAGCAACGTCCCGATCGACGTCTACACGAAGACCGGCATCGTGACGGTGGTCCTCAACCAGCGGATCAACGGCAGCCAGTGGTTTGAGATCGCCGGTGAATACGAATTTGACTCGATCTTGAAGGTCGTCATCCGCACCACCGGCACCAACGGCTTCGTCATGGCCGACGGTGTCCGCTTCCGCCAGGTGTCGTAGACGACCTGACCCCCCATTGATGAAACCCTCGCCCGGCCCCGTCGACCAACGACGGGGCCGGTGTTGTTGATGGGGACGTCTTCACTCATGCCGGGACAGTACGCAGCGCCGTCCCGGATTTGTCCGATATATAAAAGGCATCCGAGACGGCGCTGCGCTCTGTCCCGGCGTGGAAGACTGTACTGATCACCTATTCCCTGGCTCTACATCAGGATCGCTGCGATGAACACCACGACGAGCAAGGCGCAGAGAGCGCAGCCGATGCAGCGTTGCTCACCGACGGCACCCCTACGTGGGAAGAGGATAACCACGGCCCCATGATGTACGTCCGCGACCACGCTCGGCAGGCGATCCACGCTCTCGTCCTTGCGCGACCAGTCAAGCAACTCCCAACTCGCCCGCAAGCGCGCCCCTTGGTCCGCCGAGAAGAGGTCGTTCTCGATCTGGGCCAGATTGCGGGATGGCTTCTGCATGCATCGGTCGGTAGGGCGGGATGGCAATCCCGGCGATGCAACTACTCGCGAATGCCTTCGAGGCTGACCCAGATCGTCACGTCATCGCCTACGGGTCCGACCATGCCGGTCATGCCGTAGTCGCTGCGCTTGATGGTGAAGGACGTGTCGTAACCGATGCGGTAGCCGGCCATTTTCGTGTCAGCCTCACCGACCTTTTTCAGCGTGACGGTGAGCGGCTTGGTGACGCCCTTGAGCGTGAAATCGCCGGTCACTTCGACCGTCGTGTCGTCGATCTTCTTGGCGCTGGTGCTCTTGAACGACAGGTCGGGGAACTGCTTGGCGTCGAAGAAGTCAGGGCCCTTCAGGTGGGCATCGCGCTTTTCGTTGTTGGTGTCGACCTTCTCGGCCTTGGCGTCGATGGTGATCGACGGCAGGCCGTCATCACCGACGGTCAGCGTGCCGGTAGGGCTGTCGATGACGCCCCAACTGTGGCTGACGCCCATGTGCCCGACGCGGAAGACCAGGCTCGTGTGAACGGGGTCGAGCTTGTAGTTCGTCGCCGACATGGCGACCGAGGTGGCCAAGCCGAGCGTGACGAGCGACGCGAGGATGCAGTTGCGAAACGTGGACATCGAAAACTCCTTCGGGTTGGAACGGGTTGCCCACCGCTCGTGAGAGGTCGGCGCCGACCCTCTGGGCAAAGCGGTGGAGCGATACTGTAACACGCCGGCTCCCCCAACGAACCCAACTGCAATATGTCGGTTTAGCAACTATTAAACCCATCTTGCTGCCTATTCAACAGTTAGGGATATGTCAGCCTTTTTCCTTGCATATCCCGTCAGTCTCCGCTATTGATGTCATCCAGACACCGCGATGGAAGCCCTTGGACCCAAACTTCGCCGCCAGCGCCGTCGGCTCGGGCTTACGCTCGACGAGCTGGCCGGTCGCACGCAGATCAGCAAGCCCTACCTCTCACTGATCGAGACGGGTCGGGTCCCCAACCCACCCAGTGATGAAAAGCTGAGGCGGCTCGAGCAGACGCTCGGTTTTCCCGCGGGTGAACTGCTGACGCAGGCCCACCTGCAGCGCACACCGCGCGATGTCCGGGCAGTGCTCGCCAAGCTGATGCGCGAGGGTCAGGACCGCAAAAACGAGGATGACGCTGCCAAGCCCACCGATGGGAAGAAATCAGCGGTCACCGCGCTCCCACCGTCGGCGTCACTGACCGGTGGGCCTACGATCGACATCAAGGCTTTAGCCGACCTTGACGACGCCTACCTGTCGGGCATGCTGCACCAGCTAGTCGACCGGTCGGCCGGGAATGTCGAGACGATCGCGACCAACGCCGTCCCGGTCATCAACAAGGTGTCGGCCGGTTACCCCAAGGACTTCACCGACCTCTCCTACCCGCGCGGGGTCGCCGACGACTACGTCAGTTGCCCCGACGTCCGCGACCCCGACGCTTTCGCCGCCCGCGTCCATGGTGACAGCATGACCCCGCGCTATGCCGAGGGGGACATCGTCATCTTCTCCCCCGCCGCCAGCCCGCGCGAAGGTGATGACTGCTTCGTCCGCTTCGACGACGGCACCACCTATTTCAAACGCGTCTTCTTCGAAACCGACGACGCGGGTCGAGCCGTGCTGAGACTGCAACCCCGCAACGAAAAATATCGGGCGACAGTGGTGCCCAGTGAAAAGGTAACGGGGTTGTGGAAGGCGATGTTTCGGTACGAACGGTTGTAGGAAAATTCGAGATCCGAACTTCCGTGATCGCTGTCATTCCTGCGATCGCTCCACCGCAGTTACCATCGACCGCACCGCCTCCCCATACACTTCTGACGCATCGCGAAACCCCGCCAGATGGCCGACGCCTTTAAGGATCAAGTGCTGCGACCCGGCCGAGCTCGTGGTGGCGGTGGTGTAGCGGGCGATGGTGTCTCTATCCGTGATCGGGTCGGTGGTGCCTTGGATCACCAGGACCGGGCATCGTGACCGCGCGACGAGGTCAACCGGTCGCACCGCGGCGAAATCGACGCCGGCGCGCCAGGCGGCCAATTTTGCAGCCAGGGGAACCACCGGCCAACCGGGTGAGCCCAGCAATCGCGAATGGACGTACAACGCCTCGGCGTAGTCGGCGAACGTGCTGTCCATAACGACGCCGGCAATGTCGTCGCGCACGTCGGCCGTTGCAATCGCGATCGCGCCACCGAGGCTTAAACCGTACAGATACAGGCGCTGCGTCTGTCGCGGGAAGCGGACCTTCAATTGATTGATCGCAGCGTCGACGTCGTAACGTTCAAAGAACCCCGCGGTCGTCATCTCCCCTTCGCTCTCACCATGGGCGCGCAAATCGATCGCGACAAGGTTGACGTTCATCGACATCAGCAACGGCGCCCACGCGATCGCGCCGACCTTCGCGTCGGCATAACCGTGCAACAAAACGACCGTCCGCTCCGATGGCCCAGCCGTCGTTGCAGGAATCCACCAGGCAGCCAACCTCAGTTGCGCACCGGGGTTGGCTGCATCGGGCACGTCGAACGTCAACGACTCGTACGCCAGACCCAGGTCGGCTGGTGACAATCGCTGCAGAACGTAAACCGCCTTGCCGTCGTTCATGCGAGGCGGACGCAACAGCAACCGCGCCATCAGCATCGCCGCCAGCACGACCGCGAGCCCGCCGCACAGCAGCAGGATGAGCCCAAGGCGCAGCAGGACGTCGACCGTCGGCATGGTGGCGGGATGATAAGGTGGACGACGACAAACCTCGAATTCGCCGGATTGTCCGTTCCGGACCAGGTCGCTTCCGCTCCCTTCGGGATGACCGCTTTGGGTGAAAGCGGATCTACGCCTATAGCCCATCCACCCACTTCACGTACTTGTCCATATCAAACTTCCGCTCCAGCCCTGCAGAGTTCATGTAGCGGACCAGTCCGAAGATCTTGCGTTCCGGCCCCCAGGGTCGGTCGTGCAATCCATAGATCCACGCGATGTTGGCGAACGAGTTGGGGTCGCGGCCGTCGAGCTCGTGGGCGTTGTTCAGTTCCAGCGTGATCTCGAACGCCTTTTGTGGGTCGGCGTGCCATTCGAGCAGGCGTTTTCCCCAATACATGCGCATGTAGTTGTGCATGAAACCGGTCTTGGCCATCTCGATCTGGGCCGCGTTCCAATACGGGTCGCCGGTCTGGCCGTGCTCGAGTTGCTTGCGCGTGTAGGTTGCCGGCCGCGCATCGTCCTTGTGTTTTGCAAGTGACTTGCGCGCCCAGTCGGGAATGCCTGCGTAGTTGTCGTAATTCGGATTGAACTCACAAAAATTCATCGACAGCTCACGGCGGACGATCAACTCTTCCAGATACGAATCCCGATCGGCCTGTGGCGCATCCGCATCGCGCACCGCGATCGCAATCTGCACCGGTGAGATGTTGCCAAAGTGCAGATACGGGCTCATCGTCGACGAATGCCCCGCTGACGGCTCGTTGCGTCCCTCGGCGTAGCCTTTGAGCAGTGTGTGCACGAAATGGCTCAACCGCGTCTGCGCCGCCTCTTCACCACCGACGAATCGATCGGTCGGGCCGACGCTGCGGTCGAGTTTCGTCAGCTTCTTCAGCGCAGCCTCGGTATCGGTAACGTCGATGTCGCTCTGAAGACGCATGCCGAGGGAATCGCGCCCGACCTTCGTCGGCTTCAGTGGCACGAGATATTCGTCGCGATGCCGGTTGATCTTCGGCCGAATGGTGCGGGCGGCGTACTCGTGCTTGTCACTGACGACGTCGACCGGCACGACGACGTCCCCCTCGACCTGCTCGACGCGCACCTTCACGTGGTCCGCTACATGGTCAAACCACGCCCGCTGATGACGTGTGTACCCACGATCGACAACCACCACCGCAGCATCTTTCGCGAGGTCGACCGCGACGTCTTTGGGATGCCCATGACGGGTGACAAACAAGATCCCGCGCTTCTCCAGGTTCGCTGCCACATCCACCAGGCCCGTCATCAGAAATGCGTAGTGCCGCAGGTTGGCCTGCGGGTAGTCGTCCATGATCCCCATGCAAACGACCGGCGGCAGCTTCAGCTCGTTAGCCAGCCGTATCGCGTGCTCCAAACCGTAGTTAAACCGCGTCCGCTGGGATGCGTGCATCCAATAGAGCACGTATTTGCCCTTGGCATTGGCTTCCCCTTCATTCAATTGGCGGATGCGGGTGTCATGGATCATGCGCGGCCTACGGTACACGCGACGGAACAGATGTGTGAACGCCAAGACGCCAAGGACGCCAAGTTAAGAGGGAAGAGAAAGATGGGTTTGAGCACGGTGGTCAACCTGGGGTACTCCAAAGAAGGCGTATGCCCAGTTTTCTTGGCGTTTCTGATCCTGGCGTCCTTGGCGTCTTGGCGTTCATCATTCTGCAGGCCTACAATCCCCGCATCATGATGACCAAGATTTCCCTCGCCCTGTCGCTGGTAGCCGTTGTTGCGGTGTTGATCGTTGTGCGATCGGTGATCGGGAAGGACATCGTCAAGGAGCCCTCCGCCATGCCGACCGACACTTCCACCACGCAACCCGCCGGCCCGTTGTCGTACGTAATGAAGGACATCGACGGCAACGACATGGACCTGGCGACGCTGAAAGGCAAGGCGGTGCTGATCGTCAACGTTGCCAGCCGCTGCGGGCACACGAAGCAGTACGGCGGCCTCGAAGCGCTCTACCAGAAGCACAAGGACCAGGGTCTGGTGATCGTCGGTGTGCCAGCCAACAACTTCAATGGTCAGGAGCCCGGCAGCGACGAAGAAATCAAGACGTTCTGCTCGCGCACCTACAACGTGACGTTCCCAATCCTGAGCAAGGCCAGCGTCAAGGGGGACGACAAGGTCCCCCTCTACAAGACGCTGACCGAAAAGGAGACAGCTGGTGAATTCGCCGGTGAGATCGGCTGGAACTTCACCAAGTTCCTCGTCGACCGCAACGGTCAGATCATGGCCCGTTTCGCCAGTGGCACCACGCCGGAAGACCCGGCGCTTGTCGGCGCGGTCGAAAAGGCGCTGGCAGCGAAGTAGTCGACGTCTTGCGCTTGGCTGGTCATCTCGCGATGTCGTCAATTCGTCGACGTGTCATCCCGCAGGGAGCGTGAGACCCGAGGGATCGAGACTGGCACGGCGCTGTTAGACTGCCCGATCCCTCACGTCGCTACCGCTCCGTTCGGGATGACAACGTGAGATTCGCGTTGGCGACGCCCTTACACCGTGCCGACGGCTGGCTGCAATTTTTGCGTCGCGATCGTCCACCCCAATTTTGCGATCATCGCCCACGCGACGATTCCGACGCCCATCGTGAACATACCGTAGATGGCGTTGGCCATGACCGCCAGTGGATCGTCGAAATGACCACGAAACGGTTTGGACAGCACGAACATCGCCAGTGGGGAGGTGATCAGCACGACGGCGGCGAAACCGATCGCCCGAAGGTTGGTCGCGAGCTTTTTCTCTCCAAATGCCCTGGCCAGCGATGCCAGATACAGATAGACCGCCAGTGTCGCAGGCACCTCGACACCGATCATGAGCGCAGCCACCCAGTGCGACTCGCGAACGTTGTAATCGGCCCGTGAGATCGTCAACCACAAACCCAGCGCCGTCCCAAGCAGCACCGTGGGCACCCACCGCGCTGCGACCCACGTCCACACAGGCTTCGGGCGGATCGCGGTGAACATCCAGATCGCCAGCAGCGTGATCAGCACCGGTGTGCGGTCGTTCATCCGCCACCAGTAATAGCCATCGTCGCCGTTGAGCAAACCCACCGCGTTCACCTTCGGGCCGATGAAGTTCAGGACGGGCCAGTTGCCACCGAGCCCCTGCCGTTGATAGATCGACGCCGTCTGCACCATCAACGGTTGCACGTTCGACAACCACAACCAGATTCCCCCAACCGCCAACCACCGCAACGGCTCGGCGCGGACGATCTTGACCAGGTAGCGAAGTGACCCGCGCAACCGAGCCATTTTGCCCGCGAGGTTGGCGATCGTCGTGTCGATCGCTGCCAGGCCCACGCACACGCTGAGGCGCAGGACGCCGAAGGTCATCATCATCCCCCCCGTCAGCACCAGCGCGCCGTACGCAGCCTGCACACCGCGCCACACAATGATCGGCTGATCTTCCATTGACCCACGGACCAGTGACATGCCTGCGCCGACAGCGCACGCAGTCAACACAATCCAGCGTGACACTCCGAGCAGTGACGTCGCGCGGGCATCACCAAATCGTTTCGACAACGCGTGCAGGAAAAAGTAGAGAAGTGTGTTGGCGACGAGTTCGACAACGCCCACCGAGACCGCGATCGCGGGCAGGCCATCCCACGTCCACCACCAGTTGACCTCCAGGCCACCGATCAGCACCCCCATCAGCCCGCCCGTCAGCAAGACGGTTGACCAGCGCGTCAGCACACGAAGGGAGAGCGTCGATTCATTGCGGCCAAGCTCATCCCGGCGTTCGGTTAAAAACCAGATCGCCAGCACGTTCCCCAGCACCGCGATCGTCCCCGCGACGCCCACAAACCCTGGCTGACCACCGAGCGATCGCTGTAAAAGCACCGCGGCCCACAGCTTGGGCGCCGGTGTGTTCATCGCCGGCAAAACGAGCCCACCAAACCCCATCGACAACGCCACATGCACCGCCGCCAGGGATGTCGTGCAAAGCAACCAAAGCCCAATCGCCAACGTGACGAGCCACCGCTGTTCCGACCGATCCCTCGCTGCCCCCAGCGTCTCCAGCGCCGCAGCGACGCGCGTGGGTGGCAACGCCCCACACTCGGGGCAACGCGCCGATTCAGTTAACCCCACGCGCGGATACCCACAGCGGGCACAATCGGGCGCAGCATCGATAGAAGAATTGACCGGCGAAGACGCGTCCATGCGTCGCTCCCGTGAAGTGAGAGACACTGTTACCGCCAGCACGTGGCTCCGCCACGCGTTTACATCAGGACGGCCACAGATTGTTCAGGTTCACATTTAGTTCAGCGAACGAAGCGACGTTCAATGAATCAGCAGTTCGATTGATGGAATCATCGACGTACGCCCCATCCCGCAATACGAGAACGTCTAGCGTCAACGCGTAGGCGTCGACGATCCAATAATGAGGAATGCCGAACTCCGCGTACCACTGACGCTTCAATCGATGGTCGTGTTCGCGATGTCCTTCGCTGACCGACTCGATCACGAGCGATGGCGGTGAAGACAGCGAATAGTCGCGCCAATTGGTCCCTGGCTTCGGAACCGTCTGCCTGGAAAAACGAGGAAGGTCTTCGCCAAAAACGACAGCGGCATCCGCCCTGAGCACCCGGTCCGGACGCACTGCGATGTCAACCTCACCGGCAAACTCCGCGGGTATGCCTCTACCGGCAAAGTAGGAGCGCAACAGAAACGTGAGGTTGAAGACGACGCTTCCGCCACGAAATCGAGCAGCCGGCATGATCCTGAGCACCCCTTCGATGATCTCGTATCGTCCGTCGTCCCAAAGCAACCGAATCTCGCCGTCATCTAAGTCTGCGGCCCTCCAGCCCCCGGTGCCCGGTCGCAGTGAGATTCGATCCCCATCGCCAAACCGATAGACGTCGCGACCATCCGGTCGTACGTCGGCGAGAATCGAAGCGGTGGAGGTCATGGAGCCACAGTATACGGGAATCGGGCCCTTGCCGGCGAGCGCTATTCGACCGTTACGCTCTTGGCCAGATTGCGAGGCTTATCCACGTTGCACCCGCGCAACACCGCGGCGTGGTACGCCAGCAACTGCAACGGCACGACGCTCAGCAGTGGTTGAAGACACTCGAGCGTGTCAGGGATGTAGACGACGTGGTCGCTATGGCGCGAGATGGCGGTGTCACCCTCGGTGGCGACGGCGATGACGTGACCTCCGCGGGCGCGGACTTCTTCGATGTTGCTAATGACCTTGTCGTACTGCACGCCACGCGTTGCGATGAAGACGACGGGCATGCCTTCTGTAATCAGCGCGATCGGCCCGTGCTTCATCTCGGCTGCGGGCATGCCCTCGGCGTGGATGTAGCTGATTTCCTTCAGCTTCAAGGCCCCTTCCAGCGCCACCGGGTAGTGATACCCTCTGCCCAGGAACAGCCAGTTTTCACGATCGCAGAACTTAGATGCAATCTCGCGAATCTTGTCGCTTTGCTTGAGAACCTGTTCCATCTGATCGGGAATCGCGACGAGGCCCTCGATTGTCTCCTGGCACTGGCTCTGGCTCATGAAGCGCCGCCGGCCGATGAACAGCGCGAGCATGGTCAGCGTGGTGCACATGCACGTAAACGCCTTCGTGCTGGCGACACCGATTTCCGGGCCGGCGTGGAGGTAGATGCCACCGTCCGTCTCTCGGGCGATGGTGCTGCCGACGACGTTGACGATGCCCAGGCCCAGCGCGCCCTTGTCTTTGCCCTCGCGCAGCGCCGCGAGCGTGTCGGCCGTCTCACCGGACTGGCTGATCGCGACCACGACGGTCCCCTCTTCCACCAGTGGATTGCGGTAGCGGAACTCACTGGCGTAGGTGCACTCGGTGACGACCTTAGCGAGGTCTTCAAACAGATAGTCACCGACGAGGCCCGCGTGCCACGCGGTGCCCTGACCGGTCATGATGTATCGCCGCGCGCGCACCAAGTCGCGCGCGTGGTCGGCGATGCCACCGAGGACGATGCGACCTTCTTTCGCATCGGCGCGCCCGCGCAGGCAGTTGCGCACGGCGCCGGGCTGCTCGAAGATTTCCTTGAGCATGTAATGCGGGTAGCCACCAAGCTCGTATTCCTCGAGCTTGTGTTCCAGCTGGCTCAGGACGTGCGAGACGTTCTGGTCGTCGATCGTCATCGTCCGGAAGCTGCCCGGCCGCAGGACGGCCATCTCGTTGTCGTTGAGGTAGATGACCTGCGTCGTGTGCTCGACGATCGCGCTGGCGTCGGACGCGACAATGTACTCCTCATCGCCCACGCCCACGATCAGCGGCGAACCCTTACGGGCGACCACGAGCGTCTCGGGCTCTTCGCGGCAGACGACGGCGATGCCGTACGTGCCTTCGACCTCGTGCAGCGCTGCCTGGATGGCTCGCTGCAGGACGCTCGTGCCCGGTGCCAGGTGGTTCTTCTTTTTGATCTCGTCGTACAAGTCCCCGATGAGCACCGCGAGTACTTCGGTGTCGGTCTGGCTGTGGAAGACGTGCCCTTTATCGGTCAGGAACTTCTTCAACGCCGCGTAGTTCTCGATAATGCCGTTGTGGACGACCGCGATGCGGCCGCTGTTGTCACGGTGCGGGTGGGCGTTGGACTCATTCGGCGCGCCGTGGGTCGCCCAGCGGGTGTGCGCCATGCCAATGTGAGCGGGTGGCAACGGGTCGACATCGGTGTTGATCGCGTTTTCCAGGACGCTGATGCGCCCGACAGCCCTGCGGACGTGAAGCTCACCCTTGTCATCGATCACCGCGATGCCGGCCGAGTCGTAACCGCGATACTCGAGGCGCTTGAGGCCCTCGATGAGCAACGGCTGGCAAACCTTCCGACCGACGTAAGCGACGATTCCGCACATGTGATATCTCCGGGTGAAGCGCAATTTCGGGAACCGGGACGGCGGAGTCCGTTCGCACCGTCCGGAATACGACTAAGCCCGATAATAAGTGTAGCCTTCCGGGAGACGACCGCCAAACGGCGCTGGTTCGGAACCGAACCTGTTTGAGGGAAAACGGGTTATCCCACTCGGCGGCGCGAGCGGTTCAACTTGTGGCGGATTTCGTGGCCGCGGACGAGGTAGATCACTTCTTCGGCGATATTCGTCGCATGGTCACCGATGCGCTCAAGGTTGCGGCTGACGAGGATCAACGACATCGACTGTTGAGCGGCCAGTGGGTCGGTGATCATCTGTTTCAGCAACTGCCGAAAAATCGTGTCGCGCAACAGGTCGGCCCGTTCTTCGTCGGCGAAGACTTTTTCGGCCAAGTCGACGTCGCGCATCACCAGCGCCGCCAGCGCGTCAGCGATCATCTTCTGTACGAGGGTCGCCAGCGTGCCGATCGTCGCGGGGATCTCGACGTCCGTGCCCTGCTGCCAGACGTACTTGGCGTTTTCCAGGATGTTGATCGCCTGGTCCCCCACGCGCTCCACATCCGTCGCGGCACGGCTTGCGACGAAGACGAACCGGGCGTCACCGGCCACCGGTTGCTGGCGCGCCGTGATGTTCACGCAACCGTCGTCGATCACGTTCTGCAGGCCGTTGACTAGCTCTTCTTTCGCGTAGACGTCCGCCGCGAGAGATTCGTCGCGCTCCATGAGCACGCGAACCGCCGACTGCAACATCGATTCGACATAGCCGCCCATCTGCATGAGCTTTTCGAGCACGTCGCGAAGTTGTTCCTGGAAGGAGTCACGCATGGATTAAACTCGGAAGTCGGAGCACGGAAGTGGGCAGTAGAAGTTCTGTCAGGATCGCGGCCTTTCTACTTCCGGCTTTCGCGTTCTGACTTCGCACTTCCGTCGATCAGCCAAACCGCCCGGTGATGTAATCTTCCGTATCCTTCAGATGCGGGTTGGTGAACAGCGTGCTCGTTGGGCCGTACTCGACCAATCGGCCCAAGTACATGAACGCCGTGTAGTCACTAACGCGGGCGGCTTGTTGCATGTTGTGGGTGACGATCAACACCGTGTAGTTGCCGCGCAGCTGGGTGATGAGGTCTTCAATCTTGCTCGTCGCGATCGGGTCGAGCGCGCTGCACGGTTCGTCCATCAACAGCACTTCCGGCTCAGCCGCGATCGCGCGGGCGATGCAGAGTCGCTGTTGCTGACCACCGGACAAGCCCAGGGCGCTGCTGCTGAGGCGGTCCTTCACCTCGTTCCAGAGCGCTGAGCCTTTGAGGCTGCGCTCGCAGGCCTCTTCCAGCACACTGCGGCGATTCTCACCGTCGATGCGGAGACTGAAGACGACGTTCTCAAAAATGCTCATCGGAAACGGGTTGGACTTCTGGAAGACCATCCCCATGCGCTTGCGCAGCTCGATCACGTCGACGTTCTTGGCGTAGATCGGGTCGCCGTTGAGATACATGTTGCCCGTCATCTTCACACCGTCGATCAGATCGTTCAGGCGGTTGACCGAGCGCAGCAGCGTCGATTTGCCGCAACCGCTCGGGCCGATGAGCGCGGTCACCTTGCCATGTGGGATGTTGAGGCTGATGTTGTGCAGCGCCTTGGCGGTCAGGTTGTAATAAAGCGAGAAGTCCTCAACGGACACGACGGTCGTTTCGGTCTTGAGCTCATCGTGAATTTCGGCAGGGAACGGTGTGCCTTCCTTCACGAACGACTGCACCGACACGTCACGGCGCACACCCGGTGGCAACGACGACTCGGTAGCCGGTTGCTTCGCGTTGGCGGCCGAGGACAGTTCGTGGGCGCTGGGGATCACCATGTTTCGCGGACTTGTTGACATCGACATTATTGTATTCTCCAGGACAGTCCGTTGTCGTTCACTTACCGAACATTAAAACGCCCCACCCGCATACGCCTTTCGCAACCGGGAACGAATGGTGATCGCTGCGATGTTCAGCAGGACAACGATCACAATCAGCAAAAACGTGGTTGTGTACGCCATGGGCAACGCAGCCATTGAATTACGGCTTTGGAACGCCAGGTCGAAAATGTGAAAGCCCAAGTGCATGAAGCTTCGGTTTACACCGAACAGCTCGCTTGGACTGGCACTGATCGGCAGCTCTGGCGCCAGTTTCACTGCGCCCACCAGCATGATCGGCGCAACCTCACCGGCACCTCGGGCAATCGCGAGGATCATCCCTGTCATCACACCCGGCATCGCACGGGGCAGCACGATCCGGCGGATGGTCTGCCACTTGCTCGCGCCACAGGCGTACGACCCTTCACGCACACTGCGCGGCACGGCAGCGAGCGCCTCTTCCGTCGCGACGATCACCAGGGGCAAGGTCAGCAACGCGAGCGTCAGTGACGCCCAGATCATCGCGCTCTTGCCCAACGTCGGGCTTCCCTCGGCCGACCGCGCGGCGAAGAACCCGTCGAAGAACGGTGTCGTCCAGAGCAAACCGAGGATCATTGCCGCCGACGACAGCCAGACGAGAAACAACACGACCTTCAACCCCGCACCGACCGCGCCTCGTTCCGACTCGCGCGTGAAGATGTTGAAGAAAACCGTCAACCCCGCGCCCAGGCCGATCACCGCGACCGTTGCCAGGGCAAACCCACCCCACTGTGCGACGGCCATCGGTTCATCCGGGCCCCGGTCGAGATATCGGCCGATGATGTAACAGAAGAACCCCAGCCCGAAGACACCGTACACAATGCTCGGCACACCAGCCAGATTGTTCACACTGATGCGCACGAACGAGACGAGCGGACCCTGCTTGGCGTACTCGCGCAGGTACAGCGCCGCCACCACGCCAATCGGCACAACGAAGATGACCATTACGAACGTCAGCAGCACCGTGCCGATGATCGCGGGGAACACGCCACCCTCCGTGTTCGCCTCGCGCGGTTCGTCGGTCAGAAATTCCCACCAGCGACTGAGGTAAACGCCCATCTTGTCGACAAGCGACAACTGGTTGGCCGGGTAAGTGCGAACCACCTGCGCCACGAGCAGTGGCTCTTCGGGCTTGGTCCGGTCGGCGGGAATGATGTCACCCGTTGAGGCGCGAACGGTGATCGTCGCGGTCGCCATGCGGGCTCGTAGGTCCGCGACCTTTCCGCGCAGGGTGACGATCTCGGCTTCGAGCTCTTTTTGTCGCGAGGCCAGCTCCAAAGCCTTTTCCTTGTACTCGGCCGATTCCTGACCGTGCTCGTGGCCGACCCCGGCCAGCTCCAGCCGCATGTCGTCGAGCTCGCGGCTGATCTCCCCCATCTCGTCCTTCTCGATGTCGCGGACCTCGTCCCCCAGGTCGCGCATCGGGCCGTACACCTCGTTGAACTTTGCCCAGGCGGCATCCGGGCCCGTGGTCGTCTTGCCATCAACCGTGACGGCTTCCAGTGTGCCGTAAGCGTTCCCCCATGCGGTGCGCTCGACGACCATCCCCCATTGGGGCTTGGCCCGGTCGATCACGTTGCGCTCTTCAACCCAGCGGAAATCTTCACCCGTCAGGTCGAAGTTGCCGGTTTTGTACAGTGTGCGTGGAATCTCATAGCGAACCGTCTGCACGCCCTTGTTCTCGTCCACGCTCACCACACTGTCCGCCTCGACAGATATCGAGAGGGGCACCTGGTCGGTGTAGGTGTAGACGTCGTGCCGCGTGGGCTCGCCGAGCACGACTCGGGTCGTAGTGCCGTCGCGAACGGTTACCTGTTCCAGTGGGTCAGGCCAGAAGGTTGCAAACCCATGACTGGCGATAAAGGCCAGCAACCCGATGATCATCAGCACAGCGGCTGCGACGCAGCCACCTGTCAACCAGACCATCGGCTCACCGCGCGCCGCCAGGCTCGTTCGCCGACGAACTCGCGGGGCCGCTTTGACGATCGCCGCGGGAATGGACGTTGAAGTTGGAAGGGTCGCTTGCGACATAAGGTTTCGTGAATCTATAGATCGGGTTCCAGTGACCGTTTTCACTGAGCCACCGCTTCGCTTCTATAACTGGTACGCCCGTTTCCTGAATCGATTCCGGACGATCTCCGCAGCGGTGTTCACGACGAACGTGACGCCGAACAGGACCAACGCTGACAGGAACAGCACTCGATAGTGGGTGCTGTGGACCGGCGCTTCGGGAAGCTCGACGGCAATGTTGGCCGACAGCGTGCGCACACCGTTGAAGATGTTGGCGTCGAGCAGCGCGGTGTTGCCACCGGCCATCAGCACGATCATCGTTTCACCGGCGGCGCGACCGAAGCCGATCATGCAGGCACTGAAGATGCCACTGAGCGCCACTGGCAACACCACGCGGATCGCGGTCTGCCACGGGGTGGCGCCCGCACCGAGCGCGGCACTGCGCAGGGAGGTCGGGACCGACGACAGGGCATCTTCCGACACCGTGTAGATGATCGGGATGATCGCAAAGCCCATCACCAGCCCGACGATCAGCGTATTGCGCTGCACGTACGGACCGACAATCGAACCACGCAGGTCCCACCCGATCGCGTTGAACGCCGTTGCGACCAGCAGGGCCAGCCCGATGCCCAGCACGACGGTGCAGAACACCCGCAGCAGTTCGATCATCGCGACCTGGATGCGGGGCCCGGTGCCGGCCAGGATCGGGAAACGCCGACGGATCGACGTGTTGTAAACGATGGTCAGTACGACAATAAACAGGGGAGAAAAGAGAACGAGCCAACCGGGAATCGCGTTACCAATCCGACTGCCGACCCATCCAGGGAAGTCGCCGAAGAAAAGAAGTTTTTCGAGGGACGGCCCGACCAGCAAGCCAAACCACACGCCCAGCACGACCAGCCCGAGGATGGTCGCAAACGACACCCACGAAGGAATGCTGCGCACGAAGCTCGGTGGGAGAATCTGCCAGATGAAACCGAAAAGCATGACCCCCGCAGGCACCGCGATGAACACGCACAGCGCAGCGGGGATGGCGTTTTCCAGGTACGGCGCCAGGACCATCGCAGCGATGAACCCGAGCACCACCGACGGCAGTGACGCCATCATCTCGACGACCGGCTTGACCACCGACCGCACACTCGGGTGCATAAATTCACTGCTGTAAATTGCAGCCAGGATCGCGATCGGCACGGCGATCACCATCGCGTACAGCGTCGCCTTGATCGTGCCGAAAATCAGCGGCAACAGGCTCATCTTCGGTTCGGCATCGTCGGTGCCCGACGAGCTTTGCCAGATTTGTGACGCCTCGGCGTAGCCCTCATAGTGAACGGGCAGGAACAGCCCTGCCATCGCGCCATCGGCGTGGGGGTTGTGCACGCCGTGGATTGACAGATGACGTGATGAATCGACCACCACAATCGCATCGTTCTTCGGCGCGATCGCAATGCACGCGATAGACGCCTCCGTTTCGGGCTTCACTGTTGCCTGTGTGCTGCCACTGGTCATGTGACGCAACACGACCTTGCCGGTCGCATCACCGGTGGCGAACTGCCGATCGCGCGTCGAGGTCGCGATCGCGGTGACCTGGGCGTCCTGGTTGGTCAGTTCGTGGGCTTTTACAACGTGTTCACGGTCCTTAGTGGTGACTTCCGCGCCGGGAGCGAATGGCGCAGGGAACCATCCGGTCACACCACCTTCACTGTCGGCGACGATTAAGGTTCGCGAGCCCAGCAAGAGCCGGACGGAAGAAATTGTCTTGCCAGCGGCACCCGGCAGCAATTCGACCGTTTCGGCGATGTACGCGGACGCAGGGTCTTCCGTGACGTAGCGGACGCAGTGACCATCGTGGTAGACGACGAAAACCATGCGCCCGTTCAACCCCAGCAGTAGCGCGATGGGCGTCTTGCCCCGTACCGTCTCAGGCAATGGCAACTGGTAATTGTCGACCGAGCGAGCCGTCTTGCCGGTCATGACGTTCGTGCGCTTGTTAACGACGTTGAAGAACAACCGACCGTCATTCATCATTGCAGCAACGACTTCGAGACGGTCGGTGAAGCTGTAATCGATCAACTGGACGGGCGTTGGCTTGTCTTCGGTGACAGCAAGGGGCTCACTAAGGTCGACGACCGTGCGCATGACGCGCGGGCCGGCAGGCGTCATCATGGCGACGCCACCGTCATAAGCGACGGTTTCCCCGCGATTGAGCGCTTCCATACGATCCGGCACGTGGTCGATGAAGGCCGTGTCGTACTTGATTTGCCCCACCAATACCGTGCCGTCACGCGTGCCCAGCGCGATCGCGCCGTGTTGATTCGAGATTGCCGTCACCGGCACGTCTGTCAGTGACTCGCTTTTGACCAGTTCACCACCGTCGGCGCGATAGACACTCAGCACGGCCCGGTCGTCGAGAATCCAGAGCGACTTGAGATACTCGTCGATCTCCATTGCCAGTGGCTTACCCGCAGCAGTCGTTGCGACGGGCTTGAGCATCGTGTCGGTCGCGGCGGCACCGACGGTGGTCGGCGCCTCGGCGCTGGCCAGTTGGACGGACAAAACCTTATTCACCTGAGCCGGTTTGAACAAAGGCCACACCACGGACGCCAGAAACAGGATAATCGCGCCGAAGAAAACGATGACCCCCAGCCCACCGAGCGTGATGACCGATTGCGCCACGCGATCGATGATTTTCACGCTCTTGCGCGTCTTCCGTCGGGTAATGCCCGTGAACGTCTTTCGCGGTGCAGTGACCGGTGATGGTTTAGTGGGATCAGGTGTCACGTTCGTCGTTCCCTTGCGTCGTCAGCAACCAAAAGAGGCGACGTCGGGTTGAACCGACGCCGCCCAGTTTTCCGCCCCCCCTCTTTCCGGTCAGAATTTACTTCGCGAGGTTCAGGGCCTTAAGGTCTTCATCCGCAACCCGCTTGACGATCGGGTAGTAGCCGTCCTTGACGACGGTCTGCTGACCCTGCTGGCTCAGGACCAGCTTCATGAACTCACCCACGATTGGGCTGGCGCCACTGCCTGGCTTGGCGTTCACGTAGACGAAGAGGAACCGGCTGAGCGGATAGTCACCCGAGTAGGCGTTTTCGGCGTTGGCGTCGAAGGCCTTGGCACCGGTTTTGGCCGCCAGAGGCAATGCACGGACATCGGCCGTCACATAACCGATCCCTGAGTAACCGATCGCGTACTTGTCACTGGCGACGCCCTGGACGACCGAGCTGCTGCCCGGTTGTTCTTTGACTGACGCCTTGAAGTCCTTCTTGCCCAGTGCGACTTCCTTGAAGTAGCCATAGGTGCCCGACGCGCTGTTGCGACCGTAAAGTGAAACGGGCTTGTCGGCCCATTCACCGGTCAGGCCCAGGTCGCCCCAGGTCATGTCCTTGCCTTCGACCGAGAAGATCTGGCGGATCTGGTCGAGCGACAGTTCCTTCAGTGGGTTGTCCTTGTGAACGAAAACGCCCAGCGCGTCGACTGCAGTCTTGACGGCGGTCGGGGCGTATCCGAACTTCTTCTTGAACTCGTCGACCTCACTGCCCTTCATCTCGCGGCTCATCGGACCCAGTTGGCTGGTGCCCTGAATCAGCGCCGGAGGGGCCGTGCTCGAACCCTTGCCTTCGACTTCAATCTGAACGTTCGGGTAAGCCTTCTGGAAATCCTCGGCCCAGAGGGTCATCAGATTGTTGAGCGTGTCGGAACCGACACTCTTGATGGTGCCCGAGATGCCCGAGGCAGGCGAGTAGTTGGGCAGGTCCTTATCGACCGCCGTGGCGCCAAATGCGACCGACGAAACCGACAGAACCGCCACCGCTGCGACTCGTTTGAACATTGCCGTCATTGTGTTTCCTCCAAATAGTGTTGTCTGAATGAGATAATGGTGCCGGGCGATCTTTAAGGTCTCGTTAAGACGATGCTTGTTTTAGACCAATGTTTCGCCCGCGAACCGTTTCGACACGTAAGCCCATTTCTAGACGTCATTTATCGACTTAATGCAAGGCAAAAGAAAAAGCGGCCCGCATGGGCTCCGGGCCGCCTCCTTCACTCCCAACCTTTGCGTGGAGCTTAGCTTGCACGTGCCTGTTGAATGTCACTTCACTTTGGCGCCATGACGCTTGCTAAACTCTTCCATCAGGGCGTATTCCACATATTCCTTATTGGCCTCAAAGATGACGGTCTCACGCTTGGGACCTTTGCCAATCTTGGTAATCGTGGTCGCAGGGTGGATGCCCTTCTTGATGTCGTCGGCGGCCTTGGTCGTCGAGACGACATAGAGGCGACCATCGTGCGGAACTTCGGTATACGTGATGGACGGCGCGCTCTGACGGGCGGTCATACGCTTGTTGTTCTCAGCGGCCACCTTTCCGTCGTATTGACCCATGCCCTCGCAACCGACCGTCGCCACCAACAGTAACCCCATTGCCAATGCCTGACGCTTCATGCTTCTGCTCCGTTTCCGAGTGTGGATTCTTTTCTGAACGAGCAAGAGCGTAGTGAGCCCAGATTAAGATTGTGTCAGAACAATATAAGGATTGAGAAAACTACGGGCTCAGCTGATCGGACCCCATTTCGTTTATCGCTTTGCTTTATCTTAGAGAGCTAAACGGACCCCGGCAGACGCCCCGGGGGCCATATCGGACGGCTACGTCCCTTCCCACGCTTTGCCAGCGCGGGTACGATTCGAAAGAAGCGCGTGGGACCAACCCCTGACGGCGCGCGATGTACCGACAGGTGTCTGGGAGTGTCCTCGCATGCGTTTGACTGAAATTCTTAAGCCGAGCAACATCAAAATCCCACTGGTGGGGACCACGAAGATCGAAGCAATCACCGAGCTCGTGAACCTGCTGGCCGAGACCGGTGACATCACCGACCCCAAAAAGGTTCTCGAAGCCGTCCTCGATCGCGAGACGACGCGCACGACCGGCATCGGTAACGGTTTGGCGATCCCCCACGGGAAGACCCCCGGCACCCCCGACCTCCGAATGGTGATCGGTCGACCCGCCACGCCGATCGACTTTCAATCCATCGACGGTAAACCCGTCAACCTGATCTGGCTGCTGACCAGTCCCCCGGAAAAGACCGGTCCGCACATCCACGCGCTGGCGCGCATCAGCCGACTGATGACCATCGACAAATTCCGCCACGCGCTCGCCAACGCCAAAACGGCCGAAGAAATGTACGAAGTGATCGTCCAGCAGGAAGCGACGCTGTAGAGAACCGGGAAGCGCGAACGCAAATGTGCAAAGTGAATACCGTTCGTTTTAACTTCTGACTTCTACCCCATCGCCTTCTTCAGCTCCGCCGTTGTGCGCACCGTCGGCACGCCCACATCCTCGTAATGCGTCACCCGACCCTCCTTATCAATCACAACCGTCCCGCGCTTCGTGCAGTTGAACGGCTCTTCACCAGACCACATCCCGTATGCCTTGGACATCCTGCGCGTCGGGTCCGACAGCAGGTCGACCGCAATCCCCAACTGCCGCTTGAACGCCTGGTGACTGAACGGCGAGTCGCATGACACGCCAAATACCACCGCATCGCGCCCCGCTATCACGGCGGGAACGTCCGGCCCGAACGTGCAGAACTCCTTTTCGCAGATCGGTGAGAAATCCATCGGGTAAAACAACAGAATCACCTGCTTCCCGCGATAGTCGGACAGCTTGACCTTCTTCAGGTCCTGGTCCATTAATTCAAAGTCAGGGGCGAGGTCACCGATATTCAACGTCGTGCTTGAGTCTGCCATAGTGGGAACGGATCCTAGATCGCAACGCGATCGCGTACAATGTCACTCATGAAGTTCGGTCGGATCAAACGACAGCACGGCCGGGTGGGTGGGTTGGACGCGATCCTCGACCGCATCATCAAGAACTGCCCCCACGTCAGCCGCATCGTCCCCGGCCGCATCAAAGTGCGCCGTGGCAAGACGCCACCGAGCTTCAAGATCCAATATCCCACCGAGGCGGGCTGGAAATGCCTGTACACGGGGACAGGGACGGTGCAGGAAGTGTTTTTAATCTGCAACGACGCGCCCGCTGCGAAACAGTGGTTGGATAATGAGGGACTGGTCACGCTATAATCACGGCGGCATGGACACGTTCGACTACCGCAAATTCATCACGATCGAACCGGGCAAGCGTAGCGGCAAACCGTGCATCCGGGGCCTGCGCATGACGGTGTACGACGTGCTCGACTACCTTGCCGGCGGCACGAGCGAAGCAGAACTGCTCGAGGAATTTCCCGCGTTGACGAAAGACGACATTCGCGCGTGCTACGCGTTCGCTGCCGATCAGGAGATGAAGTGGGTAGGGAATGCGCAGTGAAACTGCTGCTGGATCAGAATCTCGCGCCGAGCCTTAAACGCCGGTTGGCCGACCTATGCCCTGACATCTCCCACGTCGAACAATTGAACCTTGCCGCGTCCAGCGACGAGACTATCTGGGCCATGGCGTTGCAAGAATCGTCTACGATCGTGACGAAAGACGATGACTTTCGCATCAAGTCGATTTTATTGGGCCATCCGCCGAAAGTGATCTACCTGAAGATCGGGAACTGTCCGCTGTCGCAAGTCGAGCACCTGCTCCGCCATGCGTGGCGGCTCATCGAACAGCTACACAATGATCCATCCGCATCACTGCTGCTCATCACGCATGAATCGGTGTTCCTGTTGGTCCACGTGAAGGCTCGGTGATGATCGATTGCGCGGCTCAGCTTCTTCGCGCCGGTCGCCTGGTCGCGTTTCCGACTGAAACGGTCTATGGCCTCGGCGCCGATGCGACCAACGCGCAAGCCGTCGAGCGAATCTTTACCGCCAAGGGTCGCCCTTCGACCAACCCGCTCATCGTGCACGTCGCGGACGTCGCGATTGCCAAGAAGTACGCAGCGGCGTGGCCGGTGGTCGCCGACCGATTGGCACAAGCGTTCTGGCCCGGGCCGTTGACGCTCGTGTTGCCCAAGACGGACGCCATCGCGCCGAACGTCACCGCGGGCAAAAGCACGGTCGGACTGCGCGTGCCGAACCATCCGCTGGCGTTGGAGTTGTTGCGCGCCTTTGGTGGGCCGGTCGCGGCGCCGAGTGCGAATCAATCCAATCGGGTCAGTCCGACGACCGCAGAACACGTGCGCCAGGAACTCGGCGACTCGGTCGACCTGATCCTCGACGGTGGACCGTGCCGGGTGGGCATCGAGTCGACCGTGCTCGACCTTTCAACCGACCAGCCCAGCATCCTCCGGCCCGGTGGTGTCTCGCGCGAACAGATCGAAGCGATCATCGGCGAGGTCGCGACCTTCACCGGTTCCATCGGTCACGACATCGCAGCGGTCAGTCCCGGTCAGCAACTCGTTCACTACGCCCCGCAGACACCGGCGTACCGGTTTGATACGTCACAGCGAGGCCTGATCGAACCCGAGGGCAACGGGATGATGGTCGTCGGCACCGGTGACGCCGTGAAAAAATGGGGACCGATCGTCGCGATGGCAAAGTTACCGGACGTCTACGCCCGGCACTTCTACGCCGTGCTGCGCGAGCTGGACGCATTGGGTTTATCCGCGATCTTCATCGAGATGCCACCCGACACCAGTGCATGGCAAGGCGTCAGAGACCGCATAACCCGTGCGACCCGTCCACTCGGCGCTTGGTACGCGAATCTGTGACGAAATTTGCCCGTTGGCGAGCGGTTTACGTTTGGCTGGGAGTCAACTGAATCGTAAATCTCTCCTGCAGCGCACACCGCGCTTGCGACAAGGGAGAGTGAGAGATGATTTTCGGAACAAGCCAATACTGGGCGACGGACTCGATGCAGTGGAAGCTCGACACCGAGCACAAGGTCGAGCCCAAGTGGGACGCCGCAACAGAATCCCGCATGGACGAGAACGAGGCGATCTTCCGCAAACCGATCGTGCTGCAAGACCAACTCGACCGCGAGATGCGCGAGTCACATTAAAGCATTTCCACTTCAGACGTAGCGTGTCATCCCGAAGGGAGCGGCAGCGACCAGAGGAATCGGGACTGGCCGACAACCGTTGTCCGAACGAGATCCCTTGAGTCGCTACCGCTCCCCTTCGGGATGACACACAAGCCAGCCCCGCTACAGTCGTGGTGAAAATGCTTTAGAAACTGCTTCCAGACCTGCTCGGCTCGGGCTTTCAACCGAAGAAGCACGTAAGCGCGCCTGTGCGCGGAAACGCGCTTGGCTGCGCATCGACCGATTGATCTCATCTGCAGTTGCTTCGTCCGATTCCTTCCCAAAACAGAAGCTTGTGGTTCAAAAAATCGCCGCACAGCGCTCTGGCGCGCACCGAGTTCGTAGTGAATAGGAACAGGTCGCGCCGATGAACGGTGCGAGCTGGTCGCGATGCTCTTTGACAAGTGAATACTGGGTTCACATCGACGGTCGTCGTTTCGTGTCGTTTTCAGTCGTTTGTATGTCGGTTCGCGGTCGGTTTCAGGTCGGTTTTTTCGACCGATTGAGGGGGTGTAGTTGAGGATTACTGACCACAACTGACGCAGCGGCCATGCGTTGGGCGGTGAGCACGAAATGAAGGGGGTGAGAGACGCGTCTAAAAGTTTTTTTTGAACGCCGTCCGACCCGACGTGCATACGTCAATTCGGCATCCGATTGCGTTCGTGGCATGTCATCCCGAAGGGAGCGTTAGCGACCCTGAGGGATCTCGGTCGTTCGGATGGTCCCGCCTTGGGTCGATCAATCAACCTTCTGGAACTTCGAGTAGAACGGGTATCGCCCGCGGTCTTCGGTGGGTCTGCGCTTCCAGCGCTTGTAGGTCCACAACCACTGGTCGGGATGCTCTCGGACAAAGCGTTCGACTTCACGGGTGATCGCATCGGTGATGCGTTGCACGTCCGTGGCGCGGTCACCGGTCGAGACAGCAGAGATCTCGTCGTAGAACTTGAGCGTCACGCGCCCGGTTTTGTCCGGCCAACCCACACCCATCATGATCGCGGCGTTGGTGCGCATCGCCAGGTCGGCAACGGCGGTCGGGTTGAAGACGGGCAGGCCGAAGTAGTCGTTCCACACCCCCCCGCGCCCCCGTCGACCGTTCACGTCAACGAGCATCGCGGTCGCGCCCCCCTTGGCGACCTGGCGGAACAGCTTGAGCACCACGAACGCCGGGGGGACGACCTTGTGACCACTGACCGATCGCAGGTTGAAGATCGTCCTGCCGATCGCTTCGTTCTGGGTCGGTTCACCAACGACCAGCAGCTGCAGGTCGTGAAAGCCCACGACGATCGACCCGAGTTCCCAGTTCCCCAGGTGCGGTGTGCAGAACAGGATGCCCCGCCCTGCTGAGGTGATCGCACGCATGCGGTCGAGACTCTCCGGCTCGATCGTGACGAACTGACTGAAGTTTTGACGCGTGAGATTCGGCGCCCAGAACAGGCTCGCCAGCGCCCGCGCGAGATTGCGAAACGCCGACCGCGCCAGCCGCTTCTTCTCGTGCACTGGCATCGCATCGCCAAACGCGATATCGAGGTTCGCCATCGCGACCCTGCGGTCATACCGAAGGAGGTGATACGTAAACCAACCAATCGTGTCCGCGAGACGGACCATACCCTCAAAGGAGAGCGACTTGATGAAGCGCGCAAAGACACCTAGCGCCAGCGCCTCAAGCTTGTAACGAAACCGCTTGAGGCCCGAGACCTTGCGCGGAAGTTGAACTGGATCTGCCTCGCGCGCCATCGTCGGCGCACTATAGGGGAAGGCGCATGAGACGCGAAGGGGGCAAACAAACGACGTTAGCCGGGTCGCTTGCGACCCGAGTTGGATGGGGTGTCGACTCTATTGAAACAAGAAGCAAAACCCAACGGGTCGCAAGCGACCCGGCTAACCTGACGTCAGGGGATGAGGGCGTGATTAGCAAACCGTAATCCGTGTCCCTAGAATCCTGGACTGAACATGACCTCTCCCGAAACCCAATCTCGCACGCTGGCTTATGGCTTGGCTCCCGGCCCGGTCGACGAGACCGTCGACGTGCGGTCCGAGGAGATGCTCATCAACATGGGCCCACAGCACCCCTCGACGCATGGTGTGTTGCGGATCGTGTTGCGAACCGATGGTGAGGTCGTGCTCGGAGCAGTGCCGCACCTGGGTTATCTGCATCGGTGCAAGGAGAAGATCGGGGAGAACCTGCCGTACGTGCAGTACATCGGGTACACCGACCGACTCGATTACCTGTCGGCCATGAACAACAACATGGCTTGGTCGATGGCGGTGGAGAAGCTGGCAGACATCGAAGTGCCGATCCGGGCCGAGTACATCCGCGTGCTGGCCAGTGAGCTGAATCGCATCGCGTCGCACCTGGTGAGCTTCGGAACGTATGGGCTGGACATGGGCGCGTTCACACCGTTCCTGTACGCGTTTCGCGATCGCGAGTATGTGCTGGACCTGTTCGAGCAGCTCTGCGGCGCGCGGTTGACGCTGAGCTACATCAACATCGGGGGTGTGACCTGGGACTTGCCTCCGTTGTTCCTGGAGAAGGTCGCCGAGTTCTGCGACTACTTCGAGCCGAAGATCGACGAGTACAACGAGCTGCTGTCGTTCAACCACATCTTCGTGAAGCGCACCGCCAACATCGGGGTGACCTCGAAGGACCAGTGCATTCGGTATGCGCTGAGTGGCCCGATGATCCGCGGCAGTGGCATTCCACTCGACCTGCGGCGCGATCGGCCGTACAGCGTGTACGACCGATTGGAGTTTGACGTGATCGTCGGCACCGGTGAGCGCGGCACGCTAGGAGATTGCTGGGATCGGTACTGGGTGAAGATGCAGGAGATGAAGCAATGCATCCGTATCATCCGCCAGTGCATTGACCTGATGCCCGAGGGCCGCTTCCGCGCCAAGCTGCCGCGCAACATGAAGGTGCCGGCTGGCGAGGTGTACGTGGAAGCCGAGAACCCGCGCGGGCATCTCGGGTTCTACATCGAAAGCCAGGGTGGCCCGATCCCCTACCGCGTGAAAGTGCGCGGGCCGAGCTTCGTGAACCTCGCGGTGACGGGTGAACTATGCCGCAATGTGCTGCTGGCGGACGTGCCGGCGATCATCGGGAGCATCGATATCGTCATGGGAGAGGTCGATCGGTAGAATGCAATCGGCAACGAGCGGAGCACGAGGACCATGGACCACGTCTGCTGTCTCACCAGTCATGCCGTTATCGCCGGCTTCGGCGTCCCCGGAAGAGCCGCAGCGGAGATCTACAAGGCTGCGGGCATCTCGTTCTGCGTCATCGAACTGAACCCCGCGACCGTCGACCGCTGTGGGCACACCGGTGTGCCGATCATCCAAGGCGACGTCGCTGACGAAGCCACTCTGAGGCGCGCGGGGGTCGAGCATGCCGACGTGCTGCTGCTGTTGGTCCCCGACGAAAAGGCCGTCCTCGCTGCGATACCGTTAGCGCGCAAACTGAACGACCGGCTGCGCATCGTCGCGAGGTGTGCCTACACGTCCAGCGGTTTGGAAGCCCACCGCATCGGCGCTAACGAGACGATCATCGCAGAGCAGGTCGTCGCAAAGGAGGTGCAACGGTTGCTTGAAGCTCATGTAGTTTGAGCCGTTTGAAAACGGTAAGCGATCACTCGGTTCGCGACGCAAAAAGGGGCGATGCGGTTTTCCAATATCCTGCGAAATCAGGATGTTTAGGCCTTAAGTTTTCCGACGGTCGTCACGATACAAGGGAGGATAAGCACTGAGGCCGAACGGGGGTTGGTTCACCGTATTAGGACAACGACAAAACGCATGCAACCGACGCAACGATACAAACTCATCGCCTTGGATTCGGACGAGAAGACCCTGCGCGAGATCGCGGAAACGGTGAGCCCGAATTTCGAGACCATCCGGGTTCGCAACCCTCAACTGGCGCTGAACCTCTGCGAGGACGAGCCATTGGTGCGCGTGCTGGTAACCGAGCATGTTGTGCATCCACAGACCGGCCAAAGCCTGCTGGAAGTGGTTCGCTTGCGATACCCAAGTATTCGGCGGGTGATGCTGACAACCTACGCCGACCTGGCGGTCATCGTCGCGGGACTTCACACCGGGGCGATCCAATACCTGGCCCACAAACCGATCCAACGCGGAGAACTGCTCGCTGCAGTCGGACAACCGGCAAGTGTCGGCATCTATGCACGCACCTCTGGTGGCTCACGGTTGTCTGCGTAGTCGTGCAACAGAACTGACGAGGCCATGCAGACCCGGGGTCGATCGTCCCTATAATGCGGGACTATGACCTCCGCACCCATCCTTATCGTCTCGGGCACGAACCGACCCGGCTCTAACACGCTCAAGCTGTCGAACGTCATCCTTGGGCATTACCAGAAGCTCAACGTCGCTGCTGAGATCTACTCGTTGTGCGACCTGCCAGCGGCCATCTTTGAACCGGCGGCGTACGCGCAGAAGCCGGCAGCGTTCGTGGCGGTCCAGCAGAAGGTGCTCGCGGCGCCGGGAATGCATGTGGTTACGCCGGAGTACAACGGGTCTTTCCCGGGTGTGCTCAAGTACTTCATCGACATGCTCAAGTTCCCCGAGAGCTTTGACCACAAACCGGTCGCGTTTACCGGTGGCGCCAACGGCATGTTCGGCGCGCTGCGACCCGTCGAGCAACTGCAGCATATCTTTGGATACCGCAACGCCCACGTGTATCCCGACCGCGTCTTCATCCCGTCGGCCAAGACCAAGTTCGATGAGGCCGGCCTGATGACTGACGACGCAATCAACCAACGACTTGCCGTGCAGGCCGCGGGGTTTGCCGTGTTCATCGGAAAACTGCGAGCGTCCTAGTTAGCCCGGCCGCTCGCGGCCGGATCCCCAGATGCCCTCCCCAAAAAAGACAACGAGCCACATCCCAAAGGATGTGGCTCGTTACCGCAAGTCAATCGATCTGATCGGGAGCATCTTAACGCGTCGCGTTGCTCGCGGCGTCGCGGATGACTGAGTCTTCATAGCTGTCGCTAGCGACGTACGAGAGCTCTTCCTTAGCGCGATCTGTCTTGAACTTGGCCAACCCGTGGACGGCCGCGAGGCGGACGACCGGCAGGTAGTAACCGTTGGTGTTTCGCAGAACGGCGACCAGTGTGTCGACGGCCTTTTCGTCACCCAGCAGGGCCAGCGCTCGGACAGCTTCAGCGCTGGCTTCGGCCATCTCGTCGTCAACGGTCCTCGTCAACGCTTCGAGCGCCCGAACATCACCCAGCTGACCGAGGCTCGCCGCAGCGGCCGAGCGGACGACACTGTGGAAATAGCCTTCAGTGTTGTTCAGTACCGAGATCAGGGCTTCGGTCGACGACACGTCACGAATGCCACCGAGCGAAACCGCGGCTTCACGGGCGCGATCGGCATCCATACTGCGCAGTTCACCGATCAATGTTGCCAGCAGCTCGCGGTCGATTACGGGCGTCGCTGCGACCGAAGCGACCTGCGCCTCAGCAACCGCTGCGGTCTTCACCTCGGGGGTCTGAACGGTCGGCGCCTTGGTGACGGCGGTCTCAACGACAGCCGGTTTGGCGACCGCAGTAACGCCCGGTGTCGCAGCCTTGGGCTTCTCGGCCGTGGGCTTCGTGACGGACGTACGCTTCACTGTCGACTTCTTCGACGACTGCTTGGACTTTTTCTCGTTGCGGGGCATGGTTGGTTCCTTCCAAATACAGCAAAATTGCTACGAATCGAACGTTCTAACCTTATCGCCAGGAATTGGACAGCACGCCCAATAATAATTGTTATATTAGGCAATTTAGATGTGTTTCGGAGCGCTCGTTTTGACGGCTAACCCAGGCCCGCAAAGTTCTCTGGTCTGATGGCATCATTGCGCGTAAACTAATACATAACCAACCTGCCTGCGCGGTGTTCCCAACGGGGGCCGACCGACGTGGGTGCCCTGTTGCGTCCTGACAGGGCTTGATCGATGGAAGGATTGAGATGAGCGGTCCGTTCGTTCCCGATGATGCTCCCTTCACGCCCGAGCAACGCACTTGGTTGAACGGCTTCTTCGCCGCGCTCGTCGGCACCCGGGCGGTCGACCCGACCGTCGCTGCCAACGCGTTTGCCGAGCAGACGGCCAAGGTCGTCGCGACGAGCGGTGCAACGACACCGGCCGTCTCTGCTGCGCCAGCTCCCGTGGTCGCACCCGCCGCCACGACATCGACCACCACCCCGGTGGCCTCTTCCTCCATGCCATCCGCTCCCGCAGTCGCCGTCGCCAGTGTTGAGCCCGACTCGGCTGTTGCGGTCATCGAAGATTCCGAAGAAGAGGCCGACGGCAACTTCCCGTGGCACGACCCAGCATTCAACCTCGAGGAACGCATGGCCTTGGCCGAGGGCCGCAAGCCCGAGCGCCAGTTGATGGCTGCTATGGCCCAGCTCGACTGCGGCTCGTGTGGGTATCTCTGCCAGACCTACTCCGAAGCCATTGCGTCCGGTGCCGATGCCGACATCACCAAGTGTTCGCCGGGGGGTCGTGAGACAACTAAGAAGCTTAAGGAACTGGTCCAGATCCTCCGCATCGGTGACACCACGGTCAACGTCGGCCGACCCGGTGGCGCTGAGCGCTCCGATGTTGCGATCAACACCGCGTTCTCCGACGGCACCTACTACGCGCGCCTGCTGCGTACCGTGAAGCTCAACGCCGACGGTAGCGAGAAGGACGTCCGCCACGTCGAGTTCGACCTGCGCGGTACGCCGCTGAACTACAAGGTGGGTGACGCGCTCGGTGTCGTCCCGGAAAACTGCAATGACGCGGTCCACGAAGTCCTCGAAGTTCTCGGTGCCAGTGGCGCTGAAGACGTTCCCGCCAAAGATGGTGGTGGCGCCGGGGGTCACACGACCAGCTTCCGCGAAGCCCTAGAGCATGAGCGGATGATCACCAAGCTCACCGCCGACCTCATCGAGTTTCTCGCCGACGTCGCGACCGACCCGCGCGATGCCGGTCGGTTGCTCAACATGCTGGTCGACGAGACCGGCGCGCCACTCGAAGGCGTCGAGCTGATCGACATTCTGCGCAACAATCCCTCGGCCCGCCCGAGCCCCGCCGAGCTGGTGGACAACCTGCCGCTGTTGCGCCCGCGCCTGTATTCGATTTCGTCATCCCCTCTGGCCCATCCGGGTCAGGTACACCTGACGGTCGGCGTGGTGAAGTACAAGAACAAGCACGACCGCGTCAGCAAGGGCGTCGCTTCGACGTTCCTCGCCGAGCGCGTGCGACCGGGCCAGAAGGTGCGGGTGCTGGTGCACAACTCACCGAAGTTCGGCCTGCCCGCCGACCTGTCGCGCGACATCATCATGGTCGGTCCCGGCACCGGCATCGCACCGTTCCGCGCGTTTCTGGAAGAGCGCAAGCACTTCAACGCCACCGGTCGCAACTGGTTGTTCTTCGGTGACCAGCGCGAGAAGTCCGACTACCTCTATCGTGACGAACTGCTCGCCTACCAGGCCGAAGGCTTCCTGCACCGGTTGGACACCGCCTTCAGTCGCGACACCGCCAAAAAGGTCTACGTCCAACATCGCATGCGCGAGAACGCTGCCGACCTCTGGCAATGGCTCGAGGCCGGCGCCAGCTTCTACGTCTGCGGCGACGCCAAGCGCATGGCCAAGGACGTGGACCTGGCGTTGAAGCAAATCATCGTCGAACAAGGCAAGCTCTCGAAGCCCGACGCCGAGGCCTACGTCGCTCAAATGACCAAGGACGGCCGGTACCAGCGCGACGTGTATTAACACGACACGAGACCCTCGGTGGCCCTTGCGTATTCGTCGCGAAGGTTAACGGGATAGAGCCACTCGTGTTTGCTTCGCGATTCCTTTGCGGCTTCGCGTCTCCCCCCAAAATTCGCCGAGCTGCCGCTTCTATGGCGAAACGTGAGAGATCAAGCGATCCGGATTACGATGCCGGCTGGATGAACGTTCTCGAATACCAAAACCCGGCTGCGCCGCGCATGACCGTTACCGTTAAACGAGTCACCCACGACGTTACCGAGATACGTGTGTTCTATCCGCGTGATCTAAATCGCATTCCCTGGTGGCTCTTCGGATGGACTGTACTCGCGCTACTGTCGACGGTCCTTCCACTTCTCGGTGACCGATACGAGTGGAGCGACGTAGTCATCATCGTCGCGATGTGGCTATTCGTTTATATCGAGTATCAGAACTGGCTGAATATCCGCTCGGCACACCGATGGGTGGCATCACCCGATGGCGTCGGCATGGAGCGCATCTCGCCCGGCGGCTATCGTCGAACGCGATTCGTCCGTCCTGAGAATATTAGCAGCATACGAGTCGTCGGAGAGCCTCGGCGAAAGCTCGTCATCTGGACCCGGCACAGACCGCTGCCAATGATCGCATTTCATCGTGTGAGTGAGAGAGACCTCCAGTCAATCGCTGTGGCATTACGCGATAAATATCATCTCTGAACACTCACCCGATATCCGACTTCCCGCCCGTTTTCTTAATCAGCTTGATGTCCCCGATCACCATCCGCTTGTCGATCGCCTTGCACATGTCGTAGACGGTCAGCAGTGCGACGGATACCGCGGTCAGGGCTTCCATCTCGATGCCGGTCTTGGCGACGATGCGCACGATCGCCTTGGCGTGCAAGCGGACGGTCACTTCGCCCGCATCCGGCTCCAGTTGCGGCACGTCGAAGTCGACCTCCACACTCTCCACCGGCAGTGGGTGGCACAGCGGAATCAGTTCCCCCGTCCGCTTGGCCGCCATGATGCCCGCGACGCGCGCAACACCGAGCACCTCGCCTTTGGGAACCGCCCCATCCGCAATCGCCCGCAGCGTCGCGGCGTTCATCTCGATAAACCCCCCGGCGATCGCCTCGCGCGCCGTCGGCTGCTTCTGCGAAACATCCACCATCCGCGCGCGACCGGTGTCGTCGACGTGGGAGAGACGGGGCTTCTTCTTTGTCATAACGTGCTCCCTCAAACGTGCTTTCCAATCCAGTCCCCACTCCGAAATGCCAGCGCCATGATCGTCAGCACCGGGTTAAACCCACCGTTGCTTACGTGCAATCCACTG
>Ga0163144_10002798_pt1 | contig 39918 bp, 34 predicted proteins | sample OliLak19BULKMAT1_FD_123175 | JGI IMG/M metagenome (GOLD analysis project Ga0163144, IMG submission 123175) | Freshwater microbial mat bacterial communities from Lake Vanda, McMurdo Dry Valleys, Antarctica - Oligotrophic Lake LV.19.BULKMAT1 | ecosystem: Environmental > Aquatic > Freshwater >...
ACTATGGGTTAGTGCTAGAATTTCTGTCATGGGTTTTCTTGTCAAGTGTGGTTGTGAGAGACTTTACTTTACTTGAAAACCCTATTTCTTTTATCCCCCTTTTTTGGCGAAGGTATTGGTTATGGATTCCTATTATTCTTCCTACTCTTCGCGATTGTTGAAATTAACTTCACCCGATATGCTTAAAATATTGTATGAAATATCAATAGAACGTGGTTCTATTTCCGATTCAGCACTATCATCCGATTTTGGACATGTAGCTTTTTCAAATCAGATTTCGAGTAGGGAAGGAAATGCGTATGTTTATACAGGACAGATACGTGTTTTTGACCTTCAATCAGAAACATTGACGCATCAGATAAATTTCGACGGCGTGAATGCTTGTAATCTTGAATGGCTTGATGAAAAAAATCTTCTATACACTATTGTCAGTAATCAGCCTTGTGAACAAGCACATGATGATATTGCTATCATCACTCAAATTTACAATCTTGAAACCCAAACCACTATTACACTGCCTGAAAACCCGATTGGGATGAGTTGGATTATACGCTCAACTTATGTAGTAGCCCCCATAGCATTGAATATCACCGAATCAGATGGCTCCACCACCATCACCGAATCCGGCACACCAGATACCTACACGCTCGCGCTAGGGACGCAGCCGACAGCGGATGTGGTGGTCAGTATGGCGGGGACGGACCAAATCACGGTTAGCCCATCGTCACTCACATTCACGCCGGAAAATTGGGACATGCCGCAGACGATCACGGTGTCGGCGGTAGATGATTCTGTGGTCGAGGGGATCCATACCGCCGTCATCACTCACAGCGCGGTCAGTGCTGACGCGGGCTATAACGGGATTTCTGTCGCCGATGTGATGGTCAGTATTGGAGATGATGAATAGGTAAGTTGGGCGAACAAGCGAAAAAGTCACCCGACCAACCCGAGAATCTCTCTTAACCAGTTTTACGAAGTTGTCTCATTATCCTTGACACATACCGTGTAAAAATGATGAAAAACAAATCGCGAGTATTGGCACTAATTTTTATCATATTACTGAGTAGTTTGGCTACTTCATCAGCTACCGCGCAAACGTCTATAATTGATGTGCGAGTGATAGCATTATCTGACTCCGAAGACGATTTGAGAGTGAGTATTAATGAAAAAAACAGTGTATCAATTAACATTTATAACGAAATAGGAGAGCTAACTAATACTTTAAATCCTAATTTTAATACGGGAGGTATTTTAGCATTGGATTGGAATTCTGATGCAAATAGAATTGCGGCAATTTACTCAACAGATTTAGAGCAACCAAATTTAATTGTGTGGGATGTGGTTACAGAAACTATCATTGCGCAAAATCGTATCGATTTTGCCCGTTTTGTTTATTGGCATCCATTTAATCCAAATCAAATGCTTGTTCTTCTTGGTTCAACTATTGTATTATGGGATTTATCCAATAGTAATACTTTAATGCAATATGATCCTCTCTGGATAGATATTGAACATGTTGAATGGAGTCCTAATGGGCAACACATTGCCCTAATTGGGGAAGTAGGTAATGTTCGGATTTTGGATGCACAAACACTCTCAGTTGTTTTTGAGGTGTTTGAGAATTTACCTGTAACATCAAGAACCCATGCTTATTTCTCTCTGGCATTCTCGCCAAATGAAGATAAAGTTGCTTTATATGATTTGTTAAATACAGAGATTGAAATCTGGGATTTGGCCACGAATCAACAGATTTTTGTATTTGATAGTTTTGCCACAACTTCTCAACATTATGAAAGCCTACGTTGGTTTGATATCGGAATTGTGGGTATTGATATTCGCCTTGGTGAAGTGGTTTTGTATGATTCGGTTAACGGAAGTTTTGATAGTTTATTAAGTGGTATATCCTATTCACGATTCTACGTATCTGAGTTTCGTAAAGAAATTTTGTTTATGCCCTCGCAAATAGAAAATAACGAATCGTTTTTTATCAGATTAACGTTACCATCCATCTCCCTCAACGAATCCGACACTTCCACCATTGTCACCGAATCTGGCGCGACAGATACCTACACCCTCGCCCTCGGAACACAGCCGACAGCGGATGTGGTGGTCAGCGTGACGGGAACAGACCAAATCGCTGTTAGCCCGTCCACCCTGACCTTCACGCCAGAAAATTGGGATGTGCCGCAGACCGTCACGGTGTCGGCGGTGGATGATTCCGTGGTCGAGGGCGATCATACGGCTGTCATCACACACAGCGCGGTCAGCGTCGACGCGGGGTATAACGGGATTTCGGTGGCAAGTGTGACGGTGAGCATCACGGATAATGACCGACATCCGTGAATGACGACGCAATTTTTCACTAGACTTGGTGAGTGAAGTTATCTCACCTATTGTGGCACAGAAAGCGTATTTTTATTTGAATATGGGGTAAAATAATTCAAACAATCGTTGAGGAGGTTGTCATCATGGTCTTTCCAGCAGAAATGATAGCCCTACCCTTCATGACCGATGAACATGGGGCTATCAAAATTAAAGGGACGCGCGTTCCCGTCGACAATATTATCGGGGGGTATAAGCGCGGTGAAACCCCAGAGAAAATTGTCGAGAATTTCGATGTACTCAAGTTGTCTGATGTGTACGCCACTATCGCCTATTATTTGGACAATAAAGACGACTTAAACATTTACCTCGAAAAACGCGAGACAGAAGCGGAACAAATAAAACAAAATATCCTCTCTAAACCACACATGGAGACGATGAGAGAACGGTTTTCTGCGCTCAAACGTGCCGAATCAAATGAAGACACGCCGTGAAATTTTTGTTAGACGAAAATTTCGATGGTTCAATGGCACGCGCATTTCTCGGCGGCATATCCACAGCTTGACATCATACGGGTACAAGATACCCGACAAGGTATCCCTGACAATAAGGTCTTAGAATGGGCGGCCACGGAAAATCGCATCCTGTTAACGCATGATGTCAATACTATGCCCGCTTATGCTTATGCCCGTATCGAAAAGGGTTTACCCATGCCGGGTGTTATTGAAGTAGACCAATTCATCGGTATTGGAGTGGTTTTGGAATATCTCCGTATGATTATTGAAGCTACACAGCCCGACGAATGGGCAAACAGAGGCAGTTATATCCCGTTTTAGTCTGGGATGAACCGCACCACATCGGCAATTTCTGGGCGTGGGCGATCTTGCGGAATCTCCAGCCCACTCTCCGCATAAATCGCTTCATAGCGGATGCGCTCGGTGCTAAAAAATCATGTTATGATATAAGGCAAATAAATGGAGATATAACGTAATGGTATTCCCTGCAAATTCAATTCATATCCCAATAGAACAAGATGAAACCGGGGAAATTTTTGTCGAGGGGACGAGAGTTCCGATTGATATTATCATCGGTCAATTCAAACACGGCGCGACACCAAGGCAAATCGTAGATGATTATGACGTCTTAAATTTAGGGGATGTCTATGCGGTCATAGGCTACTATCTGCATAATAAAGCCGACGTTGAAGCCTATTTAATTCATCAGCAACACGAACGCGACCAAGCCAAACAACAGGCAATTGAGCGTTTTCAACTCACTGGCATCCGTGAGCGTTTATTGGCGCGTCAGCGAGAGCGCGATAAGCAATGAAGTTCTTGATATTGGACTCGCTATTAACCACTGGTGCGAGTCATAGGCGAGACTATTCTGTTTTCATGGGCGAGCGGACAAGTCTCGCCCCTACAGTACATCCGGTGACACGATTTTGAATACACATCATCAGAAATTTTGTAGGGGCGACGCTTGCGCGCCCGCCGTGAATAAACGATAAATCAGGTCTAATGTCGAATATTCAAACGGCCTCTTAGCGAACTCCATTAATCACTGACAGTCGCTGATTTTAGAAAAACAGGCTAACGAGGGAACATGATTAAAAAAGCTGCAATGACAATCATATTTGCTTTACTATGGAGTTTTTTTATCGGAGAGAGCAGTAATGTGCTTGCCAATTATGATAGCGACTCCATGTGGTCATTGTTACCTGTCAATTGTGAACAAGAATTTGAGTGCCAGACACGTCTTAGTTTAGAAGGAGATTTATTTACTTTTGTAAACAGTACTTCTACCCTATATGTAAGTAAAAAAGGTGTCGAAACCTATCAGGAGTATTCACTTATCCCATATAAATTATGGACATGTTGTAATATGGATTTTGTTCCTTATAGTACAGAGAACATTGTTATATTTTATGCTGATAGTGGCAAGCCAACATTGACTAAGTTAGATTTAAGCACAGGTCTGATGACTTTGATGCCTCAAACAGAAATATTTAGGAGATTAGTTCCTTGTACCCCTTATATAACTAGTTTGTTAATCAACCCTAAGGGGTACATCACAAGAATTGGGCTTGGGAATCAGCTTCTTATATGCTCATCAAGTGCAAATCAAACTACACCTATTCATATTGTCAATGTTACAACTGAAGAAACTATTCAAACAATAGACTTTGGGTCGCCAGAACGAGATTTTGGTCCCGATTGGACATATCTCATAGCTGGTCAAGATGGGAATATTTACTTTATTTATCAAGGTTTAAATCAAATTCCAAACTCTGAGATTTTTCAAAATCTTATTCATCCCTTACCGATATCTCCTGTCGATGAATTTGGTTATTGGGTGGTTCAATTGGACGTTAGTTCAATAATATGGAATGCGAACTTTATATTATCCCGCGAGATTAATGATGGCTCCATCAACCGTTCTTTCGTTACACGCGTTATAAACGTAAATATAGAAGGTGAGTTTCTCTTTTGGAGTCTGTGGGAGCAGCTAGATGCCTCCAGTTCAAATATAAAGTGGAGTCTTAGCCGTTATACCCAAGAACTGCAACTAATTGATCGTCTGACAAACGATGACGTTGGAGAAATTTCATTATTCTATGGAATAACAAGTGATGGATTGGCTTTATTTATCGGAAATGGAGGATTATCCGAATCTATCATTGTTGAAACTAACCCCAACCCAGCTATAGCGATTTTTTTGGAATACATCGCTGATGTTGAAAGTAATGCTGCTATTTTTCCATATGTTGTAGTGGAAGTTCGGGATACCTATAACCGCTTAATGGCTGATGTACCTGTTACAATTACATTAGGCTCTAACGGTTCAAACGGTATACTTTCTGGTGGTGAGGAAACCCTGACTGACGAAAATGGTCAAGCAATTTTTGATATGATTAGTGTCAATAGTGCTGGAATCTATACATTGATTGCTAATGGGGAAACTGAAACAAATCCAAACGATTATTTGGGTGTGTTTTATGCTAAAACCTCGATCAAAGATCGTTTGGATTTTAAATCATCCCTCCATAATGTGGGTGATATGACAGTTGAAAGCAATTCATTTACTATTACACCTCCACCATCAATAAATCTTGCACAATCCGACACCTCCATCACCATCACCGAATCCGGCGCGACAGACACCTACACCCTCGCCCTCGGAACACAGCCGACAGCGGATGTGGTGGTCAGCGTGATGGGAACAGACCAAATCGCTGTTAGCCCGTCCACCCTGACCTTCACGCCGCAGAATTGGGATGTGCCGCAGACCGTCACGGTGTCGGCGGTGGATGATTCTATGGTTGAAGGCGATCATACGGCAGTCATCACGCATAGTGCGGTCAGCACCGACGCGGGCTATAACGGGATTTCTGTCACGGATGTGATGGTCAGTATCACCGATAATGATGGACATCCGTGAGCGACGATGCAATTCTTCACTAGACTTGGTGAGTGAAGTTATCTTCTATAACATCGACTTTACAAAAACCGCACCACATCGGCAATTTCTGGGCGTGGGCGATCCAGCGGAATCTCCAACCCACTTCCGGCGTAAATCAGCCCCAACACTTGGTCTTCAGGCCGAATCCCCAATACCGACTTCGCTCCGTCGTGATAGCACGGCCAATCGGTCAACCAATTGGTAAAGTAGCCCAGCGCGTTGGCCGCAAGAATGGCGTTCATGCAGACATTGACGCCGCTAGAAAGCTGCTCCTCGTAGCGGATGCGCTCGGTGCTGAGAATGTGCGTATGCACAACCAACACCAGCGGCGCTTCCGCCGGACGACGTTCTTCCATCAACAATAATTCAGGCGATGCAGTCGGATGCTCTTGGGCGTAAATCTCTGACCACGCCTTTCCGATTCGTTGTTGTGCTTCTCCCTGTAAGACGATAATCCGCCACGGGGTCAATTTAGCGTGGTCAGGGACGCGAATCGCACAGCGCAGAATCGTTTCGAGTTCTTCTGGATTTGGCCCCGGCGCGACCATCCGTTGAGTTTTAAGCGAGCGCCGCGTGAGCAGCAAGTCAATTGCGCCGTCATTACGCGGTTTACGAATGGGGGCTGGTTGGTCAGTCATAATAATCCTTATAAGCTCTGAAATCAGATGAGAGGGGAATTATCCTGCTATTTTACCACTCATCACTGTCAACTATAAAAAAACCGCCTGACCTCACTCGGTCAGACGGTTTTGATGTGAGGAGAGAGAGGGATTCGAACCCTCGGTAACTTTTCAGCTACTCTCGTTTTCGAGACGAGCCCGTTCGGCCGCTCCGGCATCTCTCCGAGACAACCAAAATTATACACAGACCAGCCTTTATGTATAGGGGAAATTGCGCGGTTCAGCCTAAGCCTTCCGCACGACTTCCCACGCCAGATGGTTGATTTCCGGCAGGATCAACTTCTCCAACGCGACTTGGACTGCGTTCGGGCTGCCGGGCGTGCTGACCACCAATGTCTGATGATACACCCCCGCAGTCGCCCGACTCAGCATGGCCGCCGCGCCGACCTCTTGATAACTCAACATGCGGAACAATTCGCCGAATCCCGGTAGCGTTTTTTCCAGCTTACGGCTGAGGACATCGTAGGTCGTGTCACGCGGCGAAATCCCCGTCCCACCGTTAAAAATAATGATTCGCACATCTGGCATGGCGCTGAGTTCATCCAAAACCGCCTCAACTTGTACCGGCTCATCCTTAATCAGGCGATAGGCCGCGACCACATGACCAGCCTCGGTCAATTTGGACTCGAGATATTGACGGTTGATGTCGGTGTCCGGCGTCCGCGTATCGCTAACCGTCACAATCGCAAGTGTTACCGCGCCCTGCCCCGCCTTCTGACGGTGTTCGTCCGCGCCTTTATTCATGCCACCCTCTTAAAAATCATGGTACAATTTGCCGGATTAAATTACGGAAGACATATTGTACCAAACTGGAGTCCGATTCATGGCTTATCAATTCATCCAATACGAAACATCAGAAGGCGTCGCTACATTGACGCTCAACCGCCCCGACCAGATGAACGCCCTCACCACCCCGATGATGGATGAGATGAAGGCCGCCCTCCGCGACGCCGGACGTGATGAGTCCGTGCGTGCGGTGATTCTGACCGGCGCGGGACGTGGGTTTTGCAGCGGCGCAGACCTAGCAGAGATTCAGGCCAACCCCAATGTACCGGTCACAGAATTTTTGCGGGCGGGGCTAAATGTGCTGGCAGACCAACTGCGCGGCCTCGAAAAACCGGTCATCTGCGCCCTGAACGGTGTAGCGGCTGGTGCGGGGACGAGCATCGCCCTCGCCTGCGATTTGCGAGTCGCCTCGGAATCAGCTGGATTCGTGTTCGCGGCCTTTGTCAACATCGGCCTAATCCCCGATGGCGGCCTGACTTATCTACTCCAGCGGGCGGTTGGGACGGCAAAAGCGTTAGAATTATCCTTGCTGGCTGACGGCAAAAACCGATTCAGCGCACAAGAGGCGCTCCAATGGGGCGTCGTCAATAAAGTGGTCGCGCTCGACCAAGTAATGGCAGAATCCCGCGCATTGGCCGTTAAGCTGGCGAACATGCCGACCCGCGCTATCGCTCTGACCAAGCGGGCGGTCTACCGCGCCAGTGAACGCGACCTCGCCGACGCCGCCGATTATGAGGCACGGGTACAAGGCTATATGTTCAAGACCGAGGATTTTCATGAAGGCGTCGCGGCATTCTTAGAGAAGCGCCAGCCCACATTCAAAGGCAAGTAACGGTTACAACGGAGAGTCAACGCACAATGGCAAGCATTTTCACGCGCATCATCGCTGGGGAAATCCCCGGTAAATTCGTCTATAAGGATGACTTGGTTTCAGCGTTCTGGGACATTGACCCCAAGCGCAAAGTCCACATCCTGATTGTTCCCAACAAAGAAATCGCTACCGTCAGCGATGTGACTGCCGAGGACGAGCAAACGTTAGGGCGACTATTCACGGCTGCGCGTAAAATCGCAGAAGACCTCGGTATCGCGGAAAGTGGCTACCGATTGATTATCAACTGTAAAAAAGACGGCGGCCAAGAGGTCAATCACATTCACATGCACCTCTTGGGCGGTGAACCTGTCGGCCCGTTTGCACCACGTTTCAAAAACATCGAAGGTTAACTCCATGCCCACCATCACACTCTACGGCAGCGCTATGCCGCGCCCCGGCGACGCTATTTATGAAGAAACCCGCCGATTGGGAGCGCTTTTGGCGCAGGCCGGATACATAGTCATAACCGGCGGCTATAACGGCCTGATGGCGGCGGCCAGTCAAGGCGCGAGTGAGGCGGGCGGCCATGTTATTGGCGTGACGTGTATCCCTCTAGAACGCGCACGCGGCAGCAAGGTCAACCCGTGGGTTAAAGAAGTGGTGGCCTGCGACTCATTACATGAGCGCGTGTTTGAGTTGATTCGCTTGGCGGATGCGTTCGTGGTCATGCCGGGCGGACTCGGCACGCTCAATGAGTTGGTCTATACCTCAGAGATGATGCGCGCCGGGGACGCGCCGCGCCGCCCGGTCATCTGTTATGGGGACTTCTGGAATAAAATCGTCCAAGACGCCAACATCGCTGGCTACATGCACTCAGAGGGTTGGGGGGATATTCATTTCGCCACCTCGCCAGAGACAATTCTAGCGGCGCTTCAGACCTATGCGTAGGTATTGGCTGACCGGGGTATGGGGCATACTGCTGTTGGTGGCGACGAGTTGCCAAGCCGCGCTTGCCGTGCTGACCCCGACCCCATCAGCCACCCTAACACCTACCCTCAGCCCAACCAGTCAACTTGCGACAGTCGTCCCATCAACGCCTGAACCGTCCGCATTAATCGTTTGGCTACCGGATGTGCTTTTCCCGCTGGATGACGATTCACTGTCGGCAGTGCTGGCCGCCGAAGTCAACGAATTCAGCACCCAATCCGGCATCCAGATTGAACTGCACCGTAAAAAGCCTGACGACGTGGGCGGCATCCTCTCGACGCTACGAGCGGCAGCGGTGGTCGCGCCCGGCGCATTACCCGACCTCACCTTGATGCGCCGGTCTGACCTCTTGGCTGCGGTCAGTGAGGGATTGATCTATCCGGTGGAAGGGCGTATCGCCTCGGCGGTCATCGCAGACCTCTACCCGTCCGCGTTGCGTTTGGGTCGCGCCGAAGACCAGTTGTTCGGCCTGCCCTATCTGCTCGACTTCTACCTGACCGCCTACCGCAGCGATACCATCACGTTAGAACGTTGGACGTTTGCCAATATCCTGAACGCCGAAGTCTCTATGGCGATTCCGGCTGCCAGCGCGGTTGGGCTGAACGATGTGTTATGGTTGCAATATATCTCGGCGGGCGGCCTCATCCCAGAGCCGGAATCCCCGCTGAATCTCGCGCCCGGCCCGGTCTTGACCATCCTCAACTTCTACGAAGAAATGGTCGAAGCCAATCTCATCACCCGAATAGTGGTAGATTATGATAGCCCGGACGATTACCTCCAGTTGATTGCGGACGGGCGCTTAGATGCGGGCATCATCAGCACAACCCAACTCCGCGACCTCGCAGATGCCGAAGTCCCATTGGCGTTCGCACCCGTACCCAGCCCCAGCGGCGACCCGCTAACCTTAGTCGATGGATGGATGTGGGTGATTATCAGCCCTAACCCAGAACAGCAAGCGCTGAGTGGGCGATTCATCAATTGGATGATGGATTCTGGGCGTCACAGCACCTATGCCAACAGCATCGCCATCCCGCCCTCACAGCGTAGTAGTATGCGGCGTTGGTCATTCGAGGGGTTGGATAACGACCTGATTTCGGAACTGCTCAGGGATTCACCGCCCCCGATGCCGGAAGTCTCAGCCAGCAGCGCCGCCCGCGCCTTACAATCGGCGCTGACAGATGTGCTGTCCGGTGACATGTCGGCCTCAGAAGCGGCGGCTACCGCGCTCTCGCCTTAGAGTGCTTTCTCGAAAATCCGATAAGCGCGATATTCTTCCATCCCGAAGCTAATCAGCGTCCCGGCCATGTCTTGATTGGTTTCCAGAATCCAACCGGAATCTGCCGCTTTCACATAAGTTTTGCGAAGCTGAACCATCAGGTGATAAATCAGCACAAGGTCAATGCCCTTGTTGCGGTGTTCAGGCACGACTCCCAGCATAGGCACACGAGCGCGGTTCATCTTGTTCTTGACCTTCCAATGCCACAATACCTTAATCAGAGTCAACGGCTCTGGCTCAGACGGGCGCGGATAGGCATACTTGAACACTTGATTCATGTCCCCAACCGCCAGCACCATCCCGACGGGTTTGCCATCGACATAGGCGAAGTGCAGCATTTCCGGCTCAACCAACATGCCGAGGCTCTTAATCATGCCGTCGCGTTCGCGTTCGGTCAGCGGAACAAACCCCCAATTGGCGTCCCAACACTCGTTATACAATTCTTTCAGTAGCGTGAAATCATCTTTTAGCGTCTGCTTGGTCGCCATGCGGATGGTGATTCCACCTTTCTTCATCCGCCAATCGACCACTTTTTTCAGCCGTTCGGCAAGCCCATCACGCTCAACCATCGTCCAGTCGTAGTAATAGCTTTTCACATCCATCGACTTGTTATAACCCGTCGCCGACTCGATGAGTTTCTGATAGTACCGGTGCTGATAGGGCATCAACATCAGCGGCTGCTCGAATCCCTCAATCAAGAGGCCAACCTCCTCATGGGTGGTGAAAGTCTGCGGCCCCAAGAGAGTTGGATAGCCCTTCGCCCGCACATACTCCTCAGCCGTCTTGAGCAACGCATCGGCAACCGTCTGGTCGTCAATGGACTCAAACGCGCCAAACCACCCGACGCGGGTTTTCCAATGCTCGTTGTGACGATGGTTGATGAACGCGGCAATCGTCCCCACCGGTTGGTCGCCGCGCCACGCTACAAAATAAGCGCCTTCCAGATATTCCCACGCGGGGTTATCGGTCTTGCTCAACATCTCGTGCCGCATCGACTTTAGGACGGGAACCCAGTTCGGGTCGTCCTTATAGATACGCCACGGGAACTCAAAAAATACGTTGTAGTCGGCTTTACTCTCGACTTTACGGACAACAACTGGTTCGGCCATTGCCAAATCCCCTTCCACCCACACCTGTAATCGCCCGATTCTATCCCTACGCCCTAGTGCAAGGCAAGCTGTGAACGCTGGCACGCCCGCCGATGCGTCCGTATAATGGCGGATATGACCTCACTGGAGGAAATCCGTTGGCTCAAGCCCAAAAACGCTGTCCCATCTGCGAGACCACCAACCCCAGAAAAGCGGCCTACTGCATGAACTGCGGGGCGTCGCTGACTCATGCCGAGGTTGAGATACGCGATGGCGTGGCACGCCCGGTCAGCACCGGCAGATATGACTTCCGCTATGGCGAAACCGATCTCTCGGAAGATGGGTTGCGCGCCAAAGCCCGGATTTACTTCGCAGTGATTGTCGGGGTGTTGATGGTCGCGGCTGCCGTGCTGTTAGTCTTTTGGATTCGCCCCAGCTTCAGCCCCCCATTAACCCAGACGCCCGTCCCCACACCGACATTGAATGTCACCCTGACACCATCGGCGACATTGGCGCTCGTAACCGTCACACAAGGGCCACCCACCCTCACGCCATCCTATACTCCATCCGAGACATTCACCCCTGCCCCAACCGGTACGCCCGAACCGTGTATGCAGACCGTCGGCGCGGGCGAAGGGATGCTGGCGCTGATTTCGCGCTGCGGCCATATCCATTTGGATGTCATCCCACTGGTGGTCACAATGAACGGCTTAAATGACGAAAACGACCTGCGCGCCGGTCAAAGCATCGCAATCCCATACCCTACCCCCACGGTTGACCCCAATAGCGTCGCACCCACGGCGGACTCGTCTACTGGCGGACTTGGCACAGATATTGTGATGGCGTCATCAGGCGGTGGGTTGTCCATAGATGACATCCGCGCCACTCAAGCGGTTGACCCGTTTTTCATCCCCACAGCAACTAATCCGCCGGGGGTCGGCAATTACACCATCGTCAATAACGACAGCATCATCGAAATCATCACGCGCTATAACACCACGCTAGACACGATCGATAAGCTCAACCCAGAGATGGACTTCCTCCAATGCGAGATGGGGCTGACTTTTGGTGGCCCCGCGTGCATCGTCCCGATTTATGCGGGACAATCTATTCGCGTCCCCATCCCGACTCAGACGCCAACCCTGACCTTCACGCCGAACGGCAGCGAGACCCCAACCCCGACGGCGACCCCGACCTTCAACGCCCCAGAAGTGCAAAGTCCCGATAATCACGCCTATTTCCGTCGTGATGAGATTATCACCTTGCGTTGGGCGGCCAGTGGCACATTGGCAGATGGGGAGGCTTATTTCTTGACCGTACAAAATTTGACCGAGGGCGCGGCCTTCACGGCGGAAACCCGCGAGTTATTCTGGGTCATCCCGAAGGAATGGCAGGGCGTGCAGGCCGTTCAACTTGAATATATCTGGACAGTCGCCATCGTCCCGCAAGGCGACCCCGACTCTGCACGGCATATCACCGCGCCACGTAATTTTACTTGGGAAGGCCGAGGAGAAAGTTAACCGTATGACTCACAACCGCCGTTGGATTCTCTTGGCCGCCCTATTGAGCATGACGCTCAGTGCGTGTAACTTCAATACCGAGCCGCCCACCCCTACTGTATCGTTCCCGCAGTCTGCGACGCCGGACACGGCCACCCTCAGCCCAACGCCAGAATCTTCGGCGACGGCTAGCTTGACGCCCAGTACTGCGCCAACCGTCGAGCGCATCATGCTCATCACACCGACCCCACCGGGGACAGCGCAACCGACCACAGAACCCCCCACGCCGACCCCGACCCCCGGCCCGTATGAGGTCACGGTGGCATCTGGCGACACGATGTCGCGCATTTTGCCGCGTTTCGGCTATCTTGATTTCAGCGTACTTCGCGCCGTTCAGACGCTAAACCCGGACATCAATGTCGATAATCTACGAGTTGGGCAGATCATCCTCATCCCGCGTGTGACGTTCACGCCAAGCCCACCGGGATATGAGGCTACCGTCTCGATGATGGGGACGTTAGGCATCCGCCCGCCGGAAGAACTGGCCGCCAATACACAACTCACCTCTCACACGGTCATTGAGGGCGAGAGCATCATCAGCATCGCGGAAAGCTATAACACGACCCTAGAAATCCTCGCCCGCTTGAACCCCGAAATCCCGTTCACGGGTTGCGACTTCAACAATCGTAGCGGCGGCGAAACCTGTAATCCCACCATCAATATCGGTCAAGGCGTAAAAGTCCCGCTACCGACAGCTACGCCGACCCTCTCACCGACTCCATCCGGCAGTGAGACTCCAACTCAGACCCCGACTTTCCGCGCCCCGCTGATTATCACCCCGCCAGAAGGCGTCACGGTGAACGGGTTGGTTACAATCCAATGGATTAGCGTCGGCGTTCTGGGTACAGATGAGTATTATTATGTCGAAGTGACCGACACGACGCTTAACACGCAATTTCGCCAAATCACAAAAGACACATCCATGCCCCTCCCCACCGCCCTCATCCCAACCGATGGACAAACTCATCCGATGGCGTGGGTGGTGACGGTGGTTCGCCGCAACCCCGGCGGCGGTTACGCGCCGATTGGCGGGGTGATGCCCGTCCGTAGCTTCAACTGGCAGAGTCGCTAGGGTAAGAGAAGAAGCCTAACGGGGCGTCCAAATAGTACGCAATATCTGAATAGGGGTATGACAATACGGTATCCCTTTATCGAAGAGGTGAATGTATGACCGCTACCATCCCTGAAAACATGAAAGATTTACTGGAGCGCCCAATTGTGGTGACTCTGGTCACGCTGATGCCCGATAATACCCCACAGGCCACCCCAGTCTGGTTCAACTGGGATGGTGAGTACATCTTGGTCAATACCGCCCGTGGCCGGGCCAAAGACAAAAATCTTAGCGAACGCCGCAAGGCCACCATCTTATCAATAGATCCGTCCAACCCCTACCGCTATCTCGAAATTCGCGGGGAGGTCGTCTCCGACACCGAAGAAGGCGGCGTAGACCATATCAACTTCCTCAGCGGGCGTTATACTGGCAACTCGGATTACTACAAGGGCAACACGGTGCGCATGAACGCCGAAACCCGCGTCATCTACAAGATTAGGCCGATCCGTGTCGTGCCGCGTGATGTCAGCTAATCTGACCCGTGTCATCGCCTTACGCCGTCCTCGGTAAGCTGTTCCCAACCCGCCCCGCGCCTATTGCGCCGAGGCGGGTTGTGTTGATTCTGCCGTGCTGCATCGGCGATGTGGTCATGGCGACGCCGGTATTAGGTGCGCTACGCCGTGCCTATCCCCAAACCCATCTGACATGGGCGGTGGGCGGCTGGTCACGTTCGGTGATAGAGAATCACCCCGACCTCAACGACATCCTAGACACGGGCGCAGCAGCGCTCCCGGTCAAATCTTTGGGGGGATTCTGGCGATTTGTCGGCCAGCTTCGCGCTGGGGATTTCGACCTCGCCGTGTCATTGGTGCGCTCTCCCTTGATGAGCGCCGCAGTCGCCCTCAGCCGGATACCACACCGTGCAGGGTTGGACAGCGCCGGACGCGGCTTCGGCTATACCATCCGCGCCGCTATCGACCCAACCGCCGAGCGCCACGAATCTGAGATTTATTTGGATGTCCCGCGTGCGTTGGGCTTGGATGTTTCCGGTCTATGGGCGTCTATACCCGTCCAGTCAGAGAGTCGGATCGCCGCCCGCGCCATATTAGAGGGTCTGGGCGTCAAGCCGCCATTCTTGCTGATGAACCCCGCCGGTGGGAGTAACCCCGGCATGATGTTCGACGCCAAGCGCTATCCGCCACCGATGTTCGCCGCCTTAGCGGAAGGGCTTTCGCGGGCGCTGGGCGTGCCATTGGTTTTGATTGGGGCAGGAAGCGATGCTCCTATCCTAGAGGCCGTGCAACATGAACTCCCTCAGCGTGTGCCAGCCGTTGTCGGCGGCCTGACTCTGCCACAGGCGGCGGCGCTGGCGGCGCAAGCCGCACTATATGTGGGGAATGATACCGGCCTGACCCATCTAGTGGCGGCCTCCGGCGCGAAAACCGCGATGCTGATGGGGCCGACTTCTCCACAGCGCTATGCCCCCTATACGCCAGACAGCCTCGTCTTATGGAAACCAACCTCTCTCCGCAGTGGTGGGGTTGCCGCCGCCCATGATAATGAGACATGGGATTGGACGCGGGATGGTATCGCTCCCCAAGACGCCCAATCTCAGGTATTGGCGTGGGTTCAACGTTGAGTCGTGAGTTTCTCGGCTGCGCCCATCAGGTCTTTGACCACATCATCCGCCGTCACGCCGTCAAATTGCGCGTCGTAGTTCAATAAGACGCGGTGGCGGAGCGATTGTAGCGCCATCGCCTTAATGTCATCGAACGACACGTTAAAGCGCCCCTCTAGCAGCGCGTTCAATTTTGCGCCGATAATCAACGCCTGAGCGCCGCGCGGACTCGCGCCATAGCGGACATAGCGCCGCACGAAATCTGACGCATCTGGGCTGTCTGGGTGGCTGGCGAGGACGACTTGCGCCGCAAATCGGCTGACATGGGTCGGGACGGGTGTATTCATGCCCAATGCGCCCATTTGGACGATTGAAGCGCCGCTGGCGACTGAACTGGCCTTCGGGCTGACGCCGCCAGTAGTGCGCTCCAAAATCACCGTCAATTGGTCTAATGACGGGAATTTGACATTAATCTTGAACATGAAACGGTCAAGTTGGGCTTCTGGTAGCGGATACGTGCCTTCCATTTCGAGCGGATTTTGAGTCGCCAAGACGAAAAACGGCGCAGTCAGCGGGTACGTCCGCCCAGCCACGGTCACGGTCTGCTCTTGCATCGCTTCTAAGAGCGCCGATTGGGTTTTGGGAGTCGTCCGGTTGATTTCGTCGGCCAGCACCAGATTGGCGAAAATCGGCCCCTCGCGGAAGCTGAAAACCCGCCGTCCGGTGTCATCCTCAGCGAAAATATCCGTCCCCACGATGTCGGCAGGCATCAAGTCAGGCGTGAACTGAATACGCGAAAATTTGAGGTCAAGTACATCGGCCAGCGTGCGTACCAATTGGGTCTTGCCCAACCCCGGCACGCCTTCCAGCAGCGCGTGACGCCCTGCCAGCACGCAAATCAGGACGCTGCGGATGACATCCTCCTGCCCGACAATCACGCGCCGCACCTCGGATTCGATGCTGCGGGCAATCTGGCTAAATTCTTCAATCGGAAGTGGCGTACTGCTCATGGGCGGCTTGTCCTCTCAGAGTATTTTGGCTACGGTCAAACAAAAAACATCTGCCCCAAACTATACCCCGATTTTGTGGGGGTCTTGTTGGGAATTGATGAGTTATGGGCAAAAGTTGTCGTATGCTTTTGGAAGTCAAGCGGCACACCCCCAACAATTGGGTTCTTGACGGCTCACAAAGGGTCATGATATTCTGTTGGAGTGGTTCAGCACTATTTCGGGAATATGTATTGAACCTTTACCGGTGGGTATGCGTATAAGGGATAAGTACATCCAACTTACGAAAACCAAAACAGCCCACTAGGAGGCGCATCATGATCGGTTTTGAATATGAGTTTCACAAACAGCGCCAGACCCGTGCAATGAGCGAAGCAGAGTCACTCCGCCAAATCAAGGCGATCACACCTGCTACCCCATCGCTCAGTCACATGATTGGCCGCCAACTCGTCAAACTCGGTGAACGCCTTCAGTCTGTTGAGCAACCCGCCGTTTCCGCCCGTCCCGCCGCTTACGACTCGCTTTAGTCTTACCCGGCAGAACCCCACCCCATCCACCTAACCAATCTCGCAAACCAACCTAACCCACTCGGAGTATCAAACATCATGAACAACCCATTAACCCTAGAGTTAGCCCAACTGCGACAACGAGAGTTGCAGCAAGCGGCGCAAGCCCTTCGCCAAAACGCCGTCACCCAATCGCAGAATCCGCTGTCCAGTACGCTCAACACCCTCTTCCAAGCCCTGACCCACCGCGCTCCGCAAGAGTCGGTACATCAGGTAGATGAAACAGCGCATCTGGCATGGTTGGCGGATCAGGCGTAATTCGCCCTCCCCAATCCCATTAAACCGAGGCAGAAGGATACCCCTTTCTGCCTCGCTTTGTTTTGGGGGATAATGGGCAGCCTATTGATGAACTGATAAGGACTCTGGTTTATGCCGCATACGGCTCTGATTTTTGATTTCGGCGGCGTGCTGATGAAAACCCAAAGCCAAGCCCCGCGCCACGCATGGGATGACCGGCTGGGGCTGCCACACGGCACGGTTGAGCGCGTCGTTCATGGCAGCGAGTCATGGCGCTTGGCGCAAATCGGGCGCGTCTCAGTCGCGGATTATTGGGCGGATGTCGCAGCGCAACTCACCATAGATGACGCTCAACTACCGCAATTAGAGGCTGATTACTTCAGTGCCGACCAGCTAGACCCGGCGCTCATGGCGTTGATTCAAGAGTTACGCGGCGCAGGCCACCCCATCGCCTTATTGAGCAACGACAGCCCCGCACTATTGGGAAAACTGATCGGATTGGGCATCGCGCAGTTATTTGACCCACTGGTGATTTCTGGCGACATCGGCATGATGAAGCCGGACCCCGCCGCTTATAGGATCGCATTAGACCGTCTGGCGATGCCCGCCGACCAAGCTGTATTCATCGACGACATGCCCGCCAATATTATGGGCGCACAGGCGATTGGGATGCACGCCATCCAGTATCATGACGGGATGGACTTACGCGGGGCGCTCGCGCCATACTTAAGGCGCTAATAGCTATCCCTAGCGTCGCTTTCGCGGTATAGTCAGCATAGTTGTATCGAATCCATCTCACCCAACTCTTGGGGGAATTTATCATGTCTAAACGTATTGCCATCCTTGCCACATTCATCATGTTGGCGCTGTTAGGGGTCGTGTCGGTTGCCTCGGCGCAAGCCGGGCCGAACTTAAACATCAGCGACCTTTTACGCTATCTCAGACCCGATGCGTCCTCGGTTGTGCCGGTCTACCTGTCTTATATTTTGTATGCCATCTTCGTCTTGGCGTTCGTCACGTTGTTCATCGTCCCAGACAAGCAAGCCAATCTCGGCTATATGATGATTGCCGTCCTGATGGCTGCCTTTCTGGTGAAGGTACAGTTCTTTTATATCTGCGGCCTGATTACATTGGTCTTGAACATCGTGATGTTGGTCGTCCCGTTGTTGGTCGGCGGCATGTCTCGCGGCGTCCCCGGCAAACCTCCCCGTTCGATGTACCTCGGTATCTTAACCGGCCTGTTGGGGGCGGCCTATTTCTTCCTGTTCTGGGTGGCTGTGCAATCCAACTCAGGAGTGTGCCAAGCCGTCGGTAATGTGGATCAAATGTTTGGCTCATTCAAATAACCCTCCCCATAATCCACGCCGCCCAAGACGCCTGATTGCAGCCCCCGGCGCGTTCAAACACGCCCTGACCGCTGCACAGGCGGCGGATGCCGTCGCCCACGGTTTACGACGTTCCGGCTGGCGGGATGTTTTGGCTTTCCCCGTGGCAGACGGGGGCAATGGGACGTTAGAGTGCTTTCTGGCGCACGGTGGGCGACGCATCACCACGCCCGCCCGTGACGCTTTAGGCCGCCAGATTTCATCTGCGTTCGGCGTGTTGCCGGACGGCCACACCGCTGTGATTGAGATGGCGCTGGCCTCCGGCATCGAATTGGTACAAGAACGCCGCGCCACTCACGCCGACAGCTATGGTACGGGTCAACTCATCCGCGCTGCGATGGACGCCAATGCCCGCCGAATCATCGTCGGGTTGGGCGGTAGCGCGACTACGGACGGCGGCGCGGGCTGTTTGCGGGCATTGGGCGTGCGACTTTTGGACTCGAATGGTCAGGACATCCCGCCCGGCGGCGCGGGTCTGACACACCTCGCCCGGATTGACGCCAGCGGCCTAGACTTGCGTTTACGCGGCATCGAAATCATCATCGCGGCGGATGTCAACCATCCGGTGGTCGGTTCACGCGGAGCGGCGGCGATTTTTTCGCCCCAAAAAGGCGCATCTCCCGCCGAAGTTAAATTATTAGATGATAATCTGCATCGGTTTTTCTCATTGGTGCGTGACCAAATCGGCGTCAATGTCCTGACCACACCCGGCGGCGGCGCGGCGGGCGGATTGGCGGGTGGGCTTTTGGCATTCACCTCGGCCTCACTTAAACCCGGTATAGATATCTTATTGGACTCTTGTGGATTTGATAAAGCCTTAGAATATACTAAGGGTGTTATTGTCGGTGAAGGTCGCTTGGACGTGCAAAGTCTTGGCGGAAAATCGCCGATTGGGGTCGCTAAACGGGCATCCGCCCGACGAGTGCCAGTTATGGCCTTGTGCGGGACGATTACCGCGCCACCCAACGCCCTCCGTCAGGCCGGGATACGCGCCGCATGGTCGATTATCGACGCGCCGATGTCGATGGGGGAAGCCCTACGCCGTAGCGGAGAACTGCTTGAACGAGCAGCGTTTCGACTGGGGCAAACACTAGCAATCAACTCACCTAACAAGTCCAAATGAGAGAAAGTGTCTGATCTATGACACATTGGTCGGTGTATACAGAGATTCGTCGGGAACATACCGTCCACGGTGATTTACGCATCGCGCACGGGGTTCACAGCCCTCAACTCAATAACCACCGCGATATCCTCGTCTATCTTCCGCCGTCATACTGGCACAGTGACCGGCGTTATCCCGTGCTGTATATGCAGGACGGCCAAAATCTGTTCGATGCGCGTACCAGTTACGCGGGCGAATGGGGTGTCGATAAGACGCTGAACGCGCTGGCACAAGAGGGCATCGAGGCCATCGCGGTTGGCATCCCGAATATGGGCGAAGCGCGCCTCGCGGAATATAATCCCTATATAGGGGGGCATTTCCGCACCGCCAAAGGCGATTCCTATATTCGTTTCATCATGGATACGCTCAAACCCATGCTTGATAACGATTTCCGCACCAAGCCAGATGCTGACAGCACAGGCATTATCGGCTCATCAATGGGCGGTCTGATTAGCTTATACGGCTATCTGGCTTATCCGTGGGCGTTTGGGCTGTGCGCGTCAATGAGTCCGTCTTTGTGGATTGCCCGCAACGCCATCCTCGACCATGTGCGTCACATGGGATTTCGGGGCGGCAAGGTCTATATTGATGTCGGCACGCGGGAAATCCCCGGACGTTCAAGCCGCAGTACCGCCACGGCAGACTCGGTCACGATGCTCCGTGACGAATTCAAGCAGGTCGGCTACAATGTCGGCAAAGACCTGAAATACGTCAAGGATAAGGGTGGCGACCACAGCGAATCATCGTGGGCGCGGCGTCTGCCGGATGTGTTCCGATTCCTGTTGAAATAGAGAAAACTAAGGACACGGCAGGCCATGTCCCTACCAAAAGGGTGAGAATCGTAGGGACAACGCCCGCGTTGTCCTTGCCTGTATATTCATACAGTATTGCCACGTTCCATCTTTATCGTACCGCGTTGAATTTTTCGATAAATTCGGCGCCTTGATCCTCCGACAATGGCAGCAGCGGCAGGCGCACGTCCCACGAATCGCCGCCATAGCGCATCGCAAGCAACGCCTTAAGCGAAGACGGTGCGGGCGCATAGCCATCTAGGACGGTGCGCGCCGTGCTGAGGTCAGCTTGTAGCGCGTCAGCATTTTGGCCGAGTTTCCATGCCCGATAAACGGCGGCGGCACGAGCAGCTAAGACATTCGCACCTGCGGTGATACACCCCGCCGCGCCGTGCTTGAGTCCAGCCAGCAGAAGTTTTTCTGAGCCGACGAACACATCTAACTCCGGCGCGGTCTGCATCAGACCACTCGCATAATTCATATCGCCGCCGCTGTCTTTGACCCCGGCAAATCGCGCTCCGTATTCCGCCGATAATGCTTCTAATAAAGTCGTCGGGACGGCCACGCCGGAGACTTGCGGGATATGATAGGCGAAGAACGCCTTATCTTCCGGCACAGCCGAGTCGATGACGGCGCGATAATACGCCAATAATCCGGCTTCGCTGGCTGTCTTAAAATAATACGGCGGGATGACCACCACCGCGTCTGCGCCCAGTTCAAACGCCCGCCGAGTCGCCGCGATAGTTTCCGGCAAGCTGGGGGTCCCCGTCCCCGCCAGAATCTTGAGGCCAGTATTGGCCGCCACGGAATCGGCCACGATTTTCTCACGCTCATGCAGTGCGAGCGACGGGCCTTCACCTGTTGTCCCCATCAATAGCACGCCGTCGCAACCTTCAGCCTTCAGCGCATGCAAATGCGCCACCAGCGCCGCCGTATCAACATCCAGACCGCGCATCGGTGTGACCGTCGCGCAGTATACCCCCGTAAATTTTCCGCGCATGGTATGATCTCCCGTGACAAAACATGCTTAGACTTTAACACCCGCACAGGAAAACCACCCATGACCAAGCGCCTGTACTATGACGACAGCCACACGCGCAGTTTTGACGCCCGCATCACCGAACGGTTGGACTGGCAAGGCCGCCCAGCCGTGGTGCTGGATGAGACTTATTTCTACCCCACGGGCGGTGGTCAGCCGTGTGATACTGGCACGCTAAATGGTGTCAATGTAGTAGATGTCATCACCCACCCGGATGACCTCGCGGTGATTCACGTCCTAGACTCCGCCTTGCCAGACGGTGACGCCGTGCGTGCGGAACTAGATTGGGCGCGGCGACTCGACCACATGCAGCAGCACACCGGCCAACATATTTTGACCCAAGCGCTGGTACAACTTTGCGAGGCCAATACCGTCGGATTCCATCTCAGCGCCGATACGGTGACGATTGACTTAGACCGTACCGACCTAACGGCAGACCAACTCAGCCAAGCCGAAGGGCTGGCAAATCATGTTATCTGGGAGAATCAGCCGGTCAGCGCCCGGATTTACCAGACCGTCGAAGATTTACGCGTCGCCGGGGTGCGGATGCGCCGCCTCCCTGACCATATCGCCACAGACGGATTGCGCGTGGTCGAAATCGGGACGTTCGACGCGACGGCCTGCGGCGGGACTCACGTCCGCGCTACCGGCGAAATCGGCCTATTAAAGCTCATCAAGACCGAGAAACGCGGCGACAAATTCCGTGTCGAGTTCAAATGCGGCGGGCGGGCGCTGTCTGATTACGCGGCGCGGGTTGATGTCACCAATCGGCTGACTGCCCAACTCACCGCCGGACTCACAGACTTGCCCGACTCGGTAGCGCGGCTGCAAGAGGGCTTGACCAAGGCACAACGGGGCAAGAAGGCCGCCATCAGTAAATTAATCGACGCGCACGCGGCAGAATTATTGGCCGCCGCCTCACCCTCAGACGATGGGCGGCGCGTGATTGAACTGGTTAGCGACCTATACGACCTCAATGACTTACGCGCCCTCGCCAAAAAATTAGTCACAGCGACAGGCGTCGTCGCGCTATTGGCGATTCCGGGCGAGAAGACTCAACTCATGCTCGCCCGTAGCCCGGATTTATCTGGGTTGAATCTCAACGTGCCTCTAAAGGCGGCGTTGGCCGTTTTAGGTCAAGGGCGCGGCGGCGGCACGCCAGATTTTGTGCAAGGCGGCGGCGTCCCCGCCTCGTCCACCCAATGTGAGGCGGCGTTATCGGCGGCAAAATCCGCGTTGTAACTTCCGTAGAGACATGCTGCGTTAAGCACATCGTAGGGACACTTCGTGAAGCGCCCACGCCATAATCACAGCCGGATTTAATGCGGTTTCTCCGTTAACACATACCAATATCGCCCGCCATCGCGGATGAAATCGACCACGGCAAAACCAGCCCCAAACGCCTCGGTGAGCGTCTCGCGCAAGGCGGTCTGCCATGCCCGCGCTAGGTGCGGATTCTCACGCCCCAGCCGCAAAAACTGCGCCGGGATTTCGAGGCGGGCGGGCGAAACACCTATCAATGTCCTCCGCTTTAAGCCGTCGTCGGCATATTCCAAAAGTGTAACCGTCGGCATATCCGCGACGGGCGGTATCTCTCCGGCGGCGATTCGCGCTACACGCGGGTCATTGAGCGCCCAGACCGCCTCAAAACGGTCTGTCGGCAAGCCCGGATTGAGCGCGTCGTCATAAATCCCGTACATATTTTCGCTGATTTTATAGGCCGTCGCCCCCAATACACGCAGATTAAAATTGGCGTTGCCCGCTTGCATCGGGTCAAACGTCCAGCGGATTTGGTCATAGTCGTTTGTCAGCGCCCAATCCCGCTGGGCAACTTTAATCCCCGCCCCGATTCCGCGCCCGCGATAGTCTGGGATGACGCCCGCGACATGCGACCACAGCACCCATTTTCCTTCAGTACGGACGGGGAACGCCCATGACATGCCAATCATGGCATCCCCGTCATACGCGCACAGCGTGAGTCCGCCTTTCAGGGCGGTCACGCGCATGACATTGGTCGGTGAAGAAAATCGCGCCTCCCATCCCCAAATTACTGTTTCTAAGGCGCTTGCGGCCTCAAGGTCGGGATTTTCGGTCAAAATTCGGTACGTGATGGTTGAGTCGGACATAGGCGGTTCTGGCATATTTGGCCGATGAAAGGGTAAGCTGTAGACTTAAGATTGTAGCGGAACACACAAGGGGCTAACCAGTGGAACGCATCGCATTTATCGGGTTAGGGATTATGGGGCGCGGCATGGTGCATAACCTGCTCAAAGCCGGGTATCCCGTCACCGTTTGGAATCGCACCGCATCGCGGGCAGATGAATTTGTGGCGTTGGGCGCGATAGCCGCCGCAACCCCATCAGAAGCAGTCACCAACGCCGACATCGTGATGTCGTGCGTCAGCGACACGCCGGATGTCGAAGCCGTATTATTGGGCGAAAACGGCGCGATTCACGGGGCGCGGGCGGGCATGGTTTTCATAGACCTCAGCACCATCAGCCCAAAATCGACTCGCCAAATCGCCGCTAAATTACGCGAGTCCGGTATCGGTCTGTTAGATGCGCCGGTTAGCGGCGGCAGTGAGGGCGCACAGCGCGGGACTCTCAGCATCATGGTCGGCGGCGAAACCCCAGACTTTGACCGCGCCCTGCCAGTGTTTCGGGCCATCGGCAAAACCATCACGCACATGGGCGCGTGCGGCAGCGGCCAAGCGACCAAACTGGTCAACCAGATTCTATGCGTCGCCAATATGTTGGCGGCGGGTGAAGCGCTCTTGTTAGCCCAAGCGTCCGGCCTCGACCTCGCTAAGACCCTCCAAGCGGTAGGCGGCGGCGCGGGCGGCAGTTGGATGTTGGTCAATCGCGGCTCACAAGTCATCCAGCGTGATTTTCGCCCCGGCTTCACCATCGACTTGCAACAAAAAGACCTGCGCCTCGTGCTAGAATCCGCCGATGAGTTGGGCTTGCCGCTCTCGCTGACCGCGACCATCCACGGATTTTATAACGTCCTCCAGCGGCAAGGACTCGGCGGTGAGGGCAACCACGCGCTGGTCAAGGCGCTAGAACAATTATCCGGCATCACCATCGGAGGCCAATAATCCCCATGCGCTCAATTACGATTCTCTCGGTTAACCTCTACCCGCTGCACCTCCCGTTTTTAGAGCCGTTCATCACCTCGTTTGGGGAAGAACCGTTTAAAGCGGGTGTGATTGTAGAAGTCACGACCTTAGACGGCATCCACGGTTGGGGCGAGTCCCCGGTAGAGGTCTACCCCGGCTACGGCGCGGAGACGGTTGTCACCGGCCTGCACATCCTAGAAGAATTTCTCGTCCCAAACCTCAGCGGCGTGATGATTAACCACCCCACCGAAGTCCCCGCCCTACTCGCCCATGTGCGCGGCAACGCTCACGCCAAATCCGGCCTAGAGGCCGCCATCTGGGACGCCTATGCCAAGACCAATCACTTGCGCCTCGCGGATTTGTTCGCGTTATCTCTGCCGCCCGGTCATGGCTCACGGAATAAGGCCGTGGTCGGCGTCAGCATCGGCATCATGCCGACCCTCGAAAAGACGCTGGAAATCGTCCGCAAGCGCGTGGCACAGGGCTACGCCCGCATCAAACTCAAGATTAAACCCGGCTGGGATATAGACCTCGCCCGCGCCGTCCGCGCCGAGTTCCCCGATATTATGTTGATGTTGGACGCCAACTCCGCCTATACTCTCGCCGATGCCGATCATCTTGCCCAATTGGATGAGTTCAATCTGTTAATGATTGAACAACCGCTCGGCCACGAGGATATTTACGATCACAGCCAATTGCAGCCGCGATTGAAAACCCCGATTTGTTTGGACGAAAGCATCAAGAATCTCAACGACCTCAAATTGGCGCTGCAAGTCGGCGCAATCGGCGTCCTGAATCTCAAGCCGGGGCGCGTCGGAGGCTTCACCGAAAGCCTGCGGATTTACCAACACTGCGCTGAAAACAACGTCCCGTTATGGATTGGCGGCATGTTGGAATCCGGAATCGGGCGGGCAGCCAACGTCGCGTTCGCCTCACTGCCCGCCGTCAGCCTGCCGTGTGACATCAGCGCGACAGACCGCTACTTTGCTGAGGACATCAGCGAACCGCCATTCGTCTTAAATTCTGACAGCACGCTCAACGTCCCAGATGGGGACGGAATCGGCGTACAAGTCATCGGCAGCCGAATCGCCGAGTCGGTTGACCGTTGGACGGACGCTAACAGTTTTTAACGGATAGCGGGCGCATTGGCCGAGACAGCCCGTATCGTCACCCCGCCGTCAGCGGTCAGGGTGACGACGTTGTACCCCAGCTGATTGACCTCAGACTTGGCAAATTCGCCTTGCCCGTGCCACGTCCGCGATTGATACCACGTACTGGGAGCAGAGGCGTAGACAATCCCATCCCGCGCCATCATCATCCGTTCATGAATATGGCCGAACAGCACACACTTCACCCGACTCCGCGCCTTGAGCAACGTCTGGTGAAGCGATTCGCCGTCTACCAGACGAATCGAATCCATCGCATCCGCCCCTAGTGCCAACGGGTGATGGTGCAGCGCCACAACCAACGGCTTATCGTTCTCAGCGGTACAAATCGCGTCTAGCCACGCCAATTGTTCCGGCTCGATAATCCCGTGATGCTGGTATGGGACAGATGTATCCAAACAGGCAATCTGCACGCCGTTGACCTCGAAAGCATAATACGGCATAGCGTGTTGCGGGTAGAATATCTCGCGTAGCCAAACCCGATGATCGTGATTCCCCGGTAAAACATGCAACGGCGGGGTCAATCCGGCGACCAATTTTTGCAGCGTGAGGTAATGCTCTTTCCGTAATGGGTCGTTGCCGAAATCGCCGGTATGCAGCACAAAATCCAGCGGGACGGGGTAAGCGTTGATGCTCTCAATCACCGCCGCCGTGGTCGAGCGCGATGTCCATGCCCGTTTGCCCTTGAATTGTGGATTCTCATGCAGATGCGTGTCGCTGATATGCGCGAACGTCAGAATCGCATGGCTCATGCCGGATTTACGCTGACGGCGCGGACGGTGGTCAGGCCGTCAGAGGTCAAAGTCACGATGTTATACCCCGGCAAGGCGACATCATCTATCACAAATGAGCCGGTCTGCCCCGGCCACGTCTTGAGTTGAAACCATGTACTCGGCGCAGTAGCGTACAGTACCCCATCGCGGATGAAGCTCAGGCGCTCGTGGACATGCCCGAACAAAACACATCTCAAACGGGCGCGGGCTTTTAGCAAGGTCTGATGCACAGTCACCCCGGTCTTGACCGTCATCGTGTCCATAGGTAGCGACCCCAAAGGGAACAGGTGATGGTGTAGCGCCACGACTAAAGGTTTATCGCTCGGCGCGGTGCAAATCTTCATCAACCACGCCAATTGCCTCTCGCTAATCTCGCCGTGCGGCTGATTTGGAACAGAGGTATCAAGGCAGGCCACTTCTACCCCTTTATGCTCAAAACTGTAATACGGCGTGTTGGAGTGCGGATAGAACACCTCGCGCAACCAATCGCGGTTATCATGGTTGCCGGGGATGACATGCAGCGGCGCACTGAGTTTTTTCAGCACCCCTTGCGCCTCTCGGTACTTCTCAATATCCGGTAAATCATCCCCGACATCGCCAGTATGCAGCACAAAATCAATCGGGAACACTTGCGCGTTGATGTGCTTAATCACCGCCTCGGCGCGTGCTAATGGGTTGGGCGTGGGCGGCAAAGATGGGTGTGGATTCGCGTATAGGTGTGTATCGCTGATATGAATAAAGGTCAAAAGCGGTTGGGGCATAAGTCACTCGCGTTCCGTTTCCATCATAAAACTCTGTCCACTGCTGACGAGGTGTATCGTCCCTTGCTGGCCGGTCTGATAGAGCGTGCGCCCGCCGAGCATCGCCAATATATCGGTATTCGGCGGGGAGTCTACCCCAGCTGCCATCACTACACTGGATGGGTTCACCGTCACTAAAAATGTGCCATCCAACGAGCGTTCCTCAGCGTGATTCGGCAGCATCAACACATCTGATGTCATCTCCGGTGCAGATGCTAAGAACGCAGTTTGCCCTTCGCGATCAAGATTGCCCGGTAATAGCACGCGCAAATCGCCATACGTCACCCGCACAACCAGAGGATAAGTCGTCAGCGATTCGCCCAGCGTCGGGGAGTGTTCCGGCCAAAGTATGTCTATTGTAACACCATCACTGGTCTGGACGCTGTACCCGGCTGTGACATATTGAATTTTCGCGCCAGATTCGGTCAGCGTGGCTAACAGAGTTTGCCACGGGATTCCCAGATTCGGCTGCCCGTGAGTCAAGACTTCACTCGGTGGATAGCGCCGCCCGACCTCGCTCCACGCGCCGGTCTCGGCCTCATCCGGCGCAGATAAAATCAGCAAATCGAGATGGTCGGTATTGGCGGGCAAACGCTCGCCAATCAGACTGCTCAGGCGTACCGGCGAATCTCCCCCATCCAGCATAATCGTCGCGCCGTTTGGCGTGCGGATGAGGACGGCATTCCCGCCGCCAGCGTCCAAAAACCAGATATGCAATTTATCGTCCGGGCGAGCAGCTGCCACACCGAACAAAATCACGCTGACCAGCGCAAAAACCCCAGCCGCCGCCATAGCGATACGATAAAACGGACTTTTCATCACACGATGCCACCCTCTCCAATCCGAGTCGTTGAGCAGGACAACGCCCCCGACTGTCGCCCAATATATCAGGACAAGCCACGGCGGTATATAGGCTGAGACTTGCGTACCGGGGATTGAGGCCGCCCCGCGCACGATGACCTCTGTCCATGCAATCAGCGGCAGACATAACCACAGCACGGCCAAACCTACCGGCGCAGAGACAAGGATTAGGATCACGCCCGCCGCCCCGACCATTAACAGCAACGCTTGTGCGGGGACAATCAACAGATTAACGGGCAACGTCACCCATGAAATTTGACCAGAGAAATTGGTCAACAACGGCATCGTGAAAACCAGAATACATACCGTTGTCAAAAACAAGTCAACAGCGCCACGCAAGAATTGACCGAACCCATTGGGCGCTATCTCCGGCTCAAAGAAATCACGCCAACGGGTTTTTAACGGCGCGAGCAGAAAGGCCAGCCCACACGTAGCGGCCAAACTGAGTTGAAACCCTCTGTCCCATAGGATTTGCGGCTCATAGGCGGTTTGCATCAATACCGAAAAAGCGGCGGATAATGGCAAATAAAGCGTGTTGCCCGTTGCGTACCCAAATGCGGCCAATCCCGCCATCCATGCCGCTCTGACGGTTGACGGCTCGCCGCCGACCAACAGCGCATATCCCACGATGACGCCCCATGTCAGGATGAGTTTAGGCATCGCCCCTATCCGCCGGACATGCTTCAACACGACCATTACCGCGCCAGCGACCAACGTCATATTGTAGCCGCTGACGACCAAGACATGCCCCGCCCCGCTGCGATTGAACGCATCCATCGTCTGCGGCGCAATCCAACGGTCATCCCCCAACAACACGCCAACCAATAATCCGGCATACGGCTGAGGCAATCCACTTATGATGGTCTCGCCCAATTTGTGCCGAAAATCGTGGATGGCCGCCATCGGATGGGTGCTAGGTATTTTATTGACTACGCGAAGTTCTGAGGTACGGATGAGCAGGCTGCCGACTCCTCCGCGCCCCAGATAATCACGGTAATCAAAGGCATCAACGATGGGCGGCGTCACCAGTAAACCGGTCACACTGACAATATCGCCAAAGCGCACCGCCGACTCTCGCGGGACATGCACCAAAACCCGCCCGCTGGCCTCGCGCTCCAGCCCGCCGACGGTGATGCGCGTGGCTTGTATCGTGAGCAGGGTGCGCTTTTCGCGCACATCGGGCGGCGTCACGACTTGCCCATATACGGTCAACCCGCCTCGGTCATTCCACTCCGATAAGTCGCCCAATCGCGGGATGGTTTTCAGCCGCACAGCGCCAAAACTGAACGCGAAAAGCACAGCGAACATGAGTCGCCATGCTGGTATTTTGAGGGTGATTACACAACCCAATAACGAGATTAAGGCGGCAATCGCCCATGCAATAAGCGGGATGTCTGGTAGCGCGTCGGCCAGCCATATCCCATACACCCATCCCAAAACGACGAGGATAAGCCCCACCGCAACGTTTACCCGTCAATCAACATAACTAAACGGGCGATGATGTGTTCAGCCACCTCAGATTTCCCGATCAATGGCAGGTCTTGGCGCTGTCCGTCGCGTGAGAGCAACACGACGCGGTTGGTATCGACGGTAAACCCGGCGTCATCTGCCGAGATGTCATTAGCGACCATTAAATCAAGGTTTTTGCGTTCCAATTTTTTCTGGGCATTTTGCAACAAATCTTGGCTCTCAGCGGCAAACCCGACGGTGATACGCGGCCCGCGTTGAGGGTCGGCTGCTTTAGCGTGAGCCACCTCGGCCAAAATATCTGGGTTACGTGTCAATTCCAACGTCAGCCCATCGCTATCCTCTTGTTTTTTGATTTTATGCTGCGCGACCTGTTTAGCGCGAAAATCGGCTACCGCCGCCGCCATGATGAGCGCATCAGCATCCGCTGTATGCACCAAAACCGCCGCAAGCATCTCAGAGGCGTTGCCGACGGACAAAATCTCTACGCCAATCGGGACGGGTAGAGATACGGTAGTAATCAAGGTGACATGAGCGCCCGCATCGGCCGCCGCTTGTGCGATGGCGTACCCTTGTTTGCCGCTACTGCGGTTGGTGATATAGCGCACCGGGTCGATTGGCTCTTGCGTGCCGCCCGCCGTGACAATCACCCGTCGTCCGGTCAGAGACCCACTGACGCGGGCAAAATATTGGCGGATTACGCCTATCAGGGTTGCAGTCTCCGGCAAACGCCCGACTCCCTCTAATCCAGAGGCGAATCGTCCGCGCTCCGGCGGGATGAGAGTCGCGCCGCGTTCTATCAAGGTTTTGAGGTTGGCTTGCACCGCCGGATGCTCATACATCACACCATCCATCGCTGGCGCAATCATCAGGGGGCAACGGGCAGCCAGTGCCGTGACGGTCAGCAAATCATCCGCGAAGCCGTGCGCGAGTTTGGCGAGTGTGTTGGCCGTGATGGGCGCAATCACCACGAGGTCAGCGCCCTCCCCTAACCCGACTTGCATGATATGGGTCGGTAAATAGCCGCTGACATCGGTTTTCCACAAATGAGTATAGACCGCCCGCCCCGTCATCGCTTGGAAGGTTAATGGCGTGACAAATTTTTGGGCGGCCTCAGTCATGACCACATCGACCAGCGCACCGGCCTGTGTCAATTTGCTGGCGAGGTCAACCGCCTTATAGACCGCAATACTGCCGGTCACGCCCAACACAATCCGCTTGTCTTTGAACAGCGCCGTTACCGACATTTTTTCTCTCAGACCTATAAAACACAAAAGGCTGGGTGAGCCTCTATGATAAGAGACCCACCCAGCCAGTTTAGCGCACCGTCGTGTTAGTTACCACCACGGAAGTTGCCGGGCAACGGTAGCGTTAACGTGCTACCGCCACGCACGACCACATCGCCTTGACGCAGCTTGAGTGAAACATCGTCCACCCATGCGCGTTTGTAGCTACCTTTGGTCAGGTTACGCACCTGCACGCGGATTTTAATGATGTCCGTCCGAGTCAGGGTGATGGTCGGAACGCTCACCTTATGGTAGGCGGCTTGCCCCGTAATCACCACATTTTTCGAGACGAACGTGTTATCGGCAAAGTAGATACGCAACTGCATCCGCATATTCGCGCCCGCCGAAGTGCTGAACCAACCGCTCAAGAGCAATTCATCGCCCACTTCGAACGAGACAGCGCTGAGGCTGGTGATCAGGTTCTGATTCAAGCGCGAGTCTTCAGTGGCGCTAGAACGGAACATGAACGCGCACAACCCTTGATGCGCGATAGCGAAGCGCGGCACAGGATCGTTGCATTTCACCTTCTCGCTCGTGCCTTTGACGATTTTCCACGGGTCAGGCTTAAAGGTAACAGGATCAGCTTCAAAGCCAGTGTTGGTCAACAGTTCCAGTGCTTCGGTCTCGAAGCTAAAGCTGACCGAGGACACCTGTGTCCCTGTGACGAAACCCGGGAAGCCAGCGATTGTCACGCTGATGGTATCGGCGTGGCGGAAACCCGGCGCAGCCGGCATGAACGTGATGACATTGCTGCCACCAGTCAGGCTGATTGACCCCGGAACGACAGCGCTGTCCGAGTCCGTGACGGTGAACGTCCCTACCGAAATCGGCTTACTGAACGTGATGACGATATTGCTCATCACCGACTGCTGAGTCGCGTCACTGGCCGGGACATGGCTGACCACAATCGGGTCGCGCCAGTTGACCACGGTATCAGCCACACTATCAGCCAAACTGCCTTCATCGGTCACGGTGAAGCTATGGTCATCGGCCGTCTCGCCGTCCGCCAGCGTCGCTTCGGTATTGGTTGTGCCACGGTTATAGGTGTAGGTCACATCTGCGGTTTCCAGCAGGGGCAAGCTGACCGTGTATTGATACGGCACGCCCGTCGGGGTCATGGCTTCAGTGCCGCTACCCGTCACTGTGCCGCCCGCCGCTGAGAAGTCATACACGAGGAAAATGCTAGACCCTGTTGGGGTGAAGGTCGGTACAGTCACCGTCCATGTCACCTGAATTGGGGCGGGTTCGGTTGTGAAGCTGAAGCTATGGCTCACCTGTTGTACCGCGCCATCGGTGGCGACAAAGCCGGTCACGGTCACGGTATACACCGAGTCATAGGCCAAGTCTGCGGCTGGGGTGAAGGTGTAGGTGAACGACCCCGGATTGTAGACGAACGCCCCCGCCACAGTCACATTAGAGGCATCCTTCACCGTGAAGCTCTGGCTAAAGTTCAGGTTCTTGGTAAACGTGACCGAAATCGGGTCATCCACCGGAACCAGTATATCGCCATCCTCAGGCACAGATGAGGCGACAAGCGGGTCTTCCCAGTTCAGGACGGTATCGTTAACGACAAGGCCGTTGCTCACCGTGATGGTGTGGGTGGCGAACGTCGCGTTATCCGCGCCGGTCTCACGGGTGGCCGTGCTACCGCGTGAGTAGAAGTAGGTGATGGTCGCCCCATCCCCCAGATTCACCGTCACCGTGCCGCCGGTCAGCGCCAAGAAATCGGGGTCGTTACTGCCGAGTTGAGCAGTGTTGCCCGCGATATACAGAGTCGCGCCAGCCGGGGTATAAGATGGGACGCTCACATTGAACGTAACCGGGACGAGCAGTTGAACAGTGGTGAAGCTAGACAGATCGCTGAAGTAACGATCACCGTCACCCGCCGCATCTACACCAGCGGCGATAGTGACATCGAAGGTTTCGTTATACGCCAAGTCAGCCGTAGGGTTAAACGTCAGGCTAAGTTCGTCGCCGCTGAGTGAGAAAGCGCCCGCAACTACAGCGTTTGCGCTGTCTTCAACCACGAAGGTTGATGCACCGCTGATGGTCTTGTTGAAGGTCGCGGTGATATTCGAGGCCACGGCCACATCTGTCGCGCCATTGGTCGGGGTCACGCTGACCAACAACACATCGCGCCAGTTGGCGACGGTCAACGGCAAAATAACCGGGCCGCCAGCAGCCGATGGGACGGTGTAGAAACGATTCGCGATGTCATCATAGCCGTTGGCGGCCTTCTCAGCCTTATCCCAAGACCCATCACGACGGAACTTGAATTCCAGCACATCGCCTTCATTGAAGGCGAGCGTCCCTTCCCACAGAGTCGCGGAAACCTGCGTCAGATTCGCGCCAGCGCCCCACTCGGTCAAGGGGTCGAAGGCTTCACCGTATGCACCACGGTTGCCGATGACTTGAACCGCGCTGCTGGTCTTGGTGAAAGCTGGGACAGTCACTTGGAAGGTTACATTCACCGTCGCCGCCGTCGTGTCCGCATCAACGATGTTCGAGTTTGTTGAATCGTTGAGCGAGCTATCGAACGCGACCACGTAATACTTGTAGGACGTATTCGCAGCTACCGAGCCATCTTCATAGCTGGTCGTCGCTGCGCTGACGGTGGTCAAGGGAGTGTAGCTCACCCCAGCGTTTGAACTGCGATAGATGCGATAGCCCTGAAGGGCGACATTATCCGTAGAAGCCGTCCAGCTTAGGCCAACACGACTGGCGAAATCGTAATCCAGTGTCAATGTGACAGCGGTAGGCGATGTGACATCGCCACTAGCGGTCACAGTCAAAGTGCAGAGCGCGTAGCCCGCCTGTGAAACTTCATCACAGACATTGCCGTTAGAGTCATAGGCATAGAACCATGTTGTTCCGCCGTTGCCGCTATAGCGATAGGTATAGCTGAATGTACCTGCCACGGGAGGCAGCAGAGATGCTTCAAATTCGTCGTTGTTGTTGACGGCAAACCCAGCATTCGGGACAGCATCTTCCCATGTCCAACTGGCATCAGACGAGGGGTTTGTCCCCAAGTCGCCGAAACCCAACTGTGCGGTCAAGCCATCTACTGGCGTAGACTGCGTGTCAGTCAAACCGCCGACGTAAATTTGACCATAGACCGTATCAGTGCGGTCAACCGCGCTCACGACATGCGTCATCGAAGTCGGGGACTGAACATTCCGATACGAGCCGGTCAGATCATAGCCCGCTGGGGTGCTGAACATCACGATATCAGTGAAGAAGCGCCCGCCATCACCCGCCGCCGCAATCGCGGCGATGGTCACTGTATAAGTCTCGCTAAAGCTCAATGATGCGCTCGGCGTGAAAGTCAGGCTGAGTTCATCGCCGCTACGAGCAAATGTACCACTAACAGCATTTGCACCGCTGTCCACCATCGAGAAGGTGGAAGCACTGCTGATGGTCTTATTGAATGTCGCGGTGAAGGTCGATGCGATGGGGACATCCGTCGCGCCGTTTGCGATGGATGTGCTAACAAGTAGCACGTCACGCCAGTTGACAACCGTCAATGGGACGGTGTACGGGCCAGAATCCGCAGCCGGAACAGTATAGCCACGGTTTCCGCCGCCGAGGATTTCGTCATAACCATTGGGGTCTTTTTCAACCTTATCCCAACTGGCGTCACGACGGAACTTGTAAGTCAGTACATCCCCTTCGTTAAGGGACAATGTGACTTGCCACAAGGTCGGCGACATCTGGGTCATATTCACACCAGACCCACCAAACCCAGTCAATACACTTGGTTCGCCGATCATTTGTACCGCGCTGCTCGTCTTGGTGAAAGCGGGGACAGTCACTTGGAAGGTGACATTGACCGGCGAGGCCACGGTCTCGGCATTGACGATGTTGGAGTCTGCCGATTCGTTGAACGAGCTGTCAAACGCCGTCACATAATACTGATACAGCGTGCTAATCGCCACCGAGGTGTCTTCGTAGATCAGGGTCGCAGCGCCAAGGGTAGCGATCAAGTCATAGGTCGTGCCGCCATCGTCACTCCGATAGATGCGATAACCCTGAACCGCCACATCATCCGTCGAGGCCGTCCAGCTCAAGCCAACGCGACTGGCATAGTCATACGCTTTGGTCAGGACAACCGCACTCGGCGCGGTGACATCGCTGCTGGCATTGACAGTCAACGTGCAGAGGACATACCCCGACTGCGTCGCTTCATCGCAGAATGGTGCATTAGGGAAATCGAAAGCATAGAACCATGTGCTGCCGCCGTCGCTACTATAGCGGTAGGTATAGCTGAATGTGCCGATGGCGGTGGGGAGCAACGAGGCTATGAATTCATCGTCATTGCCTGTGGCAGCCGGAACGTTGGGAGTAGCATTTTCCCACGTCCAACTGATGTGCGAAGACGGGTTCGTCCCCAAGTTGCCATAACCCAACTGCGCGGTGATACCCTCAACCGGAGTTGATTGGCTATCCGTCACGCCGGCCAAGTAGATTTTACCGTAAACGTCATCAGTGCGGTCAACCGCGCTCAAGACTTGCGTCAGAGTCGGCGGCCATTGGACGTTGCGGTATGAAGTGGTCAGGTCATATTGAGCCGTCGCCTCAACCTCATTCGAGGAGCCGCTGCTCACGCCGTCCGCGTCAATCGCCTCAACGGTGTAGTAGTAGGTCACGCCGGTCAAAGCAGTGGTATCAGTGTAGGTCGTGACATCAACCGCAGTGCTACCGAGCAATTGACGTGCGCCGCCGCCGGGGAAGCTGCTGCGGAAGACTTCATAGCTATGCAAACCACCGTCGGTCCAGTTCACGGTGATAGACGTTCCAGAAACGCCGCCCAAACTCAGGGTCGAGACTGGCGGGATGCTATATGCGCCACTGGTCATCACCAACAACACGCCGCTATCGGCTGCAACGCTTGGGACGGTCAGTTGACCGCTACTCGCACCGGCAACCGTGGTATAGGTTGCGCCGCTAATCGCGTCGGTGAACGTTTCGCCCACCGCAATGTCACGCCCCAAGTCAATCGTCATGCTGGCGGCAGACGCGCCACGGTTTATGAGGACGACTGCCGCGTCAGACCCATCAGGCATGTAGCGATAGAAGCCCAATTGCTTCGCGCCATCATCTACCAGCGAAAACTCAACTTCGCCTGTCCGCAAGGCGGGGTGTGCGTTACGCGCCGCGCCGAGGTCGCTGAAGAAGTCCAACAAACCAGTGCGGACGGTGTTGCCATCAGTCATGTGGGTGAAGTAAGGCGTGCCAGTCTCGTTACTCCACGGGAACGGAGCGCGGTTATACGGGTCGTCTTCCCACTTGCCGCCATGGAAATACGACGGGTTGACCAAACCGACTTCCGTCCCGTAGTAAATTTGCGGGGCGCCCGGCAGGCTGAACTGCATGAGCGAGTAGCCCATCAGGTTATCAATGGCTTCTTCGCCCGGTTGACCATCCTCATAGTGATTGGTGGCAGACGGATAAGCGGTGCCGTTGGATGGTGACGCCGGGATGGTCTCGTCAAGCAACCACAGCGCACGCTGGGTATCGTGGCTACCATTCAGGTTCATCAGCGCATAGAAGCTTTCCGGCGCATACCGTTCCTTAAGGTCGTTGTAGCGAGCCACAAACATCGACGGGCTGAATGGGACGATTTTCCCCGGCAGTGAACCGCCGTTGAAGTCGTTCTCGGCGTTCAACGCGGTATCGCGCCAAAAGCCGAACAACATTGCCGTCTGCTGATAGTTCATGTTGGCGTCCCACTCGCCGGGATTCGCCCCGGTGGGGGTATAGCCATCGGAGACGCCGCCACTCATCCACTGCGTGCCGATGCCCCAATATTCGCCGACGATATAGGCTTCAGGGTCAGCAGCCTTGACCTTATCGCGGAAGTTTTCCCAATAGTCATTCGAGCCGAAGGAGCCGCTGGGATCGACATCGTTAGCGACATCCAAGCGCCAACCGTCGATCTCGAAATCGGTGATCCAGTACGTGCCGATTTCAGCGTTTTTACCGGACGGATGAAGGATGCCTCCGTCCCAAATGGCGTCACGCGCCATCGAGCCGGGGACTTGGCTGCTGAGTTCCGGCAGACTGTCGAACCCAAACCAAGATGCGTAGAAACGCCCATCCGAGCAGGGTGCGGGCGGCGTGCCGGTCAAGGGCATCGGCTTAAACATGTCGATGAACGGGCTGGCGGTACTTTCACATGCGCCCACAGCCGTGTAGCGGTTATAACGGTCAAAATAGCCGCTATCGGACGAGACGTGGTTGAACACGCCGTCCAAAACGACGTGCATTCCCTCAGCATGGGCGGCAGTGACCAGTGCGGTCAGCGCGGCGTCCCCGCCAAAGTTATCATCGACCACGCTATAGTCGCTGGCGTCATACTTGTGGTTTGACGGCGACTCAAACACCGGCGTCATATAAATGACCGTGACGCCGAGGCTCTTGATATAGGCCAATTCGTCTTGGATGCCCTTCAAGTCACCACCGTAAAAATTACGGCTATAGCTACCAGAGCAAGCGGTCGCAACTTCACGGGGATCACAGATGGCGGTGTTCCAATCCGTGCTATTCGAACGGACAATTGTACCGCCCGCTTCATCATAGAAGAACTCACCAGCACCATTGTCATTGGCGCTATCGCCGTTGCGGAAGCGGTCAGGGAAAATCTGGTAGAAAATCCCGTCCTTCACCCAATCCGGGGTCGTGAACGCCGGATCATAAACCGTCAATGCCCAAGAAAAATCGTTAGATGACGAGACGGCCACACCAGACCCGCCCCACAGCTTATGTTGGAAATCGCCGCCGGCGCTGTCGTCTTCGTAATAAGCCGTTGCCGAGCCATCATTGATGCGGAACCAATAATACAGGATATTGGCCGTCGCACCGGTATTCACGGTGCGTTCCCAATAATCATACGTGCCGTCACTAAACACCTTAGTCATAGCGTTAAAATTGTTCACGCCCAGTTTAGTGTTATAAACACGCAGATCAACCCCAGCCACATCATCCGAGGCTGTGCGGAAACGAATCGTTACAGCGGTATTGATAGGCGCTGGGCCATTGGGTGTGCGGTAAAGCAAATCACGACTGTCGTGATACAACTCGGCATAACAGATGTTATTTGCACCACAGTCCGCCCCAAAAGCGGTAAAACTGGGTTGTAGCGCCGTTAAGGCCAAAACCATCAGCAATGCGCTAAGGGTTAGGCTGCGCCATGTACGAAACCATCGATTCATAGAAACAACTCCAAAAGACAAGTTCTCTCGAACGATATAACATACCAAATGTGACCCATTCACAGGCTTATGACAAAAAGACTGGGCAAATCGTACAACGATTTACCCAGCACTTATATTGTATAGGGGTGTTACGTTAGTCTATATCGACTAATTACCACCCCTGAAGGTATCCGGCAGTGCCAGCGGTGCAGTTGCTGGCGTCTCACCACGGATGACCACATCGCCCTGACGCAGTTTCAGAGATACGCTATCTACCCATGCACGCTTGTAGCTACCCTTTGTAAAATTGCGGATTTGTACGCGAATCTTGGCGATGTCGGTACGGGTCAGCGTGACGGTTGGCACGGTAATCTTGCGGTACTCGCTCACGCCAGAAACCACGGCATTGACTGAGGTGAAGCTATTATCTGCGTAGAACACGCGCAACTGTATACGCATATCCCCGTTCTTAGGGGTGCTGAACCAACCGCTTAGGATGAGTTGGTCGCCTACCGCAAGCGTCACATCGCTGAAATCAGTGATATTTTGGGTCAAGCGCGACTTTTCGTCAACGCTAGAGCGGAACATGAACGCGCATTGTCCTTGATGTGCAATGGCGAAACGCGGCGCAGGGTCGTTGCATTTCACCTTCTCGTTCGTACCTTTTGCAATAACCCACGGCGCGGGGTTAAAGGTAACAGGGTCGTCCTCGAAACTGCCGTTGGTCAACAGTTCCTGTGCCTCGGTCTCGAAGCTGTAGGAATATGTCCCTTCTTGCGTCCCTGTCCCTTGCCCGACAACACCACTAACTGTGACTGTGATGGTGTCTGCATAACGGAAGCCCGGCGCACTTGGTGTAAAGGTCAGCACAGGGCTACCTCCCACCAAGCTAAAGCCGCCGGGGACTGAAGCGCTGTCAGAATCGACCACGCTGAAAACGCCACTCACAGGTTTGTTGAACGTGATCGCAATGTCGCTTGTGATGGATTGGTTAACCGAATTAACCGCCGGCGAGACGCTGACCACAATCGGGTCACGCCAGTTCGCCACGGTGTCATTCACCGCTTGAGCCATGCCGCCCTGATCCAACACTGTGAAGCTGTGACTGACGCCGGTCTCGCCGTCTATCTCGGTTTCCTCGTTGTTGGATGAACCACGATTAAACGAATAGTTGACATCAACCGTCGCAAGCACAGACATGGTGAAGGTGTACTGATGCGGCACAAGCGTTGGGGTCATCGGCGATACGCCGGCAAGCGCAATCGCCCCGGCGACATCGTAGATGATGTAATCATACGAGATGAAGATGGTTGACCCAGCCGGCGTAAAGCTCGGCACGGTCAGCGTCCATGTCACATCAATCGGCGCGGGCGTGGTCTTGAAGCTAAAGGTCAACGGATACTGCTGTACCGCGCCGTCGGTAGCGA
>Ga0163144_10002799_pt1 | contig 39903 bp, 28 predicted proteins | sample OliLak19BULKMAT1_FD_123175 | JGI IMG/M metagenome (GOLD analysis project Ga0163144, IMG submission 123175) | Freshwater microbial mat bacterial communities from Lake Vanda, McMurdo Dry Valleys, Antarctica - Oligotrophic Lake LV.19.BULKMAT1 | ecosystem: Environmental > Aquatic > Freshwater >...
AGTTGTCCACGATGACGGTTCGGCTGCCGTTTTTGAGACTGTTGAGGCGGGAGTTCATTTTGCCGGCGTCGGTTTTGGGTCCGGTGCTTTTTTGCGCATTTTGACGGTTGATTTCGGCTCGACGGGCCTTTCGCTCTTCGTCGGTTGGTTCCTGCGACATGATGGAAACTCCTTTTGGAAATAGAAACGCCCCGCCTGGAAGCCAGGTCAGGGCGTGGTTGCTTTCGCTGGTTTGATTCTACACTATGGGTTCCTAATTTCGGGGGGTGGGGGGAGGGGTAAAAGTGGGGGTAGGTGTTTGAAAAGAAAGGAGTAAAAATAAATATGAATTGCTTGTGAACGGCTCTTTGAGTTTGCCTAAAATGCCCAGGTTTTGTATGAATGGGGCGAACTCGGAAACGATAGGAAGGGAATCTAGCATGGGTGGCACGCGCGTGACGGTCGGCGCGATTGTCGGTCCCATCACCTCCGGCCATTCCATCGAGCAGGTTCTCGCTGCGTATCCGTACCTCGTAGAAGCCGACTTGCGTCGTGCGCCGTCATACGCCGGCGTAGCGAGCTGAAGAAATTGAAATTCCTGTCTCTCTGGCGTTAGATTCGAGAAACTCGTGCGCAACGGACACGATCCGGAATGGCAGGATGGGCAAGTTCCTAGCCCGTTATTGGTGTGCCTGCCTGGACCGTGCGCCTTTGATAAACCGTTAACCAGCCGAACTGAGCCCACGCCCCGAACCAGCCTTCGAGCAACCCTGGTATTTCGGCCGGCACCCGGTCTGTACTTTGCCTGAAAGCTTTGCCGATCGCCGCGGCGATTGGCCGTCCACTGCGCAGAGAACCAAGTAACTGAAACTCCTCTGGCTCCAAGCGACGGTAGTAAACACTCGAATCCACTCGATGCACAGCCACAAAGAGTTGCTGCTTGGTCGACCGCCCTATCTTGCGAACCGCGTGGGTCTTGCGCCGGCTGGCGACATTGCTCGCCGAGTTCCGGCCTTCCTCAGTTGCTCCAATGGCCACTCGCAACTCATCCACGGGATACTGCGATGCGAGGAGCGTCACATACGGCTGCAGTCCGATGCGCATGCCAGGTCCGGGTTCGAGTAAATGCTCGGGGTCGAGCACGGGGGCTTGCGGACCATCGAAAGCGACGATATGGGCCCATTCCAGCTTTGCCATGTCCAACGCCAGTTCCTTGTGCTCGCCGAGGTAGGCCGGATTAGCGGTCAGCCAATCGACTAACTGCGCGCCAAGGTCACGGAGGGTAAACGAACGCGAGGGGCATTCCCTGAGGTATTGCTTCGCCAGGCGAGCAAAATTGTCCCGACCGATCACCGCTTCCAGTCCCGGGAAATCCTCAGTGAGGGAATCGAGCAGGCGGAACCAGTAACTTCGGCTGTATATTTCGAGGCGTTCGAGGGCGGTCAGCCGGTCATTCGGCTTGATGATGCGGGCGGCCTCGGCGGCCATGGATTTGCCTTCCGCGGTCTTGGGTGCGATCCGGCCATCGGCTGAGAGTGCAACCATGATGGCCGCTGCCATACGGCGCTGGGTTTCGAGCAGGTTCATGTCCTTGCCTTATTCACAGCGGCCTCGCTGACTGGATTAGGCACAGTCATGTACTTCCGCGCCTTGAGCGCTTCGCTGTGCACCTCTTCGAACGACGGAATGCGGTCGTCCCATTCGAGGAGGGTGGGCCGGGGGCCGCAGCGTTCGATCGCGCGCGCATAGAGCTTCCACACCGGGTCGATGACCGGGTGGTCGTGGGTATCGAGAATGTACTTCTCGAATTTCGAATGCCCCGCCAGGTGAATCTGCGCCACGCGTTCGGCGGGCACAGAGTTCAAGTACTCGTAAGGATCAAAACTGTGATTCTGCGAGGATACATAAATGTTGTTGACGTCCAGCAGGATGCCGCAGTCAGCGCGCTCGACTACTTCGTTGAGAAACTCCCACTCCGTCATTTCGGAGATGTGGAATTCGGCGTAACTGCTGACGTTTTCGACCGCCATCGGGACTTCGAGAAAGTCCTGCGCCTGCCGGATCTTCTTCGCCGTCAGCTTCGCGGCCTCGAAGGTATAGGGCATTGGAAGCAGATCGTGGGTGTAGCGTCCGTCGACGCTGCCCCAGCAGAGGTGGTCGGTTACCCAGGGGGCTTTCGTGCGCCGGATCAGCGCCTTAAGGCGCTTCAAGTGATCGCGATTCAGGGGCTCGGGCGAACCCAGGTACATGGAGACTCCATGTTGAACGACCTTGTACTGGTCGAGGATTTTATCCAGGACCTCCAATGGTCTGCCGCCGCCCACCATGAAATTCTCGGAGATGATTTCGAACCAGCTCACAACGGGCTTCTTTTCGAGAATGTGGCCGAGGTGAGGAACGCGAAGGCCTACGCCGATGCCGAATTCCGGGTTGTGAAAGGGGGAGGCCATATCAAATCGAAGTGATTTTAAAGACGTTGATGGACAGGAAAAGAGGGGGAGCGCCAGCGGGCTGGCACTCCCCCTCGGAGAGGGACGAAGTTTGCTCGTTGCCTATTTTTGGGGCTTGGAACCGTCGGTCGCGCAGGCTCCCTGGCCTTTGCACTCGTTCTTGCCAAATTCCTTCTTCGACCCACCGCCATTGCCCTTGCAAGAGTTCATGCCCTTGCAGGCATGCTTCTCGGGTACCTTCTTGTCGTCGGCGGAGATGCCGAGCGAGAAGGCCGAATCCACTTGGCTGTCAGGCTGCGCTGCCCGCGCTGCCGTCCCACCGATCAAGCCGGCCAGAGCCGCAGCCACCACGAGCGAATGCTTTGAAAATATCATTGGAGATCTCCTTGAGTCGTTGATTTGATCTGCGATGCCGCCTGCGCGTTGGCTGGTGACATTCGCTTCGGTTGGACTGGCGCTGTCCGGTTCGGGCCGGTGCCAATCTTTCGTACACTCTCTTCTTCGCGCCCCAGCGCAGGCAAGTCACGGTGTTTCGAAAAAGATTGAGCAACTCGTGTACAAAGGACGCGCTCCGGCAGGGCAGGATGGGCGATGACGACACGGCGCTCGCTTCCATTCGGCGAGCGATTCTCGCGGACCAGTCGCTGGTGGGTAGGAACATGGGGCGGCCGGAAGGTGCCGTCCCAGGGGACCCCTGATGGACCCACCGTTGTGGACGCGCTCCGACATTCCACTGCGTATCCGGTCGTGAGTTGAGTTGCCGGTTATCTTCCGCTTTGCGCGCCTGGTTTTTTGGACACAACTTTGTTCACGCCGCAATCGCCGGAACGGCTTCGGCCATTGAGGGCTTTGCTCGCCAGGGCTACGCCGCGCATTCAGATCAGAAGCACCGATTTAGGCCGATCCGGAGCCAACGCTTGGCGAACTCCAATTTACTGAGTTCGTTACGTTCGATGGTTCAGGAATCGAGTAGAGCCTCTGCTGGGGCGACCGTGTTGACGACGGAGTTGGGCTCCCGTTGATCTACCGCAGGCTGAGGAAGACGAGGCCGGCGGCGGCGACGATGGCGGTGAGAAAGGCGTAGGATTTGTTTTGCATTTTCGAGTTCTCCATTTCGGACGCCCCGATGCTATACCTTACGAGAAGCCAGCGCAAGCCCCTGTCGACAGTTGCTTCAACACTCAGAGGGAATCAATGTCATTGATGAACCCGCAGCCTGGATCATCTAGCGCTTCTTCCCAGCCCTTGACCGTTCGGTCTCGTGTTGCTGCCCTCTATCCGCCAACTCGACCCCGTCCATCGCCTTCGCTAGTCACGGGGCCATCCTCAAAAGATGACCCGCCTGACTCGCCCCCGCTCATACCCACTCCGGGTCGTCGAACGCCCAACCGGGGGAACCGCGACGAATTCTGCACCGCCACGCCTACTCTTTCTGCTTCTTCCTGTTTTGCTTCTTCTGCTGTCCCGCCGCCGCTCTGCCCGGCAGCCACGAAGCCGGAGCCTGCTCCTTGTTCCAAGCCGCCCAATCCGCCTGCAACTCCGCCACCTTCTCCGGATGCTTCGCACTCAAATCATTCGATTCACTCACGTCCGCCTTCAAGTCATATAAATGCACCGGCCCCACCGGTATTTCCGGCAGCGCCACCGCCGGGAGAAGCTTCTCCTCAGAGGCCTGCATCAGCTTCCAGTCGCCCTTCCGAATCGCCCATTGCGGGCCAAACCGCCAGAACAGCCTCTCATGTGGCCGCCCCGTTGCCTTCCCCGTCAAATACGGCAACAGATCCACCCCGTCCAGCTTCCAGGTCTTGTCGACGGTCCCCCCCGCCGCCGCCAATGCCGTCGGCTGAATATCCAACTGAATCACTGGATAGTCATACGCCTTCCCCTTCGGCAGCTTCCCCTTCCACTGCATGAGAAAGGGCACCCGGATGCCGCCCTCCCAAGTGGATGCCTTATAGCCCTTCAAGGGCGTATTGTCCGTCCGCACTCCCGGTTGCGGGCCTCCATTGTCACTCAGGAAGAAGATCAGCGTATTCTCCTCCAGCTTCAACTGCCGCAGCTTGGCGAGCACTTTCCCGATCCCGTCGTCCATCTCGGAGGTGATCGCCGCCTGGTCCCGCCGCAACTCGGTCGGGGCATTCTTGAACTTATCGAGCGTCGCCTGGGGAGCCTGCGAAGGGGCATGCACCGCATTCCACGCCATATACAAGAAGAACGGCCGGCTCTTGTTCGCTTCGAGGATCTCGACCGCTCGCGTCGCATACGCCCGAGTGGTATAGAACTCCGGATCCTCGACCCTTTTGGCCTCCGGCCCCACCCGCGAATCCACAAACTGTGGCGGGTGATAGTAGGAGGTGTTCGCCACCGTCCCGTAGAACTCATCAAACCCCCGTTTCATTGGCCGAAACTCCAGATCGTCCCCTAAATGCCACTTCCCTACCGCGTACGTGGCGTAGCCCAAACTCTTCATCCGTTGAGCGATCGTGGTCTCCGCCAACGACAATCCGAACTTCGCTCCCGGCCCGGGATTGAACTCATGGCCAAACCTGGTTTGGTAGCGCCCGGTCATCAGCCCGGCCCGCGTCGGGCTGCAGTATGGCCCTGAGACGTACCCGCTTGAAAAGCGGATCCCGTTCTTGGCAATCGAATCGATATGCGGAGTCGGGATCTCCTTCGAGCCATGCAGGCTAATGTCGTGGTAGCCCATATCGTCGCCTAACAACACGATCACATTGGGCTTCCGCGCGGCTGCGAACGCCAGCGGACCTGCCGCCAAGGATGCAAGAAGAGATCTCCGCGTCATCATAATCGCGCAAGCGTATCACAAACGCCCGAGCCCCGCGCAACCCCCCGCCAAGCACTGTGAGCTTGCTTTCCTGCCGCAAGAGCAATTTCCCGCATGTTACAAGATTGGTGCGGCGGCGACGCCATATTATCCGCTCGTGAACGGGGAAGACTAGTCGAGCTTGGCAGGGACGACGGCGAGGCGCGACCCCAATTTATGAAGGACCTCAAGGGCGGTTTGAATCTCCGTCAGGCTGACGCCGGCGGCGGTTTGGTTAGCCCATGTTACTTGTAAGTGGCCAATCTCTTTTACCGTACGGCGGCCGCGCTCGGTGAGACAGACGAGCTTGGCCCGCTTATGGTCGGGGTTGAGGGCGTACTCGACGATTCCTTCTTTCTCAAGAATATCGGCGAGCCGCTGGACGTTCTGGCGGGCCAGGCCCATATTACGGGCGATCTGGGCGACCGATAGCGATCGGGCTTCGATGGCACCGAGAACCTGCCAGCGCGCGCTCGTTAGGCCTAACGGCTTGGTGAGGCGGTCGCCGGCGGCGAGAAGCCGACCGTTGACGTGAAAGATCTTCAGGACCAAGGCGGTGAACGCTTGGCCGGCTTTGGTGTGGGACATAACAAATTTCCAGGGGCCGACGCATAGGTTCGGAACAGAGAGCCGGGTGAACAGATGCGGCGAGGCTACCGTGCAGGGAGACGTATCAAAAGCGGTGGATGTCAAGGCTCTGTTCGACGCGGCCGAGGCCGCGTTCGGCACCGCCGATATCCTCGTGAATAACGCCGGGGTGTACGGCATGTCGCCACTCGGGACGATTGACGAAGCGAGCTATCGGCGGTACTTCGACCTCAATGTTCTGGGGGTGATGCTGGCGACGCAGGAAGCAGCGGGACGCTTCAACGGAAAGCCGGGCGTGATCATCAACATCAGTTCGGGCGCGTCGTTAACTCCGGGTCCAGGGATGTCGATCTACTCGGCGACCAAGGCAGCGGTGGATAACTTGACGCGGAGCTTTGCACTGGAGCTGGGTACTAAGGCTCGGGTGGTCTCCCTGTCGCCGGGGTTGACGATCACGGAAGGGTTGCAGAGACTGTCCGAGGGCGGCGACGATAGCTTTGCTACGTTCGTGCTCTCCCGTACGCCGCTCGCCCGATTTGGCCAACCAGAGGATATTGCGAAAGTGGCGGCATTCCTGGCTTCCGACGATGCGGGGTGGATGAGTGGAGAGGTGGTGCAGGTGGGTGGGGGGCTGCGGTTCTAAGGCAGTTGGGAACGACGGATCGTGGGCCTGGTCCGGTATAATTGCGAACCAGGACCACGATCTGAATCGACACGACTGTTTTGCGGGGTGGGTTTGGAGCTGACGAGCATCGAACGCCCGTTGGCGGCAGGGCTGCGGGTGGCTTTGTTTACGGATTCGTTTTTTGAGTCGAACGGGGTCGGGACGCTGTGCCGTGAATATGTGGAGTATGCGCGGAAGCGGGACTTGCCTTTCTTTTGTGCCTATGGCGGCAAGGTAACCGAGTTCCGGACAAACGGGTCAGTCCAGGAGTTGCAGTTACGACGGGGCCCGCTTTCGTTGCCGGTGGACGCGCATGTGGAGTGCGACCCGTTCCTAACGCGACACAAGGCGGAGACCGTGGCGCGGTTGCGGGCGTTTCGGCCGGACCTCGTGCATATCACGGGCCCCGGAGATGTGAGCATCTTAGGCTTTTGGGCGTCGAATTTGGTGGGGGTGCCGATGGTGGCTTCCTGGCATACGAACGTGCATGAGTACGCCGAGCTGCGGGTGCGGTCTTCGCTGCGCTTGCTGCCGTTGAACCTGGGGAGACGGTGCGGCGACTGGGCGGGCCGGGGGACGTTGTGGGCGGTGATGCGGTTCTATGGGATTTCGCATTTTGTGGCGGCTCCGAATCAGCCGATGGTGGATCTGCTGATCGCGAAGACCGGGCGGCCGGGATTTCTGATGGGCCACGGGGTGAACACGGAGTTGTTTGCGCCGGGTCGCCGGGAGCGCGTCGAGGGGAAGTTTTCGATTGGATACGTGGGGCGGTTAACGCCGGAGAAGAACGTGCGCGTGTTGGTGGAGATGGAGCGGCAGTTGCTGGCGGCGGGGGAGCGGGATTTCCGCTTCGTGCTGGTGGGGGAAGGGAGCGAGATGGGCTATCTGCGGGAGAACTTGCAGACGGCGGAGTTCCGGGGAGTTCTGCGAGGCGAGGCGTTGGCGCGCGAGTTTGCGAACTTCGACGCGTTCGTGTTTCCATCGGTGACGGACACGTTTGGGTTGGTGATACTGGAGGCGATGTCGTCCGGGGTGCCGGTGGTGCTGCCGGCCGAGGCGGGGAGGAAGGTGGGGGCGGTGGATGGCGAGGAGGGCATTCTGACCGATGATGCGGTGGGGGCGTTGCGACGGCTGATGCACTGCCGGACGACGCGCGAGCGGATGGGCGCGGCGGGCCGGCGGTATGCTTGCGGGCACGCGTGGGACGGGGTGTTTGACGATCTGCAGCGGATCTATCGGGAGGGGCTGGGAGACGAGCGGGTGCAGCGGCGGATTCAACCGCGGAAATTCTGAGGGCTACTTTTCCTCAAGGGCGGCGAGGGTGCAAGCGGGGGCTTGCAGGATCGGGTTGCAGCGAGCGTTGCCGGAGTCGAAACGGACTGAGTAGCCGGAGTTGGGGGCGCGGAAGTCAAAGGGGTAGTCGGTGCTGAGGAGTTGCGCTCCGCTGGCGAGAGCGGCGTCGCGTTTGGCGGGGCCGGGGTCGGTCATGGTGCGGACGAGGTAGCCTTTGCGGACCATGTTGGGGATGAGGGAGGGGTCGGCGAGGGGGTTGTTGAGTTTGAGGAAGGCGGCGTCGGGGGAGCCGGGTTTGCCGTTCGTGAAGAGGACGCGGCCTTCGAGAGACGGGCGGCCGGCGGTGTAGAGGGGGGTGACGCTTTCCTGATCGAAAAGGAAGACGACTTTACCGCGGGCGGAGGCGAGGGATGGCCAACCGGTCGAGAGGACGGCTTGTTCGAGAGTCTTGTGCGTGCCGCGGACATCGTCCGGGGTGAGGAGTTGGGCGGGGGAGAAAACGGAGCGGATTTCGGCGTCGAGAGCGTCGAAGGAGGCGGTGGTGAGCTTTTCGGGGATCGTCATGGAGCCGGGACGCGGCACATCAGATTTGTTTTCGACGAGGATGAAGATGGGGAGGTGGCCGGGGTGGGTTTTTGACCACGTACTGATGAGGGATAGGCACTGCGTGAAGGGTTGGCAGGAGCTGCGGTAGTCGAGGTCCTGGACGTGGATGACTTTGAAGCCGGGCTTTTTCATGACGCCGGCAGGGTCAAAGGGAGGATCGGCGGGGAGGCGGGCTTGGGCGACTTGGGCGATGGCGGCGGGGTTTGAGAAGAGGCCGCCTTTGGAATCGGCGAAGATATCGAATTCGAATTGGCGGACGCCGCGGTCGAGTTGGACGCTGATGGCGGGGTGGCGGTAATCAAGGGCGGCGGCGGCTCGGGGATTGGCTTTGAGGAGGAGGGCGGCTTCGCTGGAGGCGAGGCCGAGGTGGTAGCTGTTATGGGTGCCGATGAGTTGGATGTCAGTGAGGCGGAGGGCGGGTTGGGCCGAGAGGGAGAGGCCGCAGAGGAGGCCCAGGGAGAGACGGAGCATCTTCTGAGTGTAGGGGAGGGAGTTTGCAGTTTGATGAAGTTTCGACGCCGCGAGGCGGTGCATGATAGGAGTACGTGTCCACTCCCATCGCCCGTCGCGTTTTGCTGGCTTTGCCTTTCGCCGCTTGGGGGCAGGAGGCGACGTTTACGACCAGCGTGCGCGTTGTGAACGTGCTGGCTTCGGTGCGGACGAAGAAGGGAGCGATTATCGCCAACCTGACCAAGGACGACTTTGTGCTGCTGGAGCAGGGGCGGCCGCAGACGATCCAATACTTCTCGCCGCAAGGGGATTTGCCGTTGACTCTGGGGTTGCTGGTGGATACGAGCATGAGCCAGGACCGGGTGCTGGTGGCCGAACGGAGCGCCTGTCTCCGGTTCCTCGATCAGGTGCTGCGCGTCGAAAAAGACAACGTCTTCGTGGTGCAGTTCGATAGCCGGGTGATGGTGCGGCAGAACCGAACTAACTCCTATATCAAGCTGGAAGAGGCGCTTTCCCAGGTCGATACGCCGAGCCGGAATGAACTCCGCAACGGGATTGGGGCCGGGACGAAGTTGTTTGATGCCGTCGATACTTCGGTTCGTTTTGTCTTGAAAGACGCAGTGGGGCGGAAGGCTCTGATTCTGCTGACGGACGGGGTGGACTACGGGAGCAGTTCGACGCTGGCGGAGGCGACGGAGGCGGCGCAGAAGCAGGACACGATCATCTACTCGATCCTGTTTGCGGACCGCAACGGCGATGCTGGACGGGGGGCGCTGGTTAAATTGGCGCAGGAGACTGGGGGCGCCTTCTTTGAAGTTTCGAAGAAGCAGCCGATCGATGCGATTTTTGCTTTGATCCAGAACGAGCTGCGGAGTCAGTACAACTTGGGTTACGTTTCGGATAGGCCCGCGGAGGTATCGGAGTTTCGTAAGATTCTGCTGACGACGCGGCAGGCGGGTTTGGTAGTGCAGGCGCGGAACCGATATTGGGCTCGGCCGTGAGGTGATAACATCGTGATGAACCCGTGGAACCACCAGCAATTACCTCTTTGTTGAAAGACTGGGCGGCCGGTTCGGAGTCGGCGCGCGCCACTCTGATCCCGTTAGTCTATGGCGATCTGAAGGTTTTGTCGCATCGAATGCTGGGCCGCGAAGGATCGTCGCAGCTCAACACCACCGGGCTGGTTCACGACCTGTATCTGAAACTGGCTCAGTGCGAGGCGATGGACTGGCAGGATCGGCATCACTTCTTTTCGTTCTGTGCGCGGGTGATGCGGCAGATTTTGACCGATCAGGCGAGGGCGCGGTTAACCAACAAACGAAAGGCGCTGCTCGATTCCGCAGTGGGCTTGGACCAACTGCCGTGGGTGGGCGAGGACCCGACGAACTACCTGGATCTGCACGATGCGTTGGACCGGCTGACGGCGATGGAGCCGGAGAAGGCCGCGGTGGTGGAACTGCGATTTTACCTGGGATGTACGGCGGAGGAGACGGCGGAGATTCTGGGCGTGGGTAAGGCGACGGTGGATCGGCATATGGCGTTTGCGCGGGCTTGGTTGTATCAGCAGATCGTGCGAACTCCGTCGGCGGGTTAAGAGCGGGGCGGTTTATTTTGTAGCGAGGGCGGTGAGGCGGGTGCGGAGATCGGAGGGGCCTGGTTCGAGGAGGGGGAGGGCCTGGTTAGCGGTTTTGCGCATGGCGGGGCGATCGCCGGCGGCTTCGAGGGCCGTGGCGAGAATGTATAGAGCCCAGAGATCTTCGTTGGCTTGGGCGGCATAGAGGCGGGCGAAGTGGAGGGATTTTGTGGGATTGCGAAAACGGTCTGGCCGAATGGTACGGAAGTGGAGGGAGGCGAGTTCGAGCGTGTTGAGGGCGGCGTCGGGCTGGTTGGCGAGGGTTTCGAGGGCGGGCAGGGCTTGGGCGGCGAGGGCCTCGGCGCGGGAGGGATTGCCGGCGTCCCAATAGGCTTCGGCGAGGAGACAGCGGTTATGGGCGAGGTTCATGGCGGTGGTGCGGTCGGAAGAATCGGCTTGGCGGATTCGTTCGAGTGCGGCGACGATTTTTTCGAACAAGGAGATGGCCTTTAGGGGGGCACCGGAGGAGTGGTAAATGCGGGCGAGGCCGTATTCGGCGGTGGCGAGATCGAAGCGGGCGCGGGTGTCGGCGGGGTCGGTGCGAAGGAGAGTTTCGGTGATGACGATGGCTTGCCGGTAGTAGCGTTCGGAGTCGGCGATATGGCCGAGGCCGTAGTGGGCTTCGCCGAGTTTGCGGTTGAGGGTCTGCTCCATGCGGGGGGTGTTTTCGAGGCGGAGGCGGGTTAGATTGGCGAGGGCTTGTTGGTAGAGAGCGAGGCTACGGGCGGGGGCGGTGTAGAGGGTTATATCGCCGAGTCGCATGCGGGAGATGACTTGGGCAAGTTGGGAACGTTTGAAGGTGGGGTCCAATTGAAGGGCCCGTCCGCTGAGTTCGATAGCCTGGGTGTAATGCCGGGCGGCTTCGGCGGGCTTACGAAGGCTGGCGGTGCCGGGTTGTCCGAAGAGATCGCCGAGGCCGACATGGGCGCCGGCGGCTTCAGCGAGATGAAGGGGGGTGGTTTTGGCGGGTCCGAGGAGGGCGAGAATTTTCTCGCGGGAGGCGAGGGCTTGCTGGAAGTGAGGGAGACTGAGGGCGGCGGAACCGGAGGCGAACAGGGTTTCGCCGAGGCTGCGGCTAACGAGGGCGTGAGTCTCGATGGTGGGAAACTCGCGGGGATGAGCGAGGAGGGAGGCGGCGGTGATTTGGCGAGCTTTTTCGAGGGTTTCGAGAGCGCCGTAGCGATCGCCGAGGTTCTGGGAGTAGGGGTTGCCTTGGAGGTCGCCGAGCTCGCGGAGGGCTTCGGCGAGATCGAGCCGGACGGGGTCATCGGGGCCGGCTTGGAGGGTTAGTTTGTCGAGGACGGGGACGAGGCGGGAGACGAGGAGTTTTTGGGCGGCGGTGGAGCCGGGGATTTCTTGAATGGTGAGGTTGAGATCGCGAAGGAGGGTGCTCGAGATGGTGCGGAGGGTGTTGTTGGCGGCGAGGGTTCGCTTGGCTTCGCGATAGGAGTAGAAGGCTGCGGCGGTGAGTCCGACGGCGAGGGCGGCGACGGCGCCGGCGGGGAGCCAATGGCGGCGGAGGAACTTGGTGGCGCGATACCACGGGGTGGGGTTTTGGGCGGAGACGGGCTTACCGGCGAGGTAGGCGCGGATATCGGCGGCGAACTCGGCGACGCTTTTGTAGCGCTGGGCGAGATCGGGACGGGTGGCTTTGCTGAGGATTTTGGTGAGGTCTCCGCGCACGGCGTTGCGGAGATCGCGGAGGGAGGAGGAGCGGGATTCGGCGACCTGCTGGGTGATGGTGGAATCGGGGGCGGAGAGGAGGCCGGAGGTGATGCGTTCGACGGCGTCGGCGGGGGTGGTGGGGTTGCCGAAGGGCCAGGCGCCGGTGACTTGTTCATAGAGCAGGACGCCGAGCGAAAAGACGTCGGCTTGGGTCGAGATGGGGGAGTGGCGGAGAGCTTCGGGGCTGGCGTAGCGGGGGGTGACGAGGCGATAGAGAGTGGGGCTCGCGTCTTCGGTGCCGGCGTCGGGAATGAGACGGGCGGTGCCGAAGTCAAGGAGCTTGGGGATGCCGGTGGCGGTTTCGACCATAATGTTGCCGGGCTTGAGATCTCGATGGATGACGAGGTTCCGATGGGCGAATTCGACGGCGTCGCAGACTTGGAGGAAGAGGCGAAGGCGGGCGGGGAGGGAGAGTTTGTGAGCGTCGGCGAACTGGTCGAAGGAGAGGCCATCGACGTATTCCATGACGAGGTAGGGGACGCCGGAATCTTCGACGACGCCGCCGTCGAGGAGTTTGGTGATGTTGGGATGGCTGAGATGAGCAAGGATTTGGCGTTCGGCGCGGAAGCGTTCGAGGAAGTACGGTCCGGCGAGATGGGGGGCGATGAGTTTGAGGGCGGCGGTTTGTTCGAAGTCGCCAGCGACGCGTTTGACGAGGAGCACGGAGCCCATGCCGCCGCTGCCGAGGAGGCGGACGGTTTCCCAGGGGCCATAGCGGCGGCCGGCGAGGTTGAGTTCGGTGGGGAGGGCGGTGACGGGCGAGGCTTGGCTTTCGGCGTCGGCGGCTTGGAGCAGGGAGCGGGCTTCCGCGAAGAGGGAGGGGTCGTCTTCACATTGAAGACGCAGCCACGCTTCGCGATCGCTTTCGGGGAGGGCGAGGGCGGAATCGAAGAGTTCGACGAGACGAGTCCAACGGTTGCTGGCCATGGGTTGATTTAGGGTCTCAGATTCGGGAACGGCGCGGGGGCTCAGGAGGGGAGGCGAGAGGGGCGGGGAAAGTGACTCAGAGGGTCTACTATATGGCGAGCAGACGTTCCGTGGTGGCGATGGCGTAGGTCTGCCCGGTGTCATCCACGAGGGCCGAGGAGATGATGGAGACCTGGACCGTCCGTCCGTCTTTGGCGATTCGCTTTTGGGATTTCGGTTCCAGCAAGCCGGCTTCGCACTGCTCCCGGATGGCGGTGATGGCCGATTCGCGGTCGGATTCAGGCATGAGATCGCGAATGTTTTTTGTTAGCGCTTCCGCTTCGGTCCAGCCGTACATCGCTTTCGCACCGGGGTTCCAGGCGATGATTCGTCCGGTTAGGCCCTGGACTAAAATGGCCTCGCGGGAATCGCGGACCACGACGGCTAAGCGGCGGAAGGTTTCCGTTTCCTGGAGGGCCGCCTGGGCGTTTTTCAGAGCCGTGCAATCGGTGAAGGTGATGACGACGCCTTCGATGACGTTTTCGAGGGTCCGGTAGGGCCGAATCCGGAGCAGGTACCAAGCTCCGGCGTGGGATTCGACTTCGAGCTCTTTGGAGACCAAGCTGTCGAGCACTTCTTTGCTATCGGTGGCAAGACGGTCATAGCCACGGAGATTGGAGCGGAGTTGGTCGACAGGGCGCCCGACGTCGGTCTCGATGAGGTTGATGAGGGAGGAGGCGGTGGGGGTGAAGCGGAGAATGCGCAGTTGATGGTCGACGAAGATGGTACCGATGTCGGTGCCGCTCAGCAGATTTTGCATGTCGTTGTTGGAGCGGGAGAGATCGAGTACTTTGGCGTGGAGTTCGCTGTTGACGGTGGAGAGTTCTTCGTTGACCGATTGCAGTTCCTCTTTTGAAGTTTCGAGCTCTTCATTGGTGGATTGCATTTCCTCGTTGACGGACTGCATTTCCTCGTGGGCGGAGCGGAGTTCTTCGTTCGAACTTTCGAGTTCCTCAATGATGGTTTGGAGGTGTTCGTCTTTGCCGCGCAACTCCTGCTTTAAACGGATGATGTAGTCGTTGAGATCGAGGCTGGCGTTGGCAACGGCTTCATGAGTGGCCGCGATAGCGGCTTCGGAGGAGCGCTTCGGCGCGGCGGCCTCGGCTTCGAGGATCACCAGAAAGAGGCCTGACGGAATGGTGCCTTCGGGATCGGGGGCGACGGGAACGACGGTGAGCTTTGTGGTGGCGACGTAGCCGTTGTTCTTGATCTGAAGGCCAGGGTGAACGGTAGTGATGCCGTGCGAGACCGCGCGGTGGATGGCGACGGTAAGGTCGCTGCGCAGCCCTTCCCGGGCCATCCGGAAAATGTTCATGCTGGCCTCGCCCGGCGAGGGTTCCAGGTAGGCACCGGTGCGACCGAGGAGGTAAAGGATGTCGCCGCGGTCGTTGATTAGAGCCCCGACCGGGGCATAGTGCTCCAGGACGGTACGAACGGCGATCTCTTGCAGCGAAACCTTCCCGTCAGCAAAGGCCACGCGGGTGGATTGCCGTACCGCATCGGGGGAAGGAAGGCGTGGGAAACCGGCGGAAAGCACGGGGAGATGCCGAGACAGAGCATCGGGTTTGCATTGATAGATTTTTCCTCGGCGATCGAGGGTGACAAAGAGGTCACCCGAGTCACCGATACTTTCCGAGGAGCCGAGGAGAAGGAAGCCTTCCGGGAGCAAGGCGTAATGAAACAGGGGCATGAGCTTTTTTTGAAGCTCCGGGCCCATGTAGATAAGAAGATTGCGGCAACTAATGAGATCGAGTTTTGAGAACGGCGGATCCTTGATGAGGTTGTGCTCGGAGAAGATGAGCATGTCACGGATGGTTTTATGGATCCGGTAGGTGCTGCCATCGGGGCGCTCTTGCTCGAAGAAATGGGATAAACGTTCGGGAGCGACGTCGGCAATAATGCTAGAGGGGTAGATTCCGGCGCGTGCGTAGTCGAGGGCTTGGCGATCGATGTCGGTGGCGAAGATCTGGACTTTGAAGACCTCCTTGATTGCTTCCATCCGTTCGCGCAGGAGCATGGCCAGGGAGTACGCCTCTTCGCCGGTGGAGCAACCGGGGACCCAAACACGAATCGCCTGGTCCGCGCTTCTGCTTTCGAGGAGTTTAGGGACGATCTGCTCTTGGAGCGTTTCGAAGATTTCGGGATCGCGGAAAAAATTGGTGACTCCGATGAGGAAGTCCCGGAAGAGGGCGTCGACTTCGGGGCGGGTGAGTTGGAGATACCGGACGTAATCCGCCAGGCGATCGATTTGGTGGACAGCCATGCGACGTTCAACACGGCGGACGATGGTGCTTCGTTTGTAATGGGAGAAGTCGTGACCGGTTTGAGAACGAACGAGGGCGAAGATTTTGTCGAGTCCGTCGGCGGGTTGGAGCGACTGCGGGGTGACCGGTAGGATGGGCGTTCCGAACGCACGACCGACATAGGCAAGAAGCTGATCGGGCATTTCCTTGGGAGAAAGTACGAAATCGACGATGCCGGTGGCGACGGCGCTGGCGGGCATGCCGTCGTATTCGGTGGAATCGAGGGATTGGGCCATGACCATCCCGCCTTCGCCCTTCACCGCTCGGGCGCCGAGAGTTCCGTCGCTGCCGGTGCCGGAGAGGATGATGCAAATGGCGCGGTCGTGTTTTTCCTGAGCGAGGGAGCGGAAGAAGAAATCGATGGGAAGGCGAATGCCGCGGGCGAGGGCAGGTTCGAAGAGATGGAGGGCTCCGTCGGAAAGGGCCATGTCGCGATTGGGAGGGATGATGTAGACGCAGTTGGGCTTGACGACCATGCCCTCTTCGACGTCGAAGACCTCCATTTTGGTGTAACGGCGGACAAGATCGGAGAGGATGCTTTTGTGGTCGCGGGAAAGATGCTGGACGAGGACGAAGGCCATACCCGGATCGGTGTCTACGGGCATGGTGGAGAAGAATGCTTCAAAAGCGGCGATGCCGCCGGCAGAGGCACCGATGCCGACAATAGGGAAATTCGAAGGGGTCCGATCGGCGGAGGGTTGATCCGGCTCGGGTTTGACGGTCTGGTCGGTTTCTGACAATTTCTTTCCTTGGGAGTTCGCTACCGGGACGGGCGACCCCGAGGCGCGAAGTGATGCAATTCCCTTTAATTGTAGTACGCGGCGAGCTGGCAAATAGCCATTCTTCTAAGGCTACTTGCCGTTTGGGAGCATACTGGAAGGGAGTCAAGAAGTGAGAGGGGAATTAATGAAGCTCAGATTTGTGGGGAGAGATTTCCCTATCGTGTGCGTTGGCGGCTCGGCGGGCGGGTTAGACGCCTACACCCGCTTGCTGAGACAATTGCCCGCTGATATGGGTGTGGCGATTGTCATAGTGAACCACCTGCGCACGGTGTCGACCCTTTTGCACGAAATTCTTCCGCGGTTTACGACGATGGAGGTTGCGCTGATTACCGAGAAACTGGTGATTGAGCCCAACCACGTCTACATCATTCCGGAACAGCGGGATCTGCATGTCTTCGAGGGCGAGTTTCAATTGAAACCGATCTCGAAGCCCAGGGGCTGGCCCGACGTCATCACGGTGTTCCTGCGCTCGTTGACCGAATACTGGGACGGCAAGTTAATCGCGGTGATTGTTTCGGGCTTTGACGGGGATGGTGCCGCTGCGCTGGGTGGCATTAAAGAAGTGGGAGGGGTGACGATCGCGCAGCGGCCTGACACCGCGATCCAACCGGATATGCCGGAGTCGGCGATTGCGACCGGGTCGATTGATTTTGTACTTTCGGCCGAGGATATCGCGAAGAAAATTGTGGAAATCGCGCGGGGCGAATAGAGCATTAGAAGGCGGTGCCGGGCGGGGTATGATGAGGGGCGGCGGACCCCTTTGAAACAGAATCAGCAATTTTCGTGGTGGCGTTGGGCGACGGTGTTGGGGCCGGGAATCGCGTTGTATTTCCTGCCCGTGCCGGGGTTCACGGAGTCGCAGCGGCATCTGCTGGCGGTGTTCCTGGCGACGGTGCTTTCGCTCGTCGTGAAGCCGGCGGTGATGGGCGTTTGCGTGCTGTTGGCTTTGACGTTGCTGGCGGTGACGGGGACGGTGCCGGCGAACCGGGTGTTGCTGGGATTTAGTAATCAGACGGTTTGGCTGATCTTCTCGGCTTACCTGTTTGCGCGGGCCGTTAGTTCGACGGGACTGGGGATGCGCGTGGCTTACTTGTTGATCCGGCGGTTTGCGACGACGCCTTTGCGATTGGGTTACGCGGTGGTGTCGGCGGGGATGATTGTGGCTCCGTTTGTCCCGTCCGATACAGCGCGGGGCGGGAGCGTGGTGTTTCCCGTGACGCGGAGTTTGGCGCTGGCGTTTGGATCGGAGCCGGGAGAAACGGCGCGGCGGATCGGATCATTTTTGATGCTGGTTTGCTTCCACGGGAATTACCTGGCTTCGGCGGTGTTTTTGACGAGCATGGTGGCGAATCCGCTGATCGCGCAGATGGTGATGAAGATTGCCGGGGTGGAGATTACGTGGCTGGGATGGCTGGCCGGAAGTTGCGTGCCGGCGGCGTTTTCGGTGTTGTTGGTGCCGTATTGCATTCACCGCTGGCATCCGCCGGAGTTGACGGATACGGCACCGGCGCGGGAGTTGGCCGGGCGCCGGTTGGCGGAGTTGGGAGCGATAAGCGGGGCGGAATGGCGCTTGGTCGTGATCCTGGGCGTCGTGATGATGGGGTGGGTAACATCGCCCTGGCATGGGATTGGGAACGCCTATGTGGCGCTGGTGGGGATTTGCGCGCAGTTACTGAGCGGGTTACTGAGCTGGGACGAGTTACTCGGGGAGACGAAGGCTTGGGATGTGCTGTTATGGTTTGCTCCGCTCATTATGATGGCGGATGAGTTGAACGCCGGAGGGGCTGTGAAGGTGGCCTCCGACGCGTTATTCGGACGGTTGGTGGGGCTGCCGTGGACGGCGGGATTGGGGTTGTTGGTGCTGGTGTATCTTTACGTGCACTATGGGTTTGCGAGCATGACGGCGCAGGTGACGGCATTGTATCCCGCGTTTTTTACGGCGGCACTGGCGCTGGGGGCCCCGCCGATGGTGGCGGCGCTGCCGTTAGGCTATTTTTCGAATCTGAACGCGGGGCTGACGCCGTATGGGACCGGTTCGGCGCCGGTCTTCTACGGGGCCGGGTACGTGGGGGAGGGCGAGTGGTGGCGGATTGGGTTTTTGGTGTCGCTCGTTAATGTCGTAGTGTGGCTGGGGGTGGGCGGAGTTTGGTGGAAGGTGATTGGGATTTGGTGATGCTAGAATAGTGGCGAACAGAAGGCGAATATTTGAGTACCTTAGGCAACCAACTCGATAGTCTCCGCCAGCGCATGGCGGAGGTGGACCGGAAGTATGCGCCGGCAGTTTCCACGCAGCCTAAGCCGAAGATAGAAGACTGGATTTCCGGCTCGACGGTGACGACCGCGGCAGGGACGCACTTTGAGTGCACCCGGGTTTGGGGCCGCCATCAACGGCACGGGAGCATGCAGCTTTTCGAGTTAGAGGAATGGCCGCCGGACTTGCTGCACGCGATTTCGGACGGGGCGATTCCGGTGACTACCCCGAAGCGGATGGCGTTTCTCGATACCGAAACCACGGGGTTGGCCGGGGGGACGGGGACTTACCCATTTCTGGTTGGCGTGGGCGGGATTACCGACAGGGGCTTCGAGGTCCGGCAATTTTTCATGCGGGATTATGGGGAGGAATCGAGTCAACTGACGGCGCTGAGCGAGTTTCTCGAACAGTTCGACGTGTTGGTGACTTACAACGGGCGGTCGTATGATCAGCCGTTGCTGGAGACGCGCTACCGGTTGGCGCGGATGAAGCCGCCGTTCGGCCGGCTGGAGCACCTGGACCTGCTTTATGGCGCGCGCCGGCTATGGAAGCTGCATTTTGATAGCTGCCGGCTGGTGGAGTTGGAGACGCAGATTCTGGGTTATGAGCGCCAGGACGATGTGCCGGGGTCGGTGATTCCGTACCTTTACTTTGAGTATCTGCGGACGAGGCACGCCGGTAAGTTGGCGGGCATCTTTGAGCACAACGCTTTGGACATTGTGACGCTGGCGTGTTTAACGGGCATTGTGCCGAGGGCGTTTGCGGAGCCGCTGACGGTGAAATTGCATCGGGGGGCGGAGATGGTGGGACTGGGCCGTTGGCTTCGGAAGGCCGATCGGCTGGACGACGCGGCGGAGCTGTTTCGGCGGGCGATTGCGAAGGGGCTGCCGGATGATTTGCTGTGGCGGACAATGTGGGACAGCGCGTTGCTTGAAAAGAAGCAGGGGCGGGAAGCGGCGGCCACGGCGATGTTTTCGGAGCTATCGACGGTGAGGAATCCGCATCAGGGCGGGGCGCTGGAAGAACTCGCGAAGTACTTCGAGCATAAGGAAAAGAACGTCGCGATGGCGCTGGATATGACCGATGCGGCGTTGCGGCTGGGGAAGACGGAATCGCTTTTGAAGCGGCGCGCGCGCCTGGAGAAAAAGCCCTCGCCGGCGCGCCGCCTGCTTTAGTTTCCGGGTTAAAAAGAGAAGCGGCCGCCGAGTTGGAAGGCCCGGGGACCGCCGGAGCCGAAGACTTGGCCGGCGCGGCTGGTGGGGATTCCGAACGACGCGGGATTGTTGAGACTGCTGCTGATGCCGCCGAGGTTGGCGATGTTGAAGATGTTGAAGCCCTCGGCGAAGATGTTTAGTTTGTACCGCTCGCGGAACAGGAGCGTCTTAGTCACGCGGATATCCTGGGACGAGAAGTTCTCGCCGAACGAGTAAGTGGCCGGGAGCGAGAGCCTGGGAATGGTTTGACCGCGGCTCGTGCGCGGGCGTTGGCCGGTGGGCAGGTCTGGGTAGGCCGTGTTCCAGGCGGCGACGCCGGCTTCCAGCCGTTCCTTGGTGGGCTTGCGGTCCGGCACGTTCCAGCCAGGGAGGAACGACACATCCTGGCCATCGCCGTCGAGGTCAACGCTGCCGACTTGGGGACGGTACGGCCCGCGGGTGCCCATTGAGGAGATGAAAGAGATCTGCGTTTTGAAGGGGAGATCGACGATACCGGAGACGTTGAGGCTATGGCGGCCGCCGGTTGGTCCCCAGTTCTCGAACCAGTTATCGAGGTTCGTGATGCTGTTGATGCCTTGGGCGGCGGCGAGGGAATAGGAGGCCAGAAATTGATAGCGCTTGGCGAACCGCTTATCGACCTTGACGAGAAGGGCGCGGTAGACCGACCGGCCGGCGGACGTGCGGATGCCGATGGGCCCGGAGGAGCAGTTGGCGAGCGGTTGGGCGGCTTGGGTGCCGGTACAACGAGGGATTACGGGGCCTTGGACGCGGAAGAACCGGTTGTAGTCGAGCGCCCCGAGGTCTTCGCGGAACGCGTGGCGATAGACGAAGTCGGCGGTGACGACGAGATCCTTTCTTACTTCCCGCTGGACGCCGAGAGTAATATGGCGGGAATAGGCTGGGCCATAGCGATAGGGGTAGATATCCGTTCCTTGCTTGGATAGGTTGATGTTACGGATGGAGAGATCGTTGGGGTTGGGATTGGCCACGGCGGCTTCGGCGGTGGAGCGGAGTTGGGGGAGGACGTTGAGCAGATCGGAGAGGCGGAAGCCGGTGGGGAGGGTACGGAAATCGAGCGGGGTGCCGACGGCGACGTTAGGCAGAAGGCCGGGAATGGGGTTGATGATGCCGGCCGTGGGGTTGCCGACGCTTTGCCCGCCGATCTGCTGGCGGCCGTTGCCGACGGGGCCGATGGCGGCTCGTTCGCCGAGGCGTTGGGAAAGCTCGGTCGTGTCGTAATAGAACCCGCCTCCGCCGCGGATGACGGTTTTATTGTTGTTGAACGGGCTCCACGCAAACCCTAACGAGGGGCTCCAGTTCGTATAAGTCGGTTTGGTGGGGTTGAGGCTCTCCATGATGGGGGAGAGTAAGGCAGGCTTACTGAGGTCCCCATTGACTAAGGTCGATTCGAACTGCCAGGCGAGGCCGTAGTTAAGAGTTAGTTGCTTGTTGACTTTCCACGTATCCTGCCAGAAGAAATGATAGCGCCGGTTATTGCCGGCTTGATCGCGATTGAAGGGGGGCGGCTGGGACGGGTCTCCGATGCCCATCGCGAAAACGGCGAGCGGAAGCTTCAAAACATCGGCGTTGGTAACGAATTGCGAGGGCAGGCCGAAGGCGGCCAGCGGGATGCGATTAGCGACCATGATGTCCGGGCCCCAGACCTGGCCGGCAGCCGGATCGCCGAAGGCCCAAAAGCCGGTGAAGGGCATGTTTTCGTAGCTGCCGCCGAAGCGCATGCGATGGGTTCCCCGCTGCCAGGTCATGTTGTTGACGAGATTGTAGCGGCGGATGTCGCGACCTTGGGGAGCGTTCGAAGTGTTGCCGAAGCGGACGTTGGTGCCGACGACTGACATTTCGGGCAGCCCGAGGCCGAGGCAGCCCGGGCACTCTTTCGACGTTGGGTGGAGATTGCGGTTGTTCCAATACTGGTAGGCGAAGCGGAAGTCATTGACGAGTGAGGCGCTCAGGGTGCTGGTGACGCCGAGGATGCTTTGGTCGGCCCAGTTCCGGTTGACGAGCCAATTCGAAGGCAGCGGAGAGCCGCTGCGGGGGCCGAAGCCGTTGTTGCCATCGTGCGAGTAGCGGGCGAAGAGGTTGTGTTTGGTGTTCAGTCGATAGTCGAACTTGGCGCTGATTTGCCGGCCGTTGTAGGGGTTGGACGCGTTTTGGGCGAGGCCGGCGAAGTAGGGCGAGTCGGGTTGGACGGTGACGACAGCGTCCTGATTGTTGTTCTCCATATTGAAGAAGAAGAACAGCTTGTCTTTCTTGATGGGCCCGGAGACGAGGAACCCGCTTTGGCGGCGGGCGAAGAAGGGGTTGGGGGCGAAGGCGTTGCGGCGGAGGGCGGGGTAGGCGGAGAGATTGTTGTCGCGGAAGAAGAAGTAGGCGCCGCCGTGGAAATCGTTCCCTCCGGAGCGGGAGACGATGTTGATGGCGCCGCTCGCCGCGATGCCAGTGGATAGGTCGAAGTTAGCGGTGGAGATTTGAAACTCTTCGACGACCTCCTGCGAGAAGTTCTGGGCGGACCCCCCTTCGAGGGGGTTGCGCACGTTGCCGCCGTCGACGGTGATGGCGGTTTTGCCCGAACTGGCACCGAGCACGGAGACGCCGAACTGGGCGTTGTATTGCGCCAAGCTCTGGCTGCCGACGGAGACGCCGGGTTCAAGGAACGCCAACTGCAAAAAGCTGCGGCCATTGAGGGGCAGGGATTCGATTTGGGTGCGTCCGACGACGCCGTCGACTTTATGGCTGTCGTAGGCGATCTGCGAGTTTGCGGCGGCGACGGTAACGACTTCGGTGACGGCACCGATTTGCATCTTCAGATCGACGGTGGTGGTGCTGCCGACGGCGACCGTCGCCTCGCGAACGGTTTGGCGGAAACCCGCGAGTTGGCTGCGGACTTCGTAGCGACCGGCGGGGAGCGCGGGCGCGCTGAACTGGCCTTCGGCGCTGGACTTGAGTTCGCGGCTGAGGCCCGTTTCCACGTTAGTGATGCGGACGGCGGCGGCGCGGACGACCCCGCCCGATTCGTCAAACACGGTGCCGGCGATTGTTCCCACCGGGGCTTGGGCGAAGGCAAACGAAGAGAGCAGAAGCGAGAGCAGTATCTTGAACATGCCTTAGTATGTTATCGCGTACGGTTGACAGTAGAGTGAATCGGCAGCGACTCCAGATATTTGACGATCGCCTGCTGGCCACCGTACCGGGCCCAGCCGAGCGGGGTGTTGTGGAAAACCGTGTCGACAATATCGATGCGGGCGCCGCGTTCGACGAGGAGCCGGACCACCTTCAAGAGCCCATACCAAATGGCCTGATGAATTGGCGGGGTGTGGCCGTGGGTGCCGGGCGGATTGAGGCGGTTGGGATCTTCGCCGGCGTCGAGCAAGAGACCGGTGGTTTCCACCTAACCGGACTGAGCCGCCAAGCCGAGTGCGGCGGCGGCGCGGTAGCCGAACACCAGGGCGCTCTCGAGAGGGGAAGCCCAATTCCCGGTGCCCAAGTCGGTAACCGTTGCGCCGTGGGCGACGAGGAGGTCAACGAGCGCGACCTGGACGCCCGCTATGGCTGGATGGTGGCTCGAGACCAGCAGGCTCATGGTCGAGCATTCCCCGCCGTAAAGAGCGGCGAGCGAATCTACATCCGCACCAGCGTTGAGGAGGGCGGCGGCGATGGCCACGGCGTTGGCGGGTGACTTCTGGCGGTAACTTTCGGTGCCGTTGGCGGCGACGTAATGAAGCAGGGTAGCGCGGTGGACGGGAGGATCGAAACGGGTGATACGGGTAGAGCGAGCGTGGACTAAACCGGGATGCGCGTGAAGCAGCGATTGCAGGGTTACCAGGTCCCCCTCGACGATGGCGTCGACTGCGGCTTCGAAGGGATAGACGGCCGGGTCGCGAGGAGCGATGGCTGCGACAAAGGCGGAGATGGCTTTCCAATCGGCGAAGTCGTAGCCTTTGGCAAGGGCAGAGTGGGCTTCGTCCGGGGAGAAGTCCAGCGCCAGTGCTTGCGCCTCATAGTCGGCCAGGGGAGCAGTGAGCGGAAGCGGTGCGGGTTGCATTGCTAGCTGAATTTGAGCGCGAAAAGATCAGCGTCTTTCAGGCTGACGCGGAGGCGAACCGCCTGGCCGGACCAGGGGGCCAGGGAGTCGATCGTTTTCCATTGAACACGGCGCGTGGTTTGATCGCCGATGAGTTCGGTCGATTCGGCCAGGGGCGCGCCAGAGGGGGTTTCCAGGAAGAAGCGGATGCCGCCCGGCGCCGAGGTGGCGAAGTTGACTTCGAGTTGGGCGCCGGTGAAGGTGAAGGGTTTCGTAATCATTTGGCCGCCCGCGTATCCGGCGTGCAGGGAGGCGAAGCCGTCGAGCCGGAGGGTATATCGGCGAAGGTGGATGGAGGGCTGGCCGTAGTTACGGACGACGTAGAACGACAGTTGGTCAGGGCCGGTGGGGACGACGTTGAGGGCTGGGTAGTTTGAGCGCGAGACCCAGTTGGCAACGCCGAGGCCGGGGCGGAGGAAGGCTTCGAGAAATGTTCGATCGAATTGAGTGCCGCCTCGGGAGGAGAGCAGCACGGCGTCCGAACAATCTTTGAAGTAGCCAGGATCGACGTTGACGGCTCGGGCTTCGGCTTCCGAGAGGACTTGACGGCCAGGCAGGAAGCGGGCGCAGAGGGAAAGGTAGAGGTGCTGGGCGCGGAAGTAGGGGCTGGTTTGATTGGTGTAGAGATGTTCCGGCGGCGCGTCGCCAAACGAGATTTCGCCTTCGATTTTCCAGTCGAGGAAGTTGGGGCTGAGGGCGCGGGAAATCCAGCGATAGCTCGTCGCGCCGATTTTTTTGAACGTTCGGTAGTAGCAGACGTAGTGCTGTTCCGCCTCGGACCAAAAGGCGACGTTTTGCGAGTCGAAGGCACCCTGGGTGAGAACTGGTTCGGAGCGGAGGGGGCTCCAATGGATGCCGTCGGGCCCGTGGAAGGCGACGAGGCCGCTTTTGCTCGTGCCCGCCATGCCTTTATAGCGACTGGCCGGGGAGACGCCGGGCCGGGTGTCGAGGAAGGGTGAGAAGTTGTGTTGGAGCGGCGGGGTATTGGCCAGGATGACGTTGTTCGTATCGGTGCCGCGAACCGAATGCAACTGGAGGTTGGGCCGATAGAAGGTGGTGCCGTCGGCAGACTCGGCGTAACAGTAGACCTCATCGCCGCGGCCATCGACACCGGCGTTGGGGACGCCGCGGTAGTAGAGGCGGAATTTTCCCGCGTCGGGGATGACGGTCGCGTAGTTACAGAAGCGGCCCTCCCAGGGGCGGTCAAATTGGAAAGCCGGGCCGGCGTCGATGGGCTGGGCCAGGCGCAGTTCGGCACCGGCGAGGGAGTGGATGAGGTAGTGGTCGACGAAGAGTTCGCGGCGGGAATGGAGGGGGAGGGGCGTGGTGGCCGAAGGGAGAGGGAGGGCGGCGGCGGTGGCGGCGAAGAGTTGGCGGCGGGTGAGCATGGTCCATCCTATCTCGGGCGCCACGCATTCCGGTTGCAACCGCGACATAATCGACCCATGAAAACAGCTTGGGTATTGCTGATGGTTCTGACCGCCCCGTTGGCCGCGCAGAGGATGGCGGAGAAGGTAGACAAGGCCACCTTGGATGGGTGGATGAAGGAGTTGTCCAACTGGGGGCGATGGGGCGCGAAGGACCAGATGGGCGCGGTGAATCTGATTACGCCAGTCGTGCGGAAGCGGGCGGCGGCGCTCGTGAAAGAAGGCTTTTCCGTGTCGCTGTCGCGGGATACCGATTCCGTGCGAGCGGTAGACAATAGCCGCCCCTTCGAGCAGAAGATGCTTTCGACCGGGATGGATCCGGACCCGATGTTTGCGATGGATACTTATACGTTGAGTTTTCACGGGGCATCCTTGACGCACTTCGATGCGCTGTCGCACATGGTTTACCAGGGGAAGATTTACAACGGGTATCGGCAGGAGGAGATCAACGGTTCAGGGGCGCATCAGTTAGCGGTCGATGCTTACAAAAATGGCTTCTTTTCCCGTGGGATTCTGATGGACATTCCGCGGTTGAAGGGCGTCGACTACCTGGAACTTTCGACGCCGATCTATCCGGAGGATCTGGAGGCTTGGGAGAAACAGGCCGGGATCAAAGTGGGGCCAGGAGACATCGTGTTTATCCGGACGGGCCGCTGGGCTCGGCGGGCCGCGAAGGGACCTTGGAATACGGATAAGGCATCGGCAGGGTTGCATGTATCGTGTGCCCGGTGGTTTCAGCAGCGGGACATCGCCATGTTGGGCAGCGATGCGCACGCTGAACTGATGCCTTCTCCGGTCGCGGGCGTGCCGTATCCGGTGCATCAGTTGCTGCTGGTGGCGATGGGGGTGCCGATGCTGGATAACTGCGACTTGGAGCCGTTGGGCGAGGCGGCGGCGAAGCGGAAACGGTGGGAGTTCTTGTTGACCGCCGCGCCCTTAGCGGTTCCGTTGGGAACCGGATCGCCACTGAATCCGATCGCAACGTTTTGAAGCAACATACACCCTTTGACCTTGAGGCCAAATTGTGATGAGATACGTCGCACCGCAGTACTGACTTATCTCGTTCTTTGGAGGACCTCGTTTTGATTTCCAATTTCTCTCTTACCCGGCTAGCCGTAATGCTAGCGCTTGGCGCAGGGTTCTTGATGGCGCAGACGACGGGCACCGGCACGCTGGTCGGTACCGTGGTCGATACCAGTGGGGCGGTGGTAGTGGGCGCGAAGATTACGATCGTCAACCCAGCCAACGCCTTTGTTTCCGAGGTGGTGACGAATGGCGAGGGCGGCTACTACATCCCCTACCTCGGCCCGGCCACCTATCGGTTGACCGTGGAACTGGCGGGCTTCAAAAAGTACGTGCGTGAAGGGGTGGCGATTCGCACCGGTGAAATTCCGCGTATTGATATCGAGATGCAGTTGGGCGGAGTGACAGAGACGGTCCAGGTGACCGGCGGCGCGCCGCTGCTGGATACGGAGACCTCGGCTTCCGGATTGGTGCTTTCAGGCGAGACGCTGGTGGCGATTCCGGTCAGTCAGAAACGGCCCGTGCGGATGATGTACTACTATCCCGGTACGAACTCCATTAACGGCTACCACGTCCTGGGACAGCGGTCGCGGTCGATCGGCTACCAGGTGGACGGTGTGAACGGCAAGGAGCCGGGAATTGGGAATATCGGCGGGCCGAACGAACAGGTTTCGCCGACGCAGGACGCCTTCGAGGAGGTGAAGATTCACACGACCGGCATGCCGGCCGAGTACGGACACTCGGCGGGCGGGCTGATGTCGATGGTGATGAAGTCGGGGACGAACAATTTGCACGGGGCGTTGGAAAACCGCTACATCAACAAAAATATGGTGCATCGGACTTACCTGGAGCAGTTGGCGCGGACGAATCCGTTCACTTACAACGAGAGTACGGGGTTGATCAACGGACCGGTCATGCTGCCGAAACTCTATCGCGGCAAGGATAAAACGTTTTTTCTATTTGGGATTGCGCGACATGCGGAAGTGGCGGGCACCTCTTCTTCACGAGTGACCGTGCCGACCGCCGAGATGATGAGCGGAAACTTCGCCTTCGCCAACCAGACGACGGTGCGGCCGCTGCCGATCTACAACCCGTTCACGACAAGGCAAGAGGCGGGGACGTGGGTTCGTGATCCGTTTCCGGGCAACGTGATCCCGCGGTCGTTGTTTGACCCGGTCGCGGTGAACTTTCTCGGTCGGAAGCCGTTCAACGAGCCGAATCAGGCGGGCATTCCGGGGGCCACCGGGCCGACCGAAAACCTCGTGATGAACACGCCGAAAGAGATCTATCGGACCCGCTTCGACATCAAGATCGATCATCAGTTCACGGCCAACCATAAGGCTTACGGGCGGTATTCGCGGTCGATCCATCGGGCGTGGAAAGGCGACCACCAGGCGCAGTTTGCGTGGCTTGATATTGACCCGAATGCGCAGCCGCAGCCGGTGGACCATCACAACGCGGTTTTCGCGGACATGATGATTCTGTCGCCAACAGTCAGCAATGAGTTTCGCGTGGGCTTCAATCGCCGGGTGTTGAAGGAAGTCGCGATCACTAAGGGTGGCGACTGGGCGAAGCAGTTAGGGATTCCGAATGTTTCCGGGGAGACGTTCCCGCAGTTCAATATTGGATTCGGGCTGGCGGCCTTGCCGAGCTTTCAAAACATCGGCGAGGATATCACGCTGCAAAATAACGTCACGAAAGTGGCCAGCAAACACACGATCAAGATGGGTTACGAACTGATGCGGACGCGCTATAACGCGACGGCGTCGGCGCTGCCCGGCGGCACTTACAACTTCGGTGCGACTAATGCGCCGTTTACCCCGAATACGGGCAACACGTTCGCTTCGTTCCTGCTCGGCACGGTGACGTCGGCGACGTTCTCGTCCGATTACGCGAGTTGGCTGCCCCGTTGGTGGTCGCATCAGGCGTATATCCAGGACGACTGGAAGCCGATGCGTGGGCTGACGCTGAACCTCGGGATTCGCTATTCGTACGAGAGTCCCTATTCGACCAAGTACGGGCAGCAGTCGCAGTTTGATGGGACGGCACGGGATCCGCTGACGGGTAGGACCGGGGCGATTCTGCATGGGGCCGGGCCGCTGGCCAAGAAAGATTTGAATAACTTCGCGCCGCGTGTAGGACTAGCCTGGAACTTCCATCCGAAGGTGGTCTTCCGCGCTTCGTTTGGCATGGTCCATCAGGACATTTTCGCCACTGACCGCAACAGCATGTTCCAGGAGTACTTAGCGACTGCGAACGTGCAACCGCCGGTAGGTGATCCGCAGCATGTCTTCCGGCTTTCCCAAGGCCCTGGGACGATTCGCTATTCGGTGCAGCCGGACGGGTCGGTGCCCTTCGTGGGGACCAACTACAGCGCGCGTGGCGCGCATACCTGGGACACCAACATGCGGTTGCCCTATGTGATGAGCTGGTCCGGCGGCCTGCAGTGGAGCTTCCGCCAGGGTTGGGTGATGGAAGGGCAGTATCAGGGCCAATCGGGGGTTGGACTGCTGAATAGCTGGAACACCAACGTGCTGCCGCTGGATGTATCCCGGGACCCGGCCGTTCTGAACCAGATCTTCGCGGCACAGCAGAACTTCCTGCCTTATACGCACTTTGGCGAAGTCCGGTTGTTCTCTAACTTCGGCCACAACTCGTATCACGGGGGGACAGTGCGGGTGGAGAAGCGGCTGGGCAACGGGCTGTTGTTCAACAGCTTTTACACGATGAGTAAGACGCTGACGGAGACCGAAAACGAGACGGGTGATAACGGCATTACCTACTACAACCGCCGGCTGGAAAAGGCTCGGGCGAGCTACGACGTGCGGCACCGTTTTGTGACAGTTCTTTCTTACGATCTTCCGTTCGGGCGGGGCCGGCGCTGGCTGACCGGCGGCGGCAAGGCGAATGCCGCGTTAGGCGGTTGGCAGTTGACGATGACGCAGACGCTGCAATCGGGGCCGCCTTTCACGGTGGGCTTCGCGGGTAGCCCGAACCGGTATCTGCCGGGGGAATCGCGGCCGAATATCATCACGTCGAATAGCGATGCGCAGGTGAAGGATTGGACGTTGGGCGCCAACCGATTCCCTACGCAGGCGCAGAATCCATACTTGAACTTTAGTTCGTTTGTTTACCCTGCACCGTTCACGCCGGGGAACCTCGGCCGGAATACGTTCGAGGCTCCGGGCTTGGCCTGGACGCAGTTTTCCATCGCCAAATGGTGGACCCTGAAGGAGCGCTATCGCTTCCAGATCCGTTTGGACGGGAACAATATGCCGTTCAAGCAGCCTCAATTTTCGAACCCGAACGGGTCGTACAACATCAACTCGCCAGGGGCATTCGCGCGGATCGGGAGCGGGACCCGAGGGGGCTTCTCGGATATTGGGACGTCAAACTCGAACTTGCTAATTATCGGCCGGTTCCAGTTCTAATTAGTGGGATCGGCTGTCAACGGGTGGCCGCTCGTGACGTTCGGCGGTCACTTTCGTGGTGAAAACTCCCCTTTTATGGGCCGTTTTCGTTTGGCCCTCGATCTGCAAGCTCTAAGGCATGGCTTGCAAAAGTATAGATTTAACGACGACCGACGAATTCGATCAGGTTGCGATGGACGGTGGCGAGGAGCGCGAGGTAATCACCTTGGCGCAGTTTGAAGCGGCTTATCGGAGTTCGTTTTCGCGCACGGTGAATCGGTTGGCGGCGCGAGGTGTGAGCCGCGAAACGGCCGAGGACTTGGCCCAGGCGGCGTGGGCGCGGGGCTGGGAGTATCGGGAGCAGTTGCGGAACCCGAGTTTGGTGAGTTGGTGGGTGGGTTCGATTGCACGAAATTTGTTGTTTATCGCCTACCGCGGCCGGAAACCGACCGAGCAGTTGACGGAGACGTGCGCGACGGTGAGTCCGGATTGGAAGCCGCTTTTGGTGGAGCGTTTGCTGCGGGATCTACCGACGGCGGATCGGGACTTACTCGTTGATACCTATGCGTTTGGCTCGACGAGCTATGAGTTGGGGCCCAAGATGGGTGTTTCGGCGACGGCAATACGGGTTCGTTTGAACCGTTTGCGGAAGACGCTGCGGGGGATTGTGGATGGAACGGGGAAGGAAACGGCGCGGGCAGGCTGTGCGACGGTCTGTTAGGCGCGGTGCAGGTGAGCGAGTCGCCTACGCCAGGATGTCCTTGACGACGCGGCCGTGGACATCCGTCAGCCGGAAGTCACGCCCGGCGTATTTGTAGGTCAGCTTCAAGTGATCAAGCCCCAATAAGTGCAGAATTGTCGCATGTAAGTCGTGGAAATGGACCTTGTTCTCGACCGAGTAATAGCCATAGTCGTCGGTCGCTCCGTACGATAAACCGGGCTTCACGCCGCCGCCGGCCATCCACATCGTGAACGCTTCCGGATTATGGTCGCGGCCATCGGAGCCTTGCGCGGTCGGGGTGCGCCCGAACTCACCGCCCCACAGGACCAGCGTATCTTCCAGCAGACCGCGTGATTTTAGATCGGCCAGCAGTCCGGCGATCGGCTTATCGACTTCCGCCGCGTTCTGAGCGTGGTCGCGTTTCAGATGTTCGTGCTGGTCCCACTTATACGTGTGCGAAACCTGAACGAAGCGGACTCCCTTTTCGGAGAAGCGGCGCGCCATGAGGCATTGACGCCCGAAGTCTTCAGTGATCGGGTTATCGAGCCCGTAGAGCTTCTTGGTGGCTTCGGATTCCTTCGACAGATCCTGCAGATCGGGCGCTTCGGCTTGCATGCGGAAGGCGAGTTCAAACGATTCGATGCGGCCTTCTAAAGCGCGGTCTGGGCCCGTCATTGCCAATTGCTGGCGGTTCAGCACCTGGGAGTAATCAATCTCTTTGCGTTGAATGCCGCGGGGCGTTTCTTTGTTCGTGATGAACGGGATACGGGCGTCGCGCGACGGAATGCCGACGGCACCGATGGCGGTGCCCGAGTACGGGGCAGGCAGGAAGGCTGAGCCGAAGTTATTGGCTCCGCCGTGGCTTTGCGTGGGGCAGATGGTCAGAAAGCCCGGCATATTCGAGTTCTCTGTGCCCAGCCCGTAGGTGACCCAGGAACCCATCGCCGGCCGGATGAACGTATCCGAGCCCGTATGGAGTTCGAGCAGGGCACCGCCATGGCGTGAGTTCGACCCGTGCATCGACTTGATGAAGCACATATCGTCGACGCATTTGGCCGTCTCCGGAAAGAGGTCGCTGACCCACGCGCCGGATTGACCGTACTGCTTGAAGGCCCACGGAGATTGGAGCAGGTTGAAGGTTTCGCTGGAGACGACTTTGGGCCGCGCAAAGGGCAAGGGCTTCCCGTGGTCGCGCTTGAGCAGGGGCTTGTAGTCGAAGGTATCAACCTGCGACGGGCCACCGTGCATGAACAAGAAGATCACCCGCTTGGCGCGGGCCGGGAAGTGGGGCGCGCGGACACCGAGGGGGTCGACGGCGGCGGCACGTGCCTGATCCAGACCGAGGATGCCCGAGAGGGCGAGGGAGCCGAAGCCGGCGGAGGAGAGTTGGAGTAGGTCGCGGCGTTTCATAGGTAGGCCTAGTTGAGATAGATGAACTCGTTCGAAGACAGAAGCGATTTCGCAAAGCTCTGCCACGCTTTGATCGGATCGTTGGCCCAATCCTTCTGGATTTGGGCGATAAAGGTTTGCGCCTGGTCGATTTCGGCGGGCGACGGGGGGCGTGCCAAGGCTCGTTCATAGGCGAGGCGGATACGGCCCGGATCGTCTAGATTCTTGTCGTTGAGAAGCAGTTCAGCGAGGCGGTGGGAGTGTTTCAGCATGACCGAGCTGTTCATCATAAAAAGCGCCTGGGGCGCGACGACGGTGGAGTCGCGGTCGCCGCTCGCCGAAGTGGGGTCCGGGATATCAAAGGCTTGGAAGACGTCGTAGAGCGAACTGCGCACAATGGGGATGTAGACGGCGCGAATCGGACGGTCGTAGTCGACGTTTCCGCCTTTTTCGGTGTTGGCGACGTACTGGCGATCTTTGTAAGTGAGGATAGAACCGCCAGGCTTGTCGTGACTTAGCCCGCCGGAGGTGGCCATGACGGCGTCGCGGATCGCTTCGGCTTCCAGACGGCGGCGAGGCATGCGCCACAGCAGAACATTTTCAGGATCTGCCTCGGCGGCCTTCGCGTTCAGCTCGCTGCTCATCTGATAGGTAGACGTGAGCATGATGTCGCGGTGCAAGGACTTGATGGACCAGCCGTTCGAGACGAAGCGGAGGGCGAGCCAATCGAGGAGTGGTTGATTCGACGGCTTCTCTCCGAGGCGGCCGAAGTTATCGACGGTGGCGACAATGCCGCGCCCAAAGTGCCACCGCCATAGCCGGTTGACGATGACGCGGCTCGAAAGCGGATGATCGGGTTGCGTGAGCCACTGGGCGAGTTGGAGGCGGCCGCTTTCGGCGGGCCCAATGGCGGGGGGATGGTCACCGGTGACTATTTTGAGGAAGGTGCGGGGCACCTTCTCCCCGAGCGTCCAGTGGCTGCCTCGCAAATGAATGGCGAGGTCTTCAATCTTGTCGCCTTCGCGGATCCCCATAGCGCGGGGGAAATCGGGGGTGGCTGTTTCGAGGGCCTTGAGTTCGCCGTCGAAGGCCTTGAGTTGCGCCTGGGCGGTGGTGGCGAAATAGCGGCGCGCGCCATCCGGGGCGCGGAACGGGCCGAATTTTTCGGTCAGGAATTCGTGGAGCGCTTTCAGGCCGGGGTCTTCGGACTTCGGCCCGGCGGCGAGCGCCTGCTGAAAGAGGGTTTCATAGCGTGCGGCCAGGAGTTCGGGGGTTGCGGGGATGGCGGGGAAGAGCTTGGCGGCCGGGGAGGCCCAGTTCGTCACCGGGGTGGCGGAGCCTTGCGTCTCCCAGGGGAAAAGGACAGAGGCCGTGGCGCTGTTGGACCGTTCGAGGTATTCGACGAGTTGGTCGAGAAAGCCCGGGTTGACATTGTAACGGGTGGCGATTTGGACGGCGGTGAGGGGCGTCTGGGGGAGGGTGTGCGGCGCGAGGAGGAGTTGCGCGAAGTACGGGAAGCGCCCTGCGTGTTCGAAGCGGATGGTGTTCGCGCCGGCGCGCAGCGGGACAATCGCGAGATAGGTCCAGCCGTCGGATTCGGGCGACGCGGCCCGATTCTGAACCGGCGGGAGGCCGCGCTTGATCCAGGTGCCGTTCACGTAGAGGTCAGCGGTGCCGTAGCCAACTTCTTGATTCAGGATATCGAGCTGGTGGGGGCCGGCCGCCGGAACGGTGATTGCGTATTCAGCGAAGTAGGGTCCTTTACTGTCCTTGGGCGTATTGGCTTTGGACTTTTCGAGGGTGCGAGGAATGTTGCCTTGGTCGAAGGTGTTGGCGAGGCGGACGATCGCCTGCGGGGAGGTTTCGACGGGGGCGATTTGGATCTGCGCGTCGCGTTGGAGATGAGCGGCCGCCAGGAGATAGGCACCCACTTGCTTCTGCGCGATGGCGGCGAGGCGGTTGTTCTCGCTCTTCGTGAGCGAGGCGATTTCTTTGCGCTTGAATTCGATCAAAGCTTCGTGAGCGGAGAGGCGGTCGCGATCGGCTTTCGGGGCCAGCACGTACTCGTGCCACTTGGCGACCACCTTGAAGTTGTCCATGGTTTGCGAGGACTTGAAGATGCCGGCCAGGGAGTAGTAGTCGGCGTGGGAGATCGGATCGAACTTGTGATCGTGGCAGCGAGCGCAGCCGACCGTAAGGCCGAGGAAGGCGCGGGCGGTGGTGTCGAGTTGTTCGTCGACGATGTCCATCTCCATTTTCCGAGGGTCGTCTTCGGCGAGCATTTTGGCACCGAGGGATAGAAAGCCGGTGGCGGTCCAGCGTTCGAAGGTAGTGGGCAAATCGGTGGACGGCGGCAGAAGATCGCCGGCCAACTGCTCGGTCAGGAATTGATTGAATGGCTTGTCGGAGTTGAAGGCGGCGATGACGTAGTCGCGGTAGCGGAAGGCGTTTTTGTAGACGAGGTTTTCGTCGAGGCCATTGGAATCGGCGTAGCGGGCGACGTCGAGCCAATGGCGGCCCCAGCGTTCGCCGTAGCGCGGCGAGGCGAGCAGACGGTCGATGACTTTGGCGTAGGCGTTGGGCGAGCCGTCGGCGAGGAAGGCTGCGACTTCGGCGGGCGTGGGCGGAAGACCAGTGAGATCGTAAGTAGCGCGGCGGAGCAGGGTTCGCTTGTCCGCGGGTGAGGCGGGGGAGAGGCCTTTCGCTTCGAGGGCGCTGAGCAGGAACAAGTCGATGGGAGAGCGGCTCCAGGCGGAGTTCTTAACCGGGGGCAAGACGGGCGGCGAAGGCGGAACGAACGCCCAGTATTTTTGCCGGACAGGGGAGGCGGTGGCGGCGGTGGCATTGCCCCAGGGTGCACCCATCTGAATCCATTGGGCGAGCAACGCGGCGTCTGGATCCTTCATCTTCGGTCCAGGGGGCATCTTTAAGGACCCGGCCGAGTGGCGGACAACCTTTAAAAGAAGGCTATCGGCGGCATTACCCGGAACGAGCGCGGGACCGCGAGTACCGCCCTGTATGGTCAGTTCGCGAGAGTCCAGCCGGAGCCCCCCCATCACGGGTTGGCTAGCGGCGGAGTGACAGCCGAGGCATTGAGCGACGAGAAGAGGGCGGACGTTTTTTTCAAAAAACGCGGGACCATCTTGTTGCGCCAGAAGCGGGGACACAAAAAGGCAAAGGACGAACGAGAAAACGAACCGACGCACCATAATTGTGATGCTATCACTGCTGGCGGGAGGCGTGGGTTTCGAGCGCGGCGGTAAGCGCACTCGCGGACAGCGGCTTAGCCATATAAGCGTTCATACCGGCGTCCAGGCACTGTTCGCGATCGCCGGCCATGGCGTGCGCCGTCATGGCGATGATGGGAAGGCGGCCGCCGTTGGCGCGGTAGCGACGGGTCGCTTCCAGACCGTCGAGCACCGGCATTTGGACATCCATCAGGAGGAGGTCGAATTCGGCTTCTCGCTTGGCCAGGAGATCGAGCAGCGCTTGGCCGTCGTTAACGAGTTCGATGTGATGGCCAAGCTTTTCGACCATAGCCCGAATGACAAGGCGGTTGACGGCGTTGTCTTCGGCTCCGAGGACGCGAAGAACGGCGTTGGGTCTGATGGCTTCCGGTATCGGTTCCGCGACCGTCTTGGGGGGCGGCGAATCGTAGCGGACGGTGAAGGCGAAGACGCTGCCGCTGGCCGAGGAACTGACGACGGATATTTCTCCGCCGAGCAGAGTGGTCAAGTGTCGAGAGATGGAGAGGCCAAGGCCGGTGCCGCCGTGGACGCGGGACACCGAGCCATCGACTTGGCGGAAAGCATCGAAAATGACCTCCTGTTTATCGGCTGGGATGCCGGGGCCGGAGTCCGAGACAGTGCAATGGAGGACGGGTTGACCGACGGAGTTGCAGCGACTGGTTATCTGGAGGCCGACCGAGCCGGCGACGGTAAACTTGATCGCGTTGCCGAGCAGGTTAATGAGGATCTGCCCGATGCGGGTATCGTCGGCGAAGATCGCTGCCGGAAGGTCCGCATGAACGGCGCAGGTAAAGCGAAGGCCCTTTTGCTCGGCGCGAAGCCGCATCGTTCCACAGATGCGTTCGACCAGAACGCGCGGGGCAAATGTAACCGGCGAGACTTCGAGGTGACCCGATTCGATTTTCGACAGATCGAGGATATCGTTCAAGATAATCAACAGCCCTTCGGCGGAGTCTTTGACGATGCGGAGATGCTCTTGGATTTCCGGCGACTCGGCGTGGTCGAGGGCGAGGTTGGTCATGCCGATAATGCCGTTCATGGGAGTGCGGATCTCGTGACTCATGTTGGCGAGGAACTCGCTCTTGAATTGGCTGGCGGCTTCGGCGCGTCGCTTCTCCGCATCGAGTTGGGCGGTGCGCTCTGCCACGGCAAGTTCCAGACGCTGGCGTTCGAGCCGGTTGTGACGGCTCCAGAAACGGACCGCGAAATATGCCATGGCCACCGCGAGCAGTCCGGTCAAAGATCGAAACCAAACACTGCTCCACCACGGCGTGGCGATGCGAATCGGCAAGCGGATGACGGGAGAAGTCCACCTATCCGGCCGGTTGGTGGCCTGGACCTCCAAGCTATGTTCGCCGAAAGGGAGATTCGAAATCGTCACCTCGGGCACAGTGGTCTCCGACCACGATTCCGACCCCGAGAGGCGGTAACGAAACGAGACGTGATGTTGGCGGGTGTAGCCGGGCGCGGCAAGGTGGACCCGTAAAGAGTTCGCCTTGGCTGGCCCTTCGAGCAGGCCTTGACCCAGTTGCCAGTTTTTCTCCCCCAGTTGAGCGTCCGTGATCGCGGCCGCCGGAACGGGCTCTTCGGGCCGGGTATCGGGCTGGTAGCGAGAAAAGCCTCGGCTGGTGCCAATCAAAAGACTGTTATCTTTTGCCGCCCAGACGGCCTCCGCGTTGGTGTCGTCCCAGACCAAGCCGTCGCGCTGGTCAAGATGGGTCCATGATTGACCGTCGAAGGATTCGAGGCCGCGATCGGTGCCGACCCAAAGCCGGCCGCGAGCATCGTGCTGAATAAAGTAGGCGAAGGTCGTAAGCGGGCCCTGTCCCGCATAAAAGTGAGTCGTCTCCACCAGGCGTTCGTCGCTAAAGCGTAGTCGCGTCAAGCCCACGCCGTTGTTGTAACCGATCCAAAGTTCATCCGGCTGGATCGGGGACGCCGCCAGCGCAAAGACATGATCTTTCAGTAACCCGTTCTTGCTGTCCCAATGGCGCCACTCGCGTCCATTGAAACGATACAGACCGCGCGCCCCGCTAACCCAGATATTGCCCCGGCTGTCTTCCCGAATCAGGTTGAGCTCGATAGCAAGTCCGGGCAACGTCACCGGTCGAAACTCGCGCTTCGGGCGGTCAACCTCGAACAGACCCGAGGGGCCCGCCGTCACCCAGACGCGGTCCTGCTTGTCGACGAGGATCGACTTGATCCGGGTCAACGGCAGGCCCCTCCATTGGCGTTCGACGGCTTTGGTGCGAGGGTCGAAACGAGTCAGTCCATTCGGCATTTCGGCCAGCCACAGCGCCCCGTCGCGGGTGCGGGCCATGCTGCGGATCACTCTTTGTCCGGTACGGGGTTCGTGCGTGAACTGCCATCCCTCGTTCGCTTTCCTACCCTGGTAGAGTCCACCCCCGGTAGCCACCCACAGCTGGTCGGAGCCCTCCGGCTGAAAGTTCCAAACCGCCGTCGATTCCAGCCCCTCCCGTTCGTCGAAATTCTCCCAAACATCCCGACCCACTTGACGAAGCACGCCCACGCCAATCACCGCCATCCAAAGTGTGTCCTGAGCTTCGATCACGTCGGAGACCTCGGCCCAGATCCCTTGTTTGCGGCCGAAGGAGCGGCAGGAGTTGGCCGGCAGCGGCTGGCAGACGGTAAGACCTGATTTCGTGCCCAGCAGCACTCGGCCGGCGGCGTCCATCTTCAGGCGGGCATAGCGAACCGTTTCGAACGAGGACCCGGGAAATGGATCTTCAAAGCGGGACCCCGCGAGGGGCAAACGACGGACGAGCGACTTACTGCGGGTCCACAGGGCACCGTCACGGTCGACCGCGAAACTCTCCCAGTTTGACTCGGGTAAGCCTTCGGCAGGGCCATAACTGACGACCCCGGAGGCAGTCTCCTGCCAAAGCCGCCCCGCCTCGCTCCACCACAGCGATTGGCGGACCGGGTCATCAAAGACGCCGTGGACCGGCCCCGCTTTGCGCTTCCAACGAAGCGGTTCGTTTCGGCCCCGCCATTCGGCCAGCCCCAGCAGAGTAGCAATATAAATCTCCCCCCGGATCCCCTGGGCAAAGGGGGTTGCCCCCAGCGCACCGATGTCGGCCGGCAGCGGCACGGCTTCCCCTTCGAACTTCTCCATCCGAATAACGCCACTCCGTGTCGCAATCCAAATCACTCCCTCCCGGTCTTCAAACAAAGCGTTGATGTAGTCGGTCGCGATCGGGCGGCCCTGGTTGCGGTGTTCGATAAAGCTGCGACCGTTCGAATAGAACAGGCCGTTCTGCGTGCCGACCCAGAGGAAGCCAGCGCGGTCACGCAGCAGCGCCTGGGCCCCTAAACTATGGAGGCCCTCGGCCGCGCCAAAGTGTTGTACCGGCAGATGTTGGCCTAAAAGCGAGTAGGCAAACGCGGAGGTGGCTATTCGGAACAGGAGCGCCCGCATTGGGATCGTTATCGGCAAATGACGGCTAATGTTTAGTCAAATTTGAGATCGAGACGCGATCCGGCCGCTTGAACTTGCGTAACTCGCTTCGTTCCTGCCGGAAGACGACTTAGACAGACAGTATAACTCCGCTCGACCGATTCCCCGGCGTCGAGGTAACTGAAGAGCGGACGGTCGAGCATCCGACCGCGTCGGATCAGTTCGGGATACGGTTGATGAAGCCCGGTCGAACCAAACTCGAGGCCGCGGGCGACGGGCCGGCCTTTGGCCACGTCGCGCCATATGTTGAGCCATGGATACTCGTTCGTTTTCCAGAGATAAGCCAGCACGAGCCCCGAGGTCGGGCTAGCGGCGGTCACCCAACCCGTAGGTCCCTCGATGATGTAAGAGACAACGTTCGGAAGCGGGTCCGATGTCAAGCGGCGGAGGTCCGCGGTGTGAGCACGCGGAAACGGTTGCGGCTCTTGATTGGGAGTCGCTTGCGCAAACCCAAGGCCGGCGTTGGCGTCGATAAATGTCTCTTCGTCCAGAAACGGCGGCGCGATGGTCGGATGCTGGACCATGTTGTAAACGCGCCCGGTCGGGTTGCGATTGGTCACCCGTTCCCGCACGTTCAATGTTGCACCCGTCAGCGTGACGTCGCGTTCGATGCTGAGGTTGGCGATGGGGAGTTTGGCCGCCATCGTGCGTGGGCCTGTTGCCTTCCAGAGAACTCTCGGTGCTTCCCCATGGTATGGAACGCCGCGAGCAATCTCCGCTTCCGAAGGCGCGCCCCACCGGTCGAGGCAAACGAAGTGACCCCGCAGCGGTTCTACTTTTGGCTCGACAGTCTGGACCCAGGTGAACGGATTCACCCCCGAGCCCGTAAGATGGAAATCAACGAGCGCGCCACCGCGAAGATCGAAGGAAACTGATGCGTCCGGCGAGGAGATAGTAAGCATAGGGAGAACCGCGGATGGACTGAGAACGGCGGAAGTCAGCAGCGTCGAGGCAAGGCGGCGAGTCATGCGGCTGAATTTATCATGATTCCGCGCAGGGCGCTGGCCAAGGCCGGAAGATCGGCGGAACTTAGGCAAGTGGGATTGATGAGGAGGTTGCCGAGGTGGAGTTCCGAAGGGTCAACGTGGATGGCGGGCGAGCTGTTTTGGAGACGGAAGCAAGCTTGGCGGGCCTGGGGCAGCGCGAGGGCCAGCCGGGGCACCGTTTCGAGCCGCATCGAAAACCCGGCCTCCGGAAGAAGAGCGCAAAGCTCATCCAGGATCGCCAACCAGCGCCTCCGCCGGGAGTCGTCCGCTTCGGCGGCGAACCGCTCCAGCGCGACGGGCAGGCCGACGATCGTCTCCTTGCCGACCTTACACGTGCGGCCGATCCCATGCGCCGGCAGGCCCGGCAGGCGGTGCTTGTCAATCAACCCGGACG
>Ga0163144_10002800_pt1 | contig 39896 bp, 33 predicted proteins | sample OliLak19BULKMAT1_FD_123175 | JGI IMG/M metagenome (GOLD analysis project Ga0163144, IMG submission 123175) | Freshwater microbial mat bacterial communities from Lake Vanda, McMurdo Dry Valleys, Antarctica - Oligotrophic Lake LV.19.BULKMAT1 | ecosystem: Environmental > Aquatic > Freshwater >...
CGGGCCGCCCCGCCCGCGCGGCAGGCCGCGCCCCTCACACGGCGCGGCACACACTCCACGCACGCGGTCCCGAGCGAGTCGCCACGAAAGGAACCACATGCACCGGATTCTGGAAACCGTGACGACGCTGGGAACCGCCGCCTCGTCGCTGGGCCTCGGGGGACTGCCAACCGACGCGTTCATCGAGCGATTCTCGGCACAGCTGGATCGGCTCATGGGGCGTGAGGTGGCGCGACCGGTCGTTGATACCGCCGTCGGAACCGTCGACAGCATCATCGCCGACACCAGCACGTTCGTGCTCAGGACCGACGAGGATTCGGTGGTGACCATCACCGTCACCGACTCGACGACCTTCACACTGGACGGGAACGACTCGACGCGGGATGCGGCGCTGCAGGTAGGCCGCAAGGCGACGGTGACGCACGAGGACGGCGCGGCGTCACTTGTCGCGGTGACGACCGAGACGGAGCCCGGATGAGCCCGCTCCCACGGCCGCATTCGACCGCACCACGCTGAGCTCTCTCACGACGACCGGCGATGGCAATCGCCGGTCATTCGTTGCGCGAGCAGGTTCGCGGGAAGCCGCGGCGCGCTCACACGCTGGATCGCCCCCGTGTCACGCGGCTCCACACGAGCCACACGGGCCAGCCCACAGCCAGGATCACAAGCCAGGGCAGGGTGTTCATGCCGGGCGCGGGCTCGCCCTCGACCGACTCGCGCGAGACATCTTGCACGATCGAGATGACGGTCATGAACAGCGCGGCCAGCACGAACAGCGCGGGCACGACCGGATAGCCCGGGCAGCGATAGGGACGCTCGAGCGCGGGCCTTCGGACCCGCAGCACGATGACGCCGCCGGCGGCCATCGCGTAGAAGATCCACATCGTGAACACGAACGTGCCCGCCAGCGCGACGAACGAGCCCTGGAACCAGGCCGCGGCGGCCCCCATGATTCCCCCGACCCAGAGCGAAACGTGCGGCGTGTTGAAGCGTGGATGGATCGCGCCCAGCGACCTGAACAGGAGCCCGTCGCGGGCCTGCGCGAAGCAGACGCGGGCGTTGGCGAGCACCGAGGCGTGCGAGGAGCCGAGCGTTGAGACGACAATCAGCGCGGTCATGATCGTGCCGCCGATCGGGCCGACAAGGTGCGTGAGGACGGCAGGGCCGATCGTCTCCATCGATCGCTGATCGGCCAACGGGATAAGCCAGAAGTACACGGCGTTGATGGCCAGGTAGAGCAGCGTGACCGACAAGATGCCGACGACGAACACGCGCGGGAGCGTCCGCTGCGGGTTGGTGACCTCGCCGGAGATCGCGCCCACGTCGTTCCACCCGTCATAGGTCCACAGCACCCCCGCCATCACCGCCGGGATCGCCGCCATCAGACCCATCGGCATCTGCGTGGGCCGGAAGTTGGCGACCGATCCCTTGCTCGGGTCAACGATGCCCGCGACAACCAGCGCCAGCAGGATGATGGCGGCCAGTGCGGCCGCCTTGGCCGCCGTGAAGGCGATGGCGAGCCAAGTGGAGAAGATGACGCCGCGGACGTTGATCCAGGTGAGCCCGAGCAAGGCAGCGATGGTGATAAGGCGCGGGTCAAGCCCGCCGGAGGCCAGGGAAAGGCCCGAGCCGGGGCGGGCGGGATCGGGCGTGGTGCCGATGAGTCGGTTGAGATGATCGGCGAAGAGGAACGCGACGCCGGCGGCGCCCGCGGGCTTGGTGACCAGCAGGTACATCCACCCGAAGATGAACGCGACGCCGTCGCCGTAGGCCTCGCGGAGGAACACATAGATGCCGCCGGAGCGAGGGAACATGGTGGCGAGCTCGGCGTAGGCGAGCGCGCCGAACAGGCAGAGCACGCCGCCGGCGGCCCAGAAGATCATCGCGACCATCGGGCTGCCCAAGTGGCGGGCGATGTCGGGAGGCGTGCCGAAGATTCCGCCGCCGATGATGATCCCGACCATGATCGCCCACGCGCCCCAGAACCCGACGGTGCGGGGGAGGTCGGCGTGAGGCTCTCGCAAGGACTCGGGAGGCATGTCAGCCAGAGTAGCGACCCGGGCCCGAGGTGGGCCCGATGGGACAGGGTTCTTTGCCGCCGAGACTTGGTCGGTGCTCGGCCAGCCTCGAATGACAATCGAGGACGATGCCCGCTCGATCAAACTGACCAAGGACCTGCCTCGCAAGTGAGCTTGGCACCGCGGCGCAGAAGCCCGCTGACGGCCAGTGTCGGCGCCGATCATGGGGGATAGACGTTGGCCGCTACCAGCCTCGTGCATGGGCGGCGATGAGCGGGCGGAATCGCTGGAGCGTGGCCCGGTGCCCGAGCAAGGCGGCCAGCCCAAACACCCCGGCGTTGTACAGGATCGCGTGGTCGTGGCTCCGAATCCCTGTGTAAATCATCAGAGTGGTCGGGCTGGCGGCGGCCAAGACCGCGGCGGCACACGCCTGGCCTGAGAGGATTGCCGCCAGCGCGCTCCTCAGCGTTCCCGGCAGCCGCGCGATGTGAGCTAGCACGAGCAGCGGAGCAAGACATACACCCATCGTGACCAGCATGAGCATCGGCGCCTTGATCGCGGCATAGAGGGCGATGTCACGACGCCCGGGGTCGGCAAGGCCGTACGAGCCCATCGCCGCGCCGTAGAGAGGGGCAAGCAGCACCACGGCAGGAAGGAGCGGCCAGAGCGGCGCGGGCCGCGCGGCGATCGGGTCGGGCGGAGGAGGCGCGCGGAGGCTCGCGTCCGCGGCGTAGATCGCGTCGCGAGACAAAGCCGCCAGTCCGCTCATCGCCCACTTCCCCCGTCGACACCGATCAGGCGCAGGAGCACGCCGCCGACGGCCCGCAGCACGTTGCCGGATCGCTCGCGGAACAGGCTGAACGGTTGGTCGGGCGACCCGATGAACGGACGCAGCACCCAGCCCATTTGCGCCCCAACCAGACCGCAGAGAACGATCCAGATCTGGAGGACGAACGTCGCCGGATCGACGGGCGCGGATCGCGGAAAGACCGGGCTCGATGTGAATGGATTCTCCGGGGATGGCTCGGCAACCGGGGGGACCGGCGCGGAGTCGACCCAGACTGGCCGAGTGAGAAGGCGCGTGAGCGAGCGCGACAGACACACGCACCCCACGATCCCGGCGCACGCGAGGAATCCGACATTGAGCAGCCCCATGAAGTGGTAGGACCGGGTGCTGAGGGTGAAGAAGCCCAGGATCGGCGCGAACGACGCGGCCAGTGCGAGCGTGATTGACAGCGAATGCAGCAGGAAGAGCGTCCGCCGCGGATCAAGCCTCGACCAGGCGAGCGCGCTGAAGACATACATCGACGGGAACGTGACGCAGAGGGTGAGCATGAAGAGGAGCGGAAGTTTGGCGGTGCTGGCGACGAGCTGCAGCATGCCATCCGTGCCGCGCATCGAGAGCGAGTAGAAGCCCATGAACAGGCCGTAGATCGCGCCAAGGGCCACGCAATGGAGCAGGAGGCGTTTATTCGTGATCGTCGCGGAGCCGGTGCCGGGCGCCATGATGGAGACTCGCTGGGCGCGCAGAATGGCGTCCAGCTCGGCGAGCGGGTTCTTCATGCAAAGTTTCGGGAAGGATTCGGCGCGAGGCTTCAAGGCCGGGGCTCGAGTGGCGAGGCCTGCAAGAACATCTGTGGTCAGCGCGGCGAGCGACCGCCCACGCGGGGGGTTACGCGGCCGCAGCGCCAACGGTTCGAGCGATTCCGCTCAAGGCGTCTCCCCCACCGCCATGATCGAGCACGCTTGGATCGGCTCGATCCCAAGCTCCCGCGCCCGCCTGAGCAGGGCCGGAGATTCGGCCCCCGGGTTCAGCCAGACCTCGGCCACATCCCCGCGGGCCGCGATCGCTTCGATCGCCGCGATCCCCAGCGCCGGTGGCAGGTAGAGCGAGGCCTTGTCGATCGGCCCGGGGACAGAGGCCACGTCCGGAAACACCGTGAGGCCCTCGATCTTGGCCCCGTCACGGGCCGCCCGGGGGTTGACCGGGAGGACCTCATCGCCATGCCGCAGGAACGCGCGCACGGCCTTGTTGCCGAACTTGCTCGGATCCGAGGATGCCCCGATGACCATGACCCGCATGGGGATGCTCCTTCCCGATCACAGCCCACCACCGTGAGAACCCTGCGGCGGCAACGATTGTTCGCCCGCGAACGCCGATGATCGGGGGTCACGGGGTGGACGCCGGTCCGCCCACGCGCAGATTCTGCGGAGGTTGAGGGCGTCCTGGGCCCATCCTTCAGCCCACAATCCGGTCCCCCCGCCTCTTCTTTGGAACTCGCCATGTTCAACCCAGACCGCACAATCGCGTACTTCTGCATGGAAATCGGGCTGGACCCGCGGCTGCCGACTTATTCGGGCGGCCTCGGGATCCTGGCCGGCGACACGATCAAGGCCGCGGCTGATTTGGGGCTTCCGTTCGTCGCGGTCACGTTGTTGTACCGCAAGGGCTACTTCACGCAGCGGCTGGACGCCGCCGGGATGCAGCACGAGGAGCCGACGGCCTGGCGCCCCGAGGACCTGCTCAAGTGCGAGTCGCCGCGGGTGGTCGTCCCCATCGAGGGCCGCCCCGTCATCGTCCAGGCCTGGCGGTACGACGTGATCGGCGTGACCGGCCACCGCGTGCCCGTCTACTTCCTGGACACCGACCTGCCCGAGAACGGGCCGCAGGACCGATCGATCACCCACGCCCTCTACGCCGGAGGCCCGCCCGACCGCATCAAGCAGGAAGCCGTCCTGGGCATCGGCGGTCGCCGCATGGTCCGGGCCATCGGGCACGACGTCGAGCGATTCCACATGAACGAGGGGCACGCCTGCTTCCTGTGCGTCGAACTGCTGTCGGAGTACATCTGCAAAACCGGCGAGCACCACATCAGCGGTGATGCCATCCGCGCGGTCCAGAAGCGGTGCATCTTCACGACCCACACGCCGGTCCCCGCGGGGCACGATCGCTTCGGCATCGACGACGTCCGCCGCATCGTGGGCGGGCACCCGGTGTTCGACCGCCCCGAGGTGTATGGCGAGCCGGGCGTTCTGAACACAACCAAACTCGCGCTGAACCTCAGCCGCTATGCCAACGGCGTTGCGAAAAAACACGCCGAGGTCAGCCGGGCCATGTTCCCGGGCTACGCGATCGATGCGATCACCAATGGCGTGCATGTGCCGACGTGGACCAGCCCCGCGATGGCCCGCCTGTTCGACACCTATGCCCCCGGCTGGCGGCAGGACAACCACGAACTGCGCCGCATCCTCGCGACGCCTTTGCCGGACGTTTGGGCCGCCCACCAGCAGGCCAAGGAGGCTCTCCTCGAGTCCGTCGTGGACCGGGGCGGGCCCCTGATGAAGCCCGAAGTCTTCACCATCGGCTTCGCACGCCGCTCGACCGCCTACAAGCGCCCGGCCCTGCTCGTCTCTGACCTCGAACGCCTCCGCACGCTGGCCCGCAAGTATGGCGGGCTCCAGATCCTCTACGCGGGCAAGGCACACCCCCACGACTTCGCGGGCAAGCAGTTCATCGCCGAGGTCTACCGCGCCCGCGAGGCGCTGGGCAAGGACGTCACTCTCGCCTTCATGCCCAACTACGACATCGAACTCGCCAGAAAGTACGTCGCGGGTGTGGACCTGTGGCTGAACACCCCCGAGCCGCCGAAAGAGGCCTCGGGCACGAGCGGAATGAAGGCCGCGCTCAACGGCGTTCCGTCACTCTCGACGCTCGACGGCTGGTGGATCGAGGGGTGGGCCGAGGGCCGCACGGGTTGGGCGATCGGCAACCCCCCGCTGGGCGTCAATCCGCCGGCCGACATGGAGCGCCACGCCGAGGCCATGTACACGGCCCTGGAGCGCGTGATCGTCCCCATGTACACCGAGCGCCGCAACGAGTATGTGCAGGTCATGCGCGACGCGATCGCGATCAACGGCCCGGAGTTCAGCACGCAGCGCATGATGGAGCAGTATGCGCTGCGGGCGTATTTCGCGTGAGCAACCGCGCACGGGCGTTGCGGCCCGTCCCGTGTCATTCCCTGGACTCTTGCAGCCTCTTGATCGCACGAACCCGCAGCCGCTGAATCTCCGCTTCTCCCTGGCGGACTTCCTCCGACGTCCCGACGAGCACGAAGATGTGCCCGACGAACCCCACGCTGAGGCTCGCACCGTAGTTCTGTCGCTCCATGATACCCACGGCCACATGACCGCCCGCCGCGCCCAGGAACGACGGCAGACTCCCTTCAGCGGGATCGACCAACGGCGCACCGTTCACCAGCACCATCCACTCGCCCGGACGACCCGTCTCGAGCACCCCGCTGACCCTCCCCGCTTCATTCCAGACCGATCGCAACGCCTCCAGCGCCGCGGCAATCCGCTCGTGCGCCTCGGGCGTCTGCCTGACAAACAACATGCCGCCGCCGCCGCTCGTCACAATCGCGAATCGGTCGTCGCCGAACTCCTCGGACGGCGATGGATAGTTCGCCGCATCGATCGCTCGCACGATGCTCACGCTGAGAAACTGACGGTTGGGGAGCGACCTCGGTACACCAATGGGAATCCCCCCCTCACGCACCAGCGGGCGATCATTCGGGACAAGCCGCGGGAACACGTCGGTCACGTCATACGCCCGCGTCTGGATGGCCCGCGTTCCCGCCGCAGCCGTCCCCTCGCTTACCAGCACCGAGCCGCGTGAACGCAGCTCGCACGCATCCAAGGCGCTCCTCCAGACCTCGCCCCCACGTCCCGCCACCGCCAGAATCGCCAGACCGCTCGGCGAAACTCTCACGCTGTTCGGGCCGGCGACCTCTGAGCGATCCGTGCCCGCCTGCGCACCGGCATCCGCGCGCACGAACGGAAGGGGTTCCGTGAAGACGGCGCTCACCAGTTTCGCCCGCTCCTCCTCCGTGAACTCCCGCCCCTGCCACCCCCACCACTCCTCGCTCCCGTACTTCTCCGTTTCAATGAACATCGCATTCCTGCCCGGAAATCCCGCGCGCACCCGCTCCACCCCCGCCTCCAGCCTCCCCTTCAGAATCGCCGTCTCCCACGCCGCATACCGCCTCTCCCACTTCGGAAACATCAACTCCCGCGTCGCCTCCGGCATCGTCGGCCACGAGAATGGGCACCCCAGCGCGCCACGGCAGAACCCGTCCACCGGCGCGAACATCACCAGCGCCCATGTCGGGCACACCGACCACGCCCCGTGCCTCTCCACTCGCGGCATCAACGAGGCTGGCCACGCCATCATCGCCACCAACGCCCCCAGCACCACCCCTCGCCACCGCACGCGAAGGCGCAACAGCGAACTCCGCTTGCTCCACACCCGCCCGCACTCGGGGCACTGCCCCCCTCGCCCCATCGCGGCGCTGAGCGATGGGGAGAGAGCCCGGCAGAGGGGCGTGACGCCCTGACCGCCGCCATGCCCCGAGTTTCTCCGCGATTCGCCCTGCTCGTCGACGCAGTGCGTGCTCGCGGCAACGCCGCCCGGCGCAGCATCGGCTCCCGCCCCGTCCACGACTCCCCTCATGTCATACCAGCACCCCACCCGCCACGGCAGAACCTTCCACACCCGCCGCCACCCGCCGGGGCACCGCGGCCGCCCGCGGGCCGGGTCGGAAAAAATCGCCAGCCCGGCCAGCAACGCGGCCAGCGCGAGCAGAGACCAGGTGATGGTGGGCCACAGGGCGGGCATCGCGGTGTACATTGTTGGTCGGGCCGACCCCGAAAGTCAGACCAGGAGGCGATGCGATGCGAATTCGAGCGGAGTTGATCGCCAGTCAGTTCCACGCGGCCCTCTCCATGCTCGCCGAGTGCGTGGAGAAGTGCCCGCCCGAGCACTGGGACGCCAAGCCGCCCTATGTCGTGGGCGAGCAGCCGTTCTGGATGGTCGCCTACCACACGCTCTGTTTCGTCGACTGCTACATGGCGGCCAACAACGAGCGGTTCGAGGCGGAGATCGGGCAGCGGAAGCCCGGCTTCCACCCGGCAGGCATGAAGGAGTTGAGCGAGGAGTTCCCCAGCCGTCGCTTCGAGCGCGATGAGATCAGGCCGTATGTCGAGTTTTGCCGGGATCGGGTGCGGGGCGTGCTGGAGGGCGAGACGGAGGCGACGCTGGCGGGGGCGTCGGGTTTTTCGTGGCTGGACATCTCGCGGGGCGAGCTGCACCTGTACAACCTGCGGCACCTGTCGCACCACACCGGGCAGTTGACCGCGTTCCTGAGACGGGTTGGGGTGGAAACCAAGTGGGTGAAGGCGGGGTGGAGGGTGACCCAGCCGCAACCGTAGAGGGGTGGGGCATCGCGAACTTGCCCTGGCCCACGAAGGAGATGATGGCGAAGACCGCCTCGGACGGGGCCGTGCGTTCCCGGGGGATTGCACCCGACGCTCAGAGCCGCGGCAGTTAGCACGCGGGCGACGGGGATTGGGCACGAACCATCGCGTCGGCGACCACCAGGTCCAGGGGTGAGTCGATGTCCACGACGGAGCCTTCGGGATTGAGGATTCCCCGACGTGTCGCGCCAAAGAAGGCGTGCGGGCCAGGCGAGACGTTGGGGGTTTCCAGGAACAATGCGCGGCGGGTGACGGCCAGAACACCACCATCGGGGATGTGGGCCGGGGGAAGATCCTGACGACGGAACACGCCGTGGTTCAGGACGTCGCCTTCCCAAGGCATCACGTCGCCGGTGCCAGGATTCACCACGACGGTCCACCACGGGTGGTTCTTGCCCACGGGCTGGTAGGACTGCACGGAGTCTGCGTTGGTTTCAGCGAGCAGTTGGAGCGCGCGGTCGATCAGGCCCGGCGGGCGGATGGGGACGTTGGCGTAGAGGATCGCGATGAGGCCGACTGCCCCCCGTCCACCAGCGTCACCGAGCCTGGCCGGTCCCTCCCCGGCGCGGGGGGAAGGGGGCGAGACGAGGCCGCGCTCGAACGACAGCACCGCATCTCGGGCGGCATCGTCGATCCTGGCGGTGTCGGAGGCCAGGGGCGCGGGGCGGGGCAGCGCGAGCACGCCCATCGACGCCGCGATGTCTGCGATCGCCGGGTCATCCGTCGAAACGGCGATGTGGTCGACCAGTCGCGACGACTTGGCGGCGTCGATGGTCCATGCGATGCACGGGCGACCGCCCACGACGGCGCGGTTCTTGCCGGGAACCCCCTTGGAGCCGGCGCGGGCGAGGATGAGGGCGAGAACTGCCACGGTGGGGGGTACCGGCGGGTAGTCGTGACATGACGCGATGAGCCTCGCGTGAGCCGACCGCGGTGCGGAAAGAACGCGCCAGCCGCTCAGCGCCGCGGCTGGTGGCACGACTCGGAGTCGCGGGTCTGTCGCACCGAGTAAGCCGCACGGCCGGCTGACTCGGTGGCACGCGTCGCCGACCCGAGCCGACTACTTACTGCGGAGCTTGGCGAGCAGGCGGAGGATCTCGATGTACAACCAGATCAGCTCGACCAGCAACGCCCAACCGGCGTACCACTCCATGTACTTGGGCTGGCCAGACTGGATGCCAATGTTGATCTGATCGAACGCCAGAACCAGCGTCAGGGCGGCCAGGCACACGACGAACACGCTCAGCCCGATTGAGAGCACGCTGGAGTTGGTGGGCGAGAACAGGCTGGAGAGCGCGTTGTTGCCCATGAGCGAGAGGACAAGTGCGAGCAAGGCGAACAGCCCGTAGCCGATGCCGGCCGAGACGATGACGGCGGTGAAGATCTTGCCCGGCCGAATCACGCGGGTGGCGTATCCGACGAGCATGCCGCCGGCCACCGCGATGGTGAGGGCCAGAGCCTGGAAGGGCATGCCTTGGGCACCCGCGCCCAGTTTCTGGGAGAGCATGGCGGTGACCATGAGCGAGAACCAGCCGACGAACGCGCCCTTGAAGATCGCGTAGATCGGCGCGACGATCGGGGCCGACGTGTGCTTGAACCAGATGATGAGCGAGCAGATGATCGCGGCGACCAGGCCGCCGATGCCCAGGGGCAGTTGCAGGGCCGGGTTGGCGCCCATGAGCGTGTACGCCACGATGGCGGAGGTCATGGTCAGGCCGACGAGGATGGCGCTGGCGGTGATGGTTCCGCCCAGGGTCATGACGCCGGGTCGGGCCTGCGCGGAGACGCCGCCCGCGCCGGTGGCAACCCCGGTAGGCCCGCCCAGAGTGGTCCACTGGGCGGGCTGCTGGACGTGCCCGCCGGTCTGGAACGGGTTGAGGGCTGGATTTGCGGATCGCATTACGGGTGGCTCCGGGGTGGTTGAGGCAGCATTATAGATCGGATCGGCGGGCGATTGGTTGCAGCCAAGTCCCTCTACGATCCGACGATGGGAAGCCAGCCAAGTCGGGTTCTGGTGGCGGTGGCGGCCCCGGCGGAGGCACGCGCCGTCCTCTCGGGGGTCCAATGCGACTGGAGGTTGGCCGATCTCCAGTGGCAACTCGCGGAGCTCGCGTCGGGCCTCGATCTTGTCGTGACCGGTGTGGGCAAGTCCAACGCGGCCGGAGCCGTGGCGCGCGTGCTGGACCCGACCCGCCATCGGTGGGTGCTGAGCGCGGGGGTGTGCGGCAGCCTGCCTCGCTTGGACGGCGCGCCCCCGCTGGGTCTGCGGCGGGCGGTGGCCTCGACCGACTGCCGTTTCGCCGATGAGGGCTTGCGGTCCGATGAGGGGTTCCTGAGCCTGGCCGAGATGGGCTTTCCCCCCGCGCCCGGGCTGACGGGGTCGATCCCCGTGGACATGGACCTGCGGTGGCGGCTGTCGCAGATCGCGGACGAGTCCGCCCCGATCGCGACCGTCTCGACCTGCTCAGGGACCGACGACCTGGCGATGCAGGTGGTCGGTCGGACCGGGGCCGCCGCGGAGGCGATGGAAGGGGCGGCGGTCGGACTCGTGGCCCACCGGCTCGGCGTCGGGTTCGCCGAGTTGCGCGTCGTGAGCAACACCACGGGTTCTCGGACCCGGCAGGTGTGGGACCTGGCTGGCGCGCTCGCGAGGCTCTCGGACCTCGCGTCGAGGCTGCCGGGGGCGCTGGCAATGCGGGCTGGGGAGGATGGTGAGGGCTGAGGGCGCGTGCTCCCCTCTTGGTCCGCGCCTGCGTCTCAATCCGACCTTCGGTGGGACCGATCACGGTGAGGGCCGTTGTGCGCTGCCAGAAGGGTGCGCCGGGTGCGGTCGGGAGGCGTGGTCGATGGGATTCGGACCACTCAAGCGGTTTGTCGGACAAGCCACGCCGGCGCTCGGAAAGACCGGGCCCAGCGCGGTGGCGATCGACTTCGGGCTTGGCTCGCTGAAACTGCTGCAGGTGATCCCGGGCGAGCCGCCGACGCTGGTCGCGGCCGCGTGCCTGCCCACGCCCGAGCACCTTCTGAATGATGCGCTCAAGCGGATCGAGTTCCAGGTCGCCGAGCTGCCCGCGCTGATCCGCAAGGGCGGGTTCAAGGGGCGGCGCGCGGTGTGCGCGGTCCCGGCGGCGGCGGCGTTCTGCAAGCACATGCAGTTCACGCGGACCGACGGGGTGTCGTTGTCGTCGCTGATCGAGGCCGCTCTTCCGTCGCAGATGGGCAAGGCGGCCCACCAGGTGGTGTTCCGATACGTCGAGGCGCCGGTGCCCGAGCGTGGGGTGGGCAAGGCCGAGGTGGTCGTGACCGCCGTCCCGCGCGACCTTGTGAACCAGTTGATGGGCGCGGTCAAGGCCGCCAAGTTCGAGCCGGTGGGAATCCACGGGGAGTTCCAGGCGATCATCCGGGCCTTCGACTACCTGTTCAAGCGGCCCGAAGAAGCGGACCTGACCACGCTCTACCTTGACATCGGGGCGGGGACGATCAACGTGGTGATCTCGCACGGGCAGCGCCTGGCGTTCACGCGGACCATCGCGATGGGCGGGGTTCACCTGGACGAGGCGATCGCCAGGCAACTCAAGATCTCCTTCGAGGAAGCGGTCAAGGTGCGGCGTGAGCTGATCCACCTGACGGCGCGGGATGCCGGCGCGGCCCGAGACGCCCGGTCGGCCGAGGCCGCGGCCCAGGTCGAGGCATCTCCGCTCGTGACCGTGGCGGTCGGGGCCGACGGCTCGTCGGCGACCGGGCCGACCACTGCCACGGTGAAGCCCGCGACGCTCGAAGACCTCGGCCTGCGGCACCGCGGGGCGGCCCGTCCGCCGGACCCGGATTTGGCCGAACAGCTTGAGATTCTGACCGACGAAATCTGGATGTGCCTGCGGTACCACGCCTCGCTGTACCCGTCGAGGAAGATTGACCGGGCGGTGTTCGTGGGCGGTGAGGCAAGGCACAAGGCGCTGTGTCAGCACATCGCGCGCTGCCTGCGGGTCCCCTCGCAGGTGGCCGACCCGATGGCGCGGGTGGCGCGTCCCGGGACGGGGTTGCTGCCCGGCGTCGATCTCAGCCGGGCCCAGCCGGGCTGGACCGTGCCGCTGGGACTGTGCCTGTGTCCGACCGACCTGTGATTCTGAACGCGCCCCGGCGGCGGGGCGCGGCGTGGAGTGAGCCGGTTTGCCCGTCTCTGGTCGTGATGGAAGGAGCGTGTCGTGAAGTCACCATTCTCAAGGCCTGACACGGGCGGGTCGTTCCTTCCGCGGGACTACGTAGCCGGCAAGGCCGAGCGCCGCGCCACGCTCACCCTGCTGGTGATCTTCACGGTGGTGATGGTCGCGATCGTCTCGGCGTTCATGGTGACCAGCCAGCAGTGGAACGAGGTCCGCCGCCAGCAGCGCATGATCGACGCCAGTTACGCCGAAGAGCAGGTCAAGATCCAGCAACTCCGCGAACTCGAGCAGCAGCGTGCCGAACTCGTGGACAAGGCCGAGGTCACGACGGCGCTGATCGACCGCGTGCCCCGCTCGGTGCTGCTGGCCGAGATCGTGACGCGGATGCCCGGGCGTGTGACGCTTCTGGAGGTCCGCCTCGAGAGCAAGCGAATCCACGCGACCACGCCCCCACCCGCCGCCGGCGGAGCCCAGGGCCGCGGCGCGGGCGTGCGATCCATCTCGACCACCGCGCGGACCAACCCGCAGAATGCGGCGGCCCCCCGTGGCCGCGCCGCGGCGGCGACCGACGCACCGCCCCGCCCGAAGGTCGAGCCCCCCCGCTTCGAGAGCAGCCTGACGCTGATCGGCGTGGCGACGGTGAACAACGACGTGGCCGACTTCCTGCAGGCCCTCAAGCTCTGCCCGCTGCTGGAGCAGGCGGACCTGCACCACATCCAGGTGACGATCATCGACGACATCGAGCGCCGCAAGTTCGAGATCCGGGCCCGGATCAGGCCCGACGCGGACGCGTCTCTGGTCGCGTTGGCCCGCCCCTCGCGCCTGCAGGGCGTGCCCACCGCCGCCGAACTGGCCGCGATTCTGGCGGCCCAAGAGGCGTCGGTGCGGAACGCGCCGCCCTCGCCCCAGCGTGCGCCCGTGGCCCCCGCGAGCCAGCCCGTGGCCGGCGCGGGCGACGAGCCCCAGGCCTCGGCCGACCAGCCCGAGCGGCCCGAGGGCGGCACAACCGTGACGGACGTTCCCGAGAGCACAGGGGCCGAGTCCCCGGGTGGAGGGCGCTGAGCCATGAACATCGGACTTCGTCACATCATCGTATTCCTCGTGCTCATGGCGCTGCCGGCGTCGAGCTACTTCACGGTGTTCAAGCCCCAGAACACGGCGATCGAGGCCGCCCGCCAGGAGATCGATCACAAGCGGGAGCTGCTCGAGAAGCTGCGTGAGGAGACCTCGCGCAACGCCGACCTGGCGCGTGCCAACGAGGAGATCACCCAGCGCCTCTCCGAGATCGAGGCGAGGCTGCCCTCGACCAAGGAGCTCGACGAGGTCGTCCGCACCGTCTCGGACCTGGCGGTCAAGAGCGGGCTGGCGGCGCCGGTGCTGGAGTCGGCCACGCCCATCGAGGCCGCCCTCTACCGCGAGCAGCCCTTGGAAATGAGCCTGTCGGGGACGTTCGACTCGTTCTACAAGTTTCTGCTCGAAATCGAGCAGATGCCGCGCATCACGCGGATCCCCGACCTTCAGATGATCCGCATCTCGACCCAGGACGGGGTGATGAAGGTCGAGTTCACGCTGAGCATCTACTTCCAGGAAGACCGGAGCGCCGCCTGATATGGAAGCACGCCAGAACAACAACCCGGTGGACCCGATCGAGGCACAGAACCAGGGCGCGGAGGTTCCACCGCCGCCCTCGAAGAAGGTCCCGACGCAGTACGTCGCCATCGGGGCCGTGCTCGCCATGAGTGTCGCGACCACCTTCGCCATGCGCAAGTACGGGATGGGCGAGGGCGTCAAGTTCCAGCACACCGACGTGCGGGTGGCCGACCTCGAGTCCCCGCTCGTCGACAACGCCAAGTTCGGTCGCGTGATGGACCGCCTGGCGACCAGCAACACCCCCATGCAGGTCCCGGTCGACAAGATCGACAAGAACCCGTTCCTGCTGGGTCGCGAGAGCGCGGCGGTGACGGAGGGCCCCGCGCCGGACCGCTCGGTGGAGATCGCCGCCCGGGAGGCCGAGCAGAATCGCCTCGCAGCCGAGCGTCGCCTGTCGGACCTGAACGTGGCGTTCGCGCGCCTGACGCTGCACACCGTGATGGCAGGCGGGCGCGTGTCGGCCGCCAAGATCAACAACGAGATCGTGGGCGTGAACGACCCCGTGGACGGCATCTTCGTGGTCACGGCCATCACGCCAGACGGCGTGACCCTGCAAGCCGAGGAACACGAGTTCTTCCTGGCGGTCAACTCGATGGTCGGGCCGCGGAACACCGGCGGCGGCGGTCGCTACCCGTCGTCGAGCATCCCGCCGCGGCGTCCGTGATCCGGCCTTCGGTTGATGTGCGGTTGGTTCAATAGCCAGGGAGCCGGACGCGTGGCCAAGATCAATCTCGACGACATCCTGAATGAGCTTGGCGTCGAGAAGGGCGGCAATGGCCGCTCCAAGCCCGCGACCAAGCCCTCGCCCCGCGCCGCCCCCGAGCCACCGCCCAAGGACCGCAAGCACAACATCGACGAGGCCGAGGCCGCCTTCAGCCCCCTGCCCGTCATGCCCGCCAACCAGGGGCTCCGCGGCAAGTCCGCAAGCGAGAGCGTGGGCGACGACCCCGCCGTCCGCAACAAGCCCGATGCACAGGGTCTGGTCCACGTCGGCTCGGCCATGGGCGAACTCTGGAAGCCGGAGGATGACGCGGCCCACGGCGGCGAACTCGACCAGTTCCTGGTCGCCCGAGCCGCCATCTCTCCCGAGCAGCTGACCGCCGCGCTGCAGGTGATCCGGTCCTCGCCCGGGCGGCGCCTGACCGAGGTGCTGGTCGAACAGGGCGTGGATGAGGAGAAGATCCAGAGCGCAGTGGCCGCGTTCCACGGTCTGCCCTTCGAGCCGATCGACCTGACCAAGGGGCTTGAAGGCGGGTTCGACGGCGCCCTGCTCCAGCGGCTCGGGGCCGAGTACTGCAAGAACAAGATGGTCATCCCCCTGCGCGTCGAGGGCACGCGCGTAGTGATCGGGGCCACGCGCCCCGACGACGTGTTCCTGCTGGACGACATCAAGCAGAAACTCGACGTGCCGGCGATCAAGCTCGTGCTGGTCACGGGCTACCACGTCCGCGGCGCGCTGGAAATCATCGGCCACGACACCCAGAGCGGAGACACCGACCTCGCGGAGATCCTCTCCAGCGTCGAGGAGGGCGACGTCGAACTCGAGAAGAAGTCGGGCGAGGCGGTCGACCTGGAGGCCAAGGCCGGCGAGTCACCGGTCATCCGCTACGTCAACTACATCATCCAGACCGCCAGCAAGGAGGGCGCGTCGGACATCCACATCGAGCCCGCCGAGAAGAAGCTCAAGGTCCGCTTCCGCATCGACGGCGTGCTGTTCGAAATGATGAACCCCCCGCCCTCGATGTCGGCCGCCATCACCAGCCGCATCAAGATCATGGCCAACCTCGACATCTCCGAGCGCCGCAAGCCCCAGGACGGACGCATCCGCTGCACAGTCGCCGGTCGCAAGCTCGACCTGCGCGTCTCGACGCTGCCCGTCGGGCATGGCGAGAAGGTCGTCATGCGTATCCTCGACACGCGCTCCATCAACGTCGAACTCAGCGACCTGGGCTTCGACGACTCCACCATGGAGATCTGGACGCAGCAGATCGACGCGCCCCACGGCATCGTCCTGGTCACCGGACCCACCGGCTCGGGTAAGACCACCACCCTCTACTCCTCCATCCGCACGCTCGACAAGAACAAGATGAACATCTCGACCGTCGAGGACCCCATCGAGTATCACCTCGACGGCATCAACCAGACCCAGACCCACGAGAAGGCCGAGATGACCTTCTCCGCGGCCCTCCGCGCCCTGCTCCGCCAGGACCCCGACGTCATCATGCTCGGCGAGATCCGCGACTACGAGACCGCCTCCATCGCCGTCCAGGCCTCCCTCACCGGCCACCTCGTGCTCTCGACCCTGCACACCAACGACGCCCCCGCGTCGATCACCCGGCTTGTGAACATCGGCCTCGAGCCGTTCCTCGTCGGCGCGGCCGTCAACGCGGTCCTCGCCCAGCGCCTCATCCGCCGCCTGTGCAAGGAGTGCAAGCACGAGGCCCCGGCCCTGGACTCCATGCGCGAGTTCCTCGAGATGCAGGGCTTCAACGCCGACAGCGTCTGGACCGCCAAGGGCTGCGACCGCTGCCGAAACACCGGCTACTCCGGGCGCGTGGGCATCTACGAGCTCCTCGTCGTCGACGACGGCCTGCGCGACGCCATCGCCCGCAACCCCAACGTCTCCGAGTTCCGACGCATGTGCATCGAGCGCGGCATGGTCAGCCTCCTCGACGACGGCGTCCGTAAGGTCCGCTCCGGTGCCACCTCCGTCGAAGAAGTCCTCCGCGTCTGCAAGGGTGGCCACTGAGTTTCGCTTCCGGGCAGGCACGCGCCAGCGCAGCGGTGGGCCGTCGCCGGGAGTCGACGGGTCCTGCTCACCAGCGGGGAGCGATCCGGGCCGCCCGTCCGCTCCCGCGGGCGGCTCCCCCATCGCGGTCCTGGCCGTCGTGACCAAGCCGTCACGACCCCGTCGCCGCACTCCCCCGCACACCGCGGTACACTCGCGCCGCCACACGGAGGTGGCCCCATGCACGAGTTCCCGCCTGACCAGTCGATCCTGAACCGAAACCTGGCCGCGCTCTCGCGCACCAGCCCCTCGGCGGTTCGCGCCATCGCGGCGGCCGCGCCCTCGCCGTCGCTGCGGGCGTTCGCCACCCCCGCCGGTGCCCCGGCCTTCGTCAACGACCACGGCCCGACCGAGCGGGCGGTCTGCTCCCGCCGCGACCCCCTGGCCGAGGCCCGTCGCTTCGCCGATAGCCTCGACCCGCGTGATGCCGGGGCCGCGATCGTCCTGGGCTTCGGCGCGGGCCACCACGTCGCCGAGGTCTCGCGTCGGTACGTCGGCACCGGCGGCGTGCTCGTCTACGAGCCCGACGTCCCCATGCTCCGCTTCGTCCTCGAGCGCGTGGACCACTCCGCATGGCTCGCCGTCGGGCACACGGCCCTCGTGACCGATCCCAACGACACCGTCGCCATGACCAACGCCTTCCGCGGCATCGAGCCGCTCATCGCCATGGGCATCCGCCTCATGCCCCACGCGCCCAGCCTGCCTCGCCTGGGCGACAGCGCCGCCCGGTTCGGCGAGCAACTCACCAGCGTTGTCCGCGCCATCAAGACCAACGTGCTCACCACGCTCGTCCAGAGCCCCACCACCCTCCGCAACATCCTGATGAACCTGGCGCACTACGCCACCGGCGGCGGGATCGCGCCCCTCGCGGGCGTGGCGGCGGGGTGCCCGGCCATCGTGGTCTCCGCCGGCCCCTCACTTCGCCGAAACCTCGACCAACTCTCCGATCCACGCGTCCGCGAGCGCGTCGTCGTCATCGCCGTCCAGACCGTCCTCAAGACCATGCTCGCCCGCGGCATCCGCCCGGACTTCGTCACCGCACTCGACTACCACGAGGTCTCCCGCCGGTTCTACGAGGGTCTGACCGAGGCCGATTGCCGCGGCGTCACGCTGATCGTCGAGCCCAAGGCCAACCCCGCGATCCTCGACTCCTTCCCGGGTCGCATCCTCTGCGCCGAGGAGGAACTGGCCGAAGCGTTGCTCGGCGAACTTCGCCGCCGGCACGGCCCGATCACGCCCGGCGCCACCGTCGCCCACCTGGCGTATCACCTCGCCCGCCACATGGGCTGCGACCCGGTCATCCTCATCGGCCAGGACCTGGGCTTCACCGACGGGCAGTACTACGCCGCCGGCGCCGCCATCCACGAGGTCTGGTCCAGCGAGTTGTCTGGCTTCCGCACGCTGGAAATGTTCGAGTGGGAGCGCATCGTGCGATCCCGCCACCGCCTGCACAAGGCAGCCGATCAGATGGGCCGACCCATCTACACCGATGAGCAGATGCTCACCTACCTCATCCAGTTCGAGCGCCTGTTCGAGCAGGACGCTGGGCGTGGCCTCACCACCATCGACGCGACCCAGGGCGGCGTCGGCAAACGCCACACGACCACAATGACCCTCCGCGAGGCGCTCGCCCCCGTGCTGGCCTCCCCCACCAGCCCCGACTGGCGGCGGGTGTGGGAGGCCCGCGACCGCGAGCACCTCGCGCACGGCACGCTCCCGCAGAATGGGACGCCAGCCGTCCTCGCCGCCGTCGTCGACCGTGTGCGCACGGTGCGCCAGGGCGCCTGGAAGATTGCGACCCGTTCCCGAGCCGCCGTCACCCTCTTGGAGAAGATCCTGGCCGCCCAGTCCGACCAGCGCCTCGTCAACGAACTCATCGGCAGGATCAAGGACATCGAGCGCGAGGTCACCTCCACCGAACCCGCCTATCGCCTGACCCAGTTCATCAACCAGACCGGCGCGCTCAACCGCTACCGCGCCGACCGGCGCATCGAACTCGACACCACCGCGCTGGGCGCGATGGGCGTGCAAGCCGCCCAGACCAAACGAGACATCCAGAACGTCTCCTGGATCGCAGACGCCGCCGAGCACCTGGGCGACACCCTCGAAGCCACCATCCTCGCCCTCGAGGGCGGTCCAAAGCAAACCCGCGACACCCCCCCTCCTCCCCCGCCTGCGGGGGAGGTGTCGGCAACGCTCCGCGACGCCGACGGAGGGGGCAAGCGAGCATCCAATCCACGCACCTCCCCCACCATTGCCGCCATCATCCCCGTCGACCCCGACATCGGCGGCCTGGGCACGCGTCGGTCCCTCGAATCCATCATCTTTCCCGCCGAAAACCTCCTCGAATCCACGCTCCGCCGCCTCTCCGCCGCCAAGTCCCTCACGGCCATCTACCTGCTCACCGAGCACCCCGATCGCGTCCGCGAACTCGCCGGCCGCACCCCCTCCCACATCCACGTGGAGATCATCCCCGTCGAGTCCGGTGCCCTGGCCACGCGCCGCCGCGGCGTCGCACCGGCCCGCTGCTGGGCCTACTCCTGCTGGCGCGGCGGGCTGGCGGGCCTCTCCTGCTACGACGAGGCCTTCGACCCCGCACTCTTCGCCCGCGTCATGCACGAGCGCAACCTCGACGCCGCCGTCGTCGTCGGCGCCGACTGGGCCCTGATCGACCCCGGCCTGGTCGATCAGGTCGTCGCCCGCCACCTCGAAGAGCCCGCCCAACGCCCGCTCACCTTCTGCCAGTGCCCGCCCGGCCTGGGGGCCGCGTGCATCTCGCGGGGACTGGTCCTCGACCTGGCACGCCAGGCCGACCGGGCCGGTCCCCTGGCCTCGATCGGTGGGATTCTCTCCTACTTCCCGACCAACCCGCGTTCGGACCTGATCGTCTCGCCCGCGTGCGTGACGGTCCCGCCGCAGGTGCGCGATCTGCCCATCCGCTGCGTGCCCGACTCCGAACCCCGCCGCAAACTCCTGCTCACCGCGCTCGACGAGATCGAGGCCCGCGCCGCGTGGGCCGGCGCCGCCGAGATCGGTGAGGCCATCGCCACCCGCGAGGCCTCCATCCTGCACAGCGTCCCCCAGCTGGTCACGCTCGAACTCTGCACCGGTCGACTCTCCTCGGGTCGCCGCCGCGAGTGGACACAGGAGAGCCACGACGCCTGCGAGCGCCCGGTACTCGACCGCGCGCTGGCCCGCCGCATCTTCGACCAACTCGCCGACGCCCGCACCGACATCGCCCTCACGCTCGCGGGCGCGGGCGACCCCATGCTCCACCCCTCCTGGCTGGAGATCGCCGCCGACGCCAAGGACGCCGGCATCGGCGCCGTCCACCTCCGCACCGAACTCAACGCGCCCGACGATCAGATCGACCGCCTCATCGCCGACGCCGCCTCACCCGACGGCGCGCTCGACGTGATCAGCATCGACCTCATGGCCGGCCGGCCGGACGCCTACACCCTCATCATGGGCGTGGACGCCTTCGACCGCGTCACCACCAACCTCGAGCGCCTCCTGGCCGGTCGGCGCCCCAGATCCGCCGCCGCCGGCATCCCGACGCCCTGGATCGTCCCCCGCCTCACCCGCTGCGAAGCCGTGATCGACCATATCGAGTCGTTCTACGACGCATGGCTCTCGCGGTGCGGGCACTGCGTGATCGACCCACTTCCCCGCACCGTGCGGGGCGAACGGATTGAGCCGCTGCCGCTTCCATCCTCAGCCGCTTGGCGCCGTGCCCGCTCGGGACTCTCGATCCTGTGCGACGGCTCTGTCCCGCAGGACCTCGACGACCTCCAGGGCGGCACCTCCGCTGGCTCGCTCACGACCCACAGCGTCCGAGAGATCTGGAAACGCCTGCACCGCGCCCGCCTGGATGCGAGAACCAACGCCGAGCCCGTCGCCCAGCGCGCGATCGCCCCGGCGCCGCTGTAGGCGCTCGCGAACGCACTCCCCACGCACCGTCTCTCAGAACCCCGCCCGCTCCAACGCCATCTCATGTGCCCGGTGGTAGTTCGGCACCAGCCGTTTCCAGTCAAAGTCCCACGACCGCTTCTCCACCTCGTTGCGCAAATGGATCCGCCCGCGCCGATCCAGCCGGCAGAACGCCAGCAGCCAACGCGTCAGGTCCGCCGCCGCGTCGTGGTAACTCCGCCCGCGCCTCTTGAGCACGTTCACCCCCCACGAATCATGGTCCGGGTACCGCTCCTGCACATACCGCCCGAAACCCGCCAGATCGCTCGTGATCGCCGGCACCCCCAGGGCCATGCACTCCAGCGGCGTGTACCCCCAGGGCTCATACGCCCCCGGGAACACGCCCAGGTGGCACCCGCGCACGAACTGGTCGTACTCGATCCCCCACAGCGGATTCGTGGTCGAGATGAACGCCGGGTGGTACACCACCTTCACCGGGTCCTCCCTGCGATTCAGCAGCCCCAGCACGCGGATGTAGTTCAGCACCGGGTCGCCCGCCTCATCCTCCAGCTGGTGCGTGATGATCTCGGGCAGTCGCCCCGTCCGCAGCGCCTGCTGCGTCCGCCGATACCGCAGCGACCAGTACTCGCTCACATGCGCGTCCATCTCCAGCGGCGCGCCGCTGGCCGCCCGCTCGAACATGCGCTGCCCCACCTCCCCCATCATCCCGTCACACACCGCCCGCAGTTCGCCGAGCAGCCCCCGCTTCTCCAGCACGCTAGGCAGCAGCGAGCGCGTCGCCCGCTGGCTGATGATGAAGAACACCACCGTCACACCCAGATCAAACTCACGCAACTGCGCGTTCAGCCTCGCCATCGCCTCCAGGCACAGGTCGAACCCCTTGTTCCGCGGCTCATACCGCCCGCTCGTGAACACATACAGCGTCCGCGACAGGTCGAACGAGTACGACGGAAAGAAGTGCCCCATCACGAACCGGTTGATCCGCTCCTTGAACGTCGCGTGGAACGTCTGGAAATCGTGCCCGACGTTGAACCGATCGATGTTCAACGCGTTGGGCGTCACCACGTCCGGCGCACGCCCAAGCAGATGCTTGCACTCCTCCCCCGTGATCGCGCTCACCGTCGTGAACGCGTGCGCCCCGTGCGCGCACGCCCGCTCCAGCCCGTGCTCACCCTTGATGTTGTACTTGGCCGCCTCCGCCGCGTGGTCCAGGTACGGCAGCACATCATAAAAATCGTCCCGCCCCGACGCGATGTACCGCCCAAGCAGCGTCGCGTGCGTCGTGAACACCGTTGCCACAGGCACCCGCTCGTGCCGCAATCTCGGAATCGCCACCGCCCCCAGCCACTCATGGAAGTGCGCGATCACATGCCGCGCGGCGTGGCGAAACCCCTCCCCAGGTGCCACAAGACTGCGCCCCGTGCCGAGAACGGAGCCCTCGCGTGGGTTCAGCCCCGCCCCATCCCCGGGGGCCGCGCCCCCGACACGGGATGCAATCCCGTGCCACCCCCTCGCGTATTCCCGCAGCAACCGCACCACCGCATCTCCGAACAACACCGCATCGTCGAAGATCGGGTTGCCCGACGGCGACTCGATCTGGTGGCTCTCCCACATCGCGTACTTCAGCGCATCCAGCCGCTGCGGCGACCGGTCATACTCCAGCAGAATCGCCCGCGGCCTGCCCGAGATCAGCCAGTTCCCGTGGTGCACCCGCACCCCCTGCTCGCGCAGGCGATCCGACACCCACTTCAGCCGACCGTGCGCCGGACACTCCTCGAACTCGATCCCCGCCGCCGACTCGTTCCAGGGTCCCACCAGCACATACCGCGAGTGCCACCGCTCCACCATCGCCTCGGCCTTCGACCGGATGACCTGGTAAATCCCCCCCACCTTGTTGCAGACCTCGGTCGACACCTCGAACAGCACCGTGCTCGCAGGAGCCCGGGCCGGCAGCATGGCCGCCAGCCTCGACACCGGGTCCGAACTCGCCACCCCCGCTGCGTGCATGGCAGGGAGCGTAGCGTGAGGCGGGGTTGCCCGGAGTGGGCTCAAGAGGCCATTCGAGAGACGCCAGCATCCGCCTCGCCGCCACGGACGCTTCCAAACTCGCCCGCGTTCCACTTGGCACGACCACCCCCACCGGCGACACTCTCCCCATGACCACCAATCCGTCCGCAGCCGGCTCACCCCTCACCGCCCGACCTCGCACCACGACCGCCGCGCTGCTCATCCTCGCTTCGCCCGCCCTGGCCGCACGCACCAACAACATCACGATCACCGGCTACTGGCCAAACACCAACAAGATGGTCCACCACTTCTCGGCCAATCCCGCACAGAGCCCCGCCGGATGCGAGGGCAACAACTGGCGCGGCCTCGGAGACGACATCTCCTCCTTCTTCCCCGAGTTCCCAGGACAAACCGGCCCCAACTGGGGCAAGGGCCAGGGCGACTTCGAGGTCGACTGCCAGGACACTTCCACCGTCTAAACTCAATCGTGCTGGCCCCGCCAGCGTGGGCGTGTGGGCTCGTGGCCATGACCAGACGCCGGCACGCCCCCTGACGCCGGAGGGTTCCGAGTCTGTGTCGGTGACCGCTGAGAGCGCAAACGAGCGCCCGCCCGTTGGATCACGAGCCCGCGCGTTGCCTGCCACGAAGCGCCGCCCGGCCCCATATCGTTCCACATGCCCGACCGCCTCCCTATCGACAAAACCTACAAGCTCTTCATCGGCGGCAAGTTCCCCCGCTCCGAGAGCGGGCGAACCACGCCCATCTCGGGCCGGTCGGACCAGACCACCATCCATGTCAGCCGCGCCAGCCGCAAGGACCTGCGTGACGCCGTTGAGGCCGCCCGCGACGCCCTCCCCAAGTGGAGCGGCGAAGCCCCGGGCGGCGCGACCGCCATGCTCCGCTCCCAGATCCTCTACCGCGTCGCCGAGATGTTGGAGGGCAAACGCGAAGAACTCACCGCGTCCATCGCTCTCGCCACCGCGCCCACACGCCCCAACACGCCGCACGCCCACGCCCAACGCCAAGTCGCCGCCTCCATCGACCGCCTCGTCCACTACGCCGGCTGGTGCGACAAATACCAACAGGTTCTCGGCTGCAACAACGCCGTCGCTGGCCCCTTCTACAACTTCACCACTCCGGAAGCCACCGGCGTCGTCGCCGTCGTCTGCCCCGACGAGGCACCGCTCCTGGCCCTCATCTCGTTGCTCGCCCCGGTGCTCGCCGCGGGCAACACCGCCGTCGTCCTGGCTTCCGACACCAACCCCATCCCCGCCTGCATCCTCGCCGAAGCCTGCGTCACCGGTGACGTGCCCCCCGGCGTCATCAACATCCTGACAGGCCAGCGTGCCGAACTGCTGCCTCACGTCTCCACGCACCGCGAGATCGCCGCCATCCACGCCGCCGGCGTCTCCCCAGACCACGCCCGCCTCCTCCGCCAGGGCAGCGCGGAGAACCTCAAACGCGTCACGATCCGGGGCCTCGACCACCCGATCGACTGGTTCGACCCCGCCACCTGCGAATCCGCCTGGTGGATCGAGCCCTTCGTCGAGATGAAAACCGTCTGGCACCCCAGCGGCGCCTGAGGCCCCACACACCGCGATCGCGACGCGCAAGCCCGCGTGAAATCGCGATCGGAGAGTGAGGGCCGCCCCACCAGCCTCGCCTCTGTGCGGGCGGTGGATCTCAACCCAGGGCGTGCGACGCCACAAGTCGCGAAAAGCCACGACAGGGGGCGCCAGTCACCCCGCCCGCGCAAACTCCCGCAGCCCCGCGATGATCCCCGCCCCGATCCCCCGCACCCGGTCCAGCTCATCCACCGACCTGAACCGCCCGTTGACCCTCCGATCCTCAAGAATCGCCCGCGCCCGAGCCGGCCCAATCCCCGGCAACAACTGCAACTCACCCTCCGTCGCCGCATTGATATTGATCCGCCGCGCGATCGTCGGCTGCGGCTCCGCAGGCTGGCTCGGCGGAACGCTCGCCTCGGGTGATGCCGCCCTCGTCGACGGTGCCGCCGCAACCGGCGACTCGTGTGGAACCTCCGAAGCCGCGTCCGGCTCGCCCGCGTCGACCAGATTCCCGGAAGCACCCACAGCACTATCGAGGCTCCCGTTCGCCCCGTCGAAGAGCAGCAACGCCCGACCGCCCATGCCCGGCCCTTCGTTCTCACCAGCCTCCCCGGGATCATGCCCGCGCTCCGAAAAACTCGCCGCCCCCGAGCCCCCCCTCTCCGCCCGGATCACCGACCACGCCAATCCCGCGGCCCCCAACAGCGCCAGCACCCCCACCGCCCCCCACTTCGCCGGCGACAGCGTCCAATCAAACGGCGTCCGGCGATGTTCGGGCGGCAGGTCTCGCATCGCCCCCAATGGTACACGACGCCAGCACAGCCGCGGGGCGTCAGCACCCGAACTGCCAACGACAATCGGAATCAGCCGACCACGCGTCGGCGTTCAGAACCTATGTTGTCCCGAGTCGCGCCAACCTCACACGCTCCGCCGCCGCGTGCTGTCCGATCGCTCGCGCGATCGGTTCTGTTGGGCGCGCCCGCCAGCGTGCAAGGCCTTGCACACGCTCCGTCGATCGCCCCCGTTCTTACAACTCCATTCCCCCCGGCGCCCGCCCCTCCTTCAACGCCATCCGCATGTCATACAGCCGTTTCAACGCCGGCTTCGGCTGACCCGCCGCATTCAACAACCCGCCATCCGGCATCTCCCGTGGCGCCTGCCCCAACGGAACATCGCCAACCTCCTGCCAGCACACACTCTGCACGAACGGCTTGCTCGCCGCCAGACCCACCACCCGCGTCAGCCACTCTCCCTGCTGCATGTCGCTCCAGGGCAAGCGCCAATATCCCGGGTCCATCGGCTGCTGGTCCACCCGCTCCAGCCGTGGCGGCTGGCTCGGCGCCCCCAGCACCGACACCGCGATCGGCCGCTCCACACCCGCGTACTGATCCAGCAGCGTCGAGATCGCCAGCAGGTCCCGCGTCGATTGCCCCGCCAACGGCTGCCCAACCTGCAGCCGCACCGCGAACGCATCCACGGGCACCGACGCCTGCACCAGCATCTCCGCGTACACCAGCGGCGGCAGGCTCCGCCGGTCATACGCGTAGTACTCCCCCCAGGGCTGCGTGATCTCCAGCTGCACCTTGGCCGTCGGGTGCAGCTTCTTGATCCGCGTCACGCACAGCCGCGTCAGGTCCATCATCTGCTCGAACGTCAGCTTGAAGTTCCCGTTCACATGCAACCCGCTCGCCACCGTCCACCGCGCCACCGTCCGCCGATACCGCGTCACCACCTGCCGGATGTGCTCCTCGATGTACTGCCGCAGCGTCTCGTAGTCGTTCTCCCAAATATACAACCAGTCCGGCGCGCAGCCCGGCCTGAAATCAATCACCGGCCCCGCCACGATCGGGATCTTGGCCTTCCGCACCGCCCACTCGATCCACCGATCGGTGTTCTTGAACGAGTACTTGCCCTCGGCCGGCTCCAGGTCCGTCCACCGCATCGGCACGCTCACAAAGTCGCACGCCGCCGCGATCGCTCGCTGCTGCTCGTCCGTGAACTGGTTCGGATTCACCGCGCACCCCAGCGTTGGACGCCCCGGCAGCGTCACCCCCGTCGTCCCCGCCACGATAATCGCCGCCTCCGCCGGCGGAGTCTCCTGCGTCGCCGCCTCATACGCCGCCACCGCCGCCTTGTACACCGCGCCCGTCGCCCGCGCCGCCCCGTCCTTCTTCGCCTTGTCCAGCGCGAGCTGCTCGCCCGCGTCGATCGCCAGCGCCATCGCACGCCGCGCCAGCCGGTCCGCCCGCGCCGAGAACCCGAACTTCGACTCGTCCCGATCCGCATCCGCACGCTGGGCCACCAGCGCCTCGGTGAACACACGCCGCGCCGACTCAAACCGCACCATGATCGGGCTGTCCCCCGCCAGGTCCGAAAGCCCCCAGTCCTCCATCTTGTTCAGGAACAGCATCAGCCGGTACCGCGCCAGTTCCAGGCTCAGCAGATACGGGCTATCCCGCTCCGGCAGCAGGCACGTCCGCAGCGACAACACCCCCAGCGGCGTCGCCACAACCCGCCCGCCGCTCGCCACATCCCCAGCCGCCCCCGGCTCCTCCCCCAACTCCGCCGGCGTCACCAGCCTGAACTGCAACGCCAGCCCCGATGCATCGGGCGTCGGCTTGCGACACAGAAGCAGGTCCCGCTCCAGCGTGATCTCCGATGGCACCGGAAGTCCATCCGGGCCATAGAGATACACCTGACGCGGGGTCCATGCCCCATCGCCCTCGCCAGCCTCAAACAGAACAAACGACAGCATGCGCCCAGGCCACCTCCAGCTCACCGCTCCCACGCCAGAGAGCGAACGAGCATTGTGGCGGCTCGGCGCAAGGATGCAACCCGCCCCACCCACCAATTTGATCTGGAGCCCGAGCGGCGCAAAGTCAGGAGCCGGGGGTTGAGCCCAGCAGCCCGGCTCGAACGCCCGCCCCCTTCGATGCCGCCTGCCCTCCACTATCCTTGCGCACCCATGCCACCCTCCGCCCTCACCTCCACCGCCCTCTCTCTCCCCGGCAAACGCGCCGGAAAGGTCCGAGACGCCTACGACCTCCCCGCCTCCGCCAACGCCCCCGCCCGCCTCCTCATCCTCGCCACCGACCGCCTCTCCGCCTTCGACGTCGTACTCCCCACACCGCTCCCCGCCAAAGGCGTCATTCTCACCGACATGGCCGTCTTTTGGCTCCGCTTCATCGAGCGCGCGGGCATCTGCCGCACCCACCTGCTCTCGACCGATGTGGATGAAGTCCCTGACGCCGCCCTGGGCTCCCTACCCCGCCAAGCCCTCGCCGGCCGCATCATGATCGCACGCCGATGCCGCGTCATCCCCGTCGAGTGCGTCGTCCGAGGCTACCTCGAAGGCTCAGGCTGGAAGGACTACCAGGCCACCGGCTCCGTCTGCGGCATCCCCCTCCCACCCGGCCTCACCCAGTGCGCCCGTCTCCCCCAACCCATCTTCACCCCCGCCACAAAGGAAGAAGCCGGCGCCCACGACCAGAACATCTCCTACGACGGCGCGGTCGCCCACCTCCGCCACGCCAACTGGCCCAACCCCGCCGCCCTCATGGACAAGCTCCGCTCCCTCTCCCTCGCCATCTACAACGCCGCCAGCCAGCACGCCGCCTCCCGCGGCATCCTCATCGCCGACACCAAGTTCGAGTTCGGCCTCCCCCTCGACACATCCCCCTCCGACCCCGCCGCCGCCCAACCAATCCTCATCGACGAAGCCCTCACCCCCGACTCCTCGCGCTTCTGGCCCGCCGACGACTACCAGCCAGGCCGCCCCCAACGCTCCTACGACAAGCAGTTCGTCCGCGAATACCTCGAACAGCTTGTCGCCGCTGGCCAATGGAACAAGACCCCTCCCGGCCCCTCGATACCCGCCCACATCGTCGACAAAACCCTCGCCCGCTACCGCGAAGCCCGCGACCGCCTCACCGCATCCTGACGTGCCACCGAGTCACCCCGGCTCCGCGGCGTGACTCGGTGCGATCAACCCGCGGCTCACGCCGCGCCCTTGCACCCACGCACCGACGAAACCCGCAACGCCGGGTTGAGTCCGTGGCACGACCCTCAGGCTCTGCGCGTATCATCCCACCACACGCAGGAACTCCTCAAATGCCCGCCAAAGTCGCCCCCTCCGCCGCCGACGCCCTCGCCGACCTCAAAGACCGCGGCATCCTCGTTGACGGCGCCACCATCATGGTCGGCGGCTTCGGCCTCTGCGGCATCCCCGAGCATCTCATCCTCGCACTCCGCGACACCGGCGTCCGGGGCCTCACCTGCATCTCCAACAACGCCGGCGTTGACGACTTCGGCCTGGGCCTCCTCCTGCAAACCCGCCAGATCGCCCGCATGATCTCCTCCTACGTCGGAGAGAACGCCACCTTCGAGAACCAGTACCTCGACGGAGCACTCGAAGTCGAGTTCAACCCCCAGGGCACGCTCGCCGAACGCATCCGCGCCGGCGGCGCGGGCATCCCCGCCTTCTACACCGCCACCGGCGCCGGCACCATCGTCGCCGAAGGCAAGGAAACCCGCGAGTTCTTCCGCCCAGGCCAGGGCCGCTGCGGCGCAACCATGCCAGGCCGCGGCCTCGCAGGCCGACCCATCACGACCCCCGCTACCAACACGCACGCCCAGCAGGACCCAGGGCCCTCGCAAGCTCGCCAAACCGGCACCCCCCGCGAGTACGTCCTCGAAACCGGCCTCTACGCCGACCTCGCCCTCGTCAAAGCCTGGAAGGCCGACACCTTCGGCAACCTCGTCTACCACCGCACCGCCCGCAACTTCAACCCCGAAATGGCCACCGCCGCCGCCTTTGTCGTCGCCGAAGTCGAAGAGATCGTCGACACCGGCGCCCTCGACCCCGACTCCATCATCACCCCCGGCTCCTTCGTTGATCGCGTCATCCGCACCAAACCGGAAAAACGCATCGAACGCCTCGTCACACGCAAGGCCTGAGCCCCCTCCCATCAAGCCCACCGCGCAAGCGGTCGAACTCCACGTTCTCCCAATACCCCAACGCCCTCCCCGCAACCCCAGCCGCTCGCCTCCACAAACACCTCTCCGCCAAAGCCCCGCGCGTGCCAGGAACTCGGTGCCCACACTCCGTCCACGAGTCCACCATGAAACTCCCCCTCATCCGCATCGGCCTCACCCTCGCCATCGGCTCCATCATCGCCAGCGCCGTCCGCTTCTACGTCGCCATCGGAGCCGCCGCCGCCGACCTCAACTCCGACCTGCCCACCAACCCCCGCGGCATCCAAGACTGGTTCTTCAAAGACTTCCTCTTCAAGGGCAGCATCCCCGAAATCCTCTTCTGGACCGGCGTCGCCGTCTGCATCGTCGGCATGGTCCGCCTCGCCAACGCCCCACGCCGTGCCAGAACGTAACCGCCCCCGCCGCGCGCCCCACTCCCCTCATTCGGGCCTGCGGAATGGCGGGAGCCCGGGCGGGGGGGTGTCCAAAGCTCGACAATGTCCCCCGGCACTCCCCACTCCTGCCCTCGCGTCCTCAACACAAACCCACGCCTCTAATCCCCCATCCCGCCCTACACTCGCCCGAAGCCGCTCGGCCCACGCCGCCCGGCCCGGAGCACCGCATGGGCATCGAAGCCGCTCTCTCCACAGACACCGTCCTCACAACCTCCCTCAAGCGCGTTGTCAACTGGGCACGCCGCTCCTCCCTCTGGCCCATGCCCTTCGCCACCGCCTGCTGCGGCATCGAGTTCATGGCCACCGCCTGCTCCCGATACGACCTCGCACGATTCGGTGCCGAGGTCGCGCGCTTCTCCCCACGCCAAGCCGACTTGATGGTCGTCGCTGGCCGCATCGGCATCAAGATGCTCCCCGTCCTCCAGCGCATCTACGAGCAGATGACCGAGCCAAAGTGGGTCATCTCCATGGGCGCCTGCGCCTCCACCGGCGGCGTCTTCGACACCTACGCGACGGTGCAGGGCTGCGACCAGTTCATCCCCGTCGACGTTTACGTCCCGGGCTGCCCGCCACGTCCCGAGCAGCTCATCGAGGGCGTCATGGCCATCCAGCGCATCATCGACAACGAGGGCATCCCCCCCAAGGGTCCCAACGGCCTCCGCCTCCCCCTGGGCATCGCCCTCCAACCCACCCACCGCATGCGCCCCCAGCCCGTCGGCATCACCCTGGGCCGCTGACCCTCCTCCCCCGCGTGTGGGGGACGTGTCAACGAGGCTCTGCGAAGTTGACGCAAGGGGACGTTCCCCCCATCCCCATCGACGCCCGGTGCCGCGCAACCGTGCGCGCTCACTTCTGTGCGCGCCGTTACAAAGTTTTTTCGCTCGGCGAAACAAGCCATCAAACCCACGTCTATCACAATCTTGGTCCACCGCCGCGCGCACAAACCCGTGCCATGCGGGGAGGTATAGAGGGCGCCCGCACGGGCGACCCCCTGTTCAGGTGGTTCTCCGCCGAATCACGGGAGCAACGACGCATGGCGATCACGACCACGAGACGACCGCCCAGCAACCCGCTCCATCAAAACCACACAACCGCCCGGACATCGCACAAGGCGAAGCCGGGCGGTCGGTGTGGCTCTCTCCCCCAGGGCGGCAGATCCTCGAATCCCTCGGGCTCTCACCCGAGCCCCGTCCCCGGGCGGTCCAGACCCCGCGGCCTGGACCCCGGCAAACTCAGTCGTGCAGCGCCGTCGTCGTCGGCGGCTCCACATTCCTCAGGGTCAGCGTCGTCTCGATGCGGAAGTTCGACTGCGTCGTGTGCCGCTCCGCGAAGAAGAACCGCAGGCTGTACGTCTCGCCGGACTCCAGCCAGGAGAGGCGGTCCAGAGCGACCGTCTGGCTCACCGCCGAGTGAACGCCGCCGATGTCGATCACGCACTTGCCGTCGATGAACACCCACACGTCGTCGTCGCCCGTGAAGGTGAACACCTGGCCAGAGCCGTGCTGGTACACAAACTCCGTGTCAAGCTCGAACGTGAAGTGGAAGTTTTTGCCCGTGCTGCCGTAGTTCCCGTACATCGCGCCGTTGACGGGGAAGAACCCGCCCATGCCCGCGAAGTTCGAGTCGGTCCGGTCGTTGAAGACGTACCGGCTCGTGCCCGCCTCGCGGACCAGCGTCAGGTTGAGCCCCTGGCTCGCGTTGAGCCCGGGCACGTCGCGGAACCACTGGCCGAACGCGTCCGCGCTGGTGAGCGCGCCGCCCGCCGTGGTGGCCACGGTGCCCCGCACGTCGCCCGTCGCCGCGAGGAAGTGCGGGCGGGGCGGCATGATGTTGCGCCCCTGCGCGTCGCGGAAGTTCGAGCTGAGCTTCCGCCCCGTGCCAGCGTACACCGGCTTGCCCTCGGCGTCGAGCTCGTCGGCCACCATGCCGACGTAGTGCCCGAAGCCCGCCGTGGGCCGACGCTGGAAGTCCGCGTGCCCGCCCGCCTGCTCGCGGGCCATGAAGTCACGAACCACGCCCTGCAGCGTGATCGAGCCCGGCATCGACGCGAACGGATCGGGGCTCGTCCCCGCGCCCGCCTGCGCAAACGCCGACGTGCTCAACCCGGCGATCGACGCCAAGGCCAGCACACCCATCCGGCCGCGGTACGAGCCCGTGCTAGCCTTGGTGTTCATTGCGAGTCACTCCTGTGTGCCCACGCCGCCGACCTCCGGCGGGAACTGACGCGGCACACCCCAAGTGTGGAATCCACCCGCCCGCAAACCACCCACCGCACCCCGCCCCACCCCACCGACGGGTCGTGGTTGACGCCTGTGCCGAAAGGGCGATCCGAGCCCGCCCGCACCGGGCACAACCGCCGACATTCCCGGACTCCCTCAACTGGGGTCCGCTCGCCCCCATCCTCTATACAGCCCGACCGGGCCGCCGCCCTCCCCACCCCATCCCCATCCCTGTCGCTTCCCGTCGATTCCCGACGGTTGCCGCCCACGCCACTAGCCTCGCTCCCGCTTCTCATGCCCGATCTCTGGTCGGGCCGACGTTAGCACCCGGCCCCGTCCGGTTTGCGCCCGCGTCGCGCCGATGGGGGGGCCAGCACGGAGGCGCTCAGTGGACCGATTTGTCATTCGCGGCGGAACTCGGCTCGAGGGCACCATCCGGGTCAACGGGTCCAAGAACGCGGCCCTGCCGCTCCTGGCCGCCGCCCTGCTCACCGACCACCCCGTCACCCTGCGCGACATCCCCGACTTGGCCGATATCGGCAACATGTTCCGCCTCCTGGGCGAACTGGGCTGCGAGAAGGTCTCCGAGTCGATCGGCTCCCCGCGCTCGGTCACGGTGCGGGTCAACGACCAGTCCTGCAGCCACGCCCGCTACGACATCGTCCGGACCATGCGGGCCGGCATCTGTGTCCTGGGGCCCATGCTCGCCAAGCGTGGCCACGCCCGCGTCTCCATGCCCGGCGGCTGCGCCATCGGCGACCGCCCGGTCGACCTCCACCTGCGAGGCCTCGAGGCTCTGGGCGCGCGGATCAACCTGGACGGCGGCGACATCACCGCGACCGTCCCGCCCTCGGGCCGCCTGCAGGGCGCAACCATCTTCCTCGGCGGGCCGTTCGGCTCGACCGTGCTGGGCACCGCCAACGTCATGTCCGCCGCCACCCTGGCCCGCGGCACCACCATCATCGAGTCCGCGGCCTGCGAGCCCGAGATCGTCGACCTGGCCCTGCTCCTCAACCGGATGGGCGGCAAGATCACCGGCGCGGGCTCGCCGCGAATCACGATCCAGGGCGTCGAGTCGCTGGGCGGCGCCGAGCACGCCATCATCCCCGACCGCATCGAGGCCGGCACCATCATGTGTGCCGCGGCCATCACCGACGGCGACATCACCATCGAGAACTGCCCGCTGGACGCGCTCATGGCGGCCACCGATCGGCTGGCGGCGATGGGCGTGCTGGTCGAGCCGCGACCCGCGACCGGCAAGGGTCCGCCCGACATGATGCACGCGACCTGCCGCGTCCGCCGCGGCGGGCCGATCAAACCCGTTGAGATCACCACCCAGCCGCACCCCGGCTTCCCGACCGACCTGCAAGCCCAGTTCCTCACGACGCTCTGCCTGAGCAGCGGCAACTCCGTGGTCACCGAGAAGATCTTCCCCGAGCGATTCCTGCATGTGGCCGAACTGACCCGGATGGGCGCCCAGGTCAACCGCGCGGGCGCCACGGCGATCGTCAGCGGCGTCCACAAACTCATCGGCGCCCCGGTCATGGCCAGCGACCTCCGCGCCTCGGCCGGCCTGGTGCTCGCGGGCCTGGCCGCCACCGGAACCACCACCGTCAACCGCGTCTACCACCTCGACCGCGGCTACGAGAAACTCGACGAACGCTTGGGCCTACTGGGCGCCCGCATCACCCGCGAAGACGACCGCGTGGCGAGCGAGATCGAGCGGGCGCCGATCGTGGAGACCAAGGCCGCCGTGCCGGCGACGCCCACGCGGTAGGCCCATCGATCACGGGAGGGCAAGCAGCGCGCGGTCGGCGTCGAGCTTAAACGCCTCAATGATCGCCCTCGCGCGCACGCCCGCCTTTCACCGCTTCCCGAACAGCCCCCCCAGCTTCTCCCTCAGCGTGAACTGCGACAGATCCCTCAGTTCGCCGCTGTCCATGAAGATGCCCCCGCACACCGTACACGCCTCATACTGGATGTGCGTCTGTTTCAGGTCCACCATCTGGATGAGACGACTCGTATCCCGCGGGCAGCGCACGTTGCTCAGCACATGCCGCTTGGCAGTCGGCTCGGTGGCCGCCCCCGAGTCCAGCCCCGCGATCACCTGCTTGACCCCGCCCTTGGACTTCATCAGGCCGTCGAGTTCGCCCTGATCCAGCCACAGCCCCCCGCACTTCACGCAGCGATCAACCACGACGCCCTTGGCATCCACGCGGTCCATCTTGACATGGCACTTGGGGCAAGACACGACGCCTTCGGTTGATTCGGTGGGCATGGGCGGAGGGTAGCCTTGGGCACCCGGGGTTGTCAGCTGGAACGCCAAGCCCGGCAAGCCGAGCGGCGGCCTCGAAGCGGGAGTGTGGGATGAGGGGGCTCAGGCACGCCCACGATCGCGGCGTGGCTCACAACCATGACCACGCCTGCGGCCTTCGGGGCGGTCGCGTCGTAACGTATGCTCGGGGGTCGCCGCCGCCCCCGGGAGCCGCCCATGCCCATCCCCCCGCTCGTCCCCGTGGCCTTGCTCGCCGTTGCGCTGCCGGCGCCCGCCCTCACCCCCTCCGACGACCCGCCCCCCTCCCGCATCCTCATCGCCGCCGACGAAGCCGTCGGCGAGGCCACCGCCCTCACCTGCTCGCTCACGGTCCAGCCCATCGGCGCCACCGCCCTCGACCAGCCTCGCCTCGAAGTCGACCTCCGCGCCATCCAGGCCGACGCCGCCTGGCGATTCCTCATCACGGGCCACGCCATCTCCGCCGACGGCCTGACCCGCCGTCCGATCTCGATCGAGGTCTCGCCCGACGGCGCGCGTGTGATCGACTCCGAGCACCAGCGCGTCCTCACCGCCGACGCGGAGGCCGCCGCATCGCTTCTGGGCGAGCAGGGCGTGTTCCCCGCGATTTTCTGGATCGCGATGTGGGACGCGCTCATCACGGCCCAACTCGAAGACGCCGGGTCCGACCTCCCGATGGCCTATGCCGGTCTCCGCCAGGTCGATGGGCGCAACTGCCACGCCGTCCGCGTTGACTACACCCGCCAGCGCCGCGACCTTGGCGGGGTCTACGACGTCTGGTGGTTCATCGACCAAGCCACGAACCTGCCCGCACGCATCGAGGCCTGCTACTTCCGACGCGACCAGAACGCCTACGGGTTCAACGTCATCTCGATCTCGAATCTCACCCTCAATCCTGATCTCTCCGACGCCGACCTCGCGCTCCAAGCCCCCGCGGGTTACACCCAGGAGGCCTACCAACAGCCCGACCTCGCCGGCGCGGACATGGCAGGCCCGACCGTCGGATCGGCGGCCCCCGCGTGGTCCCTCAAAGACCCCCAGGGTGTCCAGCACTCCCTCGCGGACTACCGCGGCCAGATCGTCGTCATGGACTTCTGGGCGACCTGGTGCGGCCCGTGCCTGGCCGCAATGCCGGGCTTGCAGACCCTGCACGAAGAGTTCGCAAAGGAACCCGTTCACGTCGTCGGGCTCAACGCCTGGGAGTCGGAGGACTCGGCCGCCTACATGGCATCAAAGGAGTACACCTACGCCCTGCTGCTCGATGCCAGCGAGGTCGCCGAGCAGTCCTACCAGGTCGAGGGCATCCCCGCCATCTTCGTCGTCGGCCCCGATGGCAAGATCATCTTCCGCGCCGGCGGCTTCTCCCCCGACCTCGAAGCCAAGTTGCGCGGCGCGATCGAGCGGGCGCTCCCGGCCGCCCGCGAAGCGATGAAGCAACGCGAACAGGCCGCGGAAGCCACGCCTGGCGCCAACACCGGCGGGTAAGGCCGGGCGAACGGGCGGGGTGCCGCCAGTGGCGTCGGCCCGGGCGCCAGATCTCGGACCCTCCCGCCCCCCCCCCGCGGCACACCCCACCCAGCCTCCACTTGGCACCCCGGCGTTGGTGGCTCAGATCGCACCGGCGTCCGAATCAGGTCGATCCCCCTACGGCCCCTTGGCCGGAGGGCTGTGCATGACTCGTTCCGCGATTCTCGGTCTCTTGCTCCTCGTCGCCGCCGGCGGGTGGTTCTGGCGGCACTACACCCCCCGCAAGCCGGCGCCGGATTTCGAGCTCAAGACCGTGGATGGGCGGACGGTCACACTCGACGACCACTACGGCCAGGTCCTGATCCTCGACTTCTGGGCGAGTTGGTGCCCCCCGTGCCGGGCCTCGATCCCCGCGGTGGACCGCCTCTACGACGAGTTCCGCGACCGGGGCGTGATGGTCTACGGGGTGCAGGTCCGCGACGAGGTCAACGCCGCCGACTACCTGCGCGACCGCGGCGCCGACTACCCCGCCCTCGTCGGCGACGACAAGACCCAGCGGGCGTACAACGTCGTGTCCATCCCCACCATCGTCGTCATCGGCGTCGACGGCTCGATCATCCACCGCTCCAGCGGCTGGAGCAACGGTCACGAGGCCAAACTGCGGCGCGTGCTCAACAACTATCTGGCCCAGGTGGGCATGGAGTAAGAACAGTCCTCCGCCGATGGCCCGACCTCGCGGAGTGAACACTGAGGACTGAGGACTGACGCCCGAGGACTCTCCCCGCGACGCTCCTCACGACCCGCAACTCTTCCTATTCTCCCCCATGCCGACCTCCACCATCTTCTTCGACGACGATGCCCCGTTGCTGTCGCCGCTCACCGACACCCGGGCCTCGTTCGATGTCCGGACCGGCGCGTTCACGACCCTTGGACGCCTCAAGCGCGCGCTCGACCTCGTGCCCGTCGCCCTGTTCGTTCCACCACGCCTCCGCGACGTCACCAACGAGGGCTACGCCCTCCCGGTCAACCAGATGCCCGAGGGCGCGCTCGGCGAACTGCTGCTTATCAACGGCCGCTGCCCCCTTCCCCTCGGACAGATCATCGACCTCCCGCTGGGAGCCCGCCTCGTCGAGAAGTCCACGGGCCACACCATCGCGGCCCGTGCCAACACCGCCGACGCCAATCGCCTTCTCGACGGCGATGCCTCCGGCCTTACCACACGCGAACTCGACGCCGTCGTGCTCCTGCGCCGGGCCTGGAACGTCCGCACCTCGCGCGACCCGGCCATCAAGGTCGATCTCACGCTCCTCACCGCCGCGCCCGGAAAGTCGGCCGGACCCGGCACCTACCAGATCGGCGGGCATCCGGTGGTGATCGACCCCACCGCCAATGTCTACCCCAGCGTGGTGCTCAACGCGGAGGCGGGAGCGATCTACATCGGGCCGGGCGCGACGATCAGGCCGCACGCCGTGCTCAGCGGGCCGTGCGCGGTGATGGAGCACTCGACGGTGATGGAGCACGCCCACATCAAGGCCAACACCGCCATCGGCCCCTTCTGCAAGGTGGGCGGCGAGATCGGCGGCACCATCTTCCAGGGCTACGCCAACAAGGCCCACGAGGGGCATCTGGGCGACTCCTGGATCGGGGAGTGGGTGAACCTCGGCGCGGGCACGACCAACTCGAACCTGCTCAACACCTACACGCCCGTGATCGCGCAAGCCGAGCCCGGCGGCCCGCGCGAGCGCACCGGCGAGACGTTCCTGGGCGCCATCATCGGCGACCACGTCAAGACCGCGATCTCGACCCGCATCATGACCGGCGCGATCCTGCACGCGGGCTCGATGTTCGCCCGCACCGAGCCGCTCTCCGCCACCATTGGCCCCTTCACCTGGGCGACCGACCGCGGCGTGCAGCCCTTCCGCTTCGACAAGTTCATGGAGATCGCCCGCACCATGATGGCCCGCCGGCACGTCACCCCCACCGACTCCATGGTCCGCGTCCTTCAAGGCCTGCACCAGGAGGCCGCGGGGTAAACCCCTCCCCCGCGTCCGGGGGAGATGTCATCGAGGCTCTGCGAAGATGACGCAGGGGGCGGTCTTTCTCCACCAGAACCGGCCGCGCGAGCGGTCGCCCACCGTTCAAGCACCATGGGCGTTGGAGCAACTCAGGGCGCATCGCCCTCAACCGCCCCGCGAAGCGGGCGGACATGGACCCTGTGTCAACTCCCGTTCGCTCGCCCAATCGCCCCGCTTTCTACACTCCCCACAATGCCCCGCGTCCGCATCACCGACGTCTCCCCCCGCGATGGCCTCCAGAACGAGCCGACGCCTATACCCACCGCGGACAAGGTCCGCCTGATCGACTCGCTCTCCCTCACCGGCGTCGATGAGATCGAAGTCTCATCTTTCGTGTCGCCCAGGTGGGTCCCGCAACTGGGCGACGCCGCCGAGGTCTTCAGCGCGATCACTCCAGCCCCCGCAATCACCTACTCGGCCCTCGTCCCCAACGAACGCGGGCTGGAATCGGCCATCGCGGTGCGAGCCGCGACCCTCGCGCGCCTAGGCCGCGCCCTGCCCGACAAACTCGCCGTCTTCACCGCCGCCAGCCAGACCTTCTCGCGCCGCAACACCAACGCGACGATTGAAGAGACGATCCATCGCTTCGCCCCGATCGCCGCGTACTGCAAGGCCCAACGCATCCCCCTACGCGGCTACATCTCCTGCGTCATCGCCTGCCCGTTCGAGGGGCCCATCGCGCGCGAGGGCGTGCGCCGCGTGGCCCAGATGCTGCTGGAACTGGGTGTCGATGAGATCGACCTCGGCGACACCATCGGTGCCGCAACGCCCGACACGGTGGAGGCAATGCTCCGCGCCGTGATGCCCGTTGCCCCCCCCTTGCTCCATCTCGGCTCCGCGAACTGGGGAGACGCCACGCGTGAGGGGCTTGTGACACCCGCCGCGCCCCTCCATGCCTCACCCTCGCATTCAGCGGGCGCGCGACCAACCGCCGCGTCCCCCAACCTGACCCTCCACCTCCACGACACCTTCGGCCACGCCGCCGCCTGCGTCGAGCGCGCCCTCGCCCTGGGCGTCCGCTCCTTTGACTCCTCCGCCGGCGGCCTGGGCGGTTGCCCCTACGCCTCCACCCCAACACGCCGCGCCCCCGGCAACATCAGCACCGCCTCCCTGCTCGCGGCCATCGAGCGGGCCGCATACCAGTCAACCGTGGACGCAACGCGAATGGCCCAAGCCTGCCTCCTCGCCACCAGCATCGTGAACAAGCCGACAAACACGGGGGGTCCGCCCCCATGATCCGCACGCAAAGACACGGCCCGCTCCACCTCATCACGCTCGCACGCCCCGAACGCCGCAACGCCCTCACGCCCGCCATGCTCGACCAACTCCGCGACGCGATCGCGGCCTCGTCCTCCGCCCGCGCTCTGGTCCTCGCAGGCGACGGCGCCATGTTCTGCGCTGGCTTCGACCTGGCCATGTGCGAGGCCGACCCCACCGGCGCCACCATGCGCCGCCTCCTGGCCGGCCTGTCCCAAACCATCCGCACCCTCCGCGCCCTGCCCATCCCCGTCGTGCTCGCCGCCCAAGGCGGAGCCATCGCCGGCGGGGCGGCGCTTCTCGCCGGAGCCGACCTCGTCGTCACCGACCGGGCCGGCAGGTTCGGCTACCCCGTCCATCGTCTAGGGGTCTCACCGGCAGTCTCCGCCCCGTCTCTCTCGGCACGCATCGGCCCCGGCCCGACCCGCCGCCTCCAGATGGAAGGCCCACTGATCTCGGCCGACGAAGCCCACCGCATCGGCTGGGTCCACACCCTCGTCGACCGCCCGGACCAGACCCTCCCCGCCGCTCTCGAACAGGCCACCACTCTGGCTTCCAAGCCCGGTGGCGCGATCCGGACCACCCGCCTCTGGCTTGATGAGGTCGAATCTGCCCTCACCGGTGATCCCGCCGCCCGGGCCGACGCCGCCTTAGCCGTCTCCGTCTCCCTCGTCACCTCCCCGGAAGAACGGAGGTTGCTCCGCGCACCCGTACCCGTACCCG